>Ga0310345_10000718_pt1 | contig 44160 bp, 29 predicted proteins | sample HC15DNA20500_MG_FD_204667 | JGI IMG/M metagenome (GOLD analysis project Ga0310345, IMG submission 204667) | Marine microbial communities from station ALOHA, North Pacific Subtropical Gyre - HC15-DNA-20-500_MG | ecosystem: Environmental > Aquatic > Marine > Oceanic | place: Pacific Ocean: North... | reverse complement strand
CTCGGCCCCGACCCCGGCGACGGGGCGCCGGGGGCCCTGCGGCTCGCGCTCGCGCTGCGCGCGAGCTGGCCGCCCGCTGCCGCGGGATCGAACCTGGGGGGGCTGCGTGCGGCGACGTCGCTGCGCTCGTCGCCTGCCGTCTCGGGGGCTCGTCCTGTGTGCCGCCCGTTGCCGCGGGATCGGATCTGGGGGGTACTCGTGCGGCGACGTCGCTGCGCTCGTCGCCTGCCGTGGTCTCGGGGGCTCGTCCTGCGTGTCGCCCGCTGCCGCGGGATCGAACCTGGGGGGCTGCGCGCGGCGACGTCGCTGCGCTCGTCGCCTGCCGTGGTCTCGGGGGCTCGACCTGCGTGTCGCCCGCTGCCGCGGGATCGAACCTGGGGGGCTGCGTGCGGCGACGTCGCTGCGCTCGTCGCCTGCCGTGGTCTCGGGGCCGACACGCGGGTCGCGCGCGGATCGAGCTACCAGACGGGCTCGCAGATGGAGGCGCAGAGCGCGTCCGTCGACTCGAGGGGTTGCCGCGCCAGGCAGATCGATTGCGCTCCGCAGTCTCCGTTCGTCTCGCAGGACCGTCGGCAGTGGCCGGTCACCGGATCGCAGCGGCCGTGCGGGCAGTCTCCTTCCGTCGCGCACTCGCGGACGAAGCTGTGGTGGGCGCCGCCCGCGCAGGCGACGAACGCAGGGCGGGCGAGGGCCCGGGCGTGGAAGCGGTAGAGGCCCTCGTGTCCCGCGTCGGCCGTGTAGTCGTCGAAGAAGAATCCGGCGCCCTCGGGCAGCCAGCCGCGCCGCCGGTCGAGCGCGGTCGGGTGCAGCTCCGGGAGCTCGCACAGGCGCCCGTGGGCCCAGCGACGCAGGCGCGCGCCCGGGATCTCCAGGCACAGGGCGTCGGGGTCCTCTTCGTCGAGCTCGAGCAGCCCACGGCAGCCTTCGGGACGCGACCGGTAGCCAGCCGACGGACGCCTGAGCCGGGACCGCGCGACCTGTCGGAGGCCGGCGAGGGCGGCGTCGAACTGCGCGGCGCAGACCGGCTGGGCGACGAGGGTGGCGCCGCGTTGCGCGAGCGCCGCGGCGGCCTCGACCAGACGCTCGGGCTCGCCGGCCCCGCAGCCGCCCTCTCCGATCGGCGCGCCGGGCTCCTCGGCCGAGACGTCGTTCGCGACCACGAGGACCGGCGCGCGCAGCGAGGTCGGTGGCCGGTCGACGCACGACGGGTCACCGTCGCACGCGTCGCGGCGCCCGACGAGGAGCGCGGCCGGGCGACCGTCCGGACGAGAGAGCGCGTCGTCGGTCAGCCAGCGCCCGGCGGCCTCGAGCGGGCGCGGCGCACACGGCTCGGGCGGCGCGTCCAGGGCGCAGCGGAGGGCGTCCCACGGCTGACCCTCACCGGCGCCGAAGCGGAGCACGGGCGGCGCGCCCTCACAGCGCAGCAGGTCTCCGTCGGCGCAGGCGGAGGTGACCGCCACCCGGACGTCGACGCCCCGCCCCTCGTCGCTCGCGAACGCCCGCACGAGGCGGACCGTCTCGTCCGCCACCCGGGCGCGCTCGGCCGGGTCGAAGGAGACGGAGTCGAAGACGATGACGAGATCGAAGGGCGCCGCGGGGTGCCGCTCGAGGGGCAGCCGGCGGGCTCCCTCGACGCAAAACGCGGGGCTCGCGCCGCCGTCGCCGCACCCGACGAGGCAGAGCAGCACGAGCCAGCAGCGCAGCCCTCTCCCCACGGGGCGTGGCCGAAGCAAGGATGACGCCGCGTCGTGGAGCGGGGAGGACGTTTCCCGCGCGCCAACTCCATTGTCGGGGCTGTCACCACTCGGCGGGCGTGGGCTCCGCGGGCTGCTCGATGTCGGAGGGGACGCGCTGGGCCTCGATGAAGATGCGGCGCACGCGCGGGTCGCACTCCCGGATGCCGGCCTCGATCTCGTCGACCGCGCGCGCCACCTGGTCGGCGGTCAGGTCGCGCTGGAAGGTGATGTCGAGGGCGACGAGGATGCGCTCGGGGCCGAAGTGCATGGTGAACGGCCGGCCCGCCTCGATGATGTCGTCGCGCTTCGCGGTCACCGCCTCGATCGCCTCGATGACCTCCGGATCGGTCGACTCGCCGACCAGGAGGCGGCGGGACTGGGCGACGAGGTAGATGGCGGCCGCGCCGAGGATCAGGCCGATCAGGATCGAGGCGATGGCGTCGGGGTAGGGCGAGCCGGTCCACTGGGTGAGGCCGAGCCCGACCGCGGCGATCAGCACGCCGAAGAGGGCCGCGCTGTCTTCGCCGACCACGATGAAGCGGCTAGGATCCTTGCTCCGGAAGAGCTTCTGGAGGAAGCCGTTGCCCCGCTCCTCCTGCTTCACCGCCCGGACCGCGATCACCCAGCTGGTGCCTTCGCTGACCAGGGCCACGCCGAGCACCACGTAGCTCCAGAGATACGACTCGGCGACCTCGCCCCGGCCGGAGAGCAGGCGGGTGACGCCCTCGTAGACCGAGACCCCGCCGCCGATGCCGAAGAGGAGCACCGCGTAGATCAGCGCCCAGAAGTAGACCTCTTTTCCGTAGCCGAAGGGGTGGTCCTCGTCGGCCGGCTTCCGGCTCCGCTTGACCCCGAACAGGATGATCCCCTGGTTCGCGGTGTCGACGGCGGAGTGCACCCCCTCCGCGAACATGGCGGCGCTGCCCGAGAAGGCGGCGGCGGCGAACTTGGCGACCATGATGACGAGGTTCGCCGCCATCGCGGCCAGCACGGTGAACGGGTGACTCTCGCCTTCTCGCTCGCTCATCACCGGCGACCTAGGCCCGGCGCGACGGTTCACAGCCGCCCGGGGAGTCCCTGGTCGTGGGTATGGAAAAATCGCGAGAGACGGTTCGGAGCGTGGAAGACCGCGGGATCGTTGCGTCCTCGTTGACACCGGGGGTTTCGGACGGCGAACATTCGACGCTCGCGATGTCCGCCCTCACCTCGCTCTTGGTTCGGGACGGCGTCGTCCCCGTGCGCAAGATCGAGGAGGCGCTCCAGCGCCAAGTCATCTCGGGCGGGGACATGGAGACGCTCCTCCTCGAGATGAACGCCGTGCCGGAGAACACTCTGGCGGCGTACAAGGCCGCGTTGCTGGGCGTGACCGCCGCGACGCGCGAGGAGGTGATGGCGGTGACGGGCGAGGTGCTCAGCCTCGTGCCCTCGGACGTCGCGGTCCAGCTGCGGCTCGTGCCGCTCGCGGTGGACGGGCGCACGCTGCAGGTCGCGGTCGCCGGCGCGCTCACCCCGGAGCAGGAGGAGCGGGTCGGGTTCCTGCTCGGCTACGAACTCTCGCCGCGGATCGTGTGCGAGGTCCGGCTCGCGGCCGCGCTCTCGCTGCACTACGGCGCGGAGCTGGCGCCGCGCATGGTGCGCCTCATCGACAAGGTGCGGAGCCGGCAGAGCGGCGAGCTGCCCGCGGTCGAGCAGAAGGTGCCCGAGGCCCTGAAGGGGCACGAGGCGGACATCCCGGAGAGTTCGGGCGAGCCGGCGTTCCTCCGGCGCACGAAGAGCTTCGGCTCGATGATCCTGGAGCCCGCGCCGCCCGAGTCGGAGCCGCCGCCCGCCGCGGCGGTGAAGGAGACCGCGGAGCACACGCCGCCGGCGGATCTGCGTCGCCTCCGAGGGCCGATGACGCTCGCGGCGGGGGAGCGCATGCTCCGGCAGGCCGCCGACCGCGACCAGATCCTCGAGGTCCTGTTCGGGTTCGCGCAGCAGTTCTTCGACTACACCGCGCTCTTCGTGGTGCACGACGATCAGGCGGACGGCCGCGCCGCCTACGGGCCCGGCGCTCCCACGCTCGAGGTGCAGGCGCTGAGCTTCCCGCTCTCGCGGCCCAGCATCCTCGCCGAGGTCCGGCGCACGCTCTCGCCGCAGGTCCGCCGGCTCGATCAGGCCGAGGGCGATCGCGACATCGCCGTGGGGCTGCGCCGTCCCGAGGCGCCGCCCGCGTTCGTGATGCCGATCGCGATCCGGCAGCGGGTCGTCGTGCTCGTCTACGGCGACCGCGACGGGGAGACGTTCGACATCGGCGCCGCGATGGAGCTCGTGCGCTTCGGGCCGCGGGTGGTCGAGGCCTTCGAGCAGCTGATCTTGCGCAACAAGCGCGGCTACGGCTCGGCGCCGCCGCCCGAGAAGCCGGCGCCGAAGGCCGAGCGGGTCACGCTGAAGGAGGCGGCCCGGAACGTCGCCTCGACCGCGGGCACCGCGCGGCCGACCTCCGAGCGGCGGGAGCGCGGGCGCACCTCGTGGCACCCGGGGCGTCGCAGCTCGCCCGGGTTCGCGCCGCCCGCCGAGGCCCACTCCAAGGACAGCTGGGACACGGTGGCGCGTTCCCCGCAGCCCCTCCGACCCGAAGGCTCGCGCGCGCCGACGCCGCCCCCGGGGGCCGTCGTCGAGCCGGCCCGCGAGCCGAAGGAGCCGGAGGGTCGCGAGGCCGTGCCGCCCGCTCGGCCGCGCAAGCCGCTCCCGGCCGACGCGCCCCCCTCCGCGATCCTCGGCATCCCGCGCGCCGCGCCGCCCCCGCCGCCTTCGGCCGAGTTCGATCTCGCCCACACCGCCCTCGCCGGGCTCGACGAAGACGACGACGAGCCGGAGCTCTCGTTCGACGCGGACGACGACGACGAGCCCGACGTCGTCATCGACATGGGCGACGACGACGACGAGGACTGGGGCGACGAAGAGGTCGAGGAGCCGCCGAGCCCGGCGCCGGCGTCGAGCGCGCCTCGCGACCCTCGGGCCGGCACCTACCAGGTCCGCGACGCGCCCGTCGACGTCGTGCGCCCGGATCGCCGCTCCGACCGCCCGCGGGCCCGATCGGTCCGCCCGCCCAAGGACCCGCGCCGCGACGAAGGCGACGACGAGCCACGTCCGGAGGTCGTCCGGGTCCCGGAGGGCATCCACTCCGAGCCGCCGCGCGGGCTCGACGCCGACACGCGCTCGGTCATCGTCGACATGGGCGAGCAGGTCCACGCGCAGGTGGCGGACCTGGCCGAGGCCAAGAGCGAGCGGGAGTGGGACCACCTCGTCGAGGGGCTCCTGGCGCTCGGCGACGCCGCGCTCCCGGCGCTCGTGCAGGCCTTCCCGGGCGCCCTCGTCTGGACGCGGCAGAAGGGCGGGCGGCTGCCTCGCGGGCGCGACCTCTCCCCGGTGGCGCGCGCCCTCGTGGCGTTCGGCGAGCGGGCCGCGAGCTACACCGCCTCGCTCCTGAGCTCCGCCCACCCCGACGTGCGCTTCTACGCGATCCTCGTGGCCGCGGAGCTCGTGCACCCGGACCTGACCGACGCGGTCGCCGAGCGCATCCACGACGAGGACGAGGGCGTCCGCCGCCTCGCCGTCCAGCTGCTGCCCCGCTTCGCCAGCTTCCGCGGCTTCGACGAGGTGCGCACCGTGGTCCGACGCACCGCGCGCCTGCGCGGCAAGGATCCGTCGCGCCGCCTCCAGGCCATCGACGCGGTGGCCGCGCTCCGCGACGTCGAGATGGTGCCCAAGCTCATCGAGCACCTGAAGGATCACGACGACGACCTCGCCGAGCACGCCCACCGCGCGCTCATCGCCATCACCGGCAACGACGTCGGCCGCACCCACCGCAAGTGGGCCTCCTGGTGGGAGCGCAACCGCGCGCGTCACCGCGTCGAGTGGCTCATCGAGGGCCTCGGCCACGCCGACGAGCGCGTGCGCCGCCTCGCGGGCGACGAGCTGCAGCGGACGACCCAGCAGTACTACGGCTATCACCCCGGCAGCCCGAAGCGCGACCGCGACCTGGTCGCGCGACGCTACCGCCAGTGGTGGGACCGCGAGGGCCACGAGCGCTTCGGCTGAAGCGCCCGCCCGCTACATGGGCTCGGGGTTGGGCTCCTCGCCGTGGACGCGACCGATGGCGTGCCACGGACCTTCCAGCGCCTCGTCGAAGCGGAACAGCGCGTCCACGCACAGGACCTGCCCGTTGGCTCCCACCAGGGCGCCGAGCCCGGCCTCGCCGCTCGTTCGCCGCACGCTGCCCACCGGGAGAATCTCCCCGCAGGGCTCGGCCACACGCCACTGCCACTCCGGAACGACGAGATGGGTCGCGGCGATGTGCTCGTCGTCCAGCTCGACTCCCACGTCGAGCTGCGGGTCGAGCAGGGGCGCTCGCGTGCCGTCGACGTCGGGGTGGCCGACACAGCCGAGGAGGCCGAAGAGGGCGAGTGACGTCCAGAGGAGAAGGGTTCGCGTCATGATTCTTTCCCGTTCTTCTTCTTCAGCCCGTACTCCGAGGCGAGCTGCGACAGGCGAGGTCGCTTCATGCCGAGCAGGGCGGCCGCGCGAGAGATGTTGCCCTTCGTCTCGGCGAGCGCCCGCTCGACGGCGGTGCGCTCGAGGTCCTTTCGGATCTCGTAGATCGATCCGCTCTTCTGGAGCGCGCGGTAGTAGAGGTCCGTGAGCCCCGCCGCCGGCTCGACCCCGGGGCTACGGTCGGGTCCGTAACGCTCGAGGTCCCGGCGGGTGAGGATGCTCCCGTCCGACAGGACGGCCACCGCGCGGAGGACGTTCTGGAGCTCTCGCACGTTGCCCGGCCACGAACGACCGGACAGTGATCTCATGGCGTCGGGAGAGAGCGTGCGGTGGGTGTCCAGGGAGGCGAGGAGGCGCTCGGCGATCTCCGGCACGTCCTCCAGGCGCTCCCGGAGCGGCGGCAGCTGCAGGTGGAGCGAGCGCAGCCGGTAGTAGAGGTCCGCCCTGAAGGAGCCCGCCACGACCATGGCCTCCAGGTCGCGGTTCGTCGCCGCGATGACCCGCACGTCCACGCTCAACCGCTCCGTGCCGCCCACCCGCTCGAAGGTGCGCTCCTGGAGCACCCGCAGCAGGGCGCTCTGCGTGTTCGGCGACATCTCCCCCACCTCGTCGAGGAAGAGGGTCCCGCCGTCGGCCTGCTCGAAGCGGCCCTCCTTGCGCCGGTCGGCGCCGGTGAACGCGCCGCGCTCGTGGCCGAAGAGCTCGGAGAGGAGCAGGGTGTCGACGAGCGCGCCGCAGTTGACGCTCACGAACGCCTGTCCGGCGCGACGCGAGAGGGCGTGGAGGGCGCGGGCCGCGAGCTCCTTGCCAGTGCCGCTCTCCCCGGTCAACAGGACCGTTGCGTCGGTCGGTGCGACCTTCTCGATCCACTCTCGCACCGCCACGATCGCGGGTGAGGAGCCCCGGATGTCGTCGAGCGCGGTGCTCTCCGTCCGAGCCGGCGCGGGGGTCGCCGCCAAGCGCGCTCGGAGGCGGTCCAGCTCGAGCAGCATCGGCAGCGTCCGGAAACCGTCGCGGAGCTCGGGAGGGGTCGCCAGCTCGAGCTGCTTGGCGATGCGCGCCGCCTTCCGTACGCGGTTCTCGGCTTCGAGGTGGGCGCCGGTCCTCTGCAGTCTCGCCGCGAGGCTCACCAGCGCGCTCAGCGTGAGGAGATGGTCGCCGCCGCCTCGGGCCAGCTCCACCGCTCTGCGGGCGTGCACCACGGCGGCGTCCGGGTCGGACTCGAGCTCCGCGCGGAGGAGGGCGAGGCGAGAGCGGTTTCGCTCGGAGTCGACCTCGAGGCCGTCCAGCCAGCGCTCTGCCCCTTCGCGGTCGCCCGCCTCGGCCGCGTACCGGGCGAGCCGCAGGGTCACCAGCACCAGCGAGCGTCGATAGCCGCTGCGCGCGGCTCCATCGAGGGCCTCCTCGCACAGGCGACGGGCTCCATCGCGGTCGCCCTCCAGCTCGCTCACCTGTGCCTCGATCGTCAGCCGTTCGATGAGTCGCTCCGGCCGGCCGTCGTCGTCCTGTCCGCTCAGCAGCTCCAGCATCCCTCGTGCCCGAGGCGCGTCCCCGAGGGTCGCGAAGCACTCCGCGAGGTTGCCCGCGATGCGCACCAGGAGCCCGCGATCCTCGAACGGTTTGAGCACGCGCAGCGCCGCTTGGTAGTTCGCGATCGCCTCCGCGTACCGGCCCTCCAGTCGACAGACCACCCCGAGGTTCTCCAGCGCGATGGCGCGGTGGAGCGAGAGGCCGTGCCCGGAAGCCAGCTGGGCCACTCGGGTCAGCAGACCGCGCGCGTCCGCGAGTCGACCTCGGGTGAGCTGGATCAGAGCGAGGTTGTTCAGCGAGCGCATGCGGAAGCTCGGGCTGTCATGTGCCTTCGCCGCGGCCTCGTTCTCGGTGAAGCAGCGCTGCGCGGCGTCGAGGTCTCCCGACGACCAAGCTGCGCGTCCACGGATGTTGCGGGCCTCCAGGAGCGTCTCCGGCTCTGCGTCTGGGTCCGACAGCACCTCCCCGACGAGCGCGAGCGCGCGTGGGTACTCGGCGCGCTCCAGCTGCACGAGCGCCAGCTCCATGACGGCCGCGATCCGGGTGGCGCCGGTGGCCCGCTGTCCGACCTCCTCCAGCAACGCCTCGGCGCGGTCGAGGCGTCCCGCGATCCGGGCGAGTCGACCCACCCTGGCCGCAGCGTCGAGGTCCTCGGGACGGCGCTGGAGCAGCCGCTCGGCGTGGCGAAGCGAGTCGAGGACCGCGCCCCGCGTGGCGTGGAGATCCGAGCACCGCTCGAGCAGCGCGTCGGGAGGATCGTCCAGCTCCGTCGACGCCCACTCCAGGAGCGCCGCCGCCTCGTCGAGCGCGTGGCGGTGGGCGAGCCGAGCGGCGTGGCGAAGCGCGCCTTCGGTCAGTCTCGCCGGATCCCGCTCGCCGCGCAGCGCGTCGCGGGGGGAGGGGGACGCGGCCGGCGCCGGGGTGGGCGCGGTGGGCTCCCGGCCCGCGATCACCGCGTCGATGCGGTCTGGCAGCCCACCCGTCTTCTCCAGGATGGCGCGCACCACCCGCGGCTCGCTCAGGTAGGCGCGCACGCCCTCGTAGTCGAGCGCGGCGACGGCGATCCGCTGGCTCCTGCGGTGCGTCAGGATCCGCTCGAGCCCGGGCGTCCGCGCGTGCGGCGGCGGAAGGGGGGCGATCCAGAGCCCCCCTGGGGCGTCGCCGAAGCACGCGTCGTCGAGCAGATACTCGAAGAGGCCGGCAGACTCCGCGTCGAGGCGCTCCACGTCGGTCAGCCAGAAGATGGGCGACTCGCGCTGGTTCGTGTCGCAGAGCAGCTGCGCGAACCCCTCGAAGAACGCGGCCCGCCGTTCGGCGAGCGAGCGCCAGCTCGTCACCGACCAGGCATCGCCTTCGTGCTCGAACCATCGCTCGCAGCACCCGGCGGCGCAGGCGAACGCGCTCGCGGCGACCGGGGACCGCGAGGGCAGCCGCCGGGCGCGCTCGAGCAACGCCGGGACGATCGCCTCCAGTGGAGCCAGAGGCGCGCCCGTCGCGACTCCATGCACGAGCGGGACCGGCGCGCGCTCGGCGAGGCGCTCGGCGATGCGGGGGATGCCGACGCCCTCGGGACCGTCGAGGAAGACGAAGCGGGTGGCGCGGGCGGCCTGGCGGTGGAGCTCGAGGAGCTCGTCGATGACCGCCCCGAAGGGCTCGCTCCCCCTGACCCCGTCCAAACGCCGCGCCGCCTCCACGGGTGGACCCTCTGCAAGGTCGTGACCAGCGGCGGCGTCCGGAGCGCGCGGCGCCTCCGGGTCCGGGGGTGTAATCCGGCTGACGGTCTCGGCGTCGCGTGATTTACGCTTCACGCGAACCAGCTCATGTCGATCAGGGTCTGCGGGTCACCCAGGGCGCGGGCGCTGAGGAGGTTGACCTCGACGTCGTCGGCGCCGAAGCGCTCGAGGCTGCGCGCGAGGAAGCCGATCAGGCCGACGGCCAGGGTGAGGGAGGGCTCGTCGCGCTCCACCAGCTCGAGGCGCCCGTAGCCGCGCCCGACCCGGCGCACCTCCACGTCCACGCCGCGCACGACCTTCTTCAGGATCGCGGGCATCTCCGCCACCAGCAGCTCGGGCGGCGGGGCCGGCGGGCGCAGCGCGCGCATCTCGTCGAAGGCGCCCTCGGCGGCCGCGCGCCCCGCCTCGAGCACGAGGTGCAGGTCGTCGTCGCCCAGCCGGCTGTCGATGGTCTCCACCAGGATGCGGACCGCGAAGAGGTCCACCCAGCTGTCGGCGTCGATGCCTTGCACGAAGGGGAGCCGCGCCTGCTCCGGCATCGCGTCGAGCACGTCCTTCAGCGATCGCTCGCCGAACTTGCGGGCCACGAAGCGCAGGACCGCGAGCACCACCGCGCCCGCGTAGTAGCCGCCCTGCGGCATCTTCTCGGTGGTCTTCGCCTGGGCGAAGGCGCGGCGCTCCCCCGGCGAGGGCGCGCGCACCCGACCGTGCTCCTGGGTCGAGGTCTCCTCCGAGACGTGGATCGGATCTTCGACCTCGACCGGGATCTCGTCGAGCTCCGGCTCGGGCGCGACCGCGGTCTCCCCCGAGCGCCGGGCCGCCTCGGCGTCGAGCTGACGGATCATCGCGAGCGCCTCCTCGGCGCTCATCCGCTGGGTCATGTCGGCGTCGCTCGACGGCTCGCTCTTCGGCTTGGCGACCGGGCGGGGCGGCAGCGCGCGCGGCGGGAGCGTCGAGGGCTTCGGGATCGGCCCGGTGCTCGAGCGGTGGCGCGTCTCGCGCGCCTTGATCCGCATCATCTCCATCGTGAAGGAGTCGCTCGGCTGGTCGTCCCGGAAGGGCACGCGGAGCCCGCCGAAGGGGAAGAGCGCCTCGGCGAAGGCCTCCGCGTTCGCCCAGCGCTCCTCGCGATCCTTGGCGAGGGCGCGCATCACGATCTGCTCCAGGGCGGGGCTCAGGTCCGAGCGGCGCTGGCGCAGCGGCGGCGGCGGCTCCTTGCGCACCTTGCGCGCCAGCTCCCGGAAGGTCGGCGCGTCGAACGGGCGGCGCCCGGCGAGCATCTCGTAGAGCACCACGCCCACCGAGTAGACGTCGAGCCGCGGGTCGCGCCGGTCGTCGCCACGGAGCCGCTCGGGCGCGGCGTAGGCCGGGGTGCCGACCAGGGTGCGCTCCGGGGTCAGCGACTTCGCGTCCTTCTTGCCCTGGAAGAGCGCCGCGAAGCCGAAGTCGCAGACCTTCACGAAGTTCCGGTCGCCGAAGCGGACCACGAGCATGAGGTTCGCCGGCTTGAGGTCGCGGTGGAGGATGCCCCGGTCGTGGGCGCCCTGGAGGCCGGCGAGGGTGTGGATGGCGATCGTGGCGGCGCGCTTCACCGGCAGCGGGCCGTCCATCGCGATCACCTGCGAGAGGCTTCGGCCGCGCAGGTACTCCATGACCATGTACGGCCGCGCGCCCTCGGTGCCGAAGTCGAGGATGTCGATGATGTTCGGGTGGCCGATCGCGGCCGCGGCGCGGGCCTCGCGCTGGAAGCGCTCCACCGACGACGGGTTCTCGGCCACCGCCGGGTGGAGCAGCTTGATGGCCACGAACCGCCGCAGGACCTGGTCCGCCGCCTTGTAGACCGCGCCCATGCCACCGTCGCCGAGGAGCCGCACCAGGTGGTAGCGGTTGGCGATCAGCCGCCCGACCATCTCCGGATCGCCCGCGATCGGCCGGCCCGTGGCGGTGCATCGCAGGGTCCCCTTGGGATGACGGGCGCCGCAGTGCGGACATTTGCGGACCACGAGGCGAGCATACCCCGTCCCGCTCCGTGGGGGGCGCTCCGGTGGCCCCTCCCGGCCCGACTGATAAGATGGCCGGTCCGGGCCGCCCCGAGAGGGCGCCGTCGTCGTTCCAGAATCGAGAGTCGTTCCCAGGGTTTTCGTGAGTCAGGGCCGCATCCTCCCCTTGGTGGGACCGCTCCTCGCGCTCTACCTCATCGCCGAGGTGGCCGCGTCGGGCGAGGCGCTCGACCTGGGCGCGCTGGGCCTGTGCGCGCTGGCGCTGCTCGTGTCGGCCGCGCCCGCCTGGTTCCTCCGCGGCGTGGAGAGCCCCGGCGTGCGCCGCGTGACGCTCCTCGGGCTCGCCTGCGGGGCGGTCCTCGTGCGGGCCGCGGCGCCCTCGCTGGCCTCGCCCTACCTGGACCTCGCGGCGGCGGTCGGGCTCCCCCTCGCCGGCGCGCTCACCGCCCACCTCGCGCTCGACGTGCCCGACCGGCCCAAGGTGCTCGACCGGCGCGGGCTCGTCTGGCTGGTCTGGGGCGGGGCCGCGGGCGCCTGCGTCGGGGCGCTCCTCGCCGACGCCCCCGCGATGCCGGTCGGCGGCGACGTGCTGATCGTGCCGCAGCGCTGGGCCTGGGCCGCGCCGATCTCGGCCGTCGTCGGGGCGGTGATCGCCGGGGCCCTGCGGGTGGCGCGCCGTCGGCTCGGGAGCGCGCCGGACGCCCTCGCCAGCAACGGGTCGGCCACCCTCGGGGTCGCGGTCGCCGTCGTCGCCGGGGTGGCCGGGCTCGCGCTGGTGCGGGGCGACGCGCTGGCCCCCCGGGTCGCCCGCGGGCTCTGGGCGCTGTCGCTCGTGGCGCTGCTCGCGGGGCACGTGGCCATGCTCGGCGCGCGCCGTCAGGTCCACGCCGGCCGCAGCACCCGCCGCCTGATCGCGGGCGCGCTCGCGGTGGGCGCGGTCTCGATCGCGGCGGCCCTCTGGGTGGGCGAGCTCCCCCGGGACCCGGTCGCGATCGGGGTCGGCGTCGCCGCCTGCGCGATCGCCGCCGCGCTCCTCTACCGCGCCGCGCTGGCGGGAGTGCGCCGGCTCCTCGCGCCCTTCGGCGGCCGCCTCATCGAGGGCGCGGCCGAGGCGCTGCGCCGTGCGGTCGGCGCCACCGACCTCGAGCAGCTCGGCGCCGCGATCCTGCCCCCGCTGCGGCGGGCCTCCGGCAGCCTCGACGCCGACCCCTACCTCTTCCTGCTCGACCCGCCGCGCGAGGTCCGCGTCGACGCGGCGAGCATCGCCCACGTCGAGCCCCGCGAGCTCTCGCCGGCGCTCGTCGCCCGGCTGCAGGAGAAGCCCGGCGAGGTGGTGATCGCCGCGCCCCTCGCCGAGCAGGTGGTGCGGCGCGCCGACCTGAGGCCGCTCGCCGAGGCCCTCGAGCGCCTCGACGCCGCCTGCGTGGTGCCCCTCTCGGTCGACTTCGAGGTGGAGGGCGCGCTCGTCGTCCCGCGGGGGCGTCGCCGCGCCGCGCTCACGCTCGAGGAGATCCACGGCCTCGAGAAGCTCGGTCGCCACCTCGGCGGCCAGGTCGCGATGCTCGCCCAGCACGAGCGCGGGCGCCGGCGCACCCGCGACGCGGTGGTCGCCCGCGAGAAGCTCTCCGAGCAGCTCGAGCAGGCGCAGGAGGAGCTCGAGAAGCTGCGCGCCGACACCCGCATCCTCAAGGCGGGCGGGGCGGCCGAGCGCTTCACCGAGCCGGCCATCGCCTACAGCCCGCCGATGCGGCAGCTGACCCGCCGGGTCCAGGAGGTCGGGCCGGTCGACGCGCCGGTGCTCCTGCGCGGCGAGGAGGGCACGCCGCTCGACCGGGTCGCGCACCTCGTGCATCAGGCCGGCGGCCGGCGCGGAGGCCCCTTCGTCGTGGCCGAGTGCGCGGCGGTCCGCCCCGAGCGCACCGAGGCGACGCTCTTCGGGGAGGCCAGCGGGAGCCCCGGCTGGCTCCGGCTCGCCTCGGGCGGCACCTGCCTCCTGCTCGACGTGCCGGCGCTCTCCCTCGAGGCGCAGGCGAAGCTGGCCGAGGCGCTCGCGACGCACCGGGCGCCGCTCGCCGACGGCACCGGGAGCTACCTCCTCGAGGCGCGGCTGATCGCGACCAGCCGGGTCCCGCTCGGGCCCCTCGTCGCCGCCGGCACCTTCGACGCCGAGCTCCACCGGCGGCTCGAGCCGCTCGTGCTCGAGGTGCCGCCGCTCCGCGAGCGCAAGGAGGACCTGCCCTCGCTGATCCTGCTCGCCCTCGACCGCGCGTGTCGGGTGAGCGGCCGGCCGGTCATCGGCATCGACGCCGCCGCCCAGGAGCGGCTCCTCGCGCACGACTGGCCGGGCAACGCGAGCGAGCTCGCGAGCGTCGTCGACCGGGCGGTGGCCGCGGCGACCGGCGACAAGATCACCCCGGACGACCTGCCGGCGCTGGCCGAGCCGGTGGCCGCCGATCCGTGGTCGGGCACCTACGCCGAGATCGAGGCCCGGGCGCTCGAGGCGGCGATGGCGAAGGCCGACGGCAACAAGTCCGAAGCCGCCCGGCTCCTCGGCCTCAAGCGCACGACTTTCCTGGACAAATTGAAGCGCCACGACATGGCGACGCCCTCCAAGCCGCCCCCGCCGCCCAAGAAGAAGCGCTCCCGCGGCAAGGGCGGCGAGGCGTCCGACTCCGCGGCCTGACGGGAAAATCACACGTCTCGAACGCCCGTTCGAGGGCCGCTATGATGGCGACCCTGGGGTGGTGGCGATGGGCGAGAGACGACGATGGGTGACGGGGTTGTCGCTGGCGCTCCTGATGGGGTGCCAGGGGCAGCTGGACGATCAACGCCCGCTGCGGCCGCGAGGGCTCGACCCGATCGAGTGTGACGGCTCGCCCGCGGTGGCGGCGCCGCTCGCGAGGCTCGGGCGGCACGAGTACGAGGCCTCGCTCCGCGCGCTCTTCGGGGACGGACCGGTCGACGCGGTGGGTGACGCGCTCGCCGGCGTGCCGACCGAGCAGTCGGAGACCGAGGTCCCGTTCGCGCGCACCGACCGCCGGCTCTCGCAGCAGCACATCGACGCGTACTACCGGACGGCCGACGCCCTCGCCTCGCAGCTCGGGGCCGACCGGGAGCTGCGGATCCGGCTCGCCGGGGACTGCGCCGCCGACGGGGTCGACGACGCGTGCCTCCGGGACTTCGCCGGCGCCTTCCTGCGCCGCGCGCTCCGCCACCCGCCCAGCGACGAGGAGCTCGCCCGCGCCCTCGGCGCCGCCGACGGCCTCGAGGGCTTCGATCGGCTGCACGCCGTGGTCTTCGTCACCCTGATGGGCCCCGACTTCCTCTACCGCTTCGAGAACCGCGGGGCGCCGGAGAGCGGGCGGGTGATCGCGCTGACGCCCCACGAGCTGGCGAGCCGGCTCAGCTACCACTTCTGGGGCGGCCCGCCGGACGACGCGCTCCTCGCCGCCGCCGAGGACGGCTCCCTCGCGACCGACGAGGGCTACGCCGCGCAGGTCGATCGGCTGCTGGCCGATCCGCGCACCGACGCGATGCTCGAGGTCTTCTTCGGCGAGTGGCTCCACCTCGAGGGAGGCGAGCTCACCGACGGGCCGCGCCTCGAGGTGCTGCGGCAGGGCCTCGAGACCGACGGGCTGACCGCGGAGATGCGCGACGAGGTGCACCAGCTCTTGCGATGGCACATGGAGCGGGGCGACGGCTGGGGCGACGTGCTCACCTCGCCGTACTCGTTCGCGCGCGACGAGCGGCTCGCCAGCATCTACGGCGTGCCCGCCTGGGACGGCGCGAGCGAGCCGCCCCGCCTCCCGGAGGGCGAGCGCTCGGGCCTGATCACCCGGGCCGCCTTGCTCCAGACGTCCGACGGCTCGACCAACCCCTTCCGCCGGGGCGCGTTCCTGCGGCGCATGGTGCTGTGTGACCGGGTGGATCCGCCGCCGAGCGACCTCGACCCGGACGCGTTGACGCCGCCGCCGACCGCGCCGGGCACGACCACCCGCGAGGCGTTCGCGGCGAAGGTGACCAACGAGCCCTGCGCCAGCTGTCACGCGCGCTTCTCGCCGCTCGGCTACGCGATGGAGGCGTACGACGGGCTCGGCCGGTACCGCGCCGCCGAGTGGCTCGTCAGCACCGAGGGCGTCGATCGCGGCATGGCCCCGGTCGACACCGCCGTCGTCCCCGAGATCGAGTGGGGCGACCTCACGCCGGCCGAGGGGCCGGTCGAGGTCAGCCAGCGCATCGCCGACAGCCCGAAGGCGAACCTCTGCCTGGTCACCCAGTACTTCCGCTTCACCCACCGCCGTGAGGAGCACGAGGACGCGGATCTCTGCCTCATCGAGGACCTCGCGACCCGCGTCGAGGACGGGCTCTCGCTCGAGGACGCGCTCCGCGCCGTCGCCCTCGACCCCTCGTTCCGCCTGCGCCGCCTCGAGAGGGAGGACTGACATGCGCTTCGACCGACTCTCTCGCCGACTCTTCCTCACCGGCGCCGGGGGCGCGCTGCTCGCCGTGCCGCTCCTGCCCTCGCTGCTCCCACGGGAGCTCCGCCCGATCGCGAAGGCCGCCGGCCCGGACTGCCCGAAGCGGTTCATCGCGATCAAGACCTACAACGGCATGCCGGTGCTCGACTGGTATCCGCGCAACCCGCCTTCCGGCTACGAGACCCACTCGGTCGACGGCACCGTGCGGCTGAGCGCGCCGCTGCCCGAGGCGACCGGTCGGCACGCGAGCGGCGCCGAGTACTTCGGCACCCAGGCGCCCCTGAGCGACTTCGCGGGCCGGGACCTCTCGAACGTCTTCTCGAGCGAGTTCGAGCGGCACCACGACGAGATGCTGCTCTTCCGCGGCCTCGACTTCATGCCGGGGCTCAACCACAACTACGGCGGCTACCTCGGCAACCTCGGCCTCAACACCAACGGGACCGGCGGCCCGGTCGACGGCGCGCAGATCAACGCGACCATCGATCACGTCATGGCCGCGTCGCCGAGCGTCTACGCCGCGCCGCCCCTCGGCCCGCGCGTGCTCCACCTCGGCAGCCGCCGGAACACCTCGTCCTACGCGCCGACCAACCCGTCGGACGTGCTCGCGATCGGTCGCGACGCGATCCAGCAGGCCCAGGCCTTCGTGAACCCGCGCGCCGCGTTCGACGCGGTCTTCGCCATGGCGCCCAGCCCGATGGGGGAGCCGCCGGGGGTCTCGGCCCGGCTGGTCGACCGGGTGCGCGAGGACTACCGCCGCGCCTGGGAGGGCCCGCACCTGTCGCGCGACGACCGGGACGTGCTCGACCGGCACATGACCTACCTGAGCGAGCTCGAGGCGCGCGTGAACCGGATGGAGGCGGTGCTCTGCGATCCCACGCGCCCCGGCGACCTCGACACCGGCGGGGAGTTCAGCGTCGACGTCGGTCAGATCGAGGATCTCTTCGACGCGTTCGTCGACATGACGGCCGCGGCGCTCGCGTGTGACGCCACCCGGATCGTCACCCTCGACGTGACCAAGATGGTCGTGAACGACGGCGGCGACATCTTCGGCATGGGCGACTCCGAGAACGCCGACTCGGCCGGCCGCGACAACTGGCACTTCCAGGCCCATCAGTGGGACGACAACGCCAGGCGCTGGCTCGGGCTCGGCGGGCGCTGGGTCGCCGATCGGGTGGTCCTGCCCCTCCTCGATCGACTCGCCGAGGCCTCCGCCGGCGACGGCACCTCGGTGCTCCATCACTCCATGGTCATGTGGAGCAACGAGCTCAGCTTCAACCATCTGAACTACAGCGTCCCGACGGCGATGTGGGGGAGCGCGGGCGGCCAGCTCCGGACCGGGCGCTTCATCGACTACGTCGACCACGACCGCCCCATCCGGTTCCGTCAGCACGACGGCTCGGTGGTCGAGGGCGTGCAGTTCAACCGCCTGCTCGTGACGATCATGCAGGCGATGGGGCTGACCCCGGACGAATACGAGCGCGAGCCGGGCCGCGGATACGGCGAATATCGCACCGTCGGCAAGGGCGACGGCTTCGCCCGCGACTACGACGAGACGACCGTCGGGCGCCCCCTGCCGGACCTCTTCGTGACGTGACGTCCCGCACCCGTCGGGCCGGGCCAGCTTGACATGGGTCGCAGTCTGGAGACTCTTGCGTGCAACGGTCGGCCTTTCCTTGGTCACAGAGCGGGAACGATGAAGAATCTAATCTGGGAAGAAGTTGCTCCATATGGGTTGATGAGCGTCCCCAAACGCTCCCGCTGGGACCTCCCGGATCTGATGGGCGAGGTCGGTGAGTACTTCGACTGTGGCGCGCGGGTGGGGCCGGGGGACACGGTCTTCGACGTCGGCGCCAACGTCGGCGCCTTCGCCATCGAGACCGCGCGCCGCGCCCAGAGCGACGTCTCCCTCTACTGCTTCGAGCCGGTCCCTCCGATCTTCAGCGCCCTGAGCGCGAACGCGAGCCGCAACGACTGGCTGGGCCAGGCCCGGACCCACCTCTTCGACCGCGCCGTCGTCGCCGAGAGCGACCCCGACCACACCGACCTCGCGTTCTTCCGCCGCTTCCCGACCGACTCGACCTGCGACATCCAGGAGAAGCGGCGCGACTTCGACATGTTCTTCGCGCAGAAGGGCACCGCCTTCCGCGCCGCCCTCGCTCCGCGCGTCGGTCAGACCGTCGCGGCGGCCGTCGGCCACCTCGTGACGACGATGCCCAAGGGAGGCCTCGGCCGCGCGGTGAGCGACCTCGTGACCGGCCACGTGCGCATGCGCGCGCCCACCACCACGCTCTCCAAGGTCGTGCAGGAGAAGCAGGTGACCCGCATCGACCTGCTCAAGATCGACGTCGAGGGCGCCGAGCTCCGCGTGCTCCTCGGCATCTCCGACGCGCACTGGCCGCTGGTCGAGCAGATCGTGCTCGAGGGCCACGACCGGGACGGTCGTCTCGACGTCATCGGCGGGCTGCTCACCGAGAAGGGCTTCGAGATCGCCCACCTCGGCAAGCCCGACGGCGCCGACGAGAAGGGCCTCGACAGCTTCCTGCTCTACGCCCGCCGCCCGAAGATCAACGGGCACGCCTGATCAGAGCGCGGCGAGCGCCTGCGGCAGCCCCCGGAGCGCCGCCCGGATGGCCCCCTGCGCGGCGGCCACCTCGGGCGTCGCGTGCGCGGGCACGGTGGCCGCGCCCTGCAGCATCGAGCGGGTCCGCTCCGGCGGCCCCGCGGTGCTGATCGTGATGAGGCAGCGCGCCCGGGTGCCGCGCGGGGTCGAGCGCAGCTCGGCGAGGTTCACGTCGAGCCTGAGATCGGCCACGTCGGGCTCCGCCATCGCGTCCAGCGCCGCCGCGATCTCTCGCACCGCCTCCCGCCGCACCGCGGCGAGCGAGCCCTCGTCGAGCGCGACGCCTCCCTCCGTGGTCAGCGTCCGCAGCACGGTCGACTCCACGAGCGCCTCGTAGCGGTAGACCCGCGCCGCCTCGGGAGCCGGCGCCGCGGCGCCGCACCCGATCAGCAGCGAGACGAGAGCAGAGATCACGAACGGGCGTCTCATGGGGCTGACGTCACTCCTTCGCCGCCGTCCATCGGCGCGTCGATCGCGCAGGTCACGGGTCCGGTCGGGGTCACCGACAGGACCACGCCCCGGGCCAGGCTGACGTGATCCTCCGGGTGAGGTGCGATCTGGAGCCCGCCGTCCTCGAGCTCTCCGAGTCTCACGAAGCGAGTCCCCGGCGCCAGGCCGCCGACCGGCTCGGGCGCGCTGGTCTCCGTTCGAGCGTGGACGGCCAGCGGCTCGCGAGACCTACAGACGGTCTGCGAGGGCTCGGCTCCTCTCTGCCCGAGTCCTCCGAAGCCGCCTCGACCTGACGTCTCCTGCAGAGCCCCCTCGTCTACCCAGCCGGCGATCAGGTGGCCGCGAACCTCGAACGCCACCCGCGCCGAGCCCGCGCGCCGCTCCACCACGCCGACGCGACGTGGACCGTCGAGGAGGGCGAGCGTCCGTCCGCCGGGGGCTTCCCGGAGGGGGATCTCCGTGGAGGGCGCGAGAGACGAGCGCTCGATCGACGCCGGGTCGAGGCCGAGCTCCGCCCACGCCGAGCCCCGGTGTGGCGAGCGCAGCCCCAGCGCGTCGCACGCGACGACGGCCCTCGGCTGAACGACCCAGCGCACGCCGTCGGAGATCCCGGGGCCGTTGTCGCTCAGACCGACGCGGAGGCGACCGTCCGCCTCGATCGCGAAGACCCTCACCGCCCGGCCGGCGGCCAGAGCGACGCTCGCGCCGAGCGGACGGGCCGCCTGGACGCGCAGCGTGCGGTCACGACCCGGATCCGCGGCGCCGCGCAGCGACCAGCCGCCGCGCGTCACCGTCAGCACGACGCGGTCGGGCGACACGAGGTCCGCGCGCACGTCGCCGCCGCTCACGAGCGCCAGCTCGAAGCCGCCTCGCGCCGCCCGCACGGTGCCGGTGTTCCAGGAGCCCTCGAAGCGGCACGTGGGTGTCGGGACCGCCGGCTCGCTGGCTCGAGGCGCGCGAGTCTCGACGGGAGGGGCGCCGCCGCCGCAGCCAGAGAGCAAGAGCGCGAGCGCGAGGCCCTCGCGGTAGATCGAAGGCGAACGGGTCACGCCTCGAGCTCGGCCTGCGCTCGTTCGAGCTGCTCCTGCGCGCCCTCCCAGCGGGCGGTCAGCTCTTCGATCTTCTCGGCGTCCTTCTGCAGCTCGGTCAGCACCGCGAAGCGCTCCTGGTCGGAGGCGAAGCCGTTCGGGTCGCAGAGGCGGTCGTTGCGCTCCTTCTGGAGCGACTCGAGCTCGCCGATGCGCGTCAGGAGCTGCTCGACCTTCTTCTCGAGCTTGCCCAGCGCCTTGCTCCGCTGCTGGCGGCGCTGCGCCTCCTCGCGCTTGCGCTTCTTCTCCTCTTCGCGGCTGCGTTTGGGCTCCGGGGGCTTGGCCTTCGGCGCCTCGGCCGCCTTCGGCGTCGGCTCCTCCGCGGCGGGCGCGCCGTTCTCCTGCGCCTGCCACAGGCGCATGTAGTCGTCGAGGTTGCCCGGGTACTCGGTCACCTCGCCGTCCTCGACGCTCCAGATCTTCGTGGCCAGCCGGCGGATGAGGCCGCGGTTGTGGCTGACGAAGAGCATCGTGCCGTCGTAGGTGTCGAGCGTCTCGATGAGGCTCTCGCAGCTCTCGAGGTCGAGGTGGTTGGTCGGCTCGTCGAGCAGCAGGAGGTTGCCCGGATCGAGCAGCAGCTTCGCGAGCGAGACGCGCGCGCGCTCTCCGCCCGAGAGCACGCCGACGAGCTTGTCGACGTCGTCGCCGCTGAAGAGGAAGCTGCCGAGCACGCTGCGCACACGGGTCTGGCCGAGCTCGCGGTTCACCTGCGCCGCCTCGTCGTAGACGGTGTTCTTCGGGTGCAGGAGCTCCGCGTGATGCTGGGCGTAGTAGCCGGGCTTGATGTTGTGACCGAGCTCGATCTCGCCGCCCGTCGGCTCGAGCTCGCCCGCGATCATCTTGAGCAGCGTGGTCTTGCCGGCGCCGTTCGGGCCGATGATGCCGATGCGGTCGCCGCGATAGATCGTGACGTTCACGTCCGGGAGCACCACGCGCTCGCCGTAGGCCTTCTGCACGCCCACGCAGCGGACCACCTCGTGGCCGGCGCGGTCGGTCGGCGCGAAGGAGAAGCTCATCACCTTGCGCTTCCGGTAGGTCTCGGCGCTCTCCATCTTCTCGAGCGCCTTGATCCGGCTCTGCACCGCCTTGGCCTTGCTCGCCTTGGCGCGGAAGCGGTTGATGAACTGCAGCGCCTTCTCGCGCTCGCGCTCGAGGTTGGCCGCCTTGTTCTCGAGGATCTCCGCCTCTTCCGCCCGCTGCACGAGGTAGCGCTCGTAGTCGCCGGGGTACTGCCGCACGCCCTCGACCTCGAAGCTGACCACGCGGTTGATCTGCTCGTTCAGGAAGTCGCGGTCGTGGCTGATGAGGATGAACGGCGACGACCAGCGCTTGAGGAAGTCGCTGAACCACGCGACCGTCGGCATGTCGAGGTGGTTGGTCGGCTCGTCGAGCAGCAGCACGTCGGGGCGCTGGAAGAGCAGCGAGGCGAGCACACCACGCATCTTCCAGCCGCCGGAGAACTCGCTCACGTCGCGGCCGTGGTCCTCGTCGACGAAGCCGAGGCCGGCGAGGATCTTCTTGGCCTGGTGCTCGCTGAAGAGGGTGTCGAAGTGCGCGAGGCGCTCGTGCAGCTCGGCCAGCCGCTCGGCGTCCTCCATCATCTGCTCTTCGTCGCCCGCCTCGAGGGTCCGGGCGTAGTCGGCCTCGGCCTGCTCGAGCTCCGCCTCGGCCTGCTCGCGGCCGGGCACCGAGCCCACCACCAGGTCGAGCAGGGTGCGCCCGCCCTCGACCTCGATGTCCTGCGGCAGCCAGCCCACCCGGGCGCCGCGCGCGATCGTGATCGTGCCGCCGTCCGGCTGCTGATCGCTGGCGATGAGGCGCAGCAGCGTGGTCTTGCCCGAGCCGTTCGGGCCGATCAGGCCGATGCGGTCACCGTGCGCGATGCGCAGGGACAGGTCGTCGACGATCCGCTTGCCGCCGAAGTGCAGGGACAGGTGCTCGAGGACGACCAGGCTCACGCGGCTGAGCTAGCACGCCCCGCGGACCTGTCACCCGGCCGTCGTGATAGGTTTTCGGATCATGCGCAGCTTTCGTACGCCTTTGCTTTGCACGCTCCTGCTCCTCACCGCTCCCGCCTCCGCCGATTGGCCGATGCACCGCCAGAACCCCGGCCGCACCGGCGCCGCGGAGGGGCGCTCCGACCTCGCCGTGCCCGCGGTCCAGTGGCGGACCTATCTGGGCGGATCGGTCGGCCAGCGCGAGCTCGCGGCGACCGACGTGAACGGCGACGGGCAGGTCGAGATCCTCTACGTGTCCGGCGGTCGCATCGTCGCCAAGCGGCCCGACGACCGGCTCGTCTGGGAGACGCGGCCGCTCACCCTGCGGGCCATCCACGCCATCCGGGACATGGACGGCGACGGCGTGCTCGACGTGGTCGCGAGCGGGAGCCCGGGCCGGATCGCGATCTTCCGCGGGACCGACGGCGCGCTCGAGTGGCGGACCGCGCCCGGCACGCTCGGCCCCAACATCGGCGCGGTGCGCCTCGCGGATCTGAACGGCGACGCGACCGTCGATCTCTACGTCGCCGACAACGCCTGCGGCAGCACTGGCAGCCTCGGGGACGTGGCCTTCGCCTTCAGCTTCGGCGACGGCTACGGCTCGGGCCTCGACGACGGGAGCCAGCGGCTCTGGCAGCTCGAGCGAGGCCGCCGCTACGTGTGCGGGCAGAACGACGTGGTGCTCGACGTCGACGGCGACGGCGACCTCGAGATCATCGCCTGGGCGTCGAACGAGATGTACCTCTTCGACGCCGCCACCGGCCGCAAGATCGACAGCGGCGACGCCTCGCTTTCGGGCGGCTTCCCGACCGGCTTCTCGATCCCCTACGGCACCAACCGCACCTGGGTCACCGACATCGAGGGCGACGGCGCGATGGACGTGGTCGGGTACACGAACAACTCCTACACCCCGTCGATCAACTCGCGGGCGGTGTTCGTGGTCAGCTGGGACGCGAGCCGCGCCGAGGGCGAGCGCCTCCACGTCCGCTGGGTGGCGCAGGTCGCGGACATCACCGCCGACGAGCACGGCTGGGTGGACGAGGGCGCGGCGGATCTCGACGGCGACGGCGTGGTCGAGGTCACCAGCACCTTCGTCGAGGGCGGGGTGGCGCGCACGCTGGTTCGCGACGGCCGCGACGGGACGGTGCGCGCGACGATCGAAGGCCGCCTCCAGGGCATCCTCCGGCTCGACGAGACCGGGCCTCCCACCGTCATCGTCGACGTCGGGCTCGACCTCGAGGGCTACCGCTTCACCGATCTCTCGTCGGTGCCGGCGCCCGCCTTCACCTTGCCGGGGTCGTCCCTGCTGCGTCGCTTCGATCGCGGCCTCTACGCGCAGCAGAGCCTCGCCTCCGCGCCCCTCACCGTCCCGCTGCCCGGCAGCACGCGCGGCCTCGTGACGCTCGAGGGCGACACGATGCGCCTCTGGGATCTGTCCGGCGCCGCGCCCGCCGAGGTGGGGAGCTACGCGCTGCCCGCGAACGTCTCGGTGGTGGCGGTCGCCTCTCAGGTCGACGCGGCTCGCCCCGGCCCCGGCGCGCTGCTCGTCCGGTCCGACGGCTTCCTCGTCGTGCTCGACCGCAGCCTCGCTCCGATCAACTTCGGCGGCGTCGAGATCCCGCTGCCCGGCATCCGCACGGGCGGCTACTACTCGGGCGACCACGGCCTCGGCAACGTGCCGGTGGCGGCGTCGTTCGGGCGGGCGGCCGAGGAGGTGGTGGTGGTCGACTCGCGCGGCGGCCTCGTCCGCCTCGCCACCGCGGGGGCGACGCTCACCCAGCCGCCCGAGCAGGTGTTCCGCTGGCAGGGCGTGTTCCACCCGCTCCTGAGCGACGTCGACGGTGACGGCGTGACCGACGTCGTCGCCCTCGACCAGACCCGGCTCCACGCCCGCGCGGCCGACGGCGCGACGGTCCTCTTCACCACCCCGATCGCCACCGGTCAGCAGGCCACGCACGGCGACGTGGTCCCCTTCGACGGCGGGTTCGCCGCGGGCGTCTTCGACCGCGGCGACGGCAACGGCTACGTCACCGCGACGACCCGCGAGGGCGCCTCGGCCTGGCGCACCGACCCCGTCCGCGTGGCCGGCAGCGGCTTCGGCTTCCTGATGGTCGATGATCTGCAAGGCGACGGCGGCGACGACCTGCTGATGAGCATGGCCAGCCCGCTCTACGCGATCGAAGGCGGCACCGGCGCGTTCCTCGGAACGACGCGCGGCGGCTACGCCACCATGCCGATCGACGTGCGCGGCCGCGCCGGCGCCACCACCACGCTCTGGTCCGGCGCGGTGACCCCGCCCGGCGGCATCACCCTCGCGCAGCCGTTCTCCGGCAGCACCGACACCTGGAGCTTCGACTTCACCGCGACGCGTCAGTTCGGGGCGGTCGTCGAGTGCGCCGGCGGCCTGCAGTTCGCCGCCACCGAGTTCGGCTCCGCGCACCTCGCGGTCGCGCGCGCCGAGGACGGCGGCGGTCGGCGCGACGTCTACCTCGGGGACGGCAACCTCTTCTTGTCCACCGAGGCCCTGGCGGCGTCGGGGGCGATCGCCGGGATCGTCGGCAACGTCACCGCGACGGCCGACCTCGGCGGTGACCGGCCCGCGATCCTGGTGGGCAGCACCGACGGCTACCTCTACGCCATCGACCCGTGCGCCGACCCCCTCCGCAAGATCTGGTCGCTCAACTTCCGCGCGCCGGTCGGCGAGGCGATCTTCGCCGACACCGACGGCGACGGCCTGGAGGAGCTGGTCGTGTCCGCCGCCGACGGCTTCCTCTACGGCGTCGACACCGAGGCCCTGCCGGCCCCGGAGGGCGTGCTCGACATCGACCCCGACCTCGGGCTCACGACCGAGGACGTGGACGAGACCCGCGGCGCGACGCTCGGCGCGCGCTGGAGCGCGGTCGACGGCGCCGAGAGCTACGAGTACGCGGTCTTCACCATCGGCGGCAGCCCCGTCACCCGGAACCCCGAGGACGAGGCCAACCCCTTCATCCCCACCACGGCGACGAGCGCGGAGCATCGCGCGGGGCTCGAGCGCGGGGTGACCTACTTCTACGCGGTGCGCGCCATCGGTCCCGACGGCACGAGCAGCGAGGCGCTCAGCGACGGCTCGCTCTACCTCTACGATCCGGCCGCGGCCGACGCCGGCGTGGCGAGGGACGGGGGCGTCGCGGCCGACGGGTCGACGGGGAGCGACGCCGGGGTCGCGCCGGACGCCGGCGGGGGCGCGCCGGGGGAGGGCGGCTGCGGCTGCCGGGCCGCCGGGTCTTCGCGCGCGCCGCTCTGGGCGCTGGCGGGGCTCGCCCTCCTGATCCGACGCCGTCGGCGCTGATCCCGCGGAAAGGGGAAATCGAGGGCGCCACCCACTATCCTTCCCGACGGGAGCAGTGGCGGACGGGCAATCAGGGGTCGCGCCGAAGGCGGTGCTCCTCGCGGGAAGCGGGGAGCGGCTGACGGAGGCGCTGGTGGAGGCGCTCGAGCGGCGGCGCGTGTCGGTGGACACGACCGACGCGAGCGCGCTCGTCGGTCAGGCCTACGTGCTCGCTCCCGACCTGGTGGTGCTCCTGGGAGACGCGGCGGCCGACGGCGGGAAGCGGGCCGCGGCCGAGCTCGCCGCCAAGCGCGCCACCGCCTCGATCCCGGTCGTGGTCGTGCGCGACGGAGCGCTCGGCGAGCGCCTCGACGCCTTCCGGCACGGCGTGGTCGCGGTCGTGCAGCGCAGCGCGAGCGCGGACGAGATGGCCAAGCGCATCGCCGAGATCGCGCGCGAGGTGCCGGACCGCTCCGGCGAGGTGACCCGCGGCGGGACGGAGGCGAGCGTCGACGAGCTCGTCGCGCTCTTCGCCGAGCAGCTCCGCACCGGCATCCTCAGCGTCGCCGCGGGCAGCGACGAGGTCAGCGCGCAGGTGGTGCTGCACGCGGAGACGCCGGTCGAGGACGTGGTGGGCGAGCTCGTCGAGCGGCTGCGTCCGCTCATCGGCCGCGCGCAGGGACCGCTGCGGTACGAGTTCTTCGAGAGCGCGGCGCCGCGGCTCGCGTCCCTGGATCTCGAGCTCGAGCCCGACGAGGGGGTCGACGCGCTCGACGGCGTCCGAGTGGTGCTGGTCGAGCAGCGGGCGCACCGCGCCGACAGCCTCGCGCAGGACCTCCGGGCCGCCGGCGCGCAGGTGGTCGTCGCCGACGGAGCCGGGGTGGGCCTCGAGCGGGCGAAGCGGCTCGATCCGCAAGTCGTCGTGCTCGACGGCGCGGGCGAGGACGGCTGGGCGCTCGGCGCCCTGCGCGCGCTCCGCCGGGACGTGCACCTCCGCTGGGCGTCGCTGCTGGTGGTGCGGGAGGAGCAGCTCTGGCGGCGCCCGGACGGTCGCCCGGACCTGGCGGCGCTGGCCGGCGCGGTCGCTCCGCTGGTCGAGGGGGAGCGCGAGGTCGCCGGCCGCGCGCGGCGCGAGGACGCCTTCGACGTGCGGGTGGAGCTGGTCGGCCCGGTCCGGCTCCTCCGGGCGCTCGCCGACACCGGCGAGGGGCTCCGACTGACGGTGCACCACCCGAGCGTGCAGCTCCAGATCGACCTCGCCGACGGGCTGGTGGCGGGCGCGGTGGCCCGGAGCCCGGGGAGCGCCACGCCGCGCGCCCAGGGCCCGGTCGCGCTCGCGACGTTCTGCGCGCTCGGCGCGGGCCGCGTGAAGGTGGAGCGCAAGGAGGCGCCCGCCTCGACCAACATCATGGCCCCCGCGTCGGACGCCCTCGCGGCGGCGGACGCCGAGGAGTCCCTCCTCCGCCCCTCGCTCCCGCCGAGCTTCCCGCCCGGCGCCCCCGCGGTCGACATCCCCCGGGCCCCCGCGCTCCCGCGCGACCGGGGGCCCTCGAGCGACGATCCCTACGACAAGCTCGAGACGCTGCTGTCCCGCCTGCAGGAGATCCTGCCCGAGGCCGAGGCCGTCGCCAGGAGGGCCCCGCCCGCGAGTCCCTCGCCGCCGTCCGCGGCGCTCCCTCCCCGTCCGGCGGCGTTCCCGCCCCGGCCCTCTGCGGGGCTGCCGCCCCGGTCGCGGTCGCCCGAGCCTCCCGCGCCTCCTTCGATGGCGCCGCCCGCGCCCTCGCCGCCCGCGCCCGACGCGGCGCCGCCCACCCCGGCGCCCCCCACCTCGGCGCGCGCCGTCCCCGGGTCGCCGGCCGCCGAGGCCCGAGTCGCGGAAGCTCCGCTGTCTGCGCCGACGATCCCCGAGCCGTCGGTCCCCGAGCCGCTCCCCGAGGCGCAGGTGTCGGCGCCGTCGATCCCCGCGCCGCCGCCGCGCAGCGCCCCGGCCGCGCCGCCGCGCCCGGCTGAGGCCCCCGGGCCCTCGTCGCTCGACGCGGCGGCGGTCACCGCGCGGGCGCCGGCCCGCCCCGCCTCGCTGGACGCGATGGCGCCGGCCCTCGGCGAGCGGGGCGACGAGTCCACCGCGCGGCTCGGCACGCCGGACGCGTGGAAGTCCGACACCGAGCTGCCGATGCTCCCGCGCGAGGCGCCGCCGGGGCGCCGCTCGAGCACCGGGCGGTGGATCGCGGTGGGCGCCGCCGGGACGCTGCTGTTGCTCGTCGGCGCCGGCGCGGCCGCCTGGCTCGCCTCGTCCGGGGAGACCGCGGCGGCCGAAGACGAGGTGACCTCGCCGACCCCGCGGGTGGCCGAGGCGCCCGAGCCCACGCCGCCGAGCGCGGTGGCCGCGCCCGCCCCGGCCCCGGACCCGGCCCCGGATCCGGTCGAGGAGGTCGAGGAGCCGCCCGACGAGCCGGTCGCGGGCGCCGCGCCGCCGCCCGAGCCCGCCCCGGCCCCCGACGCGGTCCACGGTCCGCTCGACGACTCGCCGATCGAGGGCAGCTCGGACGACTTCTCGCTCTCCGCCCTCGGCATCGAGGAGGCGCCGCCGCCCCGGAGCCGACGCCGGCGCGCGCGCACCATCCGCGAGCTCATCCGCACCGCCAACATCCTCCGCAACCGCCACGAGCTCGGCCGGGCCGAGGAGCTCTACCGCCGCGTCCTCTCCCTCGACGCCGAGAACCCGCGCGCCACCGCCGGCCTCACCCGCCTCTACATGGAGCGCGGCGACGCGGGGCAGGCGGTGCTCTTCGCCCAGCGGCTCGTCCGCCTGCGGCCCGCCTTCGCGAGCAACTACGTCCTCCTCGGCGACACCTTCGAGCTCGGCCACAACCCCACCGCGGCTCGCCGCGCCTGGACCCGCGCCGTCGAGATCGAGCCCCGCTGGGGGCCCGCCCGCGCCCGCCTCGCGCGGCTGCGCTGACGCTCACATCGAGTGGGTGTGCACCGGGGCTCGCTCGGAGGCGCAGAAGGGCGACCGCGTCGCGCACCGGCGGCGCAGCAGATCCAGCGCGTCGGGCGCGCGGTGCTCCAGCCAGCGCGCGCGAGCGGCCTCTCTCGACGGCCCCTCGAGCGCGAGGTAGCGGCTCCGGAGCAGCGACTCGTCGCGCGGCGCGAGCGAGAGGCCTCGGTCGGCGGCGTCGAGGGCGCGGCCGTCGTCGCCGGCGCTCCCGAGCGCGCGGGCCAGGTCGGTCCAGCGAGACTCGTCGGCCGGGGCGCGCTCGGCGGCGCGCGCGTAGGCGGCCGCGGCGTCGGGCCAGCGCCACACCTGCGCGTGCGCGTCGCCCCGGAGCCGGTCGATGGCCGGGTGCGAGCCGATCAGGCCCTCGGCGCGGTCGAGCTCGGCGAGTGCCTCGTCGAGGCGGCCCTGACGACCCTCGAGGCGCGCGCGCTGGGCGAGGATCTGCGCGCGGGCGCGATCGTCGGGCGCGGCGGCGAGCGCGGCCTCGAGCACGGGGCGGGCGTCGTCCAGCCGCTCCTGCACGTCGCCGATCAGGGCGAGCGCGTGATCGAAGTGCCGGCGCCAGGCCCGCTCGGTCGCGCCGCCGGTGGGCTCGCGTCCGTCGGCTCCCGCCCCGAGCCAGACGGTCGCCTCGGCGATCTCCGTGATCGGCTGGGGCGCGCAGGCGTCGAGCGCTCGGCGGCCGAGGGCCTCGCTCGCCGACGCGAAGGCGCGGCCGCGCGCCGAGCGTTGAGCATCGCAAGCCGCCTGGCGGAGGGCCTCGGGGTGACGGCGATGGAGCAGCCGGGCTCGCGCGCGGAGCGGGAAGGTCGCCCCCACCGGGACCTCGAAGGCGTAGCGCACCGCGGCCGCGTCCCGCGGACCGAGCGTGTGATCGAAGACCTTGGCCCGGAACCGATGCACGTGGTGCGCGCGCTGGGCGTTGCCCTCGTCGTCCACGAGCACCGCCTCGAGCCGGTGCGCCCCGTCCTCGTCGTTCGCCGCGTGGTCCGCGCCGCTCGACGCGATCCGCCGACCGGCCGCGTCCTCGATCGACAGCTCGATCCAGGTGTCCTGCGCGTCGAGCGTGCCGCCGGGGAAGCGATGCCCGGTGGCGAGGTTGCGCACCACGACGTCGACCGACGCCGCGTCTCCCGCGCGGACCGGCGCTCCGTCGGCGGGCAGGTGCGCGCGGCCGTCTCGCGTCAGCGCGGCCACGTCGATCCGCGCCGCCCCGGTGAGGCGCGCCTCGATCGCGCGGGCCTGGGCCGGGTCGCCGGCGGCCATCGCGCTGTGCCCGCCGGCGACGCGGTGGCTGTGCACCCGGCCGGCGTCGTCCGCGGCGAAGTCCCGCCCGCTCACGCGCTCGAGCGGCATGTGGCAGCCCTGGCAGGTGGCCGCCTCGACCGGCTCGTCGAGGCGGCTCGCGGCGCTCCCCGCGTAGCCGGACCGGGACCAGGCCGTGAGGTCGTCGATGCCGCCGAGGTGGTGGGGGTTGCCCATGTGGGAGCCGAGGAAGCCGCGATGACAGCTCCCGCAGAGCGAGGCCGTCCGGAGCGGCTCGGGGGTGAGCGCCTCGACGTGGGCGCGGATCTCCTCGGGGTCGGCGGGGTCGGGGAGAGGCACGGCGCGGGTCGAGAGCGTGTAGCTCCCGTTGCCGTCGGGCCGCGCCTCCTGGGCGCCGTGGCAGACCATGCAGGTCACGCCCGCGTGGGCCCGCGGGTCCTCGGGCGCGACCTCCTCCTCCATCGCGCCGGCCACGAGCAGCACCGGGTCGTGGCAGCCGGCGCAGAAGCGGCTCTCCTCGCGCCCGACCTCGTCGCGGATCGCGTCGACCGCCTGGCGGTACCAGGGGTTGTCGAACGACGCGCGGGCGTGGGCGCTGGCCTGCCAGGTCTGGAGCGCGTCCGGGTGGCACGCGCCGCAGGTCTCGGTGTCGGCGAGGCGGGCCGCGTCCCGGGGATCGCCGCTCGCGAGCTGGAGCTGGGTCTCGGGGTAGAGCGGCGCGCGATCCGGGGCCGCGTCGGTCTCCGGCGCGCGCGGGCGAGGCGCCCGTCCGTCGTCACGCGCCGCCGCCTCCCCGCACCCCGAGAGGAGCGCGGCGAAGCCGAGCAGGATGGCGGCGGCGCGGGGGCTCATCGAGCGCGACGACGGAAGAGGTAGAGGGTCAGCCCGAGCGCGGCGAGGAGCAGCGTCGGCGGCGCCGCGCTCCGGGGGTGCGCCGTGCTCCGGGGCAGCGCAGCGCAGGCCATCGCCGCCGCGCGGGTGGCGGAGGTCGGCGCGGGCAGCGGCGTCACGGCGGCCTTCCACGCGCCGCGGTCGAGCGGCTCGGGCGCGCGCCCGGCGCCTCCGCGCCGACGGCGACGCGGCTGGGCCAGCTCCGGCACGCTCCGCCTCAGGAAGCGCTGGAGACGCACGCCGCGGCGCGGCTGGGTGGCGAGGTCGAGCGCCGCCTCGGCGCGGGGCGCCGCGCCGCTCGGGGGGCCGCCCCACTCGCCGCGGCGCGGGTTGTCGCACGCGATCGGGCCCCGCCAGCGATGCAGGATCGCGTAGCGACCCTGGAAGTTGTTCACCGACGACGACTGCACCTCGCGCTCGAAGCGGCCGCGCGCGTCGGGGGTGCCCCGGCCGCCGACCACGCCGGGCGCCGCGCGGAACACGAGGTCGGCGTCGGCGGCCCCAGGGCCGTAGCGGTAGTGGAGCCGGGTCAGCGTGAACTCGCTCGCCGGGTTGCCCCGGAAGCGACGGCCGCGCCCGGGCGCTGCCTGTCCGGCGCCGACCACGTCGCCGCCGAGGGTCATGATGTCCGAGCCGGTGAGCGTCGGCCCCGGGCACGGATCGCACGAGCCCGCCTGCCAGCTGTACTCGGTCACCACCGCGCCGGGGTTCACCTCCATCGTCTTGTCGAAGAGCGACGCGTAGAAGGCGCCGAACTGCCGTCGCGCGTTCGGGCGCACCTCGACGTTGGTGGGGATGAAGGCGTTCGGGTAGTTCGCGACCTCGTAGCGCTGGCCGCGCGCGAGCACGTGCACGATGAGGTCCTGGGTCCCGCTCGAGTTGATCAGGCCGAGCCGTATCGGGAGGCTGAAGGTGTCGCTGTCGTAGTGGAAGCGGAGCGGCGAGAGCATCGCGCGCCCGTTCTGGAAGGTGACGCGCGCCGGATCGACCCGCGCGACGAAGAACTTCGTGCCGCGCTCGACGTACGGGCGGAGCGCTCGCTCGGCGCCGGCGGGGATGTGGTAGCCCTCCTGCCGCAGCCAGGTGTCGAGGCCGCCCGAGTCCCGCGCGCTCAGGATGACGATGTCGTACTCGCCCACCGAGAACTGGGCCTCGACCGTCACCCCGAGCCGCCCCGCGCTCGAGCCGCCGCCGGCGCGCGGCGCCATCGAGGGACGCGCCCGGCTCCGCACCATGCGCTCCCGCACCCGCGGCCGGCAGGGGTCCTGCTCCCAGTACTCGACGAGGCGGGGCGCCGCGAGCTGGTCGATCCGGGCGAAGACCTCGCGCGGCAGGGTGCGCACGTCGTCCTCCTGCAGCACCACCGGGACCGGCACCACCATCGCGAAGCGCTCGGGCGGGCCCTGGTAGCTGTTCTGCATCGAGAGCACGGTGCGGGTGCCGTCGCGCATCAGCACGACCATCGACGCGTCGTTGTAGAGCGAGGTCTCCGCGCCCCCGACGTAGAAGCCGCAGAAGGCGCTGGCCCCCGTCGGCGCGAGTAGGGCGACCGCGGCGGCGACCCATGCGAGCTGTCTCATCACTCCCCCAGTGTCCGATCTTCTCGAGGTTCCCTCGAGTGTGGCGACGTGCCGATGATCCGTGACCGAATTTCTCGATCCGGTGACGGTCGGACGCTCATCGGGCCGTCCTCCTTGGGCGACGCTCCATCCTCGGGGCTATGGTCGCGCCATGTCGAGACGCGCCAGCCTCGCCTTCGGTCTGCTCCTCGCCCTCTCGCTCGCCGGCTGCGGTGGCGCCGCCCCCGCCCCCGCGCCAGCGCCGGTCGTCCTCAGCGTCGTCGGCACGAACGACCTGCACGGCCACCTCGAGGCGCTGCCGCTCTTCGGCGGCTACCTGCGCGCGCTCCGCGAGGCCCGGGCCGAGGACGGCGCGGTGGTGCTGCTCGACGGCGGCGACATGTTCCAGGGCACGCTCGAGTCGAACCTCGCCGAGGGCGCGCCGGTGGTCGCCGCCTACGCCGCGCTCGGCTACGACGCGGTGACGATCGGCAACCACGAGTTCGACTTCGGACCTCTCGGCCCCTCGCCCATCCCCGAGTCGCCCGAGGACGATCCGCGAGGCGCGCTCCGGGCGAGGGCGCGCGAGGCCGCCTTCCCGTTCCTCACCGCCAACCTGCTCGTCGACGAGACCGGCGCGCGCGTAGCGTGGGAGAACGCGCCGCCGTCCGTCCTGCTCGAGCGCGCGGGCGTGAAGATCGGCGTGATCGGCGTGACGACCGAGGACACGCTGACCACCACCATCGCGGCCAACGTCGCCGACCTCCGCATGGCCCCGCTGGCCGAGAGCGTGGCGCGTGAGGCGGACGCGCTGCGGGCGCGCGGCGCGCAGGTGATCCTCGTCGCGGCGCACGCCGGGGGGCGGTGCGAGCGCTTCGACGATCCGAACGACCTCAGCTCCTGCGACCCCGAGGAGGAGATCTTCGCGGTGGCCCGCGCGCTGCCGGCCGGCGCGGTCGACGTGATCGTCGGTGGGCACACCCACCGAGGCGTGGCCCATGTGGTGAACGGCACGCCGATCATCGAGTCGTACGCCTACGGGCGGGCCTTCGGCCGCGTCGATCTCGTGGTCGACCCGGCGCGCGGCGTGGTGGATCGACGGGTTCATCCGCCTCGCGATCTCTGCGCGACCGGCCAGCTCGGTGACGACTGCGCGCCGTCCGAGTACGAGGGCCGCGCGGTCTCGCCGGATCCCGCGGTCGCCGCGGTGACCGAGCCCGCCATCGAGGCGGCCCGGGAGGCACGCGAGCGACCTCTCGGGGTGACGCTCACCGGCGCGTTCGCGCAGGCGCGGGAGCGGGAGAACGCGCTCGGCAACCTCTTCACCGATCTGATGCGCGCCGCGCACCCCGAGGCGGAGGTCGCGCTGACCAACGGCGGCGGCCTGCGCGCCGACCTGCCCGCCGGGCCGCTCACCTACGGGGCGCTCTACCTCTCGTTCCCGTTCGACAACCGCTTCGCCGTCGTGCGGCTCACCGGCGCGCAGCTCACCGCGATCGTCGCCGCCAACCTCCAGGACGACGGCAGCTTCTTCTCGCTCTCCGGCGTCCGCGCGTCCGCGCGCTGCGAGGACGGCGCGCTCGCGGTGACCCTGACCCGCGAGGGCGGCGAGGTCATCGCCCCGGACGAGACGATCACCCTCGTCACCACCGACTACGTGGCCACCGGCGGCGACGGATTCCCGGCGTCGGAGATCACGGTGCACGACGCGCAGACGGTGCGCGACGGGGTGGCGGAGGCGCTGACCGAGCGAGGCGGCGCGCTCGCGCCCGACGCCTTCTTCACTCGGAGCTCACCGCGGGTGTCCTACCGAGGCGAGCGCCCCCTCCAGTGCCGCTGATCTCACCGCCAGTCATTCGAGGAGGCGAAGGAGCGCCGAGGGGTGATCGATCCGGTGGTCCGCTTCGGCGAGCTCGGCGGGCGGGCGCATGCCCCAGGTGACGCCCACCGAGACCATGCCCGCCGCCTGCGCGGTGCGGACGTCGACCCGGGTGTCGCCGACGAAGAGCAGCTCCGCGGGCGGCACCTCGAGGCGGGCGGCGAGCTCGAGCGCGGCCGCGGGGTCGGGCTTGCGGCGGACCTCGGGCCGCTGCCCCAGGACCTCGACGAAGGGGTGGTCGGCGAAGAGCGCCTCGACCACCCGGCGGGTCATCGGGTGGGGCTTGTTGGACAGCACGGCGGTGGGCGTGCCCCGGGCGGCGAGCGTGGAGAGCAGCGCCTCGACGCCGTCGAACGCGCGGGTGTGCACGACGAGGCGCTCGTCGTAGGCGGCGCGGAAGCGCTCGAGGGCGTCGTCTTCGAGGGCTCGGTCCGCCTCCTCCGCGCGCGCGCCGAGGGCCCGGCGCACCAGCATCCGGGCGCCGTCGCCGACGCAGCGCTCGACCCGCTCGCGCTCGAGCGCCGCGAGCCCGAGCGCCGTGAACGCGACGCCGAGCGCCGCGGTGATGTCGTCGAGGCTGTCGACCAGGGTCCCATCGAGATCGAAGATCACGCCGCGCATGCGGGGAGGGTAGCCGCTATCCTGAGGGCGTGACCGTCTCGGCCGACGATCTCGAGCGTCACCTCGCGGCGCTCTCCGCGCGCGTCCAGAACCGGCGCGCGGGGATCTACGGGCCGGGCACCCTCTCGTGGGAGGTGAACCGCGAGGGCGTGATCATGCTCGGCGGCGGGGCGGCGGCGCTCCTGCAGCTCGCCCACCCGTTCGTGGCCCACGCGGTCGACCAGCACAGCCACACCCGGAACGATCCGGCCGGCCGCTTCCAGCGCACCTTCCGCCACGTCTTCGCGATGGTCTTCGGGGACCTCGACCACGCGCTCTCCGCCGCCCGCCGGGTGCACGCGCTGCACCAGACCATCCGCGGCCGCATCACCGAGGACGTCGGGCGCTTCCGGCGCGGCGACCGCTACCAGGCCAACGACGAGCGCGCGCTCCTCTGGGTGCACGCCACCCTCGTCGACACCGCTCTGCAAGTCTACGAGCGGATCGTCACCCCGCTGCACCCGCACGAGCGCAACGCGTACTACGAGGAGTCCAAGCTCTTCGCCTACCTCTTCGGCATCCCCGACGCCGTGCTCCCGCCCACCTGGGAGGCCTTCGAGCGCTACTACGCCGACGAGATCGCCTCGGACACGATCGCGGTCGGCGCGCCGGCCCTCGACATGCGCCGCTTCCTGTTCACCCCGCCCACCCCCGCGCTCGCGCCCCTGACCCGCTGGTACGAGGCCTTCACCGCCGGCCTCCTGCCCCCGAAGCTGCGCACCCAGCTCCAGTTCGCCTGGGGCCCCGTCGATCGCGCCCTCCACGCGCGCTCCATCCCCCTCCTCCGCGCCGCCCACCGCCTCGCGCCCTCCCGCCTCACCCGCTTCCCCGCCTACGTCGAAGCCGAGAAGCGCCTCGCCGGCCGCCCGCCCCACGACCGCCTCGGCCGCGCCCTCGAGCGCCTGGCCCTGGGAGCGATTCAACCCCGCGGCTGAGCCTCCCCGAGCGGACCCCGTCGAGGCGCAGATTCGTCGGCACGAAGGCGAGGGGAGAGGGGAGGTGGGAGGCGAGGAGGAAATAGCCAACCGAGCTCGCCACGCCGCAGCCGACGTCGCCACCGACCTCGTCGATCCGCCCGAGGCGCCGGCTGCCCGCCGACCCCGCAGCCCCCCGCCGCCCTGCGACTCCGCCACCGCCTCCGGCCCCGCTGCCGCTGCCGCCCCCGCCCCCGCTGCCGCCCTCGCTGCCGCTGCCGCCCTCGCTGCCGCTGCCGCCCTCGCTGCCGCTGCCGCCCCCGCTGCCGCCCCCGCTGCCGCTGCCGTCCTCGCTGCCGCCGCGTCTCGAGGCTCCCCCCGCCCCCGACGAACGCAACACCGCCCTCACTCGAGCTGAGCGAGCGCCCGCTCGACGGAAGAGACGTAGCCGCCGCCGAACAGGTTCACGTGCACCAGCAGCGGGTAGAGCTGGTAGAGCGGGACGCGGTCGACGGCGCCGGGCTGAAGGGGGTGGGCCTCCTCGTAGGCGGCGAAGACCCGCGGCGAGAAGCCGCCGAAGAGCCGCATCATCGCGAGGTCGACCTCGCGGTGACCGCCGTAGACGGCGGGATCGATGAGCACGGGCGCGCCCATCTCGTCGCACATCGCGTTGCCGCCCCAGAGATCGCCGTGGAGGCGCGCGGGCGGCTCGGGATCGCCCATCAGCGCGGCGAGGCGGTCGAAGAGGCGCTCGAAACCGCGGCGCATCGCGGCGCTCGCGAGCCCCCGGTCGGCGGCGAGGCGGAGCTGCGGCTCGAGGCGGCGATCGCGGTAGAAGCTCGGCCAGTCCGCCGCGCGCTCGTTGTCCTGCGGGAGGCGGCCGATGAAGTTGTCGGACGGGAAGCCGAAGCCGTCGGCGCCCGCCCGGTGCAGCGCGGCGAGGCCGCGGCCGAGGCGCTCGTCGCGATCCGAGGCGGCGCGGGCTGGCTCGATGCGCTCGAGGACGAGCACGTCGGCGCTCACCGCGAGCACCTCGGGGATCCGGATCACGCCGGGCTCGCGCAGCCACGAGAGGCCCTCGGCCTCCGCCGGGAACATGGCCGGGTCGGCGCCGGGGTTCGTCTTGGCGAAGGCGCGGCGACCGTCGGCGAGCGCGACCGACCAGGCCTCGTTGATGTCCCCGCCGCCCACCGGGCGGACGTCGTCGACCGCGGCGCCGAGGGCCTGCTCCACGAAGGCGCGGACCGAGGGCCGCATCAGACGCCGTGCTCGGACCGGAGGTGGGCGAGCAGGCCCGCCGCCGCGGCCTCGCAGATGTCGTAGACGCGGTCGAACCCGCCCTCGTAGTAGGGGTCGGGGACCGACTCGCCGGTGGCGCCCGCCGGATCGAAGTCGCGGAAGAGGGAGACCTTGGCGCGGTCGGCGTCGTCGCGCGCGAGCCGGAGCACGTTGTCCCGGTTGCTCGTGTCCATCACGACGACGTGGTCGAAGCGGTCGAAGTCGCCGGCCACGAACTGGCGCGCGATCGAGCGGATCTCGATGCCCCGGGCGGCGGCGGCGGCGCGGGTGTCCGGGTGCGCGCGCTCGCCCACGTGCCAGCTGCCGGTGCCGGCGCTGTCGACCTCGAAGCGCGCCGCGACGCCCTCCCTCTCGATGAGGTCGAGGAAGACCGCCTCGGCGGTCGGAGAGCGGCAGATGTTGCCGAGGCACACGAAGCAGATGCGAATGGTCATGACTCTCTCAGTCGGTCACCAGGACGCGCGAGCCCTGGAAGCCCGCGCCGCGCTCGGTCGAGACGCCGTGCCAGCCCTCGGGGACCTCCGGCCAGGTGTGCTCGAAGACCCGGCGCGCGTCGCGCGGCGCGAGGTTCACGCAGCCGTGGCTGCGCTGCAGGCCGAAGCGCGAGTGCCAGAAGGCGCCGTGGAGCGCGAAGCTCCCCTCGAAGTACTGGGTCCAGGGCACGTCGTCGATCCGGTAGGAGTCGTCGCCCGCGTCGGGCCCGAGGTTCGCCATCGTGTCGCTCACGAACTTCCGGCGAATGGTGAACTCGCCCCGCGGCGTGTCGTGACCCTCCAGCCCGCTCGAGACCAGCGTCGCGTAGACCGGCTGGTTGCCGCGGTAGAGCACCAGCGTCTGCTCGCTCACGTCCACGTGGACCCACGGCTCGCCGGCCGCGACGCCGCGCGGGGGCTCGATGCGCTCGGCGACGCCCGCGAACCAGGCGCGGAGGTAGCGCGGCTCGCCGTCCGGCCCCTCGAGCACGTGGTAGACGCGGTCGCCGATCCGCTCGCGCCTGACCCATGGCAAGCGTGCCTGACGCTCCCAGGGCTCCATCGCCTCGTCGTCGACGAAGCGGCTGGTGCCGTCCTCGCGCTCGACGCGCCGGAGCGGCCGGCTGGTGCGCACCGCGAACGCGATCGGGAGCTGCTCGTCCTCGCCCAGCTCGATCCCCGCGAAGTCGCTGCCGGTGGTCTCGAGCAGCTGCGCTTCCTTGACGTAGCTGCCCCGGACCGTGCGCGCGAAGCGACGCTGGCTGCGCACCTCGGTGCCGTTGCTCGCCACGTAGAAGCCGCGGTGCAGGTAGCGCGCGACGACCGGGGGCATGCGGGGCTCGCCCGCGAGCCGACCGTCACGGAGCAGCTCCGCCCGGCGCTCCTGCCCGTCGTTCAGCAGCTCCGCGTAGCGTCGGCCGTGGAGGAGCGCGTCGCGCTGGTCGTCGCGCGACGGGAGCTGGTGATACTCGGGCACCTGCGGCTCGCGCACCATCATGTAGCGGTAGGGCAGCGGCGCGTCGACGTCGGCGGCGCTCTCTCCGGCGGTGCCGTCGGGCGGGGTCTCGGCCACGTCCACGCCCTGACCGGCGCAGGTCCAGCCGCGGGGGTAGAGCTCGTAGAAGCCGGTGTTGCAGCGGGGCGTCTGCACCCGCGCGCTCTTGAGGCGCACCCGCCCGCCGAGCCGGAGCCAGCCGATGACCTGCGACTCGGGGTCCGCCTCGGCGCGCACCGGGATCTGCGCCGCGGTCACGAGCCCGTGCATCGGGAAGTCGCGGTCGAGCATCGCCTCGTGTGCCGCGCGACGGCGCGCCTCGAGGGCCTCGTCGCTCTCCCCGGGGGCGCGCTCGATCTCCGGGACCGGCGCGATCGCCTCGGTCTCGGGCGGGGGCTCGCCGGTGAAGAGCACCGAGAGGCCGATCGCGATCCCGATCGAGGCGACCGCCAGGCCCGGCAGGATGAGGGTGCTCCGCTTCATGGCCGACGGGAGGTTGTACCCGGCCGGCGCGTCCCGCAACGGCCCCCGCCGGGATTCGGGGTTGACCCGGCCGCGCGCCTTCGGAGATAGAGGGATCAGGAGGTCGAACGACGTGAACATCCTGCTGGGTCCGGACGTGTACGTGAACGCCTCGGTGGCCGGGGCCGGGACTGCGCCAGAGCAGGTGGCCAACCGGGTGCTTGGCAACACCAAGTCCCGGAGCAAGACCACCGAATGGATCCTCGCGCGGGTCCGCGCGATGCTCGAGGCCCACCCGGCCTTCGTGAACGACAACCTCGAGCCGCACATGGCGCGCATTCGCGAGCTGGTGGACGTGGTGGAGCTGAAGGAGGAGCCCGCGCCGGACGACTGGAAGGGCGCCCTCTTCGAGAGCGCGAAGGCCGCCGACGTCACCCGGGTGGTCACCGACCACCCCGACCTCGCCGACAAGGACGAGATCGACGGCGTCGAGTTCCTCTCGAGCGACGCGTGGATGATCGAGCAGCAGACGCCGCCGCCGCCGCCGCCGGGCGCGGGGAAAAAGGGCTGACCGCCTTCGGCCCTCGTCGGCCTGTGCTATGAGCCTAAGGGAAGGGGTCGGGCGCGCCCGCGCCCCTTTCGCGAGCGGCACGTGAACCGTCAGAGCCTCACCTCAGCGAGCGACGACGCGGACGACGAGGTCTACACCCTCGAGGTCCCGGCGGCGGGCGAGACGGCCGTCCTGGTGGAGGTCCCTCATGCGGGACTGGCCGTTCCGGACGCGGTCCGGCCGCAAGTCGCGGTGACCCGTGACGTCGTGCTGCGGGACAGCGACATCTACGTCGACAAGCTCTACGCGCGCTCGGCCGAGCTCGGCGCGTCGCTGCTGGCGGCGAAGGTGTCGCGCTACGTGGTCGACCTGAACCGCGCGCCCGACGACGTCGATCCGCAGACCGTGCCCGACCACCCCGACCCGCGCGGCGTGCAGCCCCGGGGCGTGGTCTGGCGGGTGACGACCGACGGCCGCCCGGCGCTCCGGGAGCCGCTCACCTACGCCGCCCTCGAGCGGCGCCTCTCGCTCTTCCACGCGCCCTATCATCGCGCGCTGGTGGCGCAGCTCGAGCGCAAGCGGGATCGCTTCGGCAAGGCCATCCTCCTCGCCGCGCACTCGATGCCTTCGGTGTCGCGGGCGGGCCGCAACCACTCTCCGCGGGCCGACGTGGTCCCCGGCACCCGCGGACGAACCACCGCCGAGGCCCGCGTCATCGAGTGCGTCGACGCGCACTTCCGCGCCGCCGGGCTGAGCGTGCGGCACGACGACCCCTACCGCGGCGGCTGGTCCACCGCGCACTACGGGCGGCCGGGCGAGGGGTGGCACGCCGTCCAGATCGAGCTGAACCGCGCGCTCTACGTCGACGAGACCACGAGCCGACCGAAGGACGGCGACTTCGAGAAGCTCGCCGAGGTCTGCCACGGTCTCGTGGCGGCGCTGGGTCGCCTGTAGCTGGCCGTCTCTAGAGGGGCTAGCGTCTCGAGAGGAGCTAGCGAGCGACCGGCGCTTCGAGCGCCACGGGGTCGCCCGAGCGGATCTCGAGGCGGTAGCGGCTGTTGGCCGTCTGGAGGTAGTAGACGTCGCGGCTGCCGGCCTCGCCCTCGGTCTTGGCGCAGAGGCGGAGGATGCGCTTCACCGGGGTCGTGACGTACTCGTGCAGGCCGTCGGGGAACTCGATCACCAGGACAGACCCCTTGCGGGGCGCCCGGAGGAGCCTGCCGACCACAGCGCGGCCCGGCTTCCGACCGACCTTGCGCAGAACGACCTCCACGGGATCCAAGCTAGCACACCCCGACCGTGGGGCAAAAGGGCGTTGTGCGATGGACGAGACCTCTCACAGACGGTATGTGGGCGGGGGTCTCGACGCCGGAGCGGGGGCCGCGCCTCCCTGTCGCGGCAAGCCACGGAAACGACGCGAGAATTCCGCCGGAGTCATCGATGCACGTGATGCACGCGGAGGTGGGCTGGATCGAGGTGATCGTGGGCCCGATGTTCAGCGGCAAGAGCGAGGAGCTCATTCGCCGCCTGCGCAGGGCCCAGATCGCACGCCAGCCGCTCCAGGTCTTCAAGCCCGCGATCGACGACCGCTACCACGCGACCAAGATCGTCAGCCACTCGGAGGCGAGCATCGAGGCGGTCGCCGTGCGCGACTCCCGCGAGCTGGCCGAGCGGGTGCGGAGAGACACCCGGGTGGTGGGGATCGACGAGGCCCAGTTCTTCGACGACGGGGTGGTCGACGTGGTCCAGCGCCTCGCCAACCGAGGCATGCGGGTGGTGATGGCCGGGCTCGACCAGGACTACACCGGCAAGCCGTTCGCCCCGATGCCGACCCTGATGGCGGTGGCCGAGTACGTCACGAAGTCGCTCGCCATCTGCACCCGCTGCGGCTCCCCCGCGAGCCGATCCCAGCGGCTCGTGCCGGCCGGCAGCCAGGTGCTCGTCGGGGCCACCGAGGCCTACGAGGCGCGCTGCCGCGCCTGTCATTCGCCGCGCGCCGAGGGCACCAACCGCGAGCTGTTCGAGCGGAGCTCGGAGTGATCGACGTTCGGATCCCGGCGGACGACTCGCCGCGCCCGTGGGCGGTGGCGGCGGTGGCGGCGATCGGGCTCGCGGCCGGGCTGGGGCTGGCGCGGTGGGGCATGGAGGACGAGCGGGGAGGGTTCGAGGAGGGGGCGGAGCTCACGGCGGGCGAGTCCGACGCCGAGGCCCCGTTCGAGGCCGACTCCGACTCCGAGCCCGAGGCCGAAGCGGAACCCGCGTCCGATGCCGAGTCCGACTCTGCGTCCGACGCCGAGTCCGACGCCGAGTCCGACGCCGAGTCCGAGTCCGAGTCCGAGTCCGAGTCTGCGTCCGAAGCCGAGTCCGAGTCCGAGTCCGAGTCTGAGTCCGATACAGCCTCCGAGCCTGGGGCCGGGGCCGAAGTCGAGTCGGCGAACGGGGCTCGGGCCGTCGGCGGCGCGGCTGCGCCGGGGAGTCTCTCGGTGCGGCCGGGGAGGGTCGCGTACCTTCGGTGTGACGGGCTCGGCCGGTCCGGGCGGTGTCCTCGGGACCCGGCGCTCGAGGCGCGGGTGTGGGAGATCGTGGGAGGGCTCGGGCGGTGCGCGAGCGGGCCGCGGAGCGCGGGGCAGGGGGACGTGCGGATCGACTATCGGGCCGGCGCGGCGCCCGAGATCCGGTGGCGGGACACCTTCGCCGACGACGTCGTCCGGCTCGACGCCGACGCGACCCTGGGGTGTCTGCGGACGGCCCTCGCGGGGACGCGACCGTCGCTCGGCGCGACGCGCCTCCTGGTGTCGTTCCGCTTCTCTTACGAATGAGGGTTGCCTTCGGTGGGCACGAACCCACCTTCAGGGAGACGCCCGAGACGCGTTCGACCGACTGCCGCGGCAACTTGCCGCGGCAGCTTCGCTTAAGGGCCGCGGCACTCTCGCGCTTTTCGCTCTCCGACCCGGCGCTCCCGGCGCTCCCGCGCGCGGCACGGCCTTCGCACTGGAGCCGACGCGGGGAAACCACCACCGCCCTCGACCAGAGACGCCCGAACGGGCGGCCCCCGGGCGGGAAAAGGAGAGCCGATGACGAGCACCCGTCCCCTGAGCCTGGACTCCTACCGCCGCGATCTCGCCGACGTCGAGCCGCTCGACGCCGAGACCGAGCTCGACCTCGCCAAGCGCTGGCGCGAGGGGGACCAGCGCGCGGGCGCGCGCCTCGTCGAGTCGAGCCTCCCGTTCGTGATCAAGGTCGCCAAGGAGTACCGCCGCTGGGGCGTGCCGATGGAGGACCTGATCCAGCAGGGCAACCTCGGTCTGCTCCGGGCCGCGCTCAAGTTCGACCCCGAGCAGGGCAACCGCCTCATCACCTACGCGGTCTACTGGATCCGCGCCGAGATCCGCGAGTACGTCGTCCGCACCTACCGCATCGTGCGGCTCGGCACGACGCGCACCGAGCGCAAGGCGATGCGCGCTTACCGCAAGGACGGCATCGAGACCATCGACGAGCTGGTCGAGGTCAGCGGCATGCCCGAGGCCCGCGCGCGCAAGCTCTGGCCGATCCTGACCCAGCGCGACTTCTCCCTCGACGCCGAGACCGACGAGCGCGGCCCGGCCGTCTCGCGTCTCCGCGACCGCAACGAGAGCCCGGAGGACGCCTTCGCTCGCGCGGAGGAGATCACCGGCGTGCGCGAGAAGCTCGGCGCGGCGATGGAGCTGCTCAGCCAGCGCGAGCGCCGCATCATCGAGCAGCGCCTCCTCGTCGACGAGCCCCGCACGCTCGAGTCCCTCGGTCAGGAGATGGGGGTCTCGAAGGAGCGCGTCCGCCAGCTCGAGGCCCGCGCCCGCACGAAGCTGCGGGGCGCGCTGGAGTCCTGGTACACCCCCGCCGCCGCCTGAGCGCGCAGCGCGAAAGCGGCGGCCCCGTGCCCATGCCCGTGCCCGTGCCCGTGCGTCCTTCGCGTCACCAGAGTCTCGGTGACGACAACTAATTTCACGCAAAGACGCAAAGACGCAAAGGGCCGCGGGGTGGCGGCTGGCCGGCGGTGACCTGACGGCCGGTCCACTCGGCCCCCCTCGGGGAAGTAGAATCTCTCGCAGAGACGCAGAGTCGCAGAGGCGTGACGTGGCCGCTGGATGACGGCTGGCCGCCGGGTTCCAGGGCTGTCGCGGGCCCGGGAGGGTGCAGCGGTGTCAATTGGCTCTCGCAAAGGCGCGAAGCCGCCAAGGGGGTGGGTGGCGGCGGGGTGGCGGCTGGCCGGCGGGTTCAGCTCGGTCGGTGGTGGCGAGGTGCCGTCCCGACGCCCGCATGCCCTTTTGCGGCTTTGCGTCTTTGCGTGAGTAACTTCGGAGGACTCGTAGCTCACGCATGGGATGGCGGGGAGGTGGTGGCGAGGTGTCATTCCGCTGCCCGCATGCGTCTCTGCGTCTCTGCGTCTCTGCGTGAGTAATTTCGGAGGACTCGCAGCTCACGGAGGTGCTGGCGAGGAGGTGGTGTCAGGGAGGAGGTGGTGGGCAGGAGATGGCCAGGTGCCATCCCGCTGCCCGCATGCCCCTTTGCGGCTTTGCGTCTTTGCGCGAGTAACTTCGGAGGACTCGCAGCTCACGGAGGTGCTGGCGAGGAGGTGGTGTCAGGGAGGAGGTGGTGGGGAGGAGGTGGCCAGGTGCCATCCCGCTGCCCGCATGCCCCTTTGCGGCTTTGCGTCTTTGCGAGAGTAAATTCGGAGGACTCGCAGCTCACGGACGT
>Ga0310345_10000716_pt1 | contig 44183 bp, 34 predicted proteins | sample HC15DNA20500_MG_FD_204667 | JGI IMG/M metagenome (GOLD analysis project Ga0310345, IMG submission 204667) | Marine microbial communities from station ALOHA, North Pacific Subtropical Gyre - HC15-DNA-20-500_MG | ecosystem: Environmental > Aquatic > Marine > Oceanic | place: Pacific Ocean: North... | reverse complement strand
CCGGACTCACCCAAGAACAAGCCCCGCGCCTGTTCTCCGGATCCGTCCATCGCGTCTGATGCCTGAGCGACTCGCCCCCGGGGGTCAAGGACAAGCCCCCCTGCGGGGGGTCGCTGCGCGATCCTTGACCCCCGGGGGCGAGTCGCTCTTACGGCATCCGCGATGGACGGCTCCGGAGAACAGGCGCTCCGCGAGGGCTGGCCACGGGGCGCCAGGGGCGCGGGACGCGGGCGGTGGGACGGTCGGCGATGGGGCCTCCCGTGGGAGGCCCCTGGCGCGGCGCGGGCGTCAGGTCATCAGGGTGTAGCCGACGGCGATGACCAGCATCGCGGCGAGGGCCAGGACCAGCGAGTTGCGCAGCACGCGCCAGACGCCGGTCGCCTCGGCCTGGGCGCCGCCGACCTCGGCGGGGTTCGACGGGTCGTTCAGCTCGGGCCTGACCATCTCGGGCACGTCCTGGCTGCGGGCTTCCGCGGCGGCGGGATCGTGGGTGCGGCTCATCTCGGGCCTCCTTCTGTCCAGCTGCGTCGTTGTCCCCACGTGACCTATGATCGGGAAGAAGCTCGGCAACTCACGGCTGCGTCAGAAACGATCCGTCGCCGGCGGGATCCGCAGGGCGGGACCGGGCGCCGGTCAGCGGCGGCGGGGCCCGCGGGCGGCCGCGGCGATCACCGAGCGGGCCGCGCGCAGCGAGGGCGGGTCGCCGTCCCGGCCCAGCAGGGCGAGGGCCCGGTCTGCGGCGGCGATCTGCGCCTCGCGGGCCGGACCGGGGACGAGCAGGGCGTCGAGCGCCGCGGCCACGTCCGCGGGGACCAGGAAGTGCTGGATGAACTCGGGCACCGCCCACTCCTTCAGGAGCAGGTTCACCAGGTTCGCGGTGTCGATCTTCAGCAGCCGCCGGGCGACGGCGGCGGTCAGCGGGTTCAGCCGGTAGCCGATCACCTGCGGCACGCCCATGGCCGCGAGCTCCAGCGTCACGGTGCCCGAGGCCGCCAGCGCGGCGTCGGAGGCGGCCATGGCGGCGAACTTTCGGATCTCGGCCTCGGCGGGGTCGATGCCGCGGGGGTCGAGGACATGCGCCTCGACCGGCCAGGCGGCGGAGAGGGCGCGGGCCATCTCCGCCACGCCCGCGGCGGCGGGGAGCACGACCTTCAGGTCCGGGCGGCGCTTCGCCAGCAGGCCCAGGGCCTCGCCGAAGGGCTCGGCGAGGCGCGAGACCTCGCCGCGGCGGGAGCCGGGCATGACGCAGAGGAGGGGGCGGTCCCCGGCCCCGATCTCCGCGCGCAGGGCCGCCTGCGCCTCGGGCGAGGGGCGGGGGAGGCGGCTCGCGGGGTGGCCGACGAAATCGCAGGTCATCCCCTCGGCCGTCATCCAGGGCGGCTCGAAGGGGAGCAGGGCGAGCACGTGGTCGGTGTAGCGCGCCATCTTGCGGGCGCGGCCCGGCCGCCAGGCCCAGACCGAGGGGGCGACGTAGTGCACCGTGGTCAGCCCGGGGCGCGCGGCCTTGGCCTTCCGCGCCACCCGCAGGCCGAAGGCGGGGCTGTCGATGGTCAGCAGCACGTCGGGGCGCCAGGTCTCGACGTCCTGCACGGTCTGCGCGAGGCGGGCGAGGATGGCGCGCAGGCGGGGCAGGACCTCGAACAGGCCCATCACCGCGAGCTCGTCGGAGGGGAACAGGCTGACCAGGCCCTCGGCCTCCATCAGCTCGCCGCCGATGCCGCGGATCTCGAGGCCGCCCTCGCCCAGCTCCTCGCGCAGCGCCCGGATCAGGGGGGCGCCGAGGCGGTCGCCGGAGGCCTCGCCGGCGACGAGGTAGAGGCGCAGCGGGCGGGTCACTGCGGGTCCGGGGCGCGGCCCCACAGGAACAGGCCGGCGGCGTCGGCGGCGGCGACGGTCTCCTCCAGCCCCAGGATCAGCACGCCGCCGGCGGAGACCGCGATGCCGGCGATGCCGGCCTCGGCCGCCCGGGCGACGGTGTCGGGGCCGATGGCGGGCAGGTCCAGGCGCCAGTCCTGGCCGGGCTTGGGGGCTTTCAACAGCACGCCCTTCGCCTCGCCCACGCGCAGGCGGGCGGGGACGCGGGCGACCTCGGCGAGCAGCGCGTCGGTGCCGGCGACGGCCTCGACGCCGAGGCAGACGCCGGAGGCGACGACGGCGGCCTGGCCCACGTCGACGGCGCCCAGCGCCGCGACCACCGTCGCGGCGCGGGCCGCATCCTCGCGGTCGAGATCGGAGGGCTGGAGGGCGCCCAGAACCCCCTCGGGCGCCAGCAGGTCCTGCAGCAGCTCGTGGGCGCCGACCATGCGGAACCCCTCGTCCTCGAAGATCGAGGCGAAGCCGCGCAGCATCCCGTCGTCGCCCTTGCGCAGCAGGGTCAGGGCCTTGGCGATCAGCGCCACGCCCTTGAGGTCGAGGCGCAGGGGATCGAGCTTCGGCCGGGTCATCGCGCCGGCGAAGCAGATCTGCGTCACCCGCTTCTCGCGCATCGCCTTGAACATGCGGCCGGGTTTTTCGAAGGGCAGGTCGAGCACGTCCATGCCCTCGGCCCAGGGGGCGGAGGTTCCCTCGAAGCGCACCACCAGCAGGGGCAGGCCGCGGCGGCGGCGGTCCTCGGCGATCAGGCGGGGCAGGGCGCCCGTGCCGGCGACGAGGGCCAGGGCGCCTTCGGGCTCCGCCACCCGGTCAGCCCTTCGGCGTCACGAAGTGGCGGGAGCTCTCGGCCAGCATGAAGCGGCAGACGTCGGCGGCGAGCGGGGTGGCCCAGCGCTCGGCCGCCTCGGCGGCGCGGGCGGCGACGTTCCCCTCGCCCTCGGTGAAGATGAAGTCGACGCAGGCGCGCAGGTCGGAGATATGCGAGCGGTCGGCCCTGGCGCGGCGCAGGCCCACCAGGTTCAGCCCCGCCAGCCGCGCCCGGTCGCCGGTGACCGAAGCGTAGGGGATCACGTCGCGCTCGACCCCGGTCAGGCCGCCGACGATGGCGCCCCGGCCGATGCGGGAGTGCTGGTGGACGGCCGCGTTGCCGCCGATGATGGCGCGGTCCTCGACGATCACGTGGCCGCCCAGCGGGGCGTTGTTGGCGATGATCACGCCGTCGCCGACGATGCAGTCGTGGCCGACATGGGTCGAGGCCATGAACAGGCAGCCGTCGCCGACCTTGGTGAGATAGCCGCCGCCCTCGGTCCCGAGGTTCATGGTGACATGCTCGCGGATCATGTTCCGCGCGCCGATCTCGAGGCGGCTGTCCTCGCCTGCGTATTTCAGGTCCTGCGGCTGGGCGCCGAGCACGGCGAAGGGCCAGACGCGGGTGCCCTCGCCGATCGAGGTGCGCCCCTCGACCACCACGTGGGAGCGCAGCTCCACCCCGGCGGCGAGCGTCGCATGCGGGCCGACGGAGCAGAACGGGCCGACGACGGCGTTGGCGCCGATCTCGGCCCCGTCCTCGACGATGGCGGAGGGATGGATGCGGGCCGAGGGATCGACGGCCATGCTCAGCCCTGCCGGGACTTGTGGTCGGGCATCACGATCATCGCCGAGAAGTCGGCCTCGGCGCAGAGCTTGTCGTCCACCCAGGCCTCGCCCCAGAACTTCCAGATCCGGCCGCGGCCGCGCAGGATCTTCACCCGCAGCTCCATCCGGTCGCCGGGGACCACGCGGTTGCGGAAGCGGCACTTGTCGAGGGTCATGAAGTAGACCAGCAGGTCCTGGCCCTCCATGCCGAGCGTGTCGACGACCAGCACGGCGGCGGTCTGGGCCATCGCCTCGACGATCAGCACGCCGGGCATCACCGGCTCGGCCGGGAAGTGGCCGGTGAACTGCGGCTCGTTCATCGTGATCATCTTGATCCCGACGCAGCTGTCGCCCTTCACCATCTTCTCGACCTTGTCGACGAGGAGGAAGGGGTAGCGATGCGGGATCATCCGCTGGATGCGGGAGATGTCGGCGGACCCGTATTCGGCCTGCGCGGGGGCGGTGGCGGCGTCGTCGCTCGCCGGCGCGTCTGCGGAAGGGGTCTCGGTCATGTCCTGGCTCTGTCTGCGTCGTTCGGCGCTCCTGATTGCAGGACGGCCGCGTCAGGTCAAGTCACGGGGACGTCCGAGGAGGCCCGGGGGATGCGACGCAGCGGCATCCGTGGCTTGTAGGGTTCATGGGACGCTCATGATCGGGGCGCCGCCGCCTGGCGGAAAGGCTCAGCGCGGCATCAGCTCCTCGGGCGGGTCGAAGCGGACCTCGCCCATCTCGGCGTCGTAGCGCTCGATGGCGAGGCTGGTGACGTCGAGCGCGGGATCGGCGGCGGCCACGGCGGAGGCGTCGAGCAGGACCAGCGCCCCGGTCTCGCGCCGGAGCGCCTCCAGCACCCGGGGCAGGGCGGAGGCGAGGGCCTGGCGGGCCTCCTGGGTGAACTTCTGGAACAGGGCGCGGCGGTCCTGGCCGGCGGCGCGCTCGGCCTTGACCTTGCGGTCGAACTCGCGGGCGCGGGCGTCGAACTGGTCGGGGGGCAGGGTGGGTTTGAGGCGGGTGAGCTCCTGCTCCTCGACCTGCAGCTCGGTCTTCACCCGTTCGAGCTCGGCGGTGACGCGCTCCAGCGTCTCGCGCTCGGTCTCCTGCAGGGCGCGGGCGGCGGCGGAGGCCTCCAGCACCGCCTGGCGGTTGACGATCAGGACCGGGCTGCGGGGGACGGCGGCGCGCGACGGGCGCACCGGGCCGTTCGTGGGCGCCGGGCCGGCCCCGGGCGCGGGGGCGGCGCCGGGCGCGGGGGCCTGGGCGGCGGGCGCCTCCGGAGGCGTCGCGGGGGGCGTCGCGGGCGCGGTCTCGGGAGGGGGCGTCTGCTGCGCGGCGGCGGGCCCGGCCCCCGCCGCGAGGGCGAGGGCGAGGCCCGCGGCGAGGCGGGCGGCGGCCGCGCGCCGCGGGGCGGGGCGCGCGGGCATGCTCAGAACCGGGTGCCGACCGTGAAGCGGAAGAACTCGCGGTCGTCGCTGTCCTCGTAGGCCAGCGGGTAGGCGAAGTTGAACCGCAGCGGACCGAAGGCGCTGTCGATGTAGAGCGCGGCGCCCACCGAGGCCCGCAGCGACATCGAATCGTCGATGGTCACGTCCGGACGGCCGCCCCGGTCGGGGTAGGTGGTCCGGTCGAGGCCGAACAGCGTGCCCACGTCGGCGAAGACGCCGCCGTAGACGCCGAACTCCTCCGGCAGGCCGATGGGGAAGCTCAGGTCAGAGCGCAGCACCGCGTAGTAGTTGCCGCCCAGCGCGTCGTCGCGGGTGAAGTTGAAGCGCCGGATCGGCTTCTGCGGCTTGCCGGTGGCCGGGTCGATGCGCACGAAGGAGGTGGTCGAGTCGTCCCGCGGCCCGATGCCCGCCGTGCCGAAGCCGCGGAAGCTGTCGCCGCCCAGGAAGAAGCGGTCGGTCACCCGCAGCCCGTCGCCGGCCGAGAACAGCGCCCCCGCCTCGGCCTCGATCGAGGCCACGACCTCGTCGTCGAAGAAGCCCTGGTAGGCCTTGGCCCGCGCCACCGTGCGGCTGAACACGGTCGAGGAGCCCATGGCGGTGACGTCCTCGCTCAGCTCGATGATGTAGCCGCCGGCGGGCTCCACCGGGTCGTCGCGCTGGTCGAGGGTCCAGGTCGCGCCGACGCCCATGTAGAACTCGTCGCCCTCGTCCGCCTGGATGGCGGGGGAGGCGTAGCGCAGCACGTCGCGGATCTCGTCCTGCGACAGGCGCAGGCGGGTCTGCAGGCGCTGGTCCTCGCCCACCGGGAACTCCAGGTAGGGCAGGAACTGCAGCCGCGTCTCCTTGTAGGAGGAGTAGTCGGTGCGGTCGTCGCGCAGCCAGCCGATGTCGAAGCCGCCGGTCAGGTCGCGGTCGAGCAGCCGCGGCTCCTCGAACAGCAGGCGGGCCTGCTGGGTGTCGCCGGAGACGGTGACCGTGGCCGAGACGAACTGCCCGCGGCCGAGGAAGTTGCGCTCCGAGATGGTCAGGTCGCCCAGCGGGCCGTCCTCGGAGGAGAAGCCGACGCCGAAGGAGATCGAGCCGGTCAGCCGCTCCTCGACGGTGGTCTTGATCACGGCGCGGTCGTCGGCCGAGCCGCGCTCGGGCCGGACCTCGACCGTCTCGAAGAAGCCGAGCTCGCGCAGGCGGTTGCGGGCCTGCTGGACTTCCTGGGCGTTGTAGGCGTCGCCCTCGGCCATGCCGAATTCGCGCCGGATCACGCGGTCGAGGGTGCGGGTGTTGCCCTCGATGTCGATGCGCTCGACATAGACGCGCGGGCCCTCGGCGACCTCGAGGGTCACGCCGATCACGCGGTTCTCGACGTCCTTGTCGGCCCGCGGGTTCACGTCGACGAAGGCGTAGCCCTGCTGGCCGAGCTGGAAGATCAGGTTGTCGATGGCCGTGTCGACGTCGGAGATCGAGTAGGTCTCCCCCGGCTCCATCGGGAAGATCTCGGTGAAGCTGTCGGGGTCGACGCCGGGGATGCGGATGTCGAGGCCGAGGTCGCCGAAGGTGTACTGCTCGCCCTCCGACACCGTGAAGGTGATCAGGAAGTCCTCGCGGTCGGCGGCGAGTTCGGCGGTGGCCGAGAGCACCTCGAAGTCGGCGTAGCCGTGGTCGAGGTAATAGCGGCGCAGCAGCTCCTTGTCGTACTCCAGCCGGTCGGGGTCGTAGGTGCCGGTGGAGAAGATCCAGGCCAGCAGGCCGTTCTCGCGGGTCTGGATGGCGCTGCGCAGGCGGCTGTCGGAGAACTCGCGGTTGCCCACGAAGTCGATCGAGCGGATGCCGGTGGGCTCGCCCTCGTCGATCTCGAAGACCAGGTCGACGCGGTTGTTCTCGCGCTCGATGATCACCGGCTCGACGGTGGCGCCGTAGCGGCCGGCGCGGCGGTAGAGGTCGAGCAGGGTCTGCGCGTCGCGGTCGGCGGTGGCGCGGGAGAAGGCCGCGCGCGAGGCCGAGGTGACCGAGCCGATCAGGACGTCGTCCTCGAGTTCCTCGTTGCCCTCGAAGGTGACGAGGTTGATGTAGGGCGCCTCGCGCACCTGCACGAGCAGCCCGTCGGCCATCGGCGAGATGGTGACGTCCTGGAACAGGCCCGTGTCCAGCAGGCGGCGCAGGGATTCGTTGATCTGCGCGGCGGTCGCGGGCTCGCCGACCTGGACGGTCATGTAGGCCTGGATGGTGGCGTCGTCGACGCGCTGGGCGCCCTCGACCAGGATCCGCTCCACCCGGCGCACCACCGGCGCGTCCTGGGCGAGGGCGGGGGCGGAGGCCGCCAGCAGCGCCACCGCCGAGGCGGAGGCGACGAGGCCGCCCGAGAAACCGCCCGAAAGACCGCTCGTCAGCGCGGCGGGCAGGGCCGCCGCCACGGCGGCGGCCAGCGCGCCCCGGCGCAGGCCCCGGGCCGCCCCGTTCCCCGCGCCGTTCCGCGCCCCGTTTCTCGCACCGTCCCCGGCGCCGTTCGGACGTCCGCAGGAGGGTCCGCCGCGTCGCGCCTTGGGGGTCCGCTGTGCCGCCATGTCGATGCTCTCCGCCTCGTTCCGGCCCGGCCCGTCCTTTGAGGTGGAAGGGTCCGGGTCGCTTCCCTTTAGATCGAATTCGAGGGCGGGGTCAAAGGCGTCGCGCCCTCCCGGCGCACTTGCCGCGACGGCGTGCCCGCCCGGTCCGTCCCGGCCCCCGCGCCTCCCCCTGCATCCCGCCCCGTCCGGCCCCGCCGCGGGAGGGGGCGGCGCGGCGCGCTACAGCCCGCGGTCGTGCAGGAACTGGTCGACGGCGAGCCACACGGGCCCGCCGATCTGGCCGTCGGGATCCTCCATCAGCGTCTCGTGGCGGCCGCCGTGGATCTCGACCAGGCTCGCCTGCGCGGGGTGGCGCGCGGCATGGTCGCGGATCGCCTGCGGGTCGACGACGCTCTCCTCCGTGCCCAGCAGCAGCAGGCGGGGAACCTCGGGCCCCCGCGCGCGGGCCAGCGCCGCGGTCTCGGCGAAGGCCGCGTCCACCCAGCCGAAGGTGGGGGAGGCGAGGGTCAGCTCCGGATGCGCCCGGGCCTGGGCGACGAAGCGGTCCCAGAAGCGGCGGTCGGTGGTCAGCACGTTGCCCTCGAACGGGGCGTCGAGGACATAGGTGCTGTCCGGCGGACCCGGGCGGGCGGGGCGCCTCGCCCAGCCCATCCAGGTCGCGAGATGCACCAGCGGCCGGGCGAAGCGCGCGGTTCCGCCCAGGCTGAGCCCCCACATCGGGGCCGAGAAGATCGCCGCCGCCGGCCGCGCCTCCGGCGCCGAGAGCGCGCCGTCGGTCAGCGCCCGGAGCCCGATGCAGCCGCCCATCGAATGGGCCAGCAGCACCCGGGGCCCGGGGTGGGCGGCGACCGGCGCCCAGCCCAGCAGGGCGCGGGCGTCGGCCTGGAACTCGGCGAAGCGCCCGACATGGCCCAGCCGCGGGACCGCCCGGTCCGACAGGCCCTGGCCGCGCCAGTCCAGCGAGGCGACGTCGAAGCCCCGCGCCCGCAGCCGGGCGACCACGGGGGCGTATTTCTCGAGATACTCGGTGCGGCCGGGGAACAGCAGCACGAGGCCGCGCGCCTCCCCCGGCGCGCGCCACAGGGCGGCGCGCAGCCGGGGCGCGCCGCCGGGACCCTTCGGCGCGCGCAGCCGCACGCAGGCGTCGGGCGCGGGCGGGCCGGCGGCCTCGCCCAGCCAGGGCGCGTCGCCCTCGACCCCGGTCGGCTCGTCCGGCGGCGCCGCGTCCCGGGCCATGCTCAGGCCAGCAGCGAGCTGAGCGCCATCGCCTTCGACATGTCCCCGTCCACCTTCAGGCGGCCGGACATGAAGGCCGAGGTCGGGCTGAGGTCGCCGGAGACGAGGCCGCGGAAGGTGTCCTCGTCGGCCGAGATGGTGCAGTCGGCCTCCGAGTCGTCCTGGGTGACCTGGTCGCCCTCGACCCGCAGGGCGCCGACGCCCTCGATGTCGAACTTGACCGAGCCGTCGATGGACTGGCCGTTGAGGCGGCTCTTGAGCTCCTCGGCGGCGGCGGCGATGGTTTCGCTCATAAGGAATTCCCCCTTGGGTTGGGCTGTCGCTCCGCCGCGCGATCACGACACGGCGAGAATGTCCGTCTGCGGGGCCTCGGGGCCCCTCGCGCGCTTCGCATTTCGCACGCGGAGCGCTACACTGTCATGCATGACGCGCTGGTCAAACCGTTCCCTTGCCGCCCCCCGCGCGCTGGCGCTCGCCCTCGCGCTGGGCGCCGCAGCGTCCTCCGTGCTCCTGGGCCCGTGGGCCGCATCCCCCCTGCTCGCCCAGCCGCTGCAGGAGGTGATCCCCGCCCCCGGCTCGCGCCCCGAGGCGCCGGCCCCCCAGGCCGAATCGCCCGACGCCGCGCAGGCGCCGCGCCCCGACGTCTCGACCCCCCGGGGACGGGCCGAACGGCTCGACGAGCTCTTCGCCCAGCTCCCCGAGGCCGACGAGGGCCAGGCCGCCCGGATCGAGGCGGAGATCCAGCGGCTGTGGGCGCGCTCGGGCTCGGACACCGTCGACCTGATCCTGACCCGCGGGCGCATGGCGCTGGAGCAGGACCAGGTGGTCAAGGCGCTGCACCACTTCACCGCCGCCACCGACCACGCCCCCGACTTCGCCGAGGCCTGGAACATGCGCGCCACCGCCTTCTTCCTGCACGGGGAGCTGGGCATGGCGCTGTCGGACATCGAGCATGTGCTGGCGCTGGAGCCGCGCCATTTCGGCGCGCTGTCGGGCCTGGGCGTGATCCTCGAGCAGCTGGGCCGCGACAAGGACGCCCTGCAGGCCTTCCGCGAGGCGCAGCGGGTCAATCCGCATCTGGAGAACGTCGACGAGGCGATCGAACGCCTTGCCCACACGGTCGACGGACGCGATATCTGAGGAGCCGGCCCCTCAGCCCGCCGGCCCCGATCCGCCCCCCGCTCCGGGGACCGCGTCCCGACGCCCCTTGACCCGCGGCGCCTCCCGCGCCCCACTCCCCCGGATTGATCGTGAAACCGACGCCGGCCCGAAACGGGCCGACGTGTCCCGGAGACCCGACGCGTGCTCGACGCCTCCGCCCCCACCGGACGCACCGCCCATCCGCGCGACGGGACGGTGACGGCGGTCCTCGGCCCCACCAACACCGGCAAGACCCACTACGCCATCGAGCGGATGCTGGCGCATCGCACCGGCGTCATGGGCCTGCCGCTGCGCCTGCTGGCGCGCGAGGTCTACGACCGGATCGTGGCGCTGCGCGGCCCCTCGGTCGTGGCCCTGGTGACGGGGGAGGAGAAGATCGCCCCGCCCCGCGCCCAGTACTGGGTCTGCACGGTCGAGGCGATGCCGACCGAGATCGGGGCCGACTTCCTCGCCGTCGACGAGATCCAGCTCTGCGCCGATCCGGAGCGGGGCCATGTCTTCACCGACCGGCTGCTGAACGCGCGGGGGCTGCACGAGACGCTGTTCCTGGGCTCCGATTCCATGCGCGGCGCGATCTCGGCCCTGATCCCGCGGGCGAAGTTCCTGCGCCGGGAGCGGTTCTCGAAGCTGACCTACACCGGCGGCAAGAAGCTGAGCCGGATGCCGGCGCGCTCGGCGGTGGTCAGCTTCTCGGTCGATTCCGTCTATGCCATCGCCGAGCTGATGCGCCGCCAGAAGGGGGGCGTGGCGGTGGTGATGGGGGCGCTCAGCCCGCGCACCCGCAACGCGCAGGTCGAGCTCTACCAGAACGGCGACGTCGAGCATCTGGTGGCCACCGACGCCATCGGCATGGGGCTGAACCTGGACGTGAACCACGTCTACTTCTCCTCGACCCGCAAGTTCGACGGCCGCGGCTTCCGCGAGCTGCGCCCCCACGAGCTCGCCCAGATCGCCGGCCGGGCGGGGCGCTACAAGTCCGACGGCGCCTTCGGGGTGACGGGGGAGGCCGAGGGCCTCGACGCCGAGATCATCGAGGCGATCGAGGAGCATCGCTTCGCCCCCGTGCGCCGGCTGATGTGGCGCAACGCGCGCCTCGCCTTCGGCTCGGTCGACGCGCTGATCGCGAGCCTCGAGGCGCCCCCCGACGAGCCCGGCCTGATGAAGGCGCGGGAGGCCGACGACCTCGCCACGCTGAAGGCGCTGGCCGAGGACGAGGAGATCCGCGACATGGCCCGCGGCGGCCCCGCGGTGCGGCGTCTGTGGGAGGTCTGCCAGATCCCGGATTTCCGCAAGGTGTCGGAACGGGAGCACGCGGCGCTGGTGTCGCGGATTTACCGGTTCCTCCGGTCCGAGCGCGGCGTTATACCCTCCGACTGGATGGCCGGCCGGATCCGCATGGTGGACCGGACCGACGGGGATATCGACGCGCTGTCGAAGCGGCTCGCCTTCATCCGCACCTGGACCTATGTGGCGCAGCGGCGCGACTGGGTCGAGGCGCCGGAGGAATGGCGGGGCGCCGCGCGGGAGGTCGAGGACCGGCTGTCCGACGCGCTGCACGCGGCGCTGACGAAACGATTCGTCGACCGGCGCACATCCGTGCTCATGCGCCGGTTGAAACAGAAGGAGAGGCTGGTGGCCGAGGTGAACGAACAGGGCGAGGTGACGGCGGAGGGCCATGTGCTCGGCCGTCTCGACGGCTTCCGCTTCACGCCCGACCCCTCGGCGGAGGGGGACGAGCTGAAGACCCTGCGCGCAGCCTCCACCCAGGCGCTGCAGGCCGAGTTCTCGCGCCGGGCGGACCGGTTCTACAACGCCCCCGACACCGAGATGGACGTGACCGAGCAGGGCGGCCTGATGTGGGGCGAGCTGGCGGTGGGGCGGCTGGCCAGGGGCGCCGACCACCTGACGCCCTCGGTGGTGCCCTTCGTCGACGAGATGGCCGGCGACGACGCCCGCCAGAAGGTCGAGCGGCGGCTGACCCACTGGATCAACCGCCGGGTCGCGGCGCTGTTCGAGCCGCTGGTGAAGATGCGCGACGACGAGACCATGCAGGGGCTGGCGCGCGGCGTCGCCTTCCAGCTGGTCGAGTCGCTGGGCGTGATCCCGCGGCCGCAGATCGCCAAGGACGTGAAGGAGCTGGACCAGGACGGCCGCGCCCTGCTGCGCAAGCACGGCGTGCGCTTCGGCCAGCACACGATCTTCATGCCCGCGCTGCTGAAGCCCGCGCCCACCCGCCTGCGGCTGGTGCTGTGGGGGCTGTGGGACGAGCTCGACGACATCCCCTCGCCGCCGCCGCCGGGTCTGGTGACGATCCCGACGCAGCCGGCGCCGGCGGGCTTCTGGCCACGGGCGGGCTACCGGCTGGCGGGCGAGCGGGCGATCCGCATCGACATGCTGGAGCGGCTGGCGGACATGATCCGCAACCAGGACCAGCGCGGCGGCTTCGAGGCGACGGCGGACATGCTGTCGATCACCGGCTGCACGCTGGAGCAGTTCGCCGACCTGATGCAGGGCCTGGGCTACAAGGCCGAGAAGGGCGAGCGGCCCAAGCCCGCCGCCGTCCCGGACCAGAAGCCCGCCGAGGCGCCCGCCGCCGAGGATGCGGCCGCGTCGACCGAGGCGACGGCCGCCGAGGCCCCGCCCGCGGCCGAGCCCGGCGAGGCGCCGGTGGCGGACGCCGTCGCGGCCGAGGCCGCGCCCGAGACCCCGGCCGAGGCGCCGGCGGAGAGCGCGGAGGCGCCCGCGGCCGAGGCCGGGGACGAGACCGCGACGCCGGACCCGGCGGCGCCCGAGGCGGCGCCGGCCGCGGAGGCCGCCCCCGAGGCGGACGAGACCGCGCCCGAGGCCGAGGCCGCCCCGGCGACCGACGGCGCCGAGCCGGCCCCTGAGGCCGCTGCGGAGGCGACCGAGGCCGCCGAACCCGCCGCCGAGGCGCCGGCCGACGGCGAGGTCGAGCTGCAGACCTACTACGTCTTCACCTGGGCCCCGCGTCCGCGGGGCGGCGGCGGCGCCCGCGGGCCGCGCCGGCAGGGCGGCGGCGACCGCCAGGGCCAGGGCCAGGGCGAGCGCCAGGGCGGCGGTCCCCGCCAGGCCCGCGGCGACGGCGACGGCCCCCGTGGCGGCGCCGGCGGCGGCCGCGGCAAGGGCGGCGGCGGCGGCGGACGCAACCGCGACGGCGACGACAAGCCCCGCGGCAAGGGTCCCAAGGGCAAGGGCAAGGGCGGCCCGCGCGAGGAGCGCCCGCGCGAGTTCCAGTCGAGCCCCCCGCGCGACCGCCGTCGCAACGAGGTCGACCCCGACAACCCGTTCGCGGCGCTGATGGCGCTGAAGAACCGGGACGGATGACGGCCGCCCCGGCCGACGCGGCCCGGGAGGGAGACGGCGAGGGGCGCGGCGCGCCGCCCCCCGCCGGCGCGGCCGGGCTGCGCCTCGACAAGTGGCTGTGGCACGCGCGCTTCGTGAAGTCGCGCGGGCTCGCGGCCAAGCTGGTCTCGGAGACGGGGGTGCGGGTCAACGGGACCCGCGCCGCCAAGCCTGCCGCCGCGGTGCGCCCCGGCGACGTGCTGACCTTCGCGCTGGGCCGTCACGTCCGCGTGATCCGCATCCTGGCGCTGGGGACCCGCCGCGGCCCGGCGCCGGAGGCGCAGGCGCTCTACGACGATCTCGACCCCCCCGCGCCCCGCGCCGCCGAGCCGGAGCCCGGAACCCCCGCCCCCGCCGCCGCGCGCGAGCCCGGGGCCGGTCGGCCCACCAAGGCCGAGCGGCGGGCGCTGGACCGGCTGCGCGACGGCGAGGGCTGAGCCGGTCGGGCGGGGCGCCTGCGCGCTCCCGCCGCGGCCCATGGCCTTGCCTGCGGGGCGCGGCGGCTTAGGTGCGGCGGACGTCGCCCCCGCCTGATTTGGCGCCCGCGAACTGTTCAATCCGGCAATTCACCGGGACGCCTTGCACCTTCCGGAATCGCGGTCTAACAGGGTCGCGGACCGGACCGGAGAGAGACCGCCGATGACCTACGTCGTGACCGACAACTGCATCCGCTGCAAATACACGGATTGCGTGGAGGTCTGCCCCGTGGACTGCTTCTACGAGGGCGAGAACATGCTCGTCATCCATCCTGACGAGTGCATCGACTGCGGCGTGTGCGAGCCCGAGTGCCCGGCCGAGGCCATCAAGCCGGACACCGAGCCGGACACCGAGACCTGGGTCGAGTTCAACCGGAAGTTCTCCGAGGCCTGGCCCAACATCACCACCCGGCGCGACCCGCCGGAGGATGCCGAGAAGTTCGACGGCGAGGCCGGCAAGCTGGAGAAGTACTTCTCCGAGGCCCCCGGCGAAGGCGACTGACATAGGCCTCCGGGCCCCCCGGACCAGGCCGGACTGCGCGATTCTCAGGCGCCCGTGACGTGTGCATGGGCGCTGCCTCTGGGAATCGGGGCCATCTCGTGCTATATAACGTTCACAAACGACACGGGAACGCCCGCGCGTGCCGGCCCGACGAAGGGCCGCGAGCACTCTAGGCTCCAGCGTGACGACAGGCCCGCAGCGCCGCTCCTGATGGAACGGCGCCCCGGGCTTTCGTCTCCGCGGGAGCTTTGCGCGACGCCCAAGAACAAGGATGGCCAAGGCTGATGACCAAGACCGGCGCTAAGAAATCGGAGTTCCGGCCGAACGATTACGTCGTCTACCCCGCGCATGGCGTCGGGCGGATCCTGCGCATCGAGGAGCAGGAGGTCGCCGGCATGAAGCTGGAGCTGTTCGTCATCACGTTCGAAAAGGACAAGATGACGCTCCGGGTTCCCACCGCGAAGGCGAATTCGGTCGGCATGCGCTCCCTGTCCTCGCCGGACATCGTCGAGCAGGCGCTGAAGACGCTGAAGGGCCGCGCGCGGGTGAAGCGCGCCATGTGGTCCCGCCGCGCGCAGGAATACGAGCAGAAGATCAACTCGGGCGACCTCATCTCGATCGCCGAGGTGGTCCGCGACCTGCACCGCGCCGAGGACCAGCCCGAGCAGTCCTATTCCGAGCGTCAGCTCTACGAGGCCGCGCTGGAGCGGCTGACCCGCGAGCTCGCCGCCGTGGAGCGGATCGACGAGGACGCCGCCGCGATGCGCGTCGACCAGATGCTGGTCGCTCGCGCCGCCTGACCGCTTCGGCAGACCCGAGGCTGAAAACGCCCCGCCGGGAGACCGGCGGGGCGTTTCGCGTTCCAGGACGGCCGCCCGGGCCGGAGCCCCGCAGCGGGCCGCGCCCCCGGGCGCCCGGGTCGGCGCCCGCCGGCTGCGTCCTCGCGCGGGGCGGGACGGCCCCCGAGGGGCCCGGACGTCGGCCCGCTCAGCGGTCGTGGAGGCCCTTGCCGGCGAGAATGCGCGGCGCGGCCTCCTCGGTGCGCCGGACGCGGGTCCCGGCCCCCTTGGCGCGCCCCACATGCAGGGCCCAGCCGCGGCGGCGGCCGGGGGTGAGGGCGGCCCAGGCCTCGGCGAAGGCGGGGTCGACGGCGATCCGGGCCTGCAGCGCGTCGGGGAGCTCGAAATCGTCGGGGGGAAGGTCGACGCGGCGGCCGGCCCGCTCGTTCGCCGCCGCCTCCTCCAGCAGGGCGGCGAGGGCCTGGGCCTTCGCCTCGATCTCCGCCGGCCCGTGCAGGCGGGCGACGCGGGCCGAGCGGGTGGCCTCGCCCGGCGGCTCCAGCAGCCCCTGCGGATCGGCGAGCAGCGCGCCCTTGAAGAAGGAGAGCACGCAGCAGTCCTTCAGCCCGCCCAGCGTCGCCACGTTGCCCCCCGCCGCCACGTAGACCGGGGCCCGCCACTTGAAGGTCTCCTCCAGGGCCGCGGCGAGGGCGAGGCGGCGCAGGGCGGCCAGCTCCGCCCGCCAAGGGCCTTCGGCGGCGAAGAAGCGCTCGATCCTGGGGTCGGAGGTCGGGTCGGACATAGGGTCGGACATGGGGGGGCGGCTCCCGCTCTCAGCCCTCGAGGGCTTTGCGCTTCACCTCGCGGCGCATGATCTTGCCGGTGGCGGTCATCGGCAGCTCGTCCACCACATGCACCGCGCGAGGGGCGACATGGGGGGAGATCCGCTCGCGCACCCGCAGGGTGAGGTCGGCCAGCAGGTCGGGGCCGGCGGTCTCGCCGGGCTTGAGGACCACATAGGCGGTCACGGCCTCGGTGCGCACCGGGTCGGGCAGGCCGATGACGGCGGCCATGGCGACCTGGGGGTGGCCGGAGAGGCAGTCCTCGATCTCCGAGGGGCCGATGCGGTAGCCCGAGGAGGTGATCACGTCGTCGGTGCGCGAGGCGAAGAAGAAGAAGCCGTCGGGCTCGCGCCGCCCCTCGTCGCCGGTGCGCAGCCAGCGGGTCCCGTCGGGGCCGGTCACGAATTTTTCGGCCGTCTTCTCGGGGCGGTTCCAGTAGCCGAGGAACATCACCGGGTTGGGGGCGCGCACCGCGATCTCGCCGACCTCGCCGTCGGGGAGGACCCGGCCCTCCGCGTCGATCACCGCCACGTCGAAGCCGGGCGTCGCCTGGCCGGTGGAGCCGGGGCGCGGGGGGAAGACCGAGGCGCAGTTGCCCAGCACCAGGTTGCATTCGGTCTGGCCGTAGAACTCGTTGATCGTGAGGCCGAGGTTCTCGCGCCCCCAGTCCAGCAGGCTCTCGCCCAGCGCCTCGCCGCCCGAGCCGACGGAGCGGAGCGAGAAGTCCCAGCGCGCGCGGGGGCGGTCGACCTGGCGCATCAGCTTCAGGGCGGTGGGGGGGAAGAAGGCGTTGCGGACCTTGTGGCGGGCCAGCAGGTCGAAGGCCCGCTCGGGGTCGAACTTCGGCATGCGGTGGGCCAGCACCGGGATGCCGTGGAAGAGCGACGGCAGCATCGCGTCGCACAGGCCCCCCATCCAGGCCCAGTCGGCGGGCGTCCAGAAGGCGTCGCCGGCCTGGGGGAGGAAGTCGTGATGCGTCTCGAACCCCGGCAGGTGGCCCAGCAGCACCCGGTGGGCGTGCAGCGCGCCCTTGGGCGGGCCGGTGGTGCCGGAGGTGTAGCTGAGGAACGCCGGATCCTCGGTGGTGGTGTCGGCGTCGGCGAAGCTGTCGCGGCCCTTGGCGAGCTCCTGCCAGAAGCCCCAGGCGCCATGCGCCGGGCGATCGACGGTCCAGATCGTCTGCAGCTCGCCCAGGTCGTCGCGGATGGCGAGGATCTTGGGCAGGTTGGCCGCGTCCGTCACCACGTGGACGGCGCCGGAATCGGCGAGGCGGAAGCGCAGCCCGTCCTCGCCGAAGAGGGTGAACAGCGGCACCACCACCGCCCCGATCCGGTAGCAGGCGAGATGCGTCAGCATCGCCTCCTGCGTCTGCGGCAGCAGCAGGCCGCAGCGGTCGCCGCGCTTCAGGCCGCGGGCCGTGAAGGCGTTGGCGAGGCGGGCGGAGGCGCGGTCGAGCTCGGCGTAGGTCCACTCGCGCCAGTCGCCGTCGTCGCGCAGGATGCGAAGGCCGACGCGCTCCGGCGCGGCCTTCGCCCATTTGCCCACGGTGGCGGCGTGGATGTTGAAGCGGGCCTGCGGCCGCACGGCCTCGTCCGGCCAGCGGAAGGCCTCGCGGATCGCGCGCCAATCGGCGCCGCGGGCGACGAGGCCCACGCCGGGCTCGGGCAGGCCCGCCACGCCGCCGCCCCTCAGGCGGCCGGCGCGGTGGCCTTGAAGGCCTCCACGTCCGCGGCCATGGCCGACATCGCGGCGAGGCGGGGGAACCTGCCCTCGATCAGGTGCGGGTGCACGGCGAGGAGGAAGTCATGGGCGATCACGAAGGCCACGTCGGCGGCGTTGGGACGCGCGCCGCCCAGCCAGCCCTCGGCGGGGGCCTTCGCCTCCAGAACCTCGAGCGCGGCCATGATCTGGCCCTCCAGCCGCTCGATCCACTCGGCCCAGTGCAGCTCGGCGGGGCGGCGGTTCTTGTCGTAGACGAGGCTGACGCCCTTCTCGACGGCGGAGTTCGCATAGGCCACGCCCTGCAGCACCTCGCGCCGGGCGGGGCCGGTGGCGGGGACCAGGCGCAGCGCCTCGGGCGCGGTGTCGTCGAGCCAGTCGGTGATGGCGCCGGTCTCGATCATCATCTCCCCGTCCTCGGCGATCAGCACCGGGACGCGGCCGAGGGGGTTGATCTTCTTCAGCTCCTCGAAGTCGGGCCCGTTCACCATCAGCGGGCGGCTCTCGTAGGCGCGGTCCTGCAGCCGGCACCAGATCGCCACACGGCGCACGAAGGGCGAGAGCATCCGCCCGTAGAGAATCAGCGACATCGAAGCCTCCCTTGTCGGTCGCCGCACCCTTGCGCCGGGCGCCGGCCGCTGCAAGGGGCGAGGCGTGACGCGGCGGCGGGACTCGCCCTGCGCCGGCGACCATGCTTCCCTGCGCGGAAACCGGACCGATACCGGCCAGGAGGACCCCATGAGCATCGCCCCGCGCGCCCGTCTCGCCACCCATGAGGTGTTCAACCAGCCGCTCCCGCGCGAGCGGCTGGAGCTGTGGAGCGCCGACGCCCCCCTGCAGGCCGCCGTGGCCGAGGCGGCGCCGGGGGACGCCGGGGCGCTGGCGGCCTTCGCCGCGGAGATCGGCTCGCCCCAGGCGCTCGACGACGCCGAGCGCGCCCAGCGGGTGAAGCCCGAGCTCGTCGTCTTCGACCGCGGGGGGCGGCGGCTGGACGAGGTGCGCTTCCACCCCGGCTATCACGCGATGATGGCCCGGGGCGCGCAGGCCGGCTATTTCGCCCGTCCCTGGGCGCCGGACGCGGCCCCCGGCGGTCACGCCGCTCACGCGGCGATGGTCTACCTGCTGAGCCAGGTGGAGCCCGGCGTCTGCTGCCCGCTGACCATGACCTACGCCGCGGTCCCGGCGCTCGCCGCCGGCTCGGCGGAGCTGGCGGCGAGCTGGGGGGCGAAGGCCCGCGTCGCGGCCTATGACGGCGCCTCCCGCCCGGGGCTGGAGAAGCCGGCCGTCACCATCGGCATGGCGATGACCGAGAAGCAGGGCGGCTCCGACGTGCGCGCGAACACCACTCGCGCCGTGGCGGACGGCGAGGCCTTCCGCCTGCACGGGCACAAGTGGTTCTGTTCCGCGCCCATGTCCGACGCCTTCCTGACGCTGGCGTATCTGGAGGAGGGGCTGACCTGCTTCCTCGTCCCCCGCTGGACCCCGGACGGGGAGCGCAACCCGATCCAGCTCCAGCGGCTGAAGGACAAGCTCGGCAACCACGCCAACGCCTCCTCGGAGATCGAGTATCACGGCGCCTGGGCGCAGCGGGTCGGCGAGCCCGGGCGCGGGGTGAACGCGATCATCGAGATGGTCCACCACACCCGCCTCGACGCCGCCACCGCGCCGGTGGGCTTCATGCGCCGCGCGCTCGACGAGGCCGCCTGGTGGACGCGCAACCGCTCCGCCTTCCAGCGCCGGCTCGCCGACCAGCCGCTGATGGAGGCGGTGCTGGGGGATCTCGCGCTCGACTGGATCGGCTCGCTGGCGCTGGTGATGCGGGTGGCGCGGGCCTTCGACGGGACCTCCGCCCGGGACCGCGCTTTCGCCCGCCTCGCCGTCGCGATCGCCAAATACTGGACCAACAAGCGCTGCGTCGGCGTGGTCTACGAGGCGATGGAGTGCCTGGGCGGCGTCGGCTACGTCGAGGAGGCGCCGCTGGCGATGCTCTACCGCGAGGCGCCCCTGAACTCGATCTGGGAGGGGTCGGGCAACGTCATCTGCCTCGATGTCCTGCGCACGCTCGGCCGCGCGCCGGAGGCGGCGGAGGCGCTGAAGGCCGAGCTGGGGGCGCGCCGCGGCGAGGATCCCCGCTACGACGCCGCCCTCGCCCAGGCCGCCGCCGCGCTGGAGCGGCCGGCCGAGGCGCAGGCCCGCTGGCTGGTGGAGCGTCTGGCCCTGCTGATCCAGGCCGCGGAGCTGATGCGCCGGGGCGATCCGGCGGCCGAGCCGTTCCTCGCCACCCGCCTCGCCGGCGACTGGGGCCGCACCGCCGGGACCCTGCCGGAAGGGACCGACGCCGCCGCCCTCGCCGCCCGGATCTGAGGCCGGGCCGCCCCGGTCTCTCGCCATGAAATCGAATATGTGGCGGGAAAACAGGGGCTTGCCGCTTTCCAAAAAGCGCAGGTCCCTTCCGAGGAGCGAAACGATCGTGGCAGCCTCCGCGCGGTTCCGACCCGGCGGCCGCTGCGGAAGCCCGTGCTCCGACTGATGGAATCGGCTTCCGGCGCGCCCGCCCGCGCTTCGCCACAGTTGGGGCGAAAGCGGAGTCATTTCAGGGACTCCGTGGACGACGCGCCGGGCCGCTCCAACCTCCCCTTCACGACACGGCGACGGCCGCCTCGCCGCCCTGGGAGAGGGCGCGGACCGGACGGGCCGTCGGATGAACACGGAGGAGAAGCGACATGATGCGGCTCGTCACCACCACCGCCCTGGCCCTGGCCCTGGCCGCCCCCGGCTATGCCGTGCTGGCGCAGGAGAAGGCCCCCGAGGCGAAGACCGGGGAGCAGGCCTCCGGCGGCATGTACATGGCCAAGGCCGACAAGACCGACGTCTTCGGCTCGGACTTCCTCGGCAAGGACGTCTACGTGAAGCAGTCGCCGCGCGCCGAGGCGCAGGGCGAGGCCGCGCAGGAGATGTCCGAGGCCCAGGACGACGCCCGCGAGGAGCTGGCCGAGGGCCAGGAGGACGCCTCCGAGGAGATGGCCGACGCCCAGGACGAAGGCGCCGAGGAGCGGGCCGAGGCCCAGCAGGACGCCTCCGAGGAGATGGCGGACGCGCAGTCGGAGGCCCAGCAGGAGGTCGCCGAGGCGAACGAGGACGCCTCCGAGGAGATGGCCGAGGCGGACGACGGCCCCGAGTGGGAGTCGATCGGCGAGATTTCCGACGTGGTGATGACCCGCGAGGGCGACGTGAAGGCCGTTCTGGTCGACATCGGCGGCTTCCTGGGCATGGGCGCCAAGACCGTGGCGATCACCATGGAGGAGCTGGCCTGGCAGACCGAGGAAGGCGACGAGGAGCCGTTCCTGGTCCTGAAGACCGACCGCGCCGCGCTGGAGAACGCCCCCGAGTTCGACCGTGAGCCGGAGGCCGACATGGATCGCGCCGCCGTCGACTCGGCCGAGACCGCGACCACGCCGGGCGCCCTGCCCTCCGCCGGTCAGGCGATGAACACCGCCGAGACCGAGACCGAGCAGGCCATGAACGAGACCGGCGAGGCGCTCGACGAGGCCGCGGACGAGACCGCCGAGGCCGCGGACGACGCCGCCGAGAGCGTCGAGACCGCCGCCGAGGAGACCGGCGCCGCCATCGACGAGGCCGCGACCGAGACCGCCCAGGAGATGGACGAGGCGACCGACGAGGCCGCGCAGGAGACCGCCGAGGCCACCGACGGGACCTCGACCGGGATGACCGACACCGCCGCCGCCCCTGCCGGCGAGGCCGGGCGCCTGACCAAGATGGACGCCGCCGGCTACCGCCAGGTCGAGGCCGCCGGCCTGACCGCCGAGACGGTCGAGGGCGCCACGGTCTACGACATGGGCAACGAGGACATCGGCGAGGTCGTCGACCTGGTGCTCAGCGCCGAGGGCGCGATCGACGAGGCGATCATCGACGTCGGCGGCTTCCTGGGCCTGGGCGAGCATCGCGTGGCGGTCCGGATGGGCGATCTGAAGATCATGCAGTCCGACAACGACCCCGAGGACCTGCGCGTCTACGTCGCCAGCACCAAGGAAGAGCTGGAGCAGATGCCCGAGGTCGACATCGACGGGTGATCCCGCTCAACGCCGGGAGGAGACCGAAGGGGCCGCCGCCAGGCGGCCCCTTTTCCGTTGCGTGCCTGCGCGTTTTCCTCTCGCCTTTTCCTTTTCCTTTTCCTTTTCCTTCGCCTTCGCCTTCGCCTTCGCCTTCGCCTTCGCCTTCGCCTTCGCCTTCGCCTTCGCCTTCGCCTTTTTCCTTTCCCTCTCCCTCTTTCTCTCCGGCTCCCACTGCCGCGCGCACTCCCCTCCCGCTCGCCCGGCCGCCGCGCGCCGCCGCCGTGTTCGGTTCCCGACCATGCCGCAGCCCTTCAACGGCTCCCGCCCTCCCGCGCCCCTGGGCAGCCCCTGGCGCCCCGCGCTCCCCCGTCCCCGGTCGCAACAGCGCCTCCCGTCTTCCTTCCGGGCTGAGCTCGAATCCGGCGCCGATCAGAAGGTCCGCCCGTCGCGGCTTTGCATCGACGCCACGGTCTTCGGCGGCTATCCTCGCGCGGGAGCGGCGAGGCCGGGGGACAGCAGCGGAGGACGGCGGATGCGCCCGGCCCTTCCCCTCGCGGCGTCGGCGCTGGCGCTCGCCGCCTGCGCCGCCAACTTCGGCGAGGCCGCCCTCGAGGCCGGCCATGCCGAGCGCAGCCTTTCCGCCCTGCCGCCCCGCCAGGCCCTGACCTGCCTGCGCCGCGACCTCGACCGCGGCCCGGTCCCGCCGACGCGCGAGAGCCGCGGCGAGGACGGGCGGGCCCTGGTCGGCGTGCTGGCGATGGATCCGCGGGTCTGGCTCTACCGGGTGACGGTCTCGCCCGCCCCCGACGGCGGCGCCTGGATCGACGCCGAGGCCGCCGACCCCGGCTATCCGATGAGCGACTGGTGGCAGGGCGGCCTGCACCTGTTCACCGAAGACCGCATCGCCGCCCGCCTCGCCGAAGCCGCCGCAGCCTGCGCCGGCTGACCCGCTCCGCCGCCCCGCCTGGGCCCGGAGCCGCGCTGGCGGCCCGCCGTCGCCCCGCCATGGCGCCGCTCCGCCGCTCCGCCGTCCGGCCACTCCCCGGCCCCACCGGGCTGTCGCCTCCGCCAGAGCCCGGAGCCGAGCGGGGTGGCCCGCCGGCGCCCCGCGCGCTCCAGATCGCGCCGGGTTTCTCGCGGAGGTCCCGCCCCGCCGGGGCCCGTCTCGCCAAGGACCTTTCCCGTCGCAGCGCCGTCGCAGCCCTCGCCCCGGACCGCCGCCCCCATCCCAGGACCGGCCCCTTTGCGAACGAGGCCGGCCCCCGGCGCCCGTGCGCTCCAGGCGCAGGCCGTCGCCCCGCGCCGCGGGCCGACGCTCCCCTCAGGCGCGCCCGCCGACGCGGCGCGTCCCGCCGGATCCGCTTGCGCCTTCAGCCTGATGGACGCGCCGCGCCCGCCCTCTTGCGCCGCGCCCCGGGCGCAGCGCCTCGTCTCGCGCCGCGGGCCGGCCGTCGGCCGCGGGCGCGAGGCCCGACGCGGCGCGTCCCGACGCCCGCCGCAGGCGGGGCGTCGGGATGGCGGGCGCGGCGGCGGGTCCGGGGGGCGGCGGGCGCCGGCCCTGGCCCTGCGCCGCGGGCGCGCGCGGGGGGCCGGGCGCAGGGGGCGACGCGGCGCCCGGGGCAGGCATGCGAAAGGGGCCGCGGCTTGCGCTGCGGCCCCTTCCTGTCCCTCGCGATCTGCGTCGCGTGCCCGGGGAGGCGAACCTCCCCGGAGGCGGATCACATCATGCCGCCCATGCCGCCCATGTCGGGCATCGCCGGGCCGGCGCCCTTGGGCTCGGGCTTGTCGGCGACCATCGCCTCGGTGGTGATCAGCAGCGAGGCCACCGACGCCGCATCCTCGAGCGCGGTGCGCACGACCTTCGCGGGGTCGATCACGCCGAACTTGAACATGTCGCCGTACTCTTCCGTCTGGGCGTTGAAGCCGAAGTTCCGGTCCTCGGACTCCAGCACCTTGCCCGCCACCACGGCGCCGTCGATGCCGGCGTTGGTCGCGATCTGACGGATCGGCGCCTGCAGGGCGCGCTTGACGATGGCGATGCCGGCGTTCTGGTCGCCGTTGTCGCCGGTCAGGCCCTCGAGCGCCTTCGACGCCCACAGCAGCGACACGCCGCCGCCGGGAACCACGCCCTCCTGGACCGCGGCGCGGGTCGCGTTGAGCGCGTCGTCGACGCGGTCCTTGCGCTCCTTCACCTCGATCTCGGTGGAGCCGCCGACGCGGATCACCGCGACGCCGCCCGCCAGCTTCGCGAGACGCTCCTGGAGCTTCTCACGGTCGTAGTCCGAGGTGGTCTCCTCGATCTGCTGACGGATCTGGGCCACGCGCGCCTCGATCTCCGCCTTCTCGCCATGGCCGTCGACCACGGTGGTCTCGTCCTTGGAGATGCGGATCTTCTTGGCGGTGCCGAGCATGTCGATGCCGACGTTCTCGAGCTTCATGCCGAGATCCTCGGAGATCACCTGGCCGCCGGTCAGGATCGCGATGTCCTGCAGCATGGCCTTGCGGCGGTCGCCGAAGCCGGGGGCCTTGACGGCGGCGATCTTCAGGCCGCCGCGCAGCTTGTTCACCACCAGGGTGGCCAGGGCCTCGCCCTCGACGTCCTCGGCGATGATCAGCAGCGGCTTGCCCGACTGGATCACGGTCTCGAGCAGGGGAACCATCGGCTGCAGCGACGACAGCTTCTTCTCGTGCAGGAGGATGTAGCAGTCCTCCAGCTCGGCGATCATCTTGTCGGGGTTGGTGATGAAGTACGGCGAGAGATAGCCGCGGTCGAACTGCATGCCCTCGACGACTTCGGTCTCCGTCTCGAGGCCCTTGTTCTCCTCGACGGTGATCACGCCCTCGTTGCCGACCTTCTGCATCGCGTCGGCGATCTGGCGGCCGATCTCGGACTCGCCGTTGGCGGAGATCGAGCCGACCTGCACCACCTCGGCGGTGTCGTTGACGGGACGCGAGGCCGACTTGATCGACTCGACGGCCTTGGCGACCGCGGCGTCGATGCCGCGCTTCAGGTCCATCGGGTTCATGCCGGCGGCGACGGACTTCATGCCCTCGCGCACGATGGCCTGGGCGAGAACGGTGGCGGTGGTGGTGCCGTCGCCGGCCTCATCGTTGGTGCGGGAGGCGACCTCCTTCACCATCTGGGCGCCCATGTTCTCGAACTTGTCCTCGAGCTCGATCTCCTTGGCGACGGTGACGCCGTCCTTGGTGATCCGGGGCGCGCCGAACGACTTGTCGATGACGACGTTGCGGCCCTTGGGGCCCAGCGTCACCTTCACGGCGTCGGCGAGAATGTTGACGCCGCGCAGCATGCGGTCGCGGGCGTCGGTGTTGAAGCGGACGTCTTTGGCCATCTGTCGTTGGCTCCTGTCTGAACTTCAGCTGTAGGGGATCAGGCGCGAGCGGAGATCGCTCAGGCGGCCTTGGCGGCGGCGGCGTCGCCGAGGATGCCGAGGATGTCGGATTCCTTCATGATCAGAAGGTCCTTCCCGTCGAGCTTGACCTCGGTGCCCGACCACTTGCCGAACAGGACGCGGTCGCCGGCCTTCACGGCGGGGGCGATCAGCTCGCCGTTGTCCTTGCGGGCGCCCTCGCCGACGGCGATGACCTCGCCCTCCTGGGGCTTCTCCTTGGCGGAGTCGGGGATGATCAGACCGCCCGCGGTCTTCTCTTCGCTTTCGATGCGGCGAACCAGCACGCGATCGTGCAGCGGGGTGAAGTTCATGACGTGGCTCCCTTGCAATGCGGCTTCCACGATGCTCCGAACGAGGGCCTGGACCCGTCTCACCGAGACCGGGCCCGGCTGTTAGCACTCGGAGCAGGGGAGTGCTAACGAGCGCGGAGGTAGGAGATCGGCGCCATGCTGTCAAGATTCGCGAAACGCATCGTCGCGGCCCTTTCGAGCGGCCCGGCGCCGGCCCCGGGGGGCGGCCCCCGCCTCCGGTCGTCCGGGCAGGTGGTCGGCGGCTGCAGCCGGCGCAAGCGGCAGGGCGTCGGGCGTCTCGCCGCAGGCGGCGCGGCCGGGCGGCGGGCGGCGGTCTGCACGGCTCTCTGGGCCGGCCTCTGGGCGGCCCCGGCCGCGGCCGACTGCGGCGGCGGGCGCGACCTGCTGGCGGAGCTGGCCGAGCGCGACCCCCACGCCCATGCCGCGATCCTGGCCGAGGCCGCCGCCGAGCCCAATGCCGAGGGCGTGTTCTGGACCGTCTCGAAACCCGGCGCGCCGACCTCCTGGCTGATGGGCAGCTACCACATTCCCCATCCGCTGATCGATCCGGCGCCGCCGGCCGTCGCCGCCGCGCTGGACGCGGCCCGGGTGATGCTGATGGAGATGTCGCCCGAAGACATGGGCGGCATGGCCACGATGATCGCCGAGGACCCGACGCTGGTCGCCAACCTCGATCGCCCGCCGCTGGACCAGGCGCTCGCGCCCGAGGACTTCGAGGCGCTCGCCGCCGCGCTGGCGCCGCTGGGCGTGCCCCGCGAGGGGGTCGCCGCGATGCGCCCGTGGATCCTGCACCTGATGCTCGCCACCCCGCCCTGCGCCATGGCCGACCTCGCCGGCGGCGGCGGGGCGATGGACCTGCGCCTGGCCGAACGCGCCGCGCGGCGCGGGCTGCAGGTGAAGGGGATGGAGACCTGGGACACGCTGCTCCCGGTCCTGCAGAAGGACGAGTGGAGCGCGGAGTCGCTCGACGCCCTCGTCCTCTCCGCGCGCGAGGCCGACGAGGGCCGCGACATGCAGACCACCTCCGCGCGGCTCTATGCCGAAGAGCGGGTCTGGCCGATCTGGACCTTCGGCATCTGGCGGGCCGAGCGCGCCGGGCGCGACATCGGCGCCGAGGAGGTCCGCGAGCTGCTGTTCGACGAGCGGAACCGCCGCTTCGTCGCGGCCGCCCTGCCGGAGCTGGAGCGGGGCGGCGCCTTCGTGCTCGCCGGGGCGCTGCACCTGGGCGGCGATCAGGGCATGGTGCGCCTGCTGCGCGGCCACGGGTTCACGGTGGAGCGGGCCTCGCTGCGCTGAACAGGCCGGGGGAAGCGGGCGGGGGCCTCAGCTCAGCGCGCCGATCATCGCGCAGGCGGTGCAGATCGCCAGCAGCGGCAGGATCAGCCCCGGCCACCAGGCCGGCGCCCCGCCCGCGCGGGCGAGCGAGACGTCGGCGGCGAAGACCGCCACGAAGGCCGGCGCCTCGATCCACAGCATGGCGCGGCCCCCGACCCCCAGCGCGAGGAACCCCAGCAGCGGCGGGACCACGCCCACGGAGAGGGTCCACCAGGTCGCGCCCTCGCCCAGGCCCGCCGCGGCGAAGCCCCAACGGCAGCCCCCGTGGAAGGCCAGCAGCACCGCGCCCCAGGCGCCCATCAGGAAGCGGGCGCGGTCGGCCACGCTGATCTCGGTCGACAGGGCGACCAGCAGCAGGATCACGAAGGGGGCGACCGCCGCCACGCCCACGCTCAGCGCGGGCAGCGGGGCCTGGAGCGGCCGGAAGGACAGCTCGGAACTCGGCATCGGGAACGCTTTCAAGACGGAGACGCTGCGACCGGGGCCAAGCAAACCAGCCCCGCCGCCGCCTGACAAGCGCCGCGCCGGGCCCGCGGCGCCTTGCCGGTTGCCTCCGCGCCGCGCCCGGGGCAGGGGTCGGGACCACGCGCCATCCGATCCGCCCCCCAGCCGGAGCCTCTCGCCATGACCCCGATCCTCGGCTCGCTGTCCGACCTCGACGGCCGCTACGACGTCCTGTTCTGCGATCTGTGGGGCTGCCTGCACGACGGCACGCGGGTCTATCCCGCCGCCGTCGAGGCGCTGCGCCGGTTCCGCGCCGGCGGCGGCGTTGTGATCCTGATGACCAACGCCCCCCGGCCCGCCGTCTCGGTCGAGCGTCACCTGGAGCGGCTGGGCTGCCCGCCGGAGGTGCGCGACGGGGTGGTCAGCTCCGGCGACGCGGCGCTGGTCTCGGTCAACGCCGGCGACTGGGGGCGGCGGGTGTTTCACATCGGCGCCGCCAAGGACGAGGCCTTCTTCGAGGCGGCGCAGGTCGAGCGCGTGCCCCTCGAGGAGGCGGAGTCGGTGATCGTCACCGGCCTCGTCGACGACCTGACCGAGACGCCCGACGACTATGCCGAGCTGCTGGCCGACTGCCGGGCGCGCGGCCTGCGGATGCTGTCGGCGAACCCCGACGTGCATGTCGACGTCGGAGAGCGGCGGGTCTGGTGCGCGGGCGGCATCGCGCTGGCCTACGAGGCGCTGGGCGGGGAGACGGCGAGCTACGGCAAGCCCCATGCGCCGATCTACGCGCTGGGCCGCGCGATGGTCGATTCGCGGCTCGGCCGCCGGGTTCCGGACGACCGGATCCTCTGCGTGGGCGACGGCATTCATACTGATGTCGCCGGCGGGGTGGCGCAGGGCCTCGACACGCTGTTCGTGACCGGCGGGCTCGCCGCCCCGCAAATGGGCGCAGATGTTGAGAATCCGTTGACGGAGAACCTGGAGACTTACCTTGCGTCGCACCGTCTGACGCCCACCGCGGCCATCGGCCGGCTTCGCTGAATTGTGGCGAAGCCGTTCATAGTCAAGGCATTTTCCCCAAACCGCTTCTGTGCTGCGTCGCGGCATGGTAGACGTTTGAGATGACCGCGGGCGCCGTCCCGCCCCCTGCAGATCGGAGAGCGACATGCAGTTTGCCAGAACCGCCCTGACCACGGCGGCCGCCGCCGCTTTCGCGACCACCTTCGGGCTGGCCCCGGCCTTCGCGGGCCCCGAGGCGACCGCGCCGGCCGCCGAGCAGAGCCAGGCCGTGCAGTCCGCCGGCGTCGCCCAGCAGGCCGAAGTCGGCCAGGCCCCGATCTTCGGCCTTCCGCCGGTCGTGCCGACCGTCGCGGTCGTCGCGGCCACCTTCGGTCTCGCCATCGCGGCCAGCAACTCGGGCGGCGACAACACGCCGAGCACCCCGAACACCCGCTGATCCGCTTCCGGTCCCGGGGGCGCGCCGCCCCCGGAGGCCTGACGGACGCGCGTTAGGGACTTGTTCACGTCTGGCCGCTATTCGGCGGGCGTGGGCGGTATCTGCGGGGCGAGGGACGACTTCTGACAGGAGCGTTCCATGCGAACCATGCTCATCGCCCTCTGCATCCACGGACTGGCCCTGGGCCCGGCTCTCGCGGATTCCGCCCTCCCACCGATGCCCGAGGTGAGCGAGCCGAAGGGCGTCGCCCAGGCCGCGGCCGCGGCCGGCGCGGGGTTTTTCTCCGGGATCCCCATTCCCGTGATCGGGTTGGGGATCCTGGGGATCACCATCGGCGCCGTGGCCGTCGCCTCGTCGGACGACAACAAGACCACGACCTCGACCACGAACTAGGGTCGGGAACGAGTCGGACCGCGGCGACCCCGCGGTCCGAACCGGGCGGCCAAGCGCCGGGACGACCCGTTCGCCGGGGCGGGCGGCGGTCCTCGGCGACGCTGGAGACGCGGCGGCTGCGGTCGTCTCTCTCTCGGTTTGGTTCGCGTTGCGCGACCGTGACCGTCGATGCCGCGCGATTGACCGCGGCGGGACGAATTCGAAGCCTGGCGGCGCCTGCGAGACAGGCGCCGACCCGGCCTCGGAAAGGCCTTCGGCGGCACGCCGGGGCCCTCTCTGCGACCGGCCCGCCCGAAGCGGCCGATGCGGGGAAGAATTTGAAGAAGATCAGGCCGTTGCATTCCAGCGGCGACCCAAACAGGTCCACCCGCGGTGCCAATTGCGCCGGGGGCTGACGTGGTTGTTGCTTTGCGGCGCCGAGTCGGGTAACCCTTTTCGAAGTGGATGTCTTGGAGGGTGTAATGAAACTCGTCGTCACCTCTTTCGCCGCGCTCGGCCTGATGGCCGCGCCGCTCGTCGCTCAGGAAGCCGCCGCGCCCGCCCCGGTCGTGAAGACCGCCGGCGTCGCCCAGCAGGCGCAGGTCGGCCAGGCCACGCTCCTGGGCCTGCCGCCGCTCGTCATCGGCGTCGGTGTGACCGCCGTCGTGTTCGGCGCCGCCGTCGCCATCTCGAACGCCGGCGACGACGACAACGCGACCCCCGGCACCCGCTGATCCTTCGCCTTTCCCTTTGGGGAGGGAGGCGGAAGAGCCGGCGCCCGATCGGGCCGCGACCAGGAACTCGACGCGACGCCGCACCCCGGCGTCGCGTTTTGCGTTTCAGGCCCCGCCTGCGCGACCGCGAACAGGCTCGCGCCCCGCGCCGTCAGGCGCCGGCCGGGCCCCGCGCCCTCAGGCGCATCCGGACGCAGGGCGTCGGCCCGCGCGGGGCGGGAGAAGATCGGAAAGCGAGGCTGCGGCCGGCGTCAGCGCGCGAAGGGGGTGAGGATCGAGATCTCCAGCGAGCCGCGCTCGGGCCCGAACCACTGCACCGACTTCCACACGAAGCCGGTCTCCTCGTCCGCCCAGTAGCGGTTGGCGATGGTGCGGTAGGGGCTGCGGCAGGTCTCCTCGACCTCGATCACCTCGAAGGTCACCTCGGCGATCTCGATCTGCGTCGGCCCGATCGCCCGCGGCGCGCACAGGAAGGTGCGCGCGAAGGGCTCGCCGACCCCGTCGAGGAAGCGCATCACCCGCGTCACCTGGCCCGGCCACTCTCGCACCGGCCGCTGCGCCGCCAGGAAATCCTCCTGCGGGTCGGAGCGGTAGCCGATGCGCTGGTCGCCCAGCGCATGCCCCGACAGCAGCGCGCCGCCCTTGAAGGTCAGGCTCTGCTTGGTGGGGTTGTAGTAGGTGACGGTCCCGTCAGGCTTCGCCGCGACGGCGATGAAATAGGCCATGGGCGAATCGTCCACCCGCACGCCCAGCAGCGCGCCTTCGATGGCGTTGATCTGGGCGCGGGTCAGCGGGGCCGGCGGCGCCGCGGGCTCCCCGCCAAGGCCGAGGGAGTCGCCCAGGGCGTCGGCCGCCGTCTCGCCCAGCCGGCTCAGCAGCTCGGTCGAACTGCCCTGCGGCCCGCAGCCGGCCAGCAACATGGCGCCGGCGGCCAGCGCCGCCAGAGAGGAGCGGCGCGCCGCCCGTTTCGATCCGCCGCGTCCGCTCATCGCCAGAAATGCCCCCAGTCGGCGCGCAGGTCGCCGCGATCGACCTCCTGCACGATGGGATAGAGCCGGTTCGCCACGCTCAGCCGCGCGCCGCCGTCGCGGGTCAGCGGGCGGATGTTCATGTCCAGCCGCGAGCGCGTCTCGTAGGGCAGGCCCCAGGCGAAGGGGATGGTCAGGCGGATGCCCTTGTCGAAGCTGCCCTCGCCGTACTCGTCGAAGGGCACGTCGGTCAGGGTGAAGAAGCCGCCGATCTCCCAGCCGTTGGCGAAGCGCCGCGACAGGCCGAAGGTGGCGCCCCAGTCGCCGGCGAGATAGCGCCCGGCGTCGACCTGGACCTCCATCCCGTACCAGCCGGTGTCCCAGTAGACCGAGGCGTGGCCGGTCGCCACGTCGTAGTCCTGGAAGCCGAACATCATGTCGAAGTCGCGCTGGGCGACGTAGTTCAGCTCCAGCCCCAGGCCCCAGTTCTGCTCGGAGGGCTTCCACAGCACCTCGCCCGAGACGCCGCCGAACATCCGCTCGAGATAGCCGGCCGAGAGGCGGCCGTAGGTCTCGGGCGTGACCTTGAACAGGTAGTCGCCGGTCAGCCGCTCGATGCCCGGGTCGCCCTGCTGGAGATACTTGGCGAACTCGGAGCGCACCCGCGGCAGGACCGAGTCGGACTCGCGCGTGATGTCGTCGAAGCCGTTGAGCAGCGACTTGGAGACCGAGCCGCTGAGCGACAGGCCGCGCGCCACCGTCAGCTCGGCCCCGGCGATCAGCTGCAGGTCGGCGCGCAGCGGGCTGTCGGGGTCGAACAGGTTCACCGGCAGCGCCGGCACCAGGAACCAGCTGAAGTCGGGATGCCGGTCGGGCTCGTAGTCGGGCAGGAAGCTGGGGCTCGCCGGCACGGCGCTGAGGATCTCGGCGTCGAGATAGGCGGTGCGCTCGGCGTCGGCCGTCTCCACCGCCGCCTCGAGACGGGCGCGGCGCAGCAGCACGGTGGTGGTGGGCAGGTCGCTCTCGACCAGGGTGATCTCGAAGTCCTCGACCGAGGGCGGCAGGGTGTTGGCCATCGCCCGGGCGGTGCGCCCGATCGCCTGCGGCGCGGCATTGAAATAGGGGTTCTCGACCTCGACCCGGGCGCGGGCGCCCTCGATCTCGGCCGAGCGCATCACCACCCGCTCGCCGTCCATCGCCTGGGCGAGCGCCTGGGCGAGCGCGGCGCGGGTGGCGGGATCCTGCGCCCAGGAGGCGTCGTAGCGGCCCACCAGCACCCGCTTGCCGTCGAGATAGCGCCGCCCGGTCTCGCGCAGCAGCACCGAGCACAGCGGCGCGCCGGAGCGGTCGAGGAAGGTGACGCCGTCGACCACGCCCAGCTCGGCGTCGACGTCGAGCGCGGTCTCGACCGGGCACTCGGCGCCGGGGGCGAGGGAGGTCGGCGACTGCGCCCAGCGCGCGCCCTCGGTGGCGCCGGCGAGCAGGGTCGCCTCGAAGCCGGCGTCGGAGCCGGGGGCGGGGCCGGGGCCCACGCGCTCGATCACCGGGCCGAGGTCGGCCGAAACGGTGGCGTCGATCGGCGGACGCAGGGTCATCGGCGTCGGGCCGGGATCGAGGTCCCGCGGGCCCGAGATGCGGGTGGGGTTGAGCCCCACCGTGGCGCGCACGCCGAACTCGGAGCCGTACATCGCGTAGGCGCCAAGGCTGAACCAGTCGTTGACCCGGTACTCGGCCCCGAAGTTGAAGGGGATCTTCGGGTCGAAGTCGCCGTTGACCTGTTCCTGCGTGTAGGCGTCGGTCGAGTATTCCGCCTTCAGGTTCAGGCCGGGCAGCCAGTCGGGGCGCCACTCGACGCCGCCGAAGACGCCCATGTCGGGGCCGCGGAAGAACTGGCCGACGTTGACGTTGCCGGTGCCCAGGTCGCGGGTGTCGCGGTCCTTGAAGCGGTCGGCGAAGTAGCCCAGCGGGTTGTCCAGCGTGCCGGTGCCCGCCAGCCGCCCCCAGCCCAGGCCGCCGGTGATCTGCAGGCCGGGCGCGATCTCCTTGGTGCCGACGATGTACTCGGAGGAGTAGACGCCGGTGCCCAGGAAGTCGCGCAGGCCGATCGCGATGGCGGGGGTGTAGCGGGTCTCGTCCGACAGCAGCACCTTGATGTCGAAGCTGCGGTCGAAGAGGTCTCCGTCGACGAAGAAATCCTCGATGATCGAGTAGCGGAACGCCGCCTCGACCCGCGGCAGCACCTGGAAGGTGAAGGTGTTGCGCATGAACCCGCCGAAGTAGCTCGACGTGAGGCCCAGCTCGGCGTCGGGCTGCACCCGGGCGCTGGGCATGTCGATCAGGCCGGTCATGCCGTAGAGGTTGCGGGATTCGTAGCGCGGCGGAGGCGGCTCCTGCGACAGCGCAAGCCCCGCGGGCGCCACGGCCGCGGCGATCACCACGCAGAACGAGATACGTCTGCGGCATGCAGCCGACGCTGAGATCATCCTGTCGCCCGTTCCAGAGGCTCGGTCGGAGGCTTGCGCGCCCCTTTTTCAAGACCTTGTTGGCACGGGTCCGGCCCGCTGTCGACCGTCGCGCGCAAGCCGGGCGGCGGGGGGGACACGCTCTGTTGTGCGCATGCTACGGCTGCGGACGCGGCGGCGACGGGGGTTTTCGGCGCGTCTGAACGCAGGTTCAGCGAAGCGCGTTCAGCGCCCGCGACGCGAGGCCGCGCCAAGCCTCCCGCGCGCGGCCGCGCGGGGTCTTCACGTAATCCCGCTCGGCGTGCAGCCACTCGAGCACCTTCTCGGGCGGCGCGGGCAGGCGGGTGACCGGATCGACGTAGCGCGGGTAGAGGATCAGGGCGCAGGCCGCGAGCGCGTCGATGCTCAGCGTCCGGCCCCGGGTATACGCGGGATCGAAGGGCGTCTCGGTCAGGCCCCAGCCGGCGTAGAAGGGCCGCCCGAAGGTGGTCACGGGCAGGTCGCGCAGGAGCGCCTCGAACCCCATCAGGGAGGTCATGCACTCCACCCGGTCGGCCCATTCCAGGCAGGCTTCGGCGGCGCTGTCGGTCGCCACGGCGTCGGCGCACTCGGCCAGCGTCCTCGCGTCCACCGCGCCGGGGCGCAGGCCGGTGAGCACGTCGGGGTGGGGTTTGTAGAGGATGAAGGCGTCGGGGTGGCGGGCGCGCACCCGGCGCAGGAGCTCTGCGTTCTCCTGCACCTCGGGGGAGCCGAACTTCAGGGACTGGTCGCCCTCCACCTGGCCCGGCACCAGGATCCGCTGGCGCGAGGTCTGCGGCAGGGGGGCGGAGCGGGCGAGGTTGTACTTGGTGATCCCCAGCTCGATCAGCCGCCGGCGCAGGGCCGAGGCGCGGGCGAGCAGCGCCTCGGGCAGCTCCGCCTCGCGCGCCAGCGCCTCGAAGTCGGTGGGGCGGGTGGCGTCGAAATAGAGACCCAGCCGGTCGACGGCGAGCGAGCAGGGCGGCGCGTGGCGCAGGCCCAGGCCGACGGAGCGCACGAAGCCGTCCTCCAGCCGGATCACCTCGACGCCCGCGGCCTCCGCCTCCGCCGCCTCGCGCATCCCCCAGACGGCGAGGCGCGCGCGGGTGGCGGCGGCGACCTGCACGGCGTTCTTCAGGCCGGCGACATGGGCGGGGGAACCCTCGGGCCCGGTCAGGAACGGGTCGGCGTTGCGCCGCTTCCAGCGCGAGAAGCCCAAAGTCACCGTGCGCCGGTCGTTGCGCTGGGCGGCGGCGCGCAGCAGCGCGAGCGCGTCCAGCGCCTCGATCGCCGGGGCGGACTGGCCGCGCCAGGGGTCGACGAAGCGCACGCGCGAGAGCCAGGGCGTCGGGTCCGCCTCGCCCGCGAGCGTCAGCCCCAGCCGGCCGCCGACGGCCGCGCGATGCGCGAGCGCCCCGTGGGAGGCGACCACCCGGTCGAGGCGCGAGGGGCAGATCTCGGCGACGCGGCGCACCACCGGCAGGCCGCGGCGGCGGGCGGCGGCCTCGCCCTCGCCGCCATGGGCGAGGACCACCGTGTCGGCGCCGGGCGCCTCGCGCTCGGCCATGTCGAGCAGCGCCTCGGCCTGGGCGGGGGCCGCGTCGCGCAGGTCGATCAGCGTCTCGGGCCGCGCGGCGGTGGAGATCACGGCCGGCCACCAGGTCAGGTCGCCGGCGATGCGCGCGGCGAGCTCGGCCGTGGCGGCGGCGGAGCGGGGCGGCGCCTCGCCCAGGCCCAGCGCCACCGGCGGGTGGCCGGGCAGGGCGGCGGGCAGCAGCCAGGGCAGGGCGGCGCCGGAGGCCGGCGCGTCGGTCCAGTGCGCCAGCCGCGGGACCGCGCGGCCGCCGGTCAGCGTGCGCAGCGCCCGCTTCAGCCGGGCCCGGGCCGGGCCCTGGCGGCGGCCGGCGGCGTGGTCGTCGTCGCCGGCATGGGCGCCGCCGGCGCGGCGGGGCCCGGAAGCGGGGGTCCTGGCCATGGCGCGGGCGGCGCGCTCAGGCGCCGGCCCCGAAGGGCAGCTTGCGGGCGCGCACCTTGGCCAGCGCCTCGGCGCAGATCTCGACGGCGCGGTCGATCTGCGCCTCGGCATGCTCCGAGGTCAGGAAGAAGCGCAGGCGGGCCTGCTTCTCGGGCACCGCGGGGAAGGTGATCGGCAGGGCGTTCAACCCGGCCTTGAAGCATTCGTCCGACAGCATCGCGGCCCGCGCGCTGTCGCCCACGATCACCGGCATCACCGCCGAGCCCTTCGCCTCGCCGGTGTCCAGCCCCGCGGCCTTCGCCCGCTCCAGCAGCCGGCGGCCGTTGGCCTGGAGGCGGGAGACGCGCTCCGGCTCCGCCTGCAGCACCTCCAGCGAGGCGAGCGCCGCGGCCGCCAGCGGCGCCGCAAGGCCGACCGAGAACACGAAGCCGGCCGCGTTGGCCTTCAGGAACTCGATCAGCGCCGCGGACCCGCAGATGTAGCCGCCGCACGAGGAAAAAGTCTTCGACAGCGTCCCCATCCAGATCTCGACCGAGGTCGGGTCCACGCCCTGCATCTCGGCGATGCCGCGCCCGGTCTCGCCCAGCACGCCGACGGCATGGGCCTCGTCGACCATCAGCCAGGCGTCGTGGCGGTGCTTGAGCTCCACCAGCCGCGGCAGGTCCGGCCAGTCGCCGTCCATGGAATAGAGCCCCTCGACCACGATCAGCGCGCGGTCGTAGCGGCCGCGGTTGCGCGACAGGAAATCGTCCAGCCAGTCGAGGTCGTTGTGGGGGAAGGTCACCCGGGCCGCGCCCGACAGGCGCGCGCCCTCGGTGATCGAGTTGTGGATCCAGGTGTCGGTCAGGATCACGTCCTTCGGCCCCATCAGGGCGCCGATGGTGGTCATGTTGGTGGCGTGGCCGGAGACCATCGTCACGCAGTCCTCGGTCCCGTAGAAGCTCGCCAGCCCCTTCTCGAGCTTCGCGTGCAGGTCCCGCTCCCCCGCCACCACGCGGGAGGCGGAGACCGAGACGCCGTAGCGGTCGATGGCGTCGCGCGCCGCCGCATGGACCTTCGGATGCCCGTTCAGGCCGAGGTAGTTGTAGGAGGAGAAGTTCAGCACCTCCCGCCCCTCGATGAAGCAGGTGGGGCCGGCATAGCCCTCCTGCTCGCGGAAATAGGGGACGCCGATGCCCAGCATCTCGGCCGCGGACTTCTGCAGGCGGATCTGCTTGTGGCCGGGCAAAGAGCCGAAGTCGAAGGCCTTGGGCTGCGGCTTCGGACCCGGGCGGGCCGCCGGACGGTCGGAGGGGGTGCGGCGGGAGCGGGTCTGGCGCAGCTCCTCGAGCAATGCGGAGCGCCGCGCGGCGCCGAAACGGCCTTCGCCTTCGGACCCGGACATGGGTTCGTTCCTCGTATAGGGGCCGCGGGGACCCGGCCGTCGCCTCAGTTCAGGGCGCCGGCCGGGCCGCCTGCGCGGCGCTTCAGCTCTGCGATCGCTTCCTGGTCGATCTCGTCGCCCGCGCCCACGTGCCGCTCGAGCAGCCCGTCGAGCACCGCGTCCTCGCCGGTCCCGGCCGCGGCCGCCTCGGCCGGGTCGAGCCGCTTGAGAACCCGGGCGGCGATGTCCATCAGGGTGGCGCCGCCGGCGAGGCTCATCAAGGGGATGTCGATCCCCAGCTTCTCCTCCGCCGCCATGCGCAGGTCGACGGCCATCAGGCTGTCGAAGCCCAGCTCGGTCAGCGGCTGGCGAGGGTCGATCTCCTCCGCCGGCAGGCGCAGGATGCGGGAGGTCTCGCCGGCCAGCAGTTCGGCGATCTTCTTCAGCGCCTCCGCCTCGGACATGCCGGCCACGAGGGCGGCGAGGTCCAGCGCGGCCTCCCCCGCGGCGGCGGCGTCGGGCATCTCCATCCGCGCGAAGAGGGGCGTGCGGGTGAGGGTGAGTTCGCGCGCGGCCGAGGCCCAGTCGATCTGGGCGTAGTTGACCGCCGAGGCGTCGGCCGGATCGGCGGCGGCGAGCGCCATCTCCAGCCCCTGGAACGCCTCCCGCGCGGTGATCGCCGAGGAGCCGAGCCGGTCCGAGAGGATCGCGCCGGTCTTCGCGTCCCGCGTCAGATACCCCGCGTCGGAGATCGCGCCCCAGGCGACCGCGAGGCCCGGCAGGCCCGCGCGACGCCGCTCGGCCATCAGCGCCTCGAGATAGCAGTTGGCGGCCACGTAGGCCGTCTGTCCGGGGTTGCCGACCAGCGTGGTGGCGGAAGAGTAGACCACGAAGAGGTCGAGCTTCAGGTCCCGCGTCAGCCGGTCCAGCGTCTCCGCCCCCGCGATCTTGGGGCGGAGCACGGTGCGGATGCGGTCGCCGTCGAGATTGGCGAAGAGCGCGTCGTCGAGCGTCATGGCCGTGTGCAGCACGCCGCGCAGGCGGGCGGGGCCGGCCTCGATCTCGTCGATCAGCTCCTTCTGCGCCGTCTCGTCGGCGGCGTCGCAGGCGCGGGTGACGACCTTGGCGCCCATCGCCTCCATCCGGCGGATGGCGGTCTTCGCCGCCTCGGTCACCCGGCCGGAGCGGGAGGTGAGCCAGATGTGGCGCGCGCCGCGCTCGACCAGCCAGGCCGCGGTCTCGGCGCCGAAGCCGCCGAGGCCGCCGACCACCAGATAGGCGCCCCGGGCGGTGATCTTCGGGGCGCGGGTCTTCGGCGCCTCCACCTTCGGCGGGGCCTTCACCAGGATCTTCCCGATATGGCCGGACTTCTGCATCAGGCGGAAGGCGTCGACCACCTCGGCCGAGTCGAAGACGATGTGAGGGAGCGGGATCAGGTCGCCCCGCTCGAACCCGTCGCCCAGCTGTTCGAACACCCGGACCGCGAGCTCGGGGCGGTAGACCAGCAGCTGGTCCGCATCGACGCCGAAATAGGTCAGGTTGCGCCGGAACGGCCGCAGGCCGATCTGGGAGTTGGCGTAGTAGTCGCGCTTGCCCAGTTCCACGAAGCGCCCGAAGGGCTTCAGGCACTCGATCGAGCGCTCCATCGCCTCGCCGAACAGGGAGTTGAGCACGACGTCCACGCCGCGGCCGCCGGTCGCCTGCATCACGTCGTCGGCGAAGCTGAGCGAGCGGCTGTCGAAGACATGCGCCGCGCCGAGCTGGCGCAGCAGCTCGCGCTTGGCGGGGGAGCCGGCGGTGGCGATCACCTGCGCGCCGCGGGCGGCGGCGATCTGCAGCGCGGCGAGGCCCACGCCCCCCGCGCCGCCATGGATCAGCACCGTCTCGCCGCGGGCGAGACGGGCGAGCTCCACCAGGCCGTACCAGGCGGTCAGGAAGGTGGTGGGGATGGTCGCGGCCGCCGTCAGGTCCACGCCCTCGGGCAGGGGGGCGACGGCGTTCTCGTGCACGCAGACGTGGGTCGCGAAGCAGCTCGGCGCGAAGGCGATCACGCGGTCGCCCTCCCGGAACCGGGCGCAGCCGGGGCCGGTGCGCACCACGACGCCGGAGCATTCCATGCCCAGCGTCGGGCCGGCGAAGCCGTCCTCGAGGGCTTCCTCGGGCAGCAGGCCCTGGGCCCACATGATGTCGCGGAAGTTCAGGCCGGCGGCGACGACCTCGATCTCGATCTCGCCCTCGGCGGGGGCGCCGCGATCCTCGACCCGCCACTCCAGGCTGTCGATGGAGCCCTGCTGGCCCAGCGCCAGGCGGCGCACGCCCATGCTCGGGTCGGCCAGCTGAGCGGCCCGCGCCCGGTCGGCGAGGTCGGAGACCCGCTCCGCCCGCACGCCCGCGCGGCCCGCGGCGTCGTGGACCGTCTCGCGGTCCTGCGCCGGCGACAGGATCTCGGCGGCGAGGCGGGGGGCGAGGTCGGCGATCTCGGGCGCGAAATCGGCGAGCCGCACGTCGATGTCCGGGAACTCGTTCGCCAGCACCCGGGCGAGGCCCCAGGCCGCGGCCTCGGAGGGGTTGAGCGGGCGCAGCGGGCCCGCGGCGACGCCGCCGCGGGTGATCACCCACAGGCGCGCGACGCGGCCGGGCAGGGCCAGCGCGGTCTTCGCCGACAGCATCCGGGCATGGGCCGCGGCGAGCGCCGGGCCGTCCTGCGCCAGATGGGCGAGCAGCACGATCTCGGCGGCCTCCGAGGCCTCCAGCGCCGCGGCGAGGGTCGCCTCGGAGACCGCGGCGGTCTCGCGCCCGGCCTCGGCGAGGCGGGCGGCCAGGGTCTCGGCCAGGGTCTTCTCGGCGGCGGCATGGACCACCAGCACCGGGCCGTCGCCGGCCTCGGCCTCGGCCGGCATCCGGGCGGGAGCGGCGGCGAGGATCAGGGCGGCCTGGGCCTCGGCGCTCGCCAGCGGCCGGGCGGAGACGTCGAGGAAGCCGGCGGCGCTCAGCGTCTCCGACCACTCGGGCGCCTCGCGCAGGCGGCCGACGGGCAGCGTGGGGTCGAGCGTGTCGGACCACCAAGCGGCCTCGTCGCCCTCGATCAGGTCGGCGATCAGGCTGGGCGCCTCCTCGACCGCGATCAGCGCCGCGCCCTCGGCCATCAGGCCCTTGAGGTCGGCCAGCGCCGGCGCGCCGAGCCGGCAGAGCGCGTCGCCCGCCAGCACCAGGTCGAAGCTGCGGCCCTCGGCGATCTCGTCGAGGGCGAGGTAGGCGATCTTCGCCCGCTCCGGGTCGCCCACCTTCAGGGAGCGGACGTGGCGCGGGTCGGGATCGGTGACCACGCAGGCCGAGACCACGGAGGCCGCCTGCAGCCGGTCGAGCAGCGCGGCCGGCGCCGCCCCCACCACCAGCACGTCGAGGCGACGGTCGGGGCGGGCGTTGGCGACGGTGATCGCGGCGGCCTCCGACAGCGCGGACCAGCGCGCCTCGCCGGCGGGGCCGGAGGCGGCCATTCGCAGCTGCGCGGCCGTGACCGGGCCGTCGGCGCCCTCGTGCGGGCCCCTGGCCAGCAGCTTCGGCAGCGCGTCGGGCAGGGCCATCAGGCGCGCGATCTCGACGATCCGGCGCGGGGCCTCGGCGAACAGCGCCTCGGTCAGGGCGGAGAGCGGCGGGTAGGGCGGGTTGGGGTCGAGCAGGGCGCGGCCGTCCTCGGCGCGGCCCACGGCCTCGTCCTCCTCCAGCGCCATCAGCAGACGCTCGAACAGGGGGCGGGCGGTCTCGGCCAGGCGGCCCTCGGCGATCAGCGCCTCGGCATCCAGAACGGTCGACTCGGTCGCCAGCGTCGCCAGCGCGTCGCGGGCGATGCGCCGCGCGGTGGTGTCGAGCAAGAGGGCGCCGGCGGAGAGCTCGGGCGCCTCGTCCACGCCCAGCTCCCGCAGCAGGCCGGGGGCCAGCGCGCCGAGATCGGTCCTGGCGCCGCCCGCGGGGGCGATGCGGGCGAGCGCGTTGCGGTAGGTGAGCTCGGAGGCGGGCTTGGCGCGGGAGATCCGCACGCCCTTGAAGCGCGCGCCAGTCAGGGTCGCGACCGCGCCGCCGGTGGCGTCCACCAGCCGGAAGGTGGCCTCGAGGCTGCGCTCGGAGGCCTTGTCGATCTCCACCCAGGCGCCGACCGGGGCGGCATGGGGCGCGTGCAGGATCAGCGAGCCCAGGCGCACCGGCAGGTAGGACATCGAGCCGTCGGCGGCCTCGGCCCGCTCGGCGATCAGGGCGAAGAGACCGTGGAAGGCCGCGTCCAGCAGCGCCGGGTGCAGCGCATGGCGCGCGCAGTCCAGCGCGGGGTGGGCTGCGTCCAGCGTCACGAAGGCGGAGCGGTCGTCGACCAGCCGGGCCGAGACGGCGCGGCGGAACACCTCGCCATAACCCAGGCCGAAGCGGCGGGTCAGCTCGTAGAGGCGATCGGCCCCGACGGTGCGCTCGGCGTCCGGCGCGGGCGGGGTCTTGGCGGCGGGGATCGGTCCGGCGGGGCGGCGCAGGCGGCCGCGGGCGTGCAGGCCGAAGTCCTCGCCCGCCAGGCGCCGGCGGCTCTCCACGTCCACCACCATGCGGTCGCCCTGGACGGTGGTGCGCAGCTCGTAGCCCGCGCCCTCCTCCATCGCCAGCGGGCGCAGGATGTCGAGGTCGGCGAGCTCGATCGGCCCGTCCTCGCCCAGCGCCTCGATCCCGGCGGCGAGCGCCATGTCCACGTAGCCGGCGGCGGGGAACACCACCGCGTCCTCGACCTTGTGGTCGGCGAGCCAGGCCGGCGAGGCCGGATCGACCGTGGCGCGCCAGTCGCGCGAGCCCGCGCGCAGCGCGGTCCCGAGCAGCGGGTCGCCGCCCATGGCGTCGAGCTGGCGCAGCGCCTCGTCGGAGGCGGGCACCAGATAGGTCTGCTGGCGCCAGGGATAGAGCGGCAGGTCCTGGTCGGGGCGGGCGTCGCGGCCGAAGAAGCGGTTCTCGACCACCTGCGCGCCCTGGGCCACGGCCAGCGCCACCACCCGGCGCATGTCGGCGCGCTCGTCCTTCTCCTCCAGCGTGGGGAGGACGGCGGCGGGCTTCGAACGCTCGGCGGCGGTGTCGCGGACATAGGTCGAGAGCACCGGGCGCGGCCCGATCTCGACGAAGGTCACGCAGTCGCCCTCCAGCAGCGCCTCGAGGCCCTGGCGGAACAGCACCGGCTGGCGGATGTTCGACCACCAGTAATGCGGGCCCAGCGCCTCGCCGTCGGCGGGGGCGCCGAAGGTGGCGGAGACGAAGTCGCAGCGCGTCTCGGTCGGGCGCAGCCAGTCGAGATCGGCGAGCAGGTCGTCCTTCAGCGCCTCGGCCAGCGGCGAGTGGAACGGATAGTCCAGCCCCAGCGCCTTGCAGGCGATCTTCTTGCGCCGCGCGAACTTGGAGAAGGCGGCGATCTGGTCCACGGGCCCGGAGATGGTGACCGAGCGGGGGGAGTTGTCCGCCGCCACCGCGATCTGGTCGAAGCCGCCCTCGGCCAGCGCCGCGCGGGCCGCATCCTCGCCCGCCAGCACGGCGGCCATCGTGCCGCGGTCGCGGATCTTCTCCTGATTGCGCGAGCGCACGTGGATCAGGCGCACTGCATCGGGCAGGTCGAAGGCGCCGGCGGCCCAGGCCGCGGCGACCTCGCCGACCGAATGGCCGAGCACGGCGTCGGGCTTCAGGCCCTTCTCGGCCAGGCTCTCGACCGTCGCCACCTGGGTGGCGAAGATCAGGGGCTGGGCGAGGGAGGTGTAGGGGAGCCGCTCCTCCAGGTCCTCGGCATGCATCGCCTCGACCAGGGAGACGTCGGCGAGCTTCTCGAAGATGGTGGAGACCGCGTCGAAGGTGGCGCGGAAGATCGGGTCGTTGGCGTAGGCGGCGCGGCCCATGCCGACATGCTGGGCGCCGTTGCCCGAGAAGACGAAGGCCGTCCGGCCCTCCTTCGACTGGGCGCGGCCGGCGGCGAGCAGGGGCGACTTCTCGCCCGCGATATGCGCGTCGAGCGCGGCCAGCTGCGCCTTGCGGTCGTCGGCGAGCGCGATCAGGCGATGGGGCAGACGCTCGCGCTGATAGGCGGCGGCGTTGGCGATGCGGGCGGCCTCGGCGGCCGAGGCGGTCTCCAGCTTCGCGCGGTAGGCGCGGGCGAGGGCGGCGAGCGATTCCTCGGAGCGGGCCGAGAGGATCAGCGGCGCCGGCTCGATCTTGCCGGGCTCGGGGCGCTTCTCCTCGGCCTTGGGCTGGCGCAGGACCACGTGGGCGTTGGCGCCGCCGAAGCCGAAGCTGTTGACGCCGGCGTAGAGGGGCGCGCCCTGCGTCTCCAGCGGCCGGGCGGCGGCGGCGACCGAGAGGTTCCAGTCGTCGAACTTGATGTCGGGGTTCGGCTCGTTGAAGTGCAGCGAGGCGGGGAGCAGCCCGTGCTCCAGCGCCAGCTGCGCCTTGAGCATGCCGACGAGGCCCGAGCCGGCCTCGAGATGGCCGACGTTGGTCTTGGCGGAGCCGATGTAGAGCGGATCGGTGCGCCGCTGGCCCAGCGCCTGGCCCAGCGCCCAGGTCTCGATGGGATCGCCCGCGCGGGTGCCGGTGCCGTGCGCCTCGATGAAGGCGAGCTTGGCCGGGTTCACGTTGAAGCGCTGGTAGACGTCCTCCAGCAGCGCCCGCTGCTGGTCGCCCGAGGGCAGCGAGACGCCGGTGGTGCGGCCGTCCGAGTTGATGCCCGCGCCCGAGATCACGCCCAGCACGCGGTCGTTGTTGGCGATGGCGCTCTCCAGCGTGCGCAGCACGAAGACCACGGCGCCTTCGGAGCGGACGTAGCCGTCGCCATTGGCGTCGAACGCCTGGCAGAGGCCGACCTTGGAGAGCATCGTCGCGGCCGAAAAGCCCACGAAGGGGAACGGCGACAGCAGCATGTTCACCGCGCCGACGATGGCGGTGTCGACCAGCCCCGCCTGCATGGCGACGAAGGCCTCATGCAGGGCGTAGAGACCCGAAGAGCAGGCGGTGTCGACCGTGTAGCTCGGCCCGTTGAGGTCGAGGATGTAGCTGATCCGGTTGGAGATCAGCGACAGCGTGTTGCCGGTCATGAACTGCGAGTCGATGCCCGCCGGGTCCATGTAGAAGCGGTTGGCATAGTCGGACGACGAGGCGCCGACGAAGACGCCGGTGGTCGCCTTCGGCAGGTCCGAGGCGCGCAGGCCGGATTTCTCCAGCGCCTCCCAGGTCACCTGAAGGATCAGGCGCTGCTGGGGGTCCATCTGCTCGGCCTCGCGCGGCGAGATGCCGAAGAAGCCCGCGTCGAAGTCGAAGGGGGCGTCCAGCTGGCCGGCGGCGAAGGTGTAGCTGCGGCCGGGGCCGCCCGCGGGCGTCTTCCAGCGGTCGGTGGCCCAGCGCGAGGGATCGACCTGGGAGACCGAACAGCGGCCGTCCTTCAGGAGCGACCAGAACCCGTCCGCGTCCGATGCGCCGGGGAGCCGGCAGCCGTACCCGACGATGGCGATCTCGCCCGGCTTGGTGGATTTAAGCACAGCCTGCCCTCTGCGACCTCAGCGGCGCGCCGGGTGCCATTGCCCGGCGTTCTCGATTGTCGGTCCCTCTCCCCCCACGTCGTTGCGCGTCGGGACCGTGCCTCGTGTCTCGGCCTAGCGGAATTCTCGTTCCGCGGCA
>Ga0310345_10000714_pt1 | contig 44403 bp, 37 predicted proteins | sample HC15DNA20500_MG_FD_204667 | JGI IMG/M metagenome (GOLD analysis project Ga0310345, IMG submission 204667) | Marine microbial communities from station ALOHA, North Pacific Subtropical Gyre - HC15-DNA-20-500_MG | ecosystem: Environmental > Aquatic > Marine > Oceanic | place: Pacific Ocean: North... | reverse complement strand
GGAATAGAGGGTTTTGAGGCAAGCCCGATAGATGGGAACCTCGACGCAGGCGAGAATCCGGCGCACCTCCTGGCGGCTCAAGACAACCGGCAGCTTCTTCTGTCGGGCGGGACGCACCAGACGCAGGGTCTTCCACTCCCGCCCATCGGCTAGAAGATCATGTAAGAGCCGCTATCTGACATAGCCGTTATCTTCGTAGGATGGGCACTCTTGCCCGTCACTTTCATCGACGGGCAGGAGTGCCCATCCTACAACGGACAGAGTGCTATCGATGTTCGTGGTTCGAGACAACCCAAAGTTTCTTTCTCGAATGGGGCCAGGGCTCCTGGGGGGACGACTGCCCTGAAACTTCATTTGCTGCTTGGAACGAAAGAAGCGTGTAACCCATTGATTTTGAGTTGGGCAGGAGTTTTTCCGAGCAATTGTCTGAAAACTGTGGCACGGCCTTCCAGGCCGTGATTGTGGAGCCTTCACGGGCAGGGATACCCGTGCCACTATGGGATGTTTAAGTTTCTTTCCTGTACGATCCAGCGGTCTGCAGCCGGTGGCGCTGCTACGCTGAAACTTCAAGAATTCGTCGCACGTGAATGATCCAACCTTCCTCGAGGCTTGGAGAGCACGCCAATCCAGGTCTCCGGCTCAGGTCTGTTGGTGGCGAAAGTGAGAGGCAATGGCCTCGGCATATTGCTCCACCTGGTCCCTCTCTTCTCCCTCGATCATGATCCTTACCAGAGGCTCGGTGCCCGAATAACGAACCAGGACTCTTCCACGGTTTCCCAGGTTCCGTTCGGCTTCCAGGATCTCTCGCTGTATCGCCGGGATGGTGGTGAAATCGAATTTTTCGGCAACCGGAACGCTGTGCTGGATCTGGGGGAAGGGCTCGAAGCCGGAACTCAGCTCTTTCAGGCCTCTGCCTTCCTCGATCACGATCTCGGCGACCTTCAGCGCCGTCAGGATACCGTCGCCCGACTTTGCATGGTGCCGTAGAATGATGTGTCCCGATTGCTCGCCTCCGAGGGGGTGGTTTCCGCGCTCCATCTCCTCCAGAACATGTCGATCCCCTACCGGGGTTCGAACCATCCGGATCCCTTTCTCTTTGAGGGCGAGCTGCAGGCCCAGATTGGCCATCACCGTGGTAACGACACAGCGAGTGTCAAGCTCGTTCCGATTCAGCAATTGGATGCCCAGGATGTAGAGAAGGTGGTCTCCATCGAAGATCTGGCCGGCACCGTCGGACATGATGCAGCGATCCGAATCCCCATCGAATGCGACTCCGAGATCTGCTCCACTTTCGACGACCGCCTTTGCCATCGCGTCGGGGTGTACGGCGCCGCAGTTCTGGTTGATGTTCCGGCCGTCGGGTTGGGTATTTTGACGGATAACGTTTGCTCCCATCCGTTCGAAGGCGCTCGGAGCCAGAGCGGATGCCGCCCCGTTGGCACAGTCCAGCACAATCTTGAGGGGTGACAAGGACTCGAGATGTGAGATGGACTGAAGTGAGTCGAGGTACCGGTCAAAGCACTCGCCGTCGGAAGAGAAAGCTCCGCTTCCGTCGCCACGGAAGCTCTCCTCCTGTTCCCTTAGATCTTGTGGGGGAGAGGGAGCGGCTTCTACCGCATCCTCGAGGGACCGCTCCTGCTGATCGGAGAGCTTTGTCCCGGCGGCATGAAAGATCTTGAGTCCGTTGTCGCTGTAGATGTTGTGAGAAGCGGAGACGGCTAGGCCACCGTCACACCCCAGGTTCTGGCAAAGGAAAGAAACCCCGGGGGTGGTCATTACACCAGCGTGCCGTACCGCTCCTCCCTGGCTCGCCAGGGCCTGGGTCAGTATCGATTCTATCCAGGGACTACTCTCTCGGGTATCCCGGCCGATGACGAGACGTCGTATTCCCAGCTGAGCCAGACAGGTCCCGACACGCCATATTGTGTTGGCGTCCAGAGGATGCTTTCCTGCTACCCCCCGGATTCCGTCAGTCCCGAACAACCTTCCCATTCCTAGCGAACTCTCACTTTCACCTTTTCAGGTTGTAGCGATTCCAGTCGCAATAGTCCGGTCTGAGGAGGGATTATCTCAGGGACCAATTCATAGGGCTCGTCTCTGGGTTCAAGCTCGTCAACCAGGACACGAGCCTTGAAATCCTTGGCAGTGAGTTTGCCCTCAAAGGAGATTGGGACGGAACCCACCAGCTTCAGGGATCGAGTCAGGAGTCGTACTCCTTCTTTCTTGGGCTCGACCTCAATCGAAATCCTGGCAAAGCTCACCTCTCGTCTCTCTTCTTCGATGTCGATCTCGACTTCGACCGGGGTGCTGAGGTCGACGCGCAAACGGGGATCTTGTGGATCGAGGGTCGCGCTACTGGTGAAGCTGGCAGAGCGGCCGCTGACATCGATCGGCAAGGTACGGGCTTGGGTCATCTTGTCGACACTGGACTGAGGTCCAGTAACGGTCACTTCGCTAGGCCAGGAACGAACGGCGGCAAGCTGGTAGCCTGGGGCGGGTTTCCCCTGGATTTCGGGCTCTACTCGAACCGTTTTTTCGGCAATCCGCTCCAGTTCCAGGCGCAGCCGTGCAGGGATGATCCCAAGTACCTCGACCCCCGACGGACCGTTCGTGATGTTCCGGTCTGCTGTCAGAGGGACGATTGCCGTCCCCGGTCTCGCGTCCTTGAAATCGATGACGGCCGACATCCGCCCTACCGACTCGACCCTCCGCTGAGCGCGAATGATGACGTCCACCTCTTTGGCGTAGTCCCCAGTGATCTCCAGGTCGACCGGCAGGTTATAGAACTCTACCGGCACTGAGATCGTCCGCTGGAAGTTCTGCTGGCTGCCTACCTGTAGCCACAGCAGGAAGGCAAGAAGCAGTGAGATCCCTTTCAGGCCGAGATTGTCCAAGAGTAGTCCACGAAGGAAGTTCATCCTGCTTCCTGCTGTCGCTCGGACGAGACAACCGTATCCGGCACCTCGCTCACATGGGCCGTCTTCTGTAGGAAGGCCAGCAACCGGGGGCCGTCGAGATTGTGGGTCATTCGTCCCCGGGAGACCGCCGAGATTCGTCCGCTTTCCTCAGACACGATCACGACGATGGCGTCTGATTCTTCGGAGATGCCAATCCCAGCACGATGCCGACTCCCGGTTTCCTTGCTCAGGTAGGGGCTGGTAGTCAGTGGAAGAAAGCAGGCCGCAGCGGCGATGCGATCGTCCTGAACTACGACCGCACCGTCGTGAAGAGGGCTTTTGGGATTGAAGATCGTCACCAATAGATCGTAGGACAAGAGGGAGTCCAGCTGGATTCCGGTTTCTATATAGTTCTTCAGGCCGATTCCACGCTCAATTACGATCAGGGCGCCGATCCTCCGCTCTGAGAAAGTGGTAGCCGCCAGCACGATCTGTTCAAATCCTGCTTTCTCCTTATGGGAGAACAGACGTCTGACGAATCTGCCCCTTCCGATTGCGGCTAGACCCCTTCTGATCTCCTGCTGAAAGATAACGATCAAGGCCAGGATGAAATAGGTGAAGAAATTGGCAAACAGCCACTCCACGGTTCGCAGATCGAGAGAACTGGTGAGGTAGTAGAAAAGGAAGAGAGCGCTCACCCCTAGTGTTATCTGCCAGCCTCTGGTGCCTTTGATGAGCACCAGGACATGGTAGATGATGAAGGCGATGACCAGGATATCGATGACGTCGAGGAGCCGAAGCTGAGACAGGGTGAAGTGGATATCTGGCATCAGGTCAGCTGCCTCTCAGCCAGGATGGCGTCGGCGGTCTGGACCACTTGCTTGATCTCCCTGACGTCGTGTACCCGGACGATGTGCGCACCCCGTGCGATTGCCATGACTATCGACGTTGCCGTTCCCCAAAAGACCTCCTCGCCCTTCCAGTCTTGGTCGACGGTAAGGCCCAGAACGGTCCCGAGGAATCTCTTTCTAGAAGTCCCTACGAGGATCGGAACCTCGAATTCTCGAAGGAACGAAAGCCGATTCAGAATACTGAGATTGTCGGCGGCGGTCTTGCCGAATCCGATCCCAGGGTCGAGCACGATTCTATCACGGGGGATTTGGTGGGCACAGGCGGTCTGGAGCGCTGCTCTCAGGTCCTGTTGTATTTCAGCCAGAATGTCTGGGCTGGGCGGCAGGTGCTGCATGGTCGCAGGGGTACCCCTCGAGTGCATGAGGATGATGCCCGCCTGATGGTCGGCCACTGCCGGAGCCATTGCTGGGTCTAAGCGAAAGGCCCCGACGTTGTTGATGATATCGGCGCCGGCCTCGAGAGCCTCCCGCGCCACACCGGCCTTGTAGGTGTCGACTGAAATGAGAGCGGTTACGTTGCCGACCACATCCCCGAGTACCGGAAGGATCCTATCCAGCTCGACCGATTCAGCGATGGGTTGTCCCCCCGGCCGGGTGGATTCGCCTCCAATGTCGATGATGTCCGCACCTTGTTCGACCAGCTCCAGACAGCGGTCAACGGCATGCGATCGATCGAGGAAACGCCCGCCGTCCGAGAAGGAGTCCGGAGTCACGTTGACGACTCCCATGATTCGGGTTCGTTGCCCTAGCTCGAGGACTTTCTCACGAGCGCGAAAAAAGTGGACGCGTCTATCCATGGCGGCCAGCTGCACGTGGCAACCCTCTACATTGAAACTTCAACCACGAGGAAGCGAAGCAACCCTCGCCAGTTGACAGAGCCGTGACTGTCAGGGAGCGGGGCCCGACAGGGACCATACCTCCAGGCGCTTCTAGGTTAAAGGGGTGCCTACAGATGTCAATCAGGATGTGCCCCCTAGCGACGGATCCCACTCCTTCACAGTCATGGCTCCGCCAGGGTTGCTAGCAATGATCATTGCAGAGGCAATCCAAGTTTCTTTCCCGAATGGGGCCAGCGCTCCTGGCGGCAGGAGAGCAACCGTCTCCGGTCATGCGAATGATTTCGATTGACAAGACCGGCCACTTTTGGAAGCGGCGGCCCGATCAGGCAGGAGCCGGTCGTTCGTTGGGCTTGACCAGAGGAGGCAGAGTCTTTTCTTTTTCCGGCTCCGGCTGTTCCGGCTGAGCCTCGGGATTCTCAAGAGCTTCTTGCTTGGGCTCCTCACGAACCTTCATCGGTTGGTTTTTGATGACTGCGTCGATATCTTCCCGATCCAGGGTCTCATATTCCAGCAGCGCCTCTGCCAGACGAACTAACGGTTCGCGGTTAGCCTTCAAGATCTTCTCGGCCTGCCCGTACCCGTCAAAAATCAGTTTCTTGACTTCCTGGTCTATCTTCATCGCGGTTTCTTCGCTGTAGTCCTGGTGTTGAGCGATTTCCCGTCCCAGGAAAATCTGCTCTTCCTTCTTGCCATAGGTCAGCGGGCCCATTTCCTTGCTCATACCCCACTCGCACACCATCTTGCGGGCAAGATCTGTGGAGCGCTCTAGATCGTTGGACGCGCCTGTTGTGCAGCTTCCGAGAAAGATCTGCTCGGCGGCTCTGCCGCCCATGATAATGGCGATCGACCCCTCGATATATCCCTTGGTGTAGTTATATTTGTCCTCCTCGGGCAGCTGCATGGTGATGCCGAGAGCCCGTCCTCTTGGAATGATGGTTACTTTGTGCAAAGGATCGGTTTCGGGCAGTATGTAGGCGACGAGGGCGTGTCCAGCCTCGTGGTAGGCTGTGTTTTTCTTTTCCCCCTCGTTCATGACCAGGGACTTGCGCTCTTTGCCCATGAGCACTTTGTCTTTCGCCTCCTCGAAGTCCGTCATTACCACTGCATTGCGATCGTGACGCGCAGCACTCAATGCGGCTTCATTAACCATATTGGCGAGCTGGGCTCCCGAGAAACCAGGCGTCCCTCTTGCCAGGACTAAAAGGTCTACGTTTTCGGACAAGGGTGTCTTTCTCGTATGAACTTTTAGAATAGCGTCACGGCCTTTGATATCGGGAAGTGTCACGATTACCTGACGGTCAAACCGCCCAGGACGCAGCAACGCAGGGTCCAGGACGTCCGGCCGGTTCGTGGCTGCAATCAGGATCACCCCTTCGTTGGATTCAAACCCGTCCATCTCGACCAGAAGTTGGTTGAGGGTTTGTTCTCGTTCATCGTGACCTCCACCCAGGCCGGCCCCTCTATGGCGTCCCACCGCGTCGATCTCATCGATAAAAACGATGCAGGGAGAGTTTTTCTTACCCTGTTCGAACAAGTCTCGAACTCGACTAGCACCCACCCCGACGAACATTTCCACGAAATCGGAGCCGCTGATGCTAAAGAACGGAACACTCGCCTCACCCGCTATAGCTCGTGCCAGAAGGGTCTTTCCGGTTCCAGGCGGGCCCATGAGCAGTACCCCCTTCGGAATTCGGCCGCCCAGCTTCTGAAACTTCTGAGGCTCCTTCAAGAACTCGATAATCTCCTGCAGCTCTTCTTTCGCCTCCTCGACTCCGGCCACGTCATTGAAGCTCAGTTTTTTCTGCTGAGTCGCGAACAATCGGGCGCGGCTTTTCCCGAACGACAACGCCTTGTTACCACCACTCTGCATCTGCCGCATGAGGAAGATCCAGAAAGCGACAAAGAGGATGATCGGGAACCAGGAGGTCAAGAGTATGTAGATCCAAGAGCCCTGCTCATCGTCCGTGACCGTGACCCTGACGCCCTGGTCGTTGAGGGCATTCGCAAACGTCTCGACAGAACCCTTGGGAATAACCGCTCGAAAGGGACGTGAGGACTGGGAAGAATCGGTGGGACGATACGTCCCCTCGATCAAGTTCCCAGTGAAGTTCGCCTTCTCTATTTCCTTATCCTCAACTTTTTCGGTGAACTCCGAATAGGTGAGCTCATCGTGGCTGCCGTCTTTGACGTTGCTTAGGAACTGCCAAAGCACGACAACCGCAACGATGATGACAATCCAAAGAAAAATATTCTTGGCAGTGGCGTTCAAGTTCGAACCTCCAGGAACCGTATCATGAGACGCAAGATTTCATTATACGGGAATTCCCAATGGATCGCCAACAGCCCAGCGTTTCCAAAGCACACGGACGATCGTGACAACGGCCCCTCCCTCGAAAATGTGCCCTGGTGGTCGCGGCCAAATCTGGCGCAAATCTGAGCGCCAATTCTACCAAGTTATTCTTGAGCAGACCCTAAACTTTCATCGTAGATACCGTGATTTCGTACACATTGGGGTGGGAAGGTTGCTGTTCAGGCGGCCCCTCGACTGGCAATCCTTCAACCCAGGCCAACTTGCCATCTGCTTCTATGAGGACCAGCTCGTCCCGGATACTCCTGGGAATACGGCACTCGATCAGAATTTCTTTCAGCTTTTTGTTCGATTCCCCTGGAAGTTGGTAACGATCGCCGGGTAGTCGACTTCTTACCCTGACCGAACTGCCCCACAGCTGCAGCATCATTCCCGGCTCCCTGGCCTCCAGATCGGGTGATCTCAGGGCAACTCGCTTCCGGATCTCTGGGATATCGATTTCTCCAGGCACCACCAGCTCGTAGCTGAAGGGCTGAGCCCTCTTCCTCTCCCCGAAGCGCAGCCGGTCAAACTCACGAGTGACCAAGATGTTTCCCGGCAAGTGGACCTCCCTGCCGCTCTGTTTTCCACACAGATCCAAGACATTGTCCACGTGACTTTGGCCAATTTCGAGGAGATTGCCTTTGTACAGACTGAGACTCTGGAGAACAACCTGCTTCCTGATAATTGTGGGCAGCCGGCGTAGATTCCGCACTCGCAGACTAACCGTCCTTGATTGCTTCTCTTCATGGACCCTGCAGTGATCGAAGGCCTTTTGCCCCTCGCTCTTCAGGAACTCGCCGACCTCCTGGAACAGCTCCGCCGTCCGACCCAGGGTTTGGGGCAGGCTGGGGTTCAGCCTTTCCATTAGCAAGGGGATCAGCTGCTGACGGACCCAATTGCGTTCGAAGGACGGGTCCTGATTACTGCTATCCGTTCGGTAGGGTTGTTGGCAGCGGGAGAGATAGGCCAGGATCTCCCCCCGTCCTACGTCAAGAAAAGGTCGCACTACCTTGGTTGGCTCGGTGCCTGGACCCGACGGCAGCGGATTTTCCAAAACTGCGAAGATGCCTGAGAGACCAGTCGGGCCGGAGCCTCGAATCAACTTCATCAGAAAAGTCTCGGCCTGATCTTCCATCGTATGGCCGGTGACGACCATCGCCTGTCTATGTCTCGCTACTTCGAAGAAGAAGGAGTACCGACTCTTCCGCGCTCTATCCTGTAGGTTTCCCTTTAGGTTGAGCCGGGTGACTGAAGGCTCTGCTCTGTGCACCTCGAGCGGGACGCCCAATCGAGCACAGAGATTGCGAACAAAGCTCTCGTCCTCGTCGGATTCCAGGCCTCTCAGACCGTAGTTGACGTGGGCGGCGGTCAGGTCAAGAGACCAGATCGGCCGTAGCTCCACGAGCGCCAGGAGCAACCCGACTGAATCTGGTCCCCCTGAAACCGCGACTACGATGGATAGTCCTGGGCCCAAGAGAGAGTTCCTCTCGAGGCTACCCGAAGCTGCTTTGACCAATGGGTCCATTCTTCGACTGTTTCGATACCGTGATCTAGAGAATCCCTTGGGGTGTCCCGCCCTTCCGAAAATCCCTTGACATCTCGTTTATATTGACCGTATTATCCCTTTTTCTGTTTCTTATCAAGAGTGGTGGAGGGATCGGGCCCTAAGATACCACGGCAACCGACCCTTGAATGGCACGGTGCTAAGTCCCGCAGGCGGGCAGGACGCTCACGTCTGGAAGATAAGCGTTGTGACGCGACCGAGCCCTTTCCGTCTAGGAAAGGGCTTTTTTTTTCAAGAAACTCTTCTGTCCTGGATGGGCGGCTGAGACCAGAGAGGCGAGAGCATGAGCTATCTGAAGGGTTTGCGATGCAAAGAGTGTGGCACAGAGTATCCCGCTGACCGTAGCTTCGTCTGCATGGAGTGCTTTGGTCCCTTGGAAGTGCAGTACGATTTCGATGGGATCAAAGCCAATCTGAATCCGGAGATCATCGCCGCACGAGATCACAACCTTTGGCGCTACCGTGAACTATTGCCTCTGGACGGGGAGCCCCTGACTGGATTTCACTCAGGCTTCACGCCCTTGGTGAAGGCAGACCGGCTGGCCCAGGAACTGGGAATTCGAGACCTCTATCTCAAAGACGATTCGGTCAACCACCCAACCTTCTCCTATAAGGATCGGGTGGTATCGGTGGCATTGAGTAGGGGTGTTGAGCTAGGGTACAAAGTCTTTGCCTGCGCCTCGACTGGCAATCTGGGAAACTCTGTCTCGGCACACTGCGCCCGCACCGGTTATCCCGGCCTGATCTTCATTCCTCGCGACACCGAGCCTGCCAAGATCTTGGGATCACTCATTTACGGACCCAGCGTCGTGGCGCTCGAAGGGCACTACGACGACGTCAATCGCCTGTGCGCAGAGATCGGGGATCACTATGGCTGGGGGTTCGTCAATGTAAACCTCCGTCCCTACTACACCGAAGGGGCGAAGACCATGGGCTATGAGATTTGTGAGCAGCTGGGATGGAAGCTGCCCGATCACCTGGTGCTCCCCACCGCCGGAGGCACCCTCCTACCTCGAGTCGCGACTTCTTTCCAGGAGCTGAAAGCTCTGGGGTGGGCCGAAGGAGAATGCAAGATCCACTGTGCTCAAGCAGACGGCTGTGCCCCGGTGGTCCGGGCGCTCCATCAAGATCTGGACTATATCAATCCAGAGAAACCCAAGACCATTGCCAAATCGATCGCAATAGGGGATCCGGCCGATGGACGCTATGTTCTTGAGGAAGTCCGGAACTCAGGGGGCTGGGGTGACATTGCCACTGATGAGGAGATCCTCGAGGCGATTGAACTATTAGCGATAAAGGAAGGGATTTTCACAGAACCCGCCGGTGGGACAACCCTGGCAGTGGCGATCAAGCTCATTGAGCAGAATCGGATCAAGACAGATGAGACCGTCGTCATCGGAATCACCGGCAATGGCTACAAGAGCCAGGACCTCATTTCGTCTCGCTTTGATGTCGATGTGGTCTTGCGTCCGAATCTCCAGATCTTTCGCGAGTGGTATGAGGCGCAGGAAAACCTTCTGAATAGGACCTCCTCGGTCGGTTAGGACCTGCTCAGTAGGATCGGCCTGTTGGAGGCCCGACCGGTGCCCGCGTTGATCTAGTCGCTGTTGTTCAGTTATATTCATCCTCTCTTAGTGGCGGTGTAGCTCAGAGGTTAGAGCAGGCGGCTCATATCCGCCGAGTCCGGGGTTCGATTCCCTGCACCGCCAGGCCCCTGAAACCGCTTAGAAGCCGTTCGCATGACAAAGCCTCTCATTCGTCCTCGTCGCCTCCGAGAGAATCCGAGACTCCGAAGGATGGTTCGTGAGACCCGGATCAGCGTCGACCAGCTCGTCTATCCGATGTTCGTTCGTGACGGACAGGGGATTCGCGAGGAAATCGGATCCATGCCGGGGCAATTCCGAATTTCTGTAGATCGGCTGGCCGAGGAGCTCCAGCAGGTAGATGATCTTGGGATTCCTGCGGTGATGCTATTCGGAATTCCCGATGAAGAGCTGAAAGACCCCGTTGGAACCCCCGCATACGCAGAGGAGGGGATCATTTGTCGAGCCCTAAGGGAAGCGAAGCAGCAGGTCCCTGACCTGTTGCTCGTCGCCGATGTCTGCCTCTGTGAATATACCGATCATGGCCACTGCGGACTCATAAGCCAGACCCCCGGTGAGTCTCCTGGGGTGGATAACGATAGCACCTTGGAGGTTCTGGCCCGAACCGCGCTTACCTATGCCAGGGCGGGTGCCGATGTGATTGCTCCCTCGGACATGATGGACGGCCGTGTGGCCGCGATTCGCCGGTCGCTGGATGCGGCTGAGCTTTACCGAATTCCAATCCTTTCTTATGCTGCCAAGTACGCCTCGGCGTACTACGGACCCTTTCGAGAAGCGGCCGAATCGGCTCCCCAGTTCGGAGATCGAAAGAGCTACCAGATGGATCCGGCAAACGCCCGAGAGGCCCTGAAGGAAGTTCAGCTCGACCTGTAGGAAGGTGCCGATATGGTCATGGTCAAACCTGCCCTCCCCTACCTCGACGTGATATCCCGGGTCCGCGAGATGACCACGGTGCCCGTCGCCGCCTATCAGGTCAGCGGTGAGTACAGTGCGCTCTGTGCTGCCTTTGATCGAGGCTGGCTGCAGAGGGAATCAACTGTCCGAGAGACGCTCTTGGCTATTCGTCGGGCGGGGGCCGATTTCATCCTTTCCTACTTCGCCAAGGACGTGGCGAAGATGATCCGCGAGGGGAACTGGGAATGAGCTCCGGGCAGCAGCCTCTATTTCAAACGATCTCCTGCCTTGAAGTGGGAACCACAGGCAAGAAGGACTGATTTGATGAAAAGCCAACCACATTCTCGAAGTGTCGAACTCCTGGAGCGTGCCGAGAAGGTGATACCGGGAGGTGTCAATAGTCCGGTCCGTGCCTTCCGGGGAGTAGGCGAAAGCCCCCGTTTCATCCGCCAGGCCCAGGGGGCCCAGGTTGAAGATGTGGACGGTAATCGTTATCTCGACTATCTCGGTTCCTGGGGCCCAATGATCCTGGGGCATGCCCATCCGGAGGTTGTCCAAGCGATTCAGGAGGCCTCTCAGCGGGGAACCAGTTACGGAGCACCGACTGAGAACGAAGTGCTCCTGGCCGAGAAGATCTGCAGTCTCTTTCCCTCGATCGAGAAGGTCAGGCTGGTCAACTCCGGTACTGAAGCGACCATGAGCGTTCTCCGGCTGGCGCGTGCCTACACCGGACGCTCCCTGGTAGTTAAATTCGATGGGGGCTACCACGGCCACTCCGACAGTCTTCTGGTCAAGGCCGGTTCGGGTGTCGCGACTCTGGGGCTGCCAGACAGCCCGGGAGTTCCGGGGCACCTGGTCGAGGGCACCGTGAGCGTCCCCTTCAACGATCTTCCCAGACTCGAAAAAGTCTTCGAAAAGTATCCAGATCAGATTGCGGCGGTAATCCTCGAGCCCATTCCAGGCAATATGGGAGTCGTTTTGCCTGGTGAGGGATTTCTCCGAGGAGTGTTGAAGCTGGGTGAGGAGCATGGGGCATTGGTCGTTTTCGATGAGGTCATCAGCGGTTTTCGGATTGGACTCGGCGGTGCCCAGCAGCGCTTTTCGGTCGACGCGCCGCTGACCTGTCTCGGTAAAATCGTCGGTGGGGGATTACCCATAGGTGCCTATGGGGGCCGACGAGAGATAATGGAGATGATGGCGCCTGAGGGTCCCGTCTACCAGGCAGGCACTCTGTCGGGGAATCCGATTGCGGTTGCAGCGGGACTGAAAACCCTGGAAATCCTGGAGCGCGATCGCCCCTTCGATCTACTGGAGCGTAGGGCCCTGGAGCTTGCTCAAGGTCTGGAAGATGCCGCTCAGCACCATTCGTTCCCCTTCCGAGTACAACGCTGCGGATCGATGTTCACTCCCTTTTTCAACCCGGAGGCCGTGACGGATTTCGTCTCGGCAAAGCGATCCAACATCGAACGCTTCAACCTCTTTTTTCGGCAGATGCTGGGTCGGGGGATCTACCTCGCACCCTCTCAGTTCGAGGCTAACTTCGTTTCCGCTGCCCACACAGAAGATGACATCCAGAGAACTCTCCAGACTGCGGACCAAGCCTTTCGGGAGATGGCGTAGAAGTTCCTGCCAGAAGCTGGGAAGTTATTCTTGTACGAGCCCTCAGGGAAGGATTGAAACTGATCGGAGGTTTACGCCGTCTGAGGACCGTTCTGTTCGCAAGAAGTGAGTAGAAATCCTAGTACGACCTCTCCGATCTCTTCTGCGGGGTCGTCCTGGACCGTCGCTATTTCGGAAATAACCAGCTGCAAAGCCCGGTCATACATCTTCTTCTCCCGGAAAGACAGAGTCTTCTGGTAGTTGAGGGAATAGAGATTCTTCAACACCTCTGCCACTTCAAAGATTGAACCAGTCTTCATCTTTTCTACATTTTCCTTGTAACGGCTTTTCCAGTCTGATTCGGGCTGCTCGCTGTCGCCCTTAAGGATCTCGAAAAGAGCTTCGAGTTGTTTCGCCGTGGACAAGAGGCGAAGCCCTACGTGCCCAGCGTTGGCCGTCGGGACCATGACAGTAGAGTTGTTGGCTCGGAGTTTCAACATATAGAATTCCGCCTGCTCCCCGGCAATGTCTTTCTGGCAAACGTCCTGAATGACGCCCACTCCCTGGTTCGGATAGACAACTTTATCCCCGATATTAAAATGCATGAAACCTCCGGCACACAGTGAATAAGCAAATCAAAATAAGAGAGGCGGCCATTGTAGAGGAGCTTTCTTCGAAAGTCAAAACACCCAAGTGCACGAGGTGACTTGATTTTTCTCAAGCCCAGGTCTTCAGCTGAATGATCCAAACGTGGCAGATCCCTCGACTGAAGTTTCTTTCTCGAATTTGGCGGCGCAGCCGGCGCAAACTTGATTTTACTGTTCCTCAGCCACAAGGGAGTAACCTATTGAATCTGAAATTGTTAGGTCATGGAATCCTGGAGCGCGAGCGAGGGGTTGGGGTGCAGTAAGATGCGCGGACAAAGGGCTCGAAGCTTGGCGAGCAGGGGAGTCAAGACGATTCGTGGTGTTCCCCAACCCCTCGCTTGCACTTCAGGCTTCCATGAATCGGCAATGCCTGGCCTGGGGGCACCAGTTTCTTTCATGTACGATCCGGTGCAGCCGGTGGCGGGACTAAGCTGAAACTTCATTTCGTAGGAGATCATCCAAGAGTCGCCAATGACAGAGATGGGACTGTGAGGGATCGGTACCAGCACACCGATGCCGGAAACAACCGACCAAACAGACGGTGACCGATTGCATCCCCTATTGCGGCATGTCCCGATCGGTGATCGGGGCCCGCTCCCTCACGGTCACGGCTCTGTAAGCACGCCGAAGCAACAGTGAGGCGATCTCTTAACCCTTCCAATCCCCAAGGGCTTTTGAGACACCCTCTGTTCTGGATCATTCCAAGTTTCTTTCTCGAATAAGCCCAGCCCTCCTGAGGGACAGAACCAAGGCGGTGTACAGCTGAGATGCCAGCTGGCCTGGAGAGCGGCTCTCTTACATCAAATCGGGACACGAACAGACAGTATAATAAGATAACCTAAAGGCCTTGATCCGCAGATTGCTTGGGACGGTGGCGTTCTCAGCCGCGTTCTTCTCGCAGCACATTGGAGGAAAGGGAAGCTAGGCCTGGAGAGGCATAAGGGATGGAGGGACTATTTGCATTTCTCTTCAAGTACCGACCTTTCTTCTTTCGGGAAGGGGAGTTTGCATTTCAGTGGCGCTGGGAGAGTTGGCAACTGCTTCTTCTCCTTGTCTTCACCGTAATAGGGAGCTTCCTGGTTTATCGCGAATGGATAAAGGGAAGACACAAGGGGCGTTGGCTGCTGCCCTCCCTGCGTGCAGTCTCCCTTTCGTTTTTACTTCTCCTGACCATGCGTCCTAGCCTGATCATCTCGACGCTGCTACCTCGTGAAACCAAACTCGACATCCTGGTGGACAACTCGAGCAGCATGGGGCTTCCACTGGGGAGCAACCCCCGGGGGGAACCAGTTCGGAAGCTACTACAGCCTGGTTCCGAGTTTCTTGCGGCTCTCGAGGAAAAATTCCGCGTTCGACTGATTCGTTTCGATTCCAGAGCTTCCGAAATCGAGGCCGAGGGCCAGCTGGATTGGAAAGGGAGCCGGACCGACATCGCGGGAGCCCTCGAAAGCTCCTTGGCAAAAGCCTCGGGTGAGCCCCTGGGAGGAATCCTTCTTTTTACCGATGGGGCGGACAATGGTTTCAGTTCCTTCAGAGAGGTGCTCTCGGAGGCGAAAATGCGGAGGATTCCCATCCACACTATAGGTGTGGGACCCGAGGAAGCTACCCAGGATGTCGAGATCTCCCAGGTTGCCTTGCCTCGCGTTCTGGTTCCGGAAACGGTCGCGGTAGCAAGGGTTACTTTGCGGCATCGGGGATTCGAGGGGCAGCGCGGTCGTATCGAAGTCCATGAGGGTGAGTCGTTGGTCCAGTCCAAGGAATTCGTCCTGCCCCGCGATGCTGATACGGTGAACCTGGAGATCCCTCTCATCCCCAGGTCCAAAGGCATCAAGAGCTACCGTTTTTCCCTGGAATCATTTGAGAATGAGGAGGTCCAGCAGAACAACCAGCGGACCACGATCGTGGAAGTGCGCGACTTCAAGCCCAGAATCCTCTACGTCGAGGGACGCCCGAGATGGGAGTACAAGTTCATTCGGAAGGCCATTTTGCAGGATCCGCATCTTCGCCTTGAGACGCTTTTGCGTACGGCGCTCAATAAGTTTTATCGGCAGGGTATCGAAGAGGAAACTACCTTGGCAGCAGGTTTTCCCACTAAGAAGGAGGAGCTCTTCAAGTATCAGGGGCTCGTCTTTGGCAGCGTGGAGTCATCCTTCTTTACCTACTCCCAGATGGAGATGGTGAAGGACTTTGTGGCTCGGCGGGGGGGCGGATTCCTGATGCTGGGTGGGGGTACTTCCTTCGCCTCAGGTAAGTTTCAGAACACTCCGATCGAGGAAATCCTTCCGGTGTGGACCGAGCCTCAACCGGAGGGCCCGGGGACGCCTTCTTATGCCCAAGGACAAAGGCGAGTGATCCTGACTGACTATGGGCGCCAGCATCCCACGCTGCGGTTGTCTCTCGAAGAAGAGCGAAATCGAAGCCAGTGGGAGACAATGCCCGAGCTCAGAGATTGGAATCTGGTGGGAGCAGCCAAGACCGGTGCCACCACACTCGCTAGGCTTGACGGCAGGCAGGAAGACAGTGTTGGCTCCGAGAATCCTCTTCTGGTGTTCCATCGATACGGGAGGGGAATGGCCACCGCCTTCTTGACCGGCTCCAGCTGGCGCTGGCAAATGCTTCAGGACCACAAAGATCAGAGTCACGAAACTTTTTGGCAGCAGTTGCTTCGCTGGTTGGTCCACTCGGCAAGAGACCCGGTCTCGGTTGAGACCGAGCGTAAGAGCTACAGTCAAGGCGAACAAGTTAGAATCCGGGCAGAAGTCCACGACGCCGATTTCAATCCGCTCAACGATGCCCGGGTAGATTTGACGGTTACCACTCCCTCGGGGCAGACCGAGAAGATTGCGGTGGAATGGAGTCCGCAGAAGAACGGAGTCTACGAAGGAGTCTGGGTTCCAGGCGAAGAAGGTCTCCATCAGTTGAGTCTGGAGGCCAATGGGAAAGGTGCCAGTGCTGACCGATCCTATGGTAGATCCAGCACCTTCTTTCTGACGGCTTCTGGGGGGCGGGAGTACTTTGATGCTACTCAGAAGAAGGAATTTCTGCTGCGCTTGTCGGAAGAAACGGGAGGGAAGTACTACAATATTGAGAGCGCTAAGAACCTTCCTGAGGAGGCCCCTTACGTTCAAACCCACTCGTCCGTTATCGAGACACTCGATCTTTGGGATATGCCCGTGATTCTCTTGTTGTTGTTTAGCCTCCTGGCCGGAGAATGGGTGCTGCGCAGGAGATTCGGTACCCTCTGATGGATCTGCCCGCCGTACCTGCAATCGGATTCAATCACACCGCCTTACACCGGCTACTCCGCAGGCTGGAGCGGCCTCTAAACCCGTTGCGGTGTATCCTGCTGCCGTTGCTGCTGCTCTGGATCTGTGAGCCGGTTGAGGGAGCCCAACTGCGGCGTGTGAGTCTCATCATCCGCGGTCTTGCGGGAATGCCGGAGTATGAAGAGGCGTTCTCCGGCTGGACCTCAAAGTTGGAGCTAATGCTCGCTGCTCAACCCGACAATCGCGTTGCGGTACTGGATGGGAGCACCCAGAAGCGGGAAGAGATTCTGGCAACCGTGTCCGAAGTTCTCTCGCTCTTGCCCCCGCAGGGAGACCTCTGGATTTTTCTGGTGGGTCATGGAAGCTACGACGGACGCGACTATAAGTTCAACATTGCTGGCCCCGACATCACTGGAGACGATCTGGCAAGGTTGCTCGATAGAGGGAAGGAGGGAAGAACCTTCCTGATTGCGGGAACCAGTGCGAGCGGGATTCTCATACCTAAATTGAGCGGCGAGAACAGAGTTGTCGTCACCGCAACCAAGAACCAGTTAGAGCGGCAGCCGCCGCTGTTTCTGTCCTTTCTCGTCGAGGCTGGCACCACACTTGAAGCCGACCGCGATAAGAATGGGAAGGTCTCTCTGCTCGAGGCTTTCTTGTTCAGCCGCAGAAGGGTTGAGGACTGGTTCCAGGAGAAGGGACGCCTCCAGACCGAACACGCCTTGTTGGATGACTCATCCAGTATTCTCTTGGGCGGGGACAAAAAAGACGCCAGCGATCAGGTTCGCGCTGGCACCGGGCTTCTGGCCAGTATCGCCTATCTTTCGGTACCTCAGGAAGAAGTTCTGGCCTCGCCCGATGCCCGGGCGCTGGTCCAGAGAAAAAGCCAACTGGAACGCGAGATAGACGATCTGAAACTGCACAAGCACGAGTTTGCCGAAGACGTTTACTATCAGCGTCTCCAGGTACTCCTGCTGGAGTTGGCGGATTTGGGAGAGCGGATCGATGCCTTGAAGGGAGAGCAGTGAGGCTCGGCCGGCTGGCTTTCGGCCTGTGCGTTCTCTGTCTGGCGCCGGGAATCGCTTTCGGCCAGGAGGCATCCACATCGTCCCTTCTCGTCGAAGTCCTGGATCTGATGCAGGCGGGCGCCTACGGGCAAGCGGAGGAGCGATTACAACAAGTCTCTCCAACAGATCCTCACGCGCTGAGACTTCGGCTGGAACTGGCCCAACGAAGCGGAGCATTGGACCGCGCTGAGGCCTGTGCAGAACGCCTCTTGAGCCTCCACAACACAGGCCAGCTGAGCCTCTCGGGAGAAATCGGAGCCGCGGCATTCGCCGCCTGGAAGCTGGGTTCCTGGAAGCGGGCGAACGGACTCTTCATTGAGGCAGCCGAGAGAAATCCGGTGCCCATCTCGGTTTATGTCGACTGGGGAAATCTCTATCTCGAAAAGTACAACGGAGCCGAGGCCGAAACCATCTTTCAGGATGCGCTGCAGTCTGAGGAAGAGAGTCCCGAGTGGTCTCGGTGGAAGAAGGATTCAGCCTATGTCGGACTGGCCGAGGCCCTCAGAGCGCAGTTCAAGGGTGGAGTTGCCGACCTGCTCGAATCGGCCCTGAAGCTCAATCCGGACAATCTGGAGATTCACGCCCTGCAAGGGTCGATGGCGATTGTGGAAGAAAACTGGAGCGACGTGGCCAAATGGATCGACCCGGGTCTCGAGAAGAATGCGAGCTATCTCCCGCTGCTTGAGTTGAAGGCTGTACAACACCATTTTCGGGGCGAAGTAGAACTCTTCGAGCAGGCTTCCGAGCGCATTTCGAGCATCAATCCTCACAGTGGCGACCTGCACGAGATTCTCGCCGACCTCTCCGTGATGAAGCGGCGGCTGGAGGATGCAATCGAATTCTACCGCGAGTCATTACGGCGAAACCCGAGGCAGTGGTCGGCTCTGGGATCGCTCGGAATCAACCTGCTTCGACTCGGAAGGGAAGAAGAGGGAAAGCAGGTTCTGGAGCGGGCCTATGACAAAGATCCCTTTAGTATCGCGACTGTGAACACGCTGCGACTGTTGGATAGCTTTGACCGCTTTCATAGCTTCAAGACGGAGCATTTTTCGGTGCGGCTGCACCAGAAAGAGGCAGCGGCTTTGCGTCCTTATATAGAGGAACTGCTGGAGCGAAGCCTGACCACTCTCGAACAAAAGTACCGGCATGAAATCTCCGGAAAATACCTCTTCGAAATGTATCCCGACCACGAGGACTTTGCCGTCCGTACCCTGGGTCTGCCCGGCTTGGGTGCTCTAGGAGCAACCTTTGGACGCATCCTTGCGATGGATTCTCCTTCCGCTAGAAAACAGGGAAGCTTTCACTGGGGTTCGACCTTGTGGCACGAGATGGCCCATGTCGTGATTCTTTCGTTGAGCGCCAATCGGGTTCCCCGCTGGTTTACCGAGGGCATTTCAATGATGGAGGAAAAATTGGCTGGCGCGGGATGGGGCGAGTATCTAACGCCAGGCTTCGTTCGTGCCTACAAGGATGGCGAACTGCTGCCCCTAGGTGAGCTCAACTCTGGTTTCGAACGGCCCAAGAACCGGCGCCAGCTCGAGATAAGTTACCTTCAGGCGGGCTGGGTCTGTGAGTTTCTAGCTTCCCGCTACGGTGTGGACAAGCTTCGCGAGCTGGTGGTAGCTTTCGGGGAGGGAAAAACGACTGAGGTTACCTTCCAGAAGGTGTTGGGCGCACCCATGGCTGAGATTGAGAAACTTTTCCTGGAAGAAATGGAACAGACTTTGACACCCCTCGTCCACAGCTTGAAACGACCGGAAGCTCCCACCCCTGAGAAGGAGGAAGGCTCCGAGACGGATCACCTCGAAGACATGAGGGTTGCTGTCGAGAAGAACCCAGAGAATTATTACCTGAACCTGACCCTCGGAGAGGAACTCCATGAGTCGGGAGACAGTGAGGGCGCCATCCCGTTCCTCGAAAAAGCAGTTGACTTGTTTCCCCCGTACGCGGAAAAGGGGAGTGCTTATGACCTGCTGCTTCAGATCTACGAGGCGCAAGAGGACTCGCCGAAGGTGGAAGAGACGTTGCGTCGGTGGTGGAAGGTCGCACCCAAGTTTCCAGAGAATGCACTTAGACTCGCCGAACTCCTTATACAAAGGAACGCGCTCGATGAGACGATACAGTACTTGGAAGAGGTGGCGTACGTGGATCCCCTCAATCAAGAGCTCCACCAGATGTTGGGTGACCTCTACCTGAAAACAGATCGTCCCGACGTTGCAGTGCGCGAGTTCCGGGTGCTTCTTAATCTGGAGCCCCTCGATTCCTCAGAGGCGCACTTCCAGTTGGGACGGGCCCTGTATCAGAAAGGAGATCTGGAGGCCGCCAGACGCCAAGCACTGCTCTCCCTCGAGATTGCTCCCGGCTATCAGAAGGCCCAGAAATTACTGTTGGAGTTGGTACGTCAATGAGAGCTTTCATGACGGCCTTCTTGGGTGCTGTCGCTCTTATCTGGGTTCTGAGGCCTGTCCTCAGTCTCGATGTTCCTGCCCCTCGAGATCCAAAGGATCCCAGCCTTTTCCAATTCGTACGGATTCGATACAACGGCTATCTCGGAGGCTGGGGCAGCGGGCGTTGGGTGCCTCCCTGGATGCACGACTATCCGCGAGCAGAACGAAACTTCTTGAAGATCCTCATGGAGTTGACCACTGCTGAGACAACGGCTGAATCGTATCTGATCCTGGATCTAGATGACCCTGAAATCATGAACTACCCGGTTTTGTACGTCAGCGAACCCGGATATTGGAACATTACCGACTCGGAGGCCAGCAATTTCAAGGAATACCTGTTGCGTGGCGGCTTTGTCATCTTCGACGATTTCAGGGGAGCGTCGGAGTGGAGCAACTTCACAGAGTGCATGAAAAAAGTTTTTCCGAAGCGCAATTTCCAGGAGCTGGCTCTGGAGCACCCGGTCTTTCACTGCTTCTATGACATTCAGACCCTGGACATGATTCCCCCCTACGACGTGCCTGGAAAACCAGGATTCTATGGGTTGTCGGACGAAGAGGGACGTCTTCTAGCTGTGGCCAATTTCAACAACGATATCGGGGATTACTGGGAGTGGTCGGACGAGTCTCTAGTACCCATCAACTTTTCCAACGAAGCCTACAAATTCGGTATCAACTATGTCATCTACGCACTCACTCATTAAAAAATCGGTCGCAGGTCGCAGGTCGCACGTTTCCGTTCTTTGAACACTGCGGCGAACCGGCCATTGGGCTCGCGGCTCAACTGACTATTGAAAACGGAGTTGTCTCAATGGAAGAATTCGCGAAGACAGAAGAGCTACCTACCGAGGAGCTCATCAAAGCCTTACTGGATTCCCAAGAACGCATCATCTCCGAGCTGCGTAAGAAGATCGTAGGGCAGGACGAAGTAATCGAACAGGTTCTGATCTCTCTCTATGTGGGAGGACATTCCCTAATTACCGGACTTCCAGGACTTGCCAAGACCCTTCTGGTAAGCAGTATCTCAGGCACGCTCGGGCTTTCCTTCAAGCGAATTCAATTCACCCCCGACTTGATGCCCTCTGACATCACCGGGACCGAAATCATCGAGGAGGATCGCTCAACGGGGAAGAGAGCTCTCGAGTTCATCCGCGGCCCCGTTTTTGCCAACATCGTTCTGGCCGACGAGATCAACCGGACCCCTCCGAAAACCCAGGCAGCCCTGCTCGAAGCCATGCAGGAGAGGCACGTCACCGTTCGTGGGACGACCTATGATCTGGACGCCCCTTTTTTCGTTCTCGCCACCCAGAACCCCATCGAGTTGGAAGGGACCTACCCTCTGCCTGAAGCCCAGTTGGACCGTTTCATGTTCAATATTGTCATCGACTACCTGAATGAAGATGACGAGGTAGTCGTGGTAGAGAAGACAACGGCTGAAATTGGAGAGCAGGTTGAGAAGGTGGTCTCTGGGGAGGACATCCTGCGATATCAGCAGCTTGTCCGCAAGATACCGGCGGATCAAGAGGTGGTCCGGTATGCCGTTCAGTTGACACGCAGTACCCGGCCAGGAGATGCGGTGGCCCCAGACTTTGTCCGGAATTGGGTCAGCTATGGAGCGAGCCTTCGCGCCTCGCAATTCCTGGTGTTGGGAGGAAGGGCCCGTGCCCTTATGAAGGGTCGTTATAACGTTTCGTACGAGGACATCCGCGCGTTGGCCAGGCCTGTTTTCCGCCACCGGATTCTGACCAATTTTCATGCGGAGTCAGAGAACGTGACTCCAGACGATATCGTGGATCGTTTGCTGGCAGCTATCAAACCGGCCGGATCGGGACTGTGAGCAAGTCCCCCTCCCTGAGATTCATCGATCCTTTGGTGCTCTCCCGAATCAGGGGTCTCCAGCTTATAGCCAAGACCGTGGTGGAAGGTTTCGTGACGGGTCTTCACCGATCTCCGTATCACGGCTTCAGCCTCAACTTTTCAGAATACCGGCAGTATGCACCGGGAGACGACATCCGAAGCATAGACTGGAAGGTCTTTGGCAGGACGGACCGCTTCTACGTAAAAAAGTACGAAGGGGACACCAATTGCCAGATGTATCTTCTTCTGGACAACAGCGCTAGTATGGGCTACGCTAGCGGCCCTATCTCCAAGATCGACTACGCTCGCTATCTAGCGGCTTCGCTGTCCTACCTGGCTATCCGCCAGAGTGATGCCGCCGGACTGGCTGCCTTCGACTCGGGAGTCTTCAACCGCATCCCGCCACGGGCTCAATACAGACATTTCCTCACCATCCTCCACCGTCTTGAGCAACTCGAGCTCGGTTCGCGAAACAATATCGGCGAAGCCCTGGAGGAGCTAGCGCGTCTCATTCGAAAACGAAGCATCGTCGTCCTCATCAGCGACTTCTATCACGAAGTGGAGGAGCTCTCGAAGACGCTTCGTTTCTTCCACCACCGCGGCAACGACGTCATTCTTTTCCATTTGCTGGATCCGGTAGAATTGAAGATGCCCCTGGCGGACAGTTGCACGCTGCAGGACATGGAGACGAGCGATTACCTTTCCTACGTTCCGGATCACTCTCGAGCAGGCTACCTTGAGCTCTTGCAGCAACATATCGGTGATCTCCAGAGGGGATGCCGCGACGCACGCATTGACTACACACTCTTGAGCACCGACGAACCTCTGGACCGGGCCCTATACAGCTATCTTTCGGCTCGACAACGCAGGTACTGATTTCCGTGCTTTAAGCGAGGTAACTCGATGGAGTTTTTGAACCCATTCTTCTGGCTAGGAGCCACCGCATTGACGGCTCCCATCCTGCTCCACCTGGTTCGAAGGCACCGGCGGGAGCGGGTGCCCTTCCCCTCGCTCATGTTCTTGCACCAGATTCCCACGAAAGAACTCAGAAGAAAAAAGCTGACGCACCTGTTCCTGCTGTTCCTCCGCTGTTTGGGGCTCTTGCTGATCGTCGCGGCATTCTCGCGTCCAATGGTGTCGGGGACGTGGTTCGGAAACCTAGCAATGGGAACTCCGCGTTCGTTGGTGATCCTGATCGATTCCTCGATGAGCATGTCACGAGAGCCGGTCTGGCAGAAGGCATCCGAAGTGGCCGAGCAAAGGGTCCGATCCCTGACCGGAGGGGATGAGGGCCTGCTCGTGCGGTTCGGAGAGACGGTTGAAGTTCTCTCCTCCTGGGAAGCTCGACCGGAGCGCCTCCTCAGCGTGCTGCACAGCCGCTCTGGAGCCTCGTTTGAGGGCACCTCCTATGGTGAAGCGCTCCGCGTTGCCTCCGAGCAGTTCAAAGAGCAGCAGACCAACAGTAGGAAGGAGATCGTTCTGATTACGGACCTCCAACTCAGCGGCCTTCCGGAGAGCCAGAAGTGGAAATTGCCAGATGACGTGATTCTGACGATTGAGAGCGTAGGCGAGGAATCAGCCAACTTATTCGTCGAAGAGGTGCGGCTGGAAAGATTCAGTTTTGGCGAGCAACATCCATACCCAATTGTTACTTTGCTGAAGTCCACGCCTCCTCAACAGCTGCAGGGCGAACTGCAGCTGTTCCTGGAAGGGCAGTTGATCGACAGGAAGGGCTTTGAGCTGAACCAGGACGGCACGGGCCAGGTGACTTTCCGACCCTTCGCATTGGAAGCGGGTCCCCGCACGGGAAGGATTGTGGCCCAAGTTGAGGACTTACTCCCGGCCGACAATATCTTCTTCTTCGTCGTCGAGAGGCGCGAATCCCAGCCTATCACGGTGGTGTCGAGTCGCCCGTCGTCGATGGTCTATTTGAAGAGCGCTCTCTCATCTGGTCAGAATCTGCCATTTCGCGTGGAGGTTGTGGAGCCTCCGGGACCAGCCCGACTAATCCCGGAAGCCAGGCCGGTCCTGATTCTAGACAATCTCGCCCGGCCGCCCCGGCCAGACGCGCTCAAGGCCTACGTCACGAACGGCGGTGGGCTTTTAGTCTCATTGGGAAACAGCGTCCGCCCCGAGGCTTACAATCGGCTTGCGGCGAAGCTCTTTCCGGCCGAGCTGGATCAGCGTCAGTTCATTCGGAGCCGCGACCGGAACTTTACCTCTATTACGGATGTGGACTGGCAACATCCGATCTTTTCTGTGTTCCAGGAGTCTCACCGGGCTGGCCTGGTGAGCGTTCAGTTCTATAGCTATTGGAAGCTTCGCCCCCAGCAGGGCTCCACCGTTTTGGCTAGATTTGATGACTCCAATCCCGCCCTGCTGGAACGCACCCTGGGAAGGGGTCGGGTCCTGGTTTTCGCCTCCTCTCTCGATCGCGTCTGGACAGACTTTCCCCTACGCAGTGCCTACGTGCCTTTCTGGCACCGATTGGCCGGCTACGCCGGTGGCTGGTCGGCATCGGCCGCGGCCATGACGGTCGGTGAGATTCTTGGCTCAGATCAGGATGGGGCCAAGTCCGAGCACGGAAGCACTAGCAGCTGGAACATTGTGGATCCCAACGGCCAACGAGTCATCGGATTGGACCAGGAAACTCCGGATTTCGTCGAGTTGAAATTTCCAGGGCACTATGAAATAAGAAAGAACAAGAAAACCGACTGGGTGGCAGTCAACAGCGATCCGAGGGAATCGGATCTGCAGCAGGTGCCGGTCGAGAAACTGCTAGCCAGATTCCGAGCGGAGCGACCTGCAACGAGTTCCTCTCCCCAGGCGACGCGCGTTAGCCAGGAAGAACACCGCCAACCTTTGTGGTGGCCCTTGCTTTTGGCTGCTGCCCTGGTGCTGGGGATCGAGTCCCTGGTAGCAAACCATCGGCGACGGGTAATCGAGTGAGAGCTCCGTTTGTGCGAGGTGGAATCTGATGTTGGAAGCGACGGGAAAGAAGATTGAGTCAGTTCGGAGAAAACTCCGCCTGGAACGTTTGCTCAAGGGCCTCGCCATTCTGTTTCTGGTTCTGGTTTTGGGCTCGATCCTCTCGAGTTATGTTCTCTCCCGTTACAACTTTCCGGAAGAAGTACTGCTCTGGACCAGGATAGTTGGCGCCGTACTCCTTCTGGGCTTCTTGTTAAAGGTATTGGTCCCGGTCTTTCGACAGTCCTCGACTCGTCAGGTGGCGCGTTTTCTGGAGGAGAGGCATCCTCAACTTCAACAAGGACTGTCGACGGCGGTGGGGCTGAGTGAGGGCGAGACTTCAGGGGATCCGCAGTTGCGAATGCTCCTGGAGCGGGATGTTTGGGAGAAGCTTCGGAGAATCGCACTTCCGACATTTTATCGAGCACGGAGCAGCCTCCTCTCAATCCTGGCGGTGGTCGTTTCGGTTTTCCTCTTCGGTTATCTGTTCTTCGGCGGTCCCGAAGCCTTTCGCTACAGTCTTAGCAGGTTGCTCGGGAGCTGGGATGAAATAGGTGAGAGCCCACTGTATGCGATCTCGGTTTCCCCGGGCAACACTACCGTAGCAAAGCATGCAGACGTTGAAGTTCGAGCCTCCCTGACTGGATTCTCCTCAGAAGATGTCAGGCTGCAGGCCCGCTATGAAGATGATCCCGCCTGGCAGAAAACCCTCATGCGACCCGATTTCGACAGCGGGGATCTTGTTTTCCTCTTCTTCGACGTGAGGGAAGCGATGGACTACTACGTCGAAGCCGATGGTATTCAATCGGATACCTTCCGGATCTCAGTCTCGGAACTACCAAACATCGAAAAACTCGAAGTCAGGCTCGTTTTCCCCCGGTACACGGGCTTGAAACCGGCAACCTTGGAGGATGAAGGTGACATTGAGGCAGTTGTGGGAACCCGGGCAGAGCTGAACATCCGGACCGATCAGCCGGTGGAGGGAGGCCTGATTCGACTGGAAGAAGCCGGCGACGTTCTTTTAAAGAAGGTGAGTCCACAACACCTTACTGCCGACCTCAAGGTGTCTCGCGACGACTACTATCGAATTCACCTGCAGAATCAAGAAGAGGTCTGGTATCCGGCATCGGACGAATTCCTGATCCGGGCGCTCGAGGATCAGCCGCCTCTGGTTTCCTTCAAGTCGCCAGGGCGGGATAAGAGAGTAACGAACATCGAGGAGGTCTTTGCCGAGGTGAAGGCGCAAGATGACTACGGCATCGGGAAGACCCGCATCCACTTCTCGGTCAACGGAGATTCCGAGCAGGCAGTCAAATTGAATCAGCCCGCTGGCTCGCGCTCCTTCGTCACATCTCACACCTTTTATCTGGAAGAATTCGGCTTGTCTCCAGGGGATTTCGTCTCCTACTACGCCCAGGCCGACGACGCTATCTCGTCTTCGGTCACCGACATCTACTTCCTGGAAGTGGAGCCTTACGATCGGGAGTACTACCAATCACAGAGTCAAGGCATGTCCATTCCAGCCAGTAACAACGAAGATCTCAAGCTTGCCAAGCGGCAGAAAGAGATCATTGTGGCCACTTTCAAGCTGCGTTTCGAAAAGAGTTTCCGCGCGGGCTTCAAAGAGGATATCCAAACCCTGGCTCTGGTACAGCAGAGGCTCCAAGGACAGACCCAGACCCTGATTGATCGACTTGAGCTGAGACGGACAGCCGCAGCCGACCCTCGCTTTCAGAAGATGGCCGATCACCTGAAACAGGCCGTCGAGCACATGGATCCTGCCCACGATCATTTGAGCAAGTCCGCTCCCAAGAAGGCGCTGCCAGAGGAGCAAACGGCCCTCCAGCAGCTTCTCCGCGCCGAAGCCCTGTTCAAGGAAATCCAGGTTTCCTTCTCTCAGAGCCAGTCGGGAGCTCCTGCTTCAGCCCAAGAGCTGGCAGACCTGGTTGATCTGGAGCTGGATCGTACCAAGAATCAGTACGAGACGATGCAGCAGAGTCAGCAGTTTAAGCGTGAACAGAAACTGGATGAGGCCCTCGAGAAACTGAAGGAGCTTGCTCGCAGACAGGAGCAACTAGCGGAGCGCAAGCGCCGACAAAGTGGGCAGAGCTCTGCGATGAACAACATGTCACAGCAACAGCTGATGCAAGAGGCGGATCAGCTGGCGAGACAGTTGGAACGATTATCCCGACAGCAGAAAGAACAGCAGCTTTCGGGGATCAGTAGTCGACTCCGAGAAGCCGCCAAGCAGATGCGACAGGCTCAGTCCGGGAAACAGTCGCCGGAGCGGTCACAGATGCAGGCTGAACGGGCGCTCGAAAGACTTCAGAAAGCAAAGGAGGAGTTGGGTCGGCAGCGACAGAATCAGCGTTCGGAAAGCGTTCAGAAGCTAAAGGAAGACGCACAGCAGTTGGTGCGCAACCAGGAAAACGTCCTCGACAAACTCGATAGCCTCAAGCAGCGTTTCGGATCTGGGAAAGTGGACCAGGAAACCATCCGAGAGCTTCGCAAACTGCTTCGAGAAAAGTCTGGGCTCCAGGAGGATCTCTTCAGCCTGGAGAGCGAGCTGCACCAGTCGGCGCGCCAACTGGAGTCGAAAGAGCAGGCGACGTCCCGCAAGCTGAAGCAGGCGGGGAACAGCGTTCGCGACAACCAAATCCCAGAGAAGATGCAAGAGGGTTCCCAGCTACTGTCCCGTGGCTGGGTGGATATGGCGCGGGATAGGGAAAAGGGTGTTGCGAAGGAAGTCGCCAAGCTCTCAGAGAAGGTGGACGCAGCCGAGAAAGCTCTGGGATCCCAGGGCCAACCCCAAGCCAAGGAAGGCCTGCGAAAGGCGTTGAGCCAGGTTGGCGAGTTGGTTGAGGGTTTGTCCTCCCTGCACCAACGTGCCGCTGAGAGCGGCACGGAACAGGAGTCGGAACAAGCTTCAGAGCAGGGGAAGAGTCCCCGAGGCTCCGAGAAAGCTCAGGAGGGAAAGAGTAGCAAGGGCAAAGGAAAAGGCGAAAGCAGCGGCGAGTCCGGAAAGGAGGGGACGCCCTCTTCTGCGATGCGCCGGGCGGGAGGACTTCCCAACACCACCGGTGTGGATCCCGGTCATGTTAGGCGAGAATGGCAGGAGCGGATGAGAGAGGCCAAGTTCCTTCGAGGTCTCCTGAATCAAGAACCCTCTTTACGGCGAGACATGGACAGCCTGGTGAGGCAGATGAAGAAACTCGATCTGGAGCGGCTGTTCTCTGACCCAGAAGAGATCGACAAGCTCAAGGCCCAGATCATCGCCGGCTTTCACCAGCTAGAACTGGAAATCAATCGCGCTCTGGAAGATCAATCCGGAAGGCTGAGGTCGAGCTTCGACGAGGACAAAGTGCCGCCGTCTTTTCGGGATCAGGTAGAAGAGTACTACAGAAGACTCTCCGGCGAGCGCCTGCAATAGCGGGGGCGGGACTAAGCTGAAACTTCAAGAATTCGTCGCACGTTCGAACGTCGCACGTCTCTAGTCCCCGGACAGCGCGTCGAACGGGACCTGTTGGCCGGCAGCATCAACCTACTTCACCAAGACTAGACTCCCCAGACTCTTGTCACGACCTGAGGATGAACTACCAGTATGATAAAGCTAAGTCCGTCAGAGCCGCGAACGACTTGAGCCGTTAGCAACATGAGGCCAAGTTCCGAGGAGAGAGCTGGACAACTCTTCCCCACGCAGTGACGCACGATATCGCCTATCCTCGACCGAAGTTTCGCTCTCGAATGGGGCAGCGTAGAGGGGGCGGGACTAAGCTGAAACTTCATCGGCTAGAAGATCATGCAAGAGACGCCATCTGACAGAGCGGTGATCTTCGTAGGATGGGCACTCTTGCCCGTCACTTTCATCGACGGGCAGGAGTGCCCGTCCTACAACGGACAGAGTGCTATCGATGTTCGTGGTTCGAGACAACCCAAAGTTTCTTTCTCGAATGGGGCCAGGGCTCCTGGGGGGACGCTGCTCGGAGGTTTCCGATATAGCAAGGCGGATCGGCACCTGGTACTCCGAGTGGAAGACCACGGGTACTATCGCACTCGACACCAAGCCCGAAGCCATCGAACGCTATTCGCGAAGACATCACGCCGCTATGCTGGCCAAGCTGCTAGACGAAATCAGTCTTTGAAAACGCAAAGAGCCATCTTCTCTCTAAAAGGAAAAACAACCTGATGATGCAGATTCCTCTTGTAGATTTGAGAGCCCAATATGCTTCGATCAAGAAAGAAATTGATGCAGCGATCCACGCTGTCGTTTCAGACACAGCCTTTATTGGGGGGGCACACCTGAAGAGTTTCGAACACGAGTTTGCAGAGTTCTGCGGGGTGAAGCACTGCGTAGGGGTTGGGAATGGAACGGACGCTCTCTTCATCGCTCTGAAGGTGCTTGGTGTGGGGAAGGGAGACGAGGTCATTACGGCTGCTAACAGTTTTGTGGCCACTTCCGAAGCAATCACCATGGCAGGAGCCCGAGTTGCTTTCGTCGACATCAACGCCGCGACCTACAACATTGACGTCGAGAAGATCGAGGAGAGAATCAGTGGGCGGACGAAGGCCATCATTCCCGTTCATCTCTTCGGTCAGCCGGCCGACATGGCCACTATCCTTGAGCTCTCCAGAAAGTACAATCTTAGGATCGTCGCTGACGCAGCACAGGCACATGGAAGCCTCTACCGAGGTCAACCTATCGCGAGGCTGGCCGATTTGGCCTGCTTTAGCTTCTACCCTGGAAAAAACCTCGGAGCCTACGGCGATGGCGGAGCGCTGCTAACCGATAACCAGGAGTGGGCTGACAAAGCGCGAATGTTTGCAAATCATGGCAGGGTGCAGAAATACGAGCATCAAGTCGAGGGGGTAAACAGCCGCTTGGACGGCCTTCAAGCGGCTATCTTGAGCGTCAAACTAAGGCACCTCGATGAATGGACCCGGTGCCGCCGCCGAAACGCCGGTCTCTACAGCCAATATCTGAAGGCTCTTGGTGTGAGCGGGCCTGTTGCGATCGAAGACGTCAGGGCCGCTTATCATCTATACGTCATCCGTGTAGAGGCTGAAATCAGGTCCAAGCTTCAGGAGTTTCTGAATGCCAACGGTGTCAGCACGGGAGTCCATTACCCAATCGCGTTGCCATATCTCGAATCCTACAACTACCTGAATCATGAGGCGGCGGATTTCCGGGAAGCTTTGAGGGCCTCAAAGGAGATACTCTCCTTGCCGATGTATCCCGAATTAACTGACGAGCAGATTCAGTATGTTGTCGAAAAGATAGCTGAGTTTCTCCAGACGGCTGGGAACCGTGCCAGTTGAAGTCCAACTACGGGCGTTGGGGCCACTCCCTTCTTGGTGGATTGCGCACGTGTTTTTTGAACGCCCTTGACCCAGGGTAGCTCGCTTCGCATTGTAACCCTGGGCTACGCGCAGTAACGCCTTTGGCGTAAGAGACTAGTCGCAAAGTGCGGAGAAGCTCTCCCACTCAGGGTCTATCGTTCGGATGCGGCCAACGGGGCTCGTCAGCTCCAGGGCTCCAAGTATTTGATCGGAAACTGGAAACCTGTAAGCTTCAAGCAGGCGAAATCTCTGGTCAGACTTCGCGTCTTATTGGGACTCCTCATCGGCCTGCGCTGGAGGGATCTGGAATCGGCCATCCGGTTCATGAATGTCCGCTACCCTCAGCACTCCCGGGTAGTGCGCCTGCTGAAATTCATGAGGTGGTCGCTGGACGTGATGTGGAGCCAGATTCCCGACTCGGATCCCTGGGTGGAGCTGTCTGAGACAATCTCCAGCACCCCTTACTGGCTGACTGCCGATAATCCGATCGCCGATCATCCCTGGGCGACCAATCCGGTAGCTGCGCTACCAGAGCGGGCAGAAGTCGTCGTGGTTGGTGCTGGATTCGGTGGGGCTGCCGTAGCCTACCATTGGTCCAAGCAGGGTGCTACTCCCCTCGTGATCCTCGAGCGTGATCAGGCGGCCAGCAGGTCCGCCGGGCGCAATGGAGGAATCGTCGTGATGGCGGGCGGGGCGCTTCACGGCTACTACGTCTATGGACCCGTGAACAAATATCTGGGACTGATCCAGCCTCAACTCTTGGATGCCGAGCGGGAGGAACGAGCAGGCTGCTTCGCAGACGCCTACGTCAAGGCGCTTCAGGCCAGCCCCGAGTCGATCAAAGAGGCGATGGAATCCGAGGGGATCGAGTGTGGCTACGCTCGAAGGGGCTGGTTTTTCTACACCGACCCACTCGCCAGCGAAGGTCTTGCGTCCTCGCTGGCGCTGGGCAGTCGTCGAGGATATTCAGACTGGGTGCGGCGAACGCCGGAGCAGCTCCTGGATCGAAGCGGCGTGAGAACCTCCTGGACGGGGCCGAGTCTCTCGAGAGCGCGACCTGGCATCCGGCCAAATGGGTCTGGGGAATCCTGGGAGCGGCACTGCGCAGCCCTGAAGTTGAGCTTTTCACTCGGACCAGCGTCCAGCGGGTCGAGCGGGAAGGCGAGGAGTACGCCGTCCATACCGATCGTGGCATCATCCGATCACGGCATGTGGTGAACGCTACCAAAGCCCACACACCGACCGTATTCAAGAACTTCCTCGGCCCCTTTCCCAATCTGATCACAACCTACAAGGAGCAAGGGATCCATCTGGAGGGTGGGCCCGCCAGCATCAAGTCACGAGTTGGTGTCAGCGGACCGCTTGCCTGGTTTACCCGAATCGCCTCTGGAGGAATGGTGTTGGGCTCCGACAACACCGCCGTGTCCCCACGGCGAGCGGGAAGGAGTGAGCCTTCCCGCTTCATTACCCGTTATTGTTGTGCAACAGTGGTTACCAACTGGGAAAATGCCCCGATGCGAGTCACCCATGAATGGACCGGCACCACCTCGACGACTCCCGACAAGTTTCCCGTAATTGGAAGCATGGATGGACGGGGTATCCATATTATCGGCGGTTTTTCAGGTGCCGTCTCGGCCTCTTCTTTCAACGCCGGACGGTCGATCGTGTTCAGAATCCTCGGGGTGCAGTCTGACCCTGACTACCATCCCGATCACTTCTTTTCACCGTTTCGGTTTACTGACCCTGCTCGCTATGGAATCCTGGACCCCTGAGTAGCCGTTTCGGCCTGCCAAAATGCTGGTATAAACTAAGCCAATGGGCCTGTCCCAGCTTAAAGAGCTTAAACGGAGAAGACCTATGAAGACCGTAGTCTCGAATACAATTTGCGTCCTGCTCTTCAACTGCGCCGGGGTTCTCGCAGGTCCGGGAGCGGTCCGGTTCGAAAGGCGATTGCTGCTGGTAAATCCCAACGAAGGATGTGTCGTCGCCGAAGTGGACCGCGACGGACGGCTGGACGTCATTGCCGGAACCCATTGGTTTGCGGCTCCCGAGTTTCCGCAGGGTCCAGGAGGAAACGTTCGGGTGCGTCACCTGGGCTCACACCCTCTGGCCATGGACAATTCAGTCCAGGCAGAGGGGTATACCGTCACCGATCTCTATTTCAGTCATCGTTTCTCGGATCATTGGCAGGGCGTCCTGACCGTGGAGAACCTCTTTGACGTGGACGTCAAGGAAGCCCAGACCTGGTTTGAGTCCCAGCTGCCCGGCGAGACAGCGCCGGTATTCGACAATCACTTTTCCCCCGGCTATCCGTTCACCCTGCGCCTCGGGATCCAGTACGAGTTCTGAGCTGAAACTTCAAGAATACGTCGCACGTCTCCTGTCCTCCGAAGGCGCCTCCAACGGGTGAACTACCAGCGTTACGAAGCCAAGTCCGACAGAGCTGCGAACGACTTGAGCCGTTAGCAAAATGAGCCCAGGTTCCGAGGAGAGAGCCGGACAACTCTTCCCCACGCAGTGACGCACAAATCCCCAGTAGCCGGAAGTTTCTTTCTCGAATGGGGCCAGCACCGCTGCCCCTGGGGGGCTACTAAGCTGCAACTTCATTCGGAACTCGCACCTCCAGGTCGCCCAATAATGCGAAACGTGAGAAAGCCTGAAGCGCGAGCGAGGGGTTGGAGGGTAGCGCACTGGGGGGACGAAGGAGCCTGAGGCGCAGCAAGCAGCCAAGCCAGGGGGATTTGAGGTGTTCCCCAACCCCTCGCTTGCGCTTCAGGCTTCCATAGCTCGTCTTCATTTCTTGGGCCTTCGTCTCGACGAACGTCGGTCTGGAGACCACTTCCACAGGTCTCACTGTCTGTTCAACCGCACCCAGCGGATATTGTAGACCTCTTCTTCGAAACACCAGAACGCCACCATCACTTCACCCGTGGGAAGCAGAATGAGATTGGGATAACCCAGCTTGAGTTCGCTCAGTTCGTCACCCACAGCTTTACGGCCGAGCATTCTATTGGCGGAATTTCCCTGCCAAAGTACCGAGAATGGACCGTGCTTCCAGTGGTCACCATCGAGGCTCACCAGGGTGGCACAAAGTCCAGGCGGGTCTATCCCGCGGTAGACACATAGAATTCGGCCGTCCGGCAAAGTGAGCAGCTTGGCCGTTTCGCCATCCAGACCGGTGGAAAGAGGCGGTGAAGAAAAGGTCCTGGCATCTTCACTCACTGCGTAGTTGATGGCCTTGGTCGTCCCCATCTTTTCGTCGAAGGCCCAAGAGACTGCCAGCAGTCGCCCGTCAGGGAGCTCGACAACGGATTGCTCCCAGTGGATGATCCCATTGGCATAGTCGTCCATGATGTCTAGGTAGGAAGGCCAGGTTCTGCCGCGGTCCGAGGAAACCAGGGCAATAGCCTTCATTCCATTGGGAGCGGCACCGTCCCAGCCCTTCCAGGTTGCCATCGGCCAGAGCCAACGGCCGTCCTGCAGCTCGACTACCTGATGGGCTACTTCGAAGCCCGGGCCCACCAACGGAGGATCCACACGCTCGACCCCATCCCAACTCCGGCCCGCATCACTGCTGCGGGCAAACAAGAGATCCATCGGTGCATAACCCAGATTAGCGGTATTTACTATTCCCTCCTCCGGGTCATAGGGATACCAGCGTCCGATTGTGACCACCATTTCACCGTTCGACATCAGCCTGGGCCGAGCCGTGTGAACGCTGTGGCGTTCTGGATCCTGGATCAGCTCGTCGGGGAAGAGTGGTACCGGATCAGCCCAGGAGTCTCCCAAATCCCTGCTGCGACTGATGTAGGTTCGGTAGTCGTGGGTCCCCGGCCCCGGTCCCAGATCGAAGGTGCAGATCAATCCAGTGTCACCTTCGACTACTAGGGTCGGATGCCATGCGTTGATATCTCTCAGCCGTGGCTCAGGGTTCCTGTAGACCAGGCCAGTGGAATTTGTCTCGATCAAGGTTTGTCCTCCTACCTCTTTCTGGTTCACCTTTCCGCTAACCGTATTTCTCTTTCAAGTTGAGTCAACAGACTCACGATCCCCGGGTTTCCCGGCAGGAGCTCCTGGAGTTTCCGGGCATACTGTAGCGCCAGCTTCGGCTGTCCCTCTTGTCTCATCAGGGTGACCAGCGCCATCAGTAGGTCCGGGTCTCCTGGGTGACTGAAATGGGCAGTCCGCAACACCTGTAACGCCTGCTGAGGCTGGCCCAAAGACTGGAGCGCCACCCCATAAACATAGCTGTACCGAGCCCGATCTGGCTGAGTCTCCGCCGCCTTCTGAAGCCAGTCCAGTGCCTCGGACCGCCGCTGCATCCTGACAAGCAACAGGCCCAATGAATGCTGGAGCGGGGCGCTCTCGGGGTCAACATTCAAGCCACTGAGCAGCAGCTCTTCGCCCTCTGCGTCCCTGCCCTGAGAACGATACAGATCGGCCAGGTTCACGTAGGCCAACATCGAGTAGGGCGAAATTTCCAAAGCCTTCTGGTATGCCTCCTCCGCTTCCTGAGAGTCGCCAAGTCGTTGGTGGAGTAGCCCCAGATTGTAGTGGGACTCAGCTCGATCGGACTGAGTTTGGAAGGCCTCTCGGTACTCAGCCAGAACGAGGTCGCGCTTGGCCAGGCGCCCGGGTCCCCACGAATCTGGAGGCACATCTGCCAGGGCCCTGACTGCTTCGAGACGTACGGCGCGAACCGGGTCGGTCAGGCTGGCGAACAGCATCTCCAACCGGACGGCGGGTTCGACCACCTCCGCAGCGGCGGCGGCGGCGATCCGGATCAGGGGATCGCTGTTGGCAAGCGCGTTTCGAATGACACCCGTCGATTCGGCAGTGGCATGCCTGGCCAGCAGCGACAACGCCGAGGCCCGAGCGATTCCAGGAGCGCTCTCATCCTGAGCGAGGGCCAGGAGTTTCGCCCCCGCTCCGGGAAGACCCCTCCGACCCGCGAACAGGGTCTCCCCATAGTGGGATTCGCTTGAACGCTCACGCCCATACCAACGCTCCACAGCGTCTGCAGCCCACTGGACAGGTCGATCCTGGTGACAGTGGTTGCAGGCATTCGGTGTCCCCAACTTCAGGGAAAGATGGGGACTCGGCACCCGAAAGCTATGATCGCGCCTCCCGTCCAATACCATGTACTTCCTCGCTGGCATGTGGCACTCCACACAGCTGGAGCCGGAGGAGCCCGGTGGGTGGAAGTGGTGCGAGGTACTCTCGTAGGTCTCTTCCAGGTGACAGGTACGACAGACCGCATCAACACCACCCTGCAGACCTAAGCTGTGGGGCTGGTGACAGTCGCTGCAGCTGACCCCTTTCCGGTGCATCTTGCTTTGCAGAAACGAACCGTAGACGTAGACTTCGTCCTGGATCTGGCCGTCTGGATAGTAAAGCTCCTCTTCGAGGAGCGTCACCCGATGAGTGTCGAGAAGAGGTTTTCCGTAGACATACTTTTCTGACAGCTGGGAGCGACGAGAGTGGCAGCGCCCGCAGGTCTCTATTTCTACCTGGGAACTCCTGGGACGGTTTCGTCGAGCGATAGACTTACCCGGATCGAAAATCCAGGAGATATCGTCAGCCTCCTCCAGACGCACCACGAGACCCATCGAGCCGTCCTTTTTCGGCACATCCCCCGACTGGGGGTCCTGGGCCCACGCCACATGCTCGGAGCCGGGCCCATGGCAGGCCTCGCACGAAACGTCGATCTCGGACCAGGTGGTCTGGTAGGAAGCGTTCTCCGCTGAATAACTCTTCTCCAAATCGGTTGAGTGGCATTCGGCACATTGATGGTTCCAGGTCTGATACACCCCCGTCCAGTGGAGTGGATCATGGGGGCCGATTTCTTCGTCTCCATAGAGGTGAAACCAGCGCTGCCCCCCCTCCGTTGCTGGGCGTGTATCCCAGCAAATACTCAGAGCCTGAAAGCGTCCTCGAGGAAACCGGATCAGGTACTGCTGTAGAGGCTCCACCCCGAAGGTGTGCGAGACCTCAAACTCCTGAAGTTCGCCGTCTTCCCCCTGGGTTCGGACCAGGAACTGACCCTCACGTTTGTAGAAGTTGGAGATGACGCCGAAATGGGTGAACTCACTGTCGTCGAAGTCGCCCAGGACGGTCTCGTCGCTGGCGATCTGCATGGCCAGATCATGGTGGGAACCCGCCCAGAGATCCAGCTCCCTCTGGTGGCAGGGAGCACACACCCCACGACCTACAAAGCGGGCTGAAACCGGTCCGCTCTGGTCTGTCTCTCCAGTTTCGTCCGGCTCACCACAGCCTTTGAGACCCAGGCTCAGAATGAGGCCAAAGATAAGTCCACCAAGCCCGCTTCGCATGGTTCGCCCATTCTAGCCTGCTTTGGAATCAGATATCCTTCTCGAGTAGCGGTGTTGCGTGTAGCCCAGGGTTGGCGATGCGGAGCGAAGCGAGCTACCCTGGGTCAAGCTCGTCCAAGAGAAAATGCGCTACCCCGAAGGGGTTATTGCTGACAGAAAACGCGTTGGCAACAACGCTTTCAGCGTAGAAGGGGCAGGGCAACTTAAACCCAGGGCAGCCCGCTTCGCTCCGCATCGCCAACCCTGGGCTACACGCAATAACACCTTCGGTGTAGGGGACGTCCCCTCAAAGTTGTCTCCCCGGATGATCCAGCGCCAGCTGTGGGTCTCTCTTGGCCTGGTTAGAGTTAGAAGTTTCTTTGCGAATGGGGCCAGGGCTGCCTGGGGGCGGGACTGACCTGGAACTTCAATCACGAGGAAACGAAGCAGCCTTCGCCAGTTGACAGAGCCGTGACTGTCAGGGAGCGGGGCCCGACAGGGACTATAGTCCCCAGGCGCTTCTAGGTTGAGGGGATGCATGCAGATATCAAATCAGGGTGTACCCCTTAAGTTGGAGCATCGGATCCCACTCCCTCACGGTCATGGCTCTGTCAGGGTTGCTAGCGAAAATCATGGCAGCGGCAATCCAAGTTTCTTCCTGAATGATCCAGCGCAGCCGGAGGCTGCACTGACCTGAAACTTCATTTGGTTCCAGGTTCAGGATTCCCAACCGTGGCACGGCCTTCCAGGCCGTGATTGTCGAGCCTTTGGCTCGACAGATCGGTCGTCACGGGCAGGGATGCCCGTGCCACTGTAGAGCACTGAGGTTTCTTTCTCGAATGGGACCAGCCGTGTAGAGATGCTCTTCTGTGGCCACGTTCATACCGGTCGTACGGGTGAGATTCTGACTTGAACGGTCGATCTGACTGGGACTGGCCCTCCCGAGCACGCCATTCTTACGCGATCAGGCTAACGACAGCTCCGAGAACTCACCGTCCCCGAACAGGGCGAACACTCTGATGTCGTCGAGGTCGGCAGGGCCAAAGAGCTCCCTCGAGATGAAGGGGTTGAAGCCCGAGTAGAGGAATCCCTTTCCGTAGATGGAGGCCACGTCCGGAGGCTTGTGGAAGGAGGTTGTTTCGTGAATGTATCCCTCAGATGCGAACACGACAACCGCGTCGACGGGCTTTCCGGCAACTGCGTCGCCCGCCCATCCACCCACTTGGACGAATCCACCGGGCTCCTCGATGAGGCTGACCCCACCTACCAAACGCTCACTGGAAAGTCGATAGCGTTGGGCCCCAAGACGTAGCACCATCAAATCGAGAGTGCCCTCCCGTGAGTAGATTTCCAGAGCCACACTTACCGGGACCAGGACGGGTTTTCCCAACCACTCCCGTAGCAGGTAGAAATCGAGGTGGTTCATGCCCGACTTCAGATGATGGGGGGGACATCATTGTGTAGAAGGGTTGGGCCCCACCCTGGCTGTAGGTGCGTGTAGCGCCCGAGATGGTTCCGTTCACGGCAACGAGCAGGACCTGCGGCTGAGTGCGATGTTTTCCTGGAAAGAGGGTACCCTCCATCATCACGGGAAGATATTGTCCTTTGGGATCGATTGAACGATAGAGGTGTAGGTTCTCAACCTGCAGCGAGACATCAACATCAGCAGTCTGAGCGAGTTCTCCCACGGGTCGATCGACCCACTGCTACGCCTTCGCGAAGGCGCAGAGATTCGGAATACCGCCGCTGGTATCGAACAGAGCCCTCCGGCGCCGGACAGCTTCCCGCATGGCCCTGGTGATATCAGGTCCAAAGCGACTATTTTCGATTCTCCCCATCCCATCAACCGCTTCAGGGGCCTTGGAGCCTGACTGGCATCGAGGGCAGAGACTCCATCCAGCCTCCCTGGAAGGGGGAGATCCATCAAGTGGGCGATGGTGGGCAGGATGTCGATAATCTCGATATTGGCGTCAGACACCTCTCCCCCTTGTCTGCCTCGGCTTCTTGATGAACAGGGGTACACCCAGCGACTCCGCCAGACTTCTCTCCTGCAGGCTGCGCCTCACGTCGCCCGGTTCGGAGCTGGCTCCATGGTCCGCCGTCACCACGATCAGGGCGTCATCATAAATCCCGATCTCCTGGAGTCGTTCCAGGAACTGACCTAGAATCCGATCGGTGAAACCTACTTGAAGCAAGTAGCGTTGATATGCCTGTGCTGCCAGGACCTCGTCGTCTCCCCAGTTCGGAAGGGAACTGTCGACCGAATAGAGCCGTCCGTCGGGAAGGTACTGGTAAGGCACATGCGGCAATAGAATATGAATGCACCTCAAACTGGCCCCGGTCTTGTTAGAAATCAACTCCTGGAAATCCTGGAAGTACCGCGCACGGTGGGGTCCCAACAGATATTTCTGGGAGTCTCGACCGGGATCCAGGAAACCCGTCCAGCGATCGGCGACGGAGGAAAGCCTTTTGCGGTAGCTGTCCGGAGCAACCATGTGGGTGAAGAGAACACAAAGATTCGCGAACAAGGCACCTACTCGGAAATTGAGTGGACTTCGGCAGATTGTCTCCGGACAAAGTTCTGTCACTGTCTCGAAGCCGACGGCTTCATGAGAGCGGGAAAACAGAGAAAAGAGGTTGATCGGATAGTTGGAAACGGTTGGGACGGTGTCGGGCTTAGGTAAGGTTCCTGACACGATCGCGGACACGGCTTTGGTGGTCTCCAGACTCACCGTCGTTGCGTTTCGGAACCAGTATGAATCGGCGGCGAGGCGCGCGAAATTGGGATATAGATTTTTGTCGATCTGAAGGTCCCGATTGAGAAGTGAGACCGTCGAGAACTCGTCAAAAACAATGACAAATACCGGTGCCCTCGACCGGGCAATCTCAGCGGTTGGAATCTCCTCCTTGCCGCTGAAGATCAGTTGACTCACCCGGGAAAAGAAGAGAAAGACCAAAGGCAACACCACCACTCCTGGTGAGAGACAGGTCAAGAACAGCCTGAAGATCCGACTGCGTGCGTAGGTCAGACCAGCGATCATCCCGAAGAGGGTGCCGGCACGGAGGAGGGGCTGGAGTTTCTGCCTTTAGTGCATGGGCGTGCGATTATATACAGCCCCGCTGGTCGCTCAGGCGCTAGCGATTCAGGTGTTTACACTGCATTCGAACTAGGCTAGTGTCGGCGCGGTCGCAGGCATTTGAAACCGTAGACGGTAGCCTTGTTCAGGTAGAGCTTGAGGCGGACAGTTCCACGACGCAAATGCTCCTTCAGGTCTTCCTGACCCTTCCAATGGACAATGAGCCCGGCGCCCGCCCCTGTGATCGGCTCGCAGTCGTCGCGGGAAAAGCCATCCAGGACCTGACCCGAATCGTCCAACAGCTCCGCCCGAATCGATCCATTCGTGGCTTTGGCGCTGAGGTGGAAAAGACTCTGGCTGTCCCGGACCCGTAGACGATGGGTCAAGAGGGTGCCCTCGGACTCCGCTTTCCATCCCAGGAAGGCACCCTGATCCAGAAACGCGACGCCCATCCCTCGATCTCCGCCCAAATCGTGGGCGGGATTGGTACTGGCATGGTAGAAGATCGCCGTCTTGCCCCCGATGGTCGCATCGGCCGGGATCGGCATGATGTACCCGGCGTCCCATTTTCCCTTCTCGGACGGACCCATGAAGGGTTGACGGAAACGGTGCCAGTTGATTCCGTCTCGGCTGACGCCCAGCTCGCCATACATGTCGTAGGAAACTTCGTCGTAGCCCCCCTGCAGCATGATGTAGGTGTTTCGGGCTTTGGAATACTTAAAGATTCCCGGTGTGTAGAGGTGCCAGGTGGAAGGGTCGTCGGCATCGGGTGTGTGGACCGTCTCGGGACGGGACCAATGGTAGCCATCAGGGCTGGTAGCCCGCGAGATGGAACGAAGTCCGCCTTCGTGGCTGCGAAAATAGCCGACGAAAGAGCCGATCCGATCGTCCCAGAAGAAGATGTTCTGGGAATCGAAAGGTCCCAACCGGTTGCCGTAGCCGCTCGAGGTCCAATTGATCCCGTCCGGCGAACTTGCCATGTGGGCCGCCCGGCCCCGGAAATCCCAGCTCTGGAGCATCATTTTATAGCGGCGCTCTGGATCGGGATCCGCATAGTCCTTCTCCACCCAGTACGAAGGTGTCCCCCTTATTCCTTCGTGTTCGTGCAAGACGATGTTGTTTTCTTTGGAGCCCTGGTACTCGATGATACCCAGAGACGGCTTTTCCCACTGAAAGCCGTCCTTTGAGGTGGCATACATACACCAGCTCTCGTTCCCTCCACCCTCCTTGGGACGGATCACCTGGTACCACATCTTGTAGGTCCCCTCTTCCCGGTCCTGCATCACGCAGGTGTAGTTCAGGTTTCCCACTTCCCAGGGCTTGTCCTTTACCAGGATCGGATTCCCCGGGTGCTTGCGGATGGTTCCCGGGGTCAGGGTCAGTCCCTGGCTTTCGGCCACCAGATGGTCATCGTGAAGAAAGAGGTCGGACCGATCGCTTTCCGGTCCCAGTTGGACAACACGTGACTCCGACCCACCCGTTGCACCGTTCCCTCCTGGTTCTTGGCTGCAAGAGGCTAGCATGCTCAACATCACGAGCAGAATCGGAAAGGTTGCTGTGCGCTTCAGCAGAGAACTGACACGCGAAACGAGTCTCGGCTGTTTCGGGAGAGTCTTCATCTATTCGTCCTCCTCACTACCAGCGGTGTCGATGGGGTCCGAAGTCGGCTTCGTAGAAAGGGGAGAGCATTCTGCCCGGCGGGACGATCGAATCGATTCTCCCCAGGTCATCCTCCGACAATTTCACTTCCAGAGCCCCCAGATTGTCTTCCAGCTGATTCACCGTGCGAGGGCCGATGATGGGACTGGTCACGCCCGGCTGACAGGCACACCAGGCGAGAGACAATTGGGATAAGGTACAACCCTTCTCTTCGGCCAGCGGATCGAGGGCCTCACAGACTTCGAGGACCCCTGCGTGCAGGCGGGGTCTGAGAAGAGGGTCATTGGCCGCGTTGACGAAGCGGCTGTCTGATGGCGGCGGAGTGTCCCGACGATATTTGCCGGTCAGGAGTCCTCCCGCCAACGGACTCCAGGGCAGAATTGCAACATCGTAGGTGCGCGCCATGCGCAGCAACTCGCGCTCCGCCCGGCGATCCAGGAGATTGTAGGCCGGCTGCTCCGAGACGAAACGGTTCAGGCGCAATTCCCTCGAGGCCCACAGCGATTCCACGAGCTGCCAGGCAGCGAAGTTACTGGTCCCCACATAGCGCACCTTGCCCGCCCGGACCAGGTCATCGAGAGCCTGCAGGGTCTCGTCTATGGGGACTTCCGACTGAGGTCTGTGGATCTGGTAGAGGTCAATGTAGTCGGTCCTGAGACGACGGAGGCTGGTCTCGCACTGCTCCAGGATGTGACGCCGGCTATTGCCGAAAGCGTTGGGATCGTCCTCGGAGACTCTGAAATGCACCTTTGTGGCCAGAACGATCTGCTGGCGCTTACCGTTCTTGCTTAGGGTCGCCCCAACATACTCTTCACTCAATCCTTTCTGGTAAGCGTTGGCCGTGTCCAGAAAATTGATTCCCCTATCGATTGCCCGGTCGATGATGGCAGCCGACTCCCCGCGACTGGCTTTGCCGCCGAACATCCAACATCCCAGACAGATTGGGCTGACCTGGACACCAGTACGGCCTAGAAAACGGTACTGCATTCGCGCTCCTCGTCCGTGAAAGCTTGTCGGGATCGGCCACAACGCCCAGTTCAATAGAGAGTTCGGATCGACACGACCTTGACCCATAACCCAGGGTGAGTCAAGTGTGGTGGTGGTTTGAGACGGTGAGTTAACCCGGGTTAAGCCTGCGTTAAGCCCTAGAACAGCTTGCCCCCTGTGACTACCTGTAACTACAATGCTGAAATGAAGGCCGTTGGTATCCGCGAGTTGAAGAGCCGACTCAGCGAATATGTGCGTCTGGCCAGCTCTGGCGAGGTCATCCTGGTGACGGATCGCGGAGTGGTCGTAGCCGAACTGAGACAGCCTTACACTCCAATGAACACTGAACTACCCTATCCGGGATTGGTAGAGCTGGTGCGGAAGGGGAAGGCACGCCTCGGTTTGCCCAACGACCCTGAACTGTACACCCGTCGAACGGTGCAGACCGAAGCCGGTACAGCGATTCGTCTTCTCGACCAGGAGCGAGGGGATCGTTGAGTCTGTATGTCGAATCGAGTGCAGTCCTGGCATGGCTCCTCGCCGAGCCCGGCGGGGCCGCATTGGTCTTCATCTGGCAAGATCCGAGGTCGTTCTCACTTCGGAATTGACAGCTCTAGAATGTCACCGCGCTCTCATCCGTCACGTTTTCACGGGGAATTCTAGCGAAGCTGCCGCCGCCCGCGAACGCTCGCGACTACAGCGAGCCCTGGCCCACTGGGTGTGTCTGAGAATCGAGGATGAGGTGCTGGAGCGAGCTCGCCGACCGTTCCCTGTCGAACCCATTCGCTCCCTGGATGCAATCCATCTTGCTAGCGCCCTTCTAGCCAAAACCGCTATTTCCGAGATCGGTCTTCTCACCCTGGATGGTAAGGTTCGGGAATGTGGGCTTGAACTGGGGTTTAAGGTCTTTCCCTAGGTCCTGACCCAGAAGCGTGAATTCTCAATCATTAGTAGCCCCTTCATCCTCACCAAGCCCCAGCGCCGTCGCGGCATTTCTCCAGAAGATCCCCTCGACCTGGGCGCGCGAGAGCTGGGCTATTTCGGCTGCGTCCCGAAGCGATAGCAGCTGCTCATATACCGAGAGGATGGGTCTTCCATCGCAGTGCGGGAATTTCAGCTCTCCCTGATCGGCGTCGTAGTGTTGCCAGGCACGACCCAAAGCGGCGTAATGACCATGGAAGAAGGCCGCACCGACTCCATCGGAACCCCAGAAGATACGCTTGGGATCTTCTTTCGTCAGTAGCGTGATGTAGGGACGAACATCGGTTACTGCCGAGGTGTCGTAGTAAATGTTCGGCAGGTCGCGGAGTCGCTCCACCGAGTTGCGGATTGGCCAATAGGTAAAGCTTCGGGCACAGTGCGCCAGTAGCCACTTGATATTGGGGTAGCGTTTGGTTGTGTATTCGGTCAAATCATCGAGGTTCTCCTGATCGGCACAGCCATGGAAGCGAGAAAGGTGCATGGTCACCCAGAGACCGTGATGATTGGCTAACTCCATCTGCTCGTGGGTAAGGAACTCGTGGATTCGACACTGGGCGATGTCTCCTGTTACCGAATAGGTGCGGTAGGGCTTCAGGCCCGTGAACTGAGGATTATGCAGATCGCGCTCGATGTCCTCGATCTGGCACGATGGGGTGACTAGCCGATGGTAGCGGATTCCAGGCACACCCTCGATTTCCCGCTTCACAGAGTGAATGTGCCGGGCGACGTCGATACCTACGACCGGCATCCCCAGGATAAGGTACTGCATCCGGCGCCCCGGATAGAGAGCCTTGGCCCAGGTATTCAGCGTGGACAAGTCGGCATTGTCCCTGGTGCCTTGCTGTGGAGGTACCGGGAAATCCGAGGCCCAGAAAAAATGGATGTGTGCGTCGAGGATTCGGTCGGGCACGAAGTCGTTTAGTTCTTCTTCCCAGACCTCCCGATCACAGTCGCGATAATCGATCCTGTCTTGATTCATCTTTTGAAGCTCCTGGCAGATTGTAGCTAGTAATAGCAAGCGACCTCATACCGCCGACATCAGAGAGGTCAACCCCAACGGGGTGCGATGAGCCGCAGTGGCTCAAACTAAGTCAAACCATGTTAGACAAACGGTAAGGCGTTTGGAAAGGAGGGAAACAAAGCGAT
>Ga0310345_10000713_pt1 | contig 44408 bp, 34 predicted proteins | sample HC15DNA20500_MG_FD_204667 | JGI IMG/M metagenome (GOLD analysis project Ga0310345, IMG submission 204667) | Marine microbial communities from station ALOHA, North Pacific Subtropical Gyre - HC15-DNA-20-500_MG | ecosystem: Environmental > Aquatic > Marine > Oceanic | place: Pacific Ocean: North... | reverse complement strand
CCACGCAGGCCTGACGAGGGGCCTGTTCGAGGCGGCGCGAAGCTGGCTCGCGCGGCTGCCCGGAGGGCTGGCGGTCGCGTCCGTCTGCGGCTCGGCCGGGTTCGCGGCGGTCACCGGCTCCTCCATCGCCTGCTGCGCGGCGATGGGGCGGATCGCGATCCCGGAGATGATGCGGGCGCGCTACGACCCCGCGCTCGCCACCGGCGCCATCGCGGCCGCCGGCACGCTCGGCGCGCTGATCCCGCCGTCGATCCTGTTGATCCTGTTCGGGGTCTTCGCCGAGGCGCCCATCTCGAAACTGTTCATCGGCGGCATCGGGGCGGGGCTGACCACCGCCGCGCTCTACATCGCGATGATCATGATCCGGGCGAGCCTGAACCCGGCGCTCGCGCCGCGTCTCGACAGCCTCCCCCCGATGGAGGAGCGGCTGCGCCACCTGCGCGAGACCTGGCCGGTGCTGGCCCTGCTGGTGGTCGTGATCGGCGGCATGTTCGTGGGCCTCTTCACCGCCACCGAGGCGGGGGCCGTGGGGGCGCTGGCGGCGATCCTGATCGCGCTCGCCAAGGGCTCGCTGACGCTGGCGGGGGTGTGGGAGTCGCTCAAGGAGACGCTGATCACCACCTCGTCGCTGTTCCTGATCGCCATCGGCGCCAACCTGCTGACGCGGTTCCTGGCGCTGTCGGGGGCGGGCGACTTCATCGCCGACGCGATCATCTCGATCCAGGCGGACCAGCTGACCCTGCTGATCGGCGTGTCGCTGATGTACCTGGTGCTGGGCATGTTCCTCGACCCGCTGGGGGCGATGCTGCTGACCCTGCCGGTGATGCTGCCGGTCCTCGATCAGGCCAACATCGACATCATCTGGTTCGGCGTGTTCCTGGCCAAGTTCCTCGAGATCGGGATGATCACGCCCCCCATCGGGCTGAACGTCTTCGTCATCAAGGGCGTGGTGGGGGACAAGGTCCCGCTGACCACGATCTTCCGCGGGATCGGCTGGTTCCTCGCCGCCGACTTCGTGGCCGTGGTCCTGTTCATCGCCTTCCCCGAGATCATCACCTGGCTGCCGCAGTTCATGGACTGAGCCGCGGCGGCTCCCCCGCCTGGGAGACGCGCATGACCTACCATCTCGATCCCCGGATGCCGGCGCCCGAAGAGGTGATCATCCGCGACCTGATCGACCGCTTCGCCGAGGAGCAGCCGGAGAAGACCTACGCCGTCTTCCCCGACCTCTCCGAATGGACCTACGCGCAGATGAAGGACCTGGTGGTGCAGACCGCCGTCGGCCTCCAGCGGCTGGGCGTGAAGCAGGGCGACCACGTGCTGGTCTGGCTGCCCAACGGGCCGGACATCCTGCGCCTGTGGTACGCGCTGAACTACATCGGCGCGGTCAACGTGCCGATCAACACCGCCTACAAGGGCAGGCTGCTGGAGCATGTGGTCGAGAACTCGGACGCCGAGCTGATCGTCTGCCATGCCCAGCTCGCCCGCCGCCTGGCCGAGATCGACCGGGCGAAGCTGAAGCGGGCGGTGATCCTCGACGGCCCGCCGGACCCGGTGGCGGACCTCGAGATGCACCCGGCCGAGGCGGTGCTGCCGCAGGACGGGGAACTCGCGCCGCTCGCGCGCCCCATCACGCCCTGGGACACGATGTCGATCATCTACACCTCGGGCACCACCGGGCCGTCGAAGGGGGTGCTGAGCAGCTACATGCACCTCTACGCCTCGGCCACGGTGGCGCCGGTGGAGCGGACGGACCGACAGATGGTCAACCTGCCGATGTTCCACGTCGGCGGCACCTTCCCCTGCTACCGGATGCTGCAGACCGGCGCCTCGCTGTCGATGATCGAGAGCTTTCGGACCGAGGAGTTCTGGGACGTGGTCCGGCGCACCGGCACGACCTACGTGATCCTGCTGGGCGTGATGGCGCAGTTCCTCGCCAAGCAGCCGCCGAAGCCCGACGACGCCGACAACCCCCTGCGCCGGGTGCTGATCATCCCCTACGACTTCGACCCCCGCCCCTTCGCCGCGCGCTTCGGGGTCGAGACCTACACCATGTTCAACATGACCGAGATCAGCTGCCCGCTGGTCTCGGAGATGAACTCGACCGTCCTGCACGCCGCCGGCCGGCCCCGCGCCGGCGTCGAGGCGCGGGTCGTGGACGAGTACGACTGCGAGGTTCCCGTGGGCGAGGTCGGCGAGCTGGTGCTGCGCGCCGACTGCCCCTGGACGATGACCCACGGCTACTACAAGAACCCCGAGGCGACCGCGAAGTCCTGGCGCAACGGCTGGTTCCACACCGGCGACGGCTTCCGGATGGACGCGGAGGGCAACTTCTACTTCGTCGACCGCATCAAGGACGCGATCCGCCGGCGGGGGGAGAACATCTCCTCCTACGAGGTCGAGACGGAGGTGCTCGCCCATCCCGACGTCGCCGAATGCGCCGTGGTCGCCGTGCGCTCGGACGTGTCGGAGGACGAGGTGCTGGCGGTGGTCGCCCCCGTGGCCGGGCGGACGCTGAAGCCCGAGGATCTGATCCATTTCCTTCTGCCCCGCATGGCGCATTTCATGGTCCCGCGCTACGTTCGCATCGTCGACGAACTGCCGCGCACGCCCACGGCCAAGGTCCGCAAGATCGAGCTGCGGGAGGCCGGCGTCACCCCCGACGTCTGGGACCGGGAGGCCGCGGGCATCCGCGTGCGGCGGGAGAAGATCGGTGCGTGAGGATGCGCGCGCCGCGGCCAAGGAGGCGGGAGCGAGAGATGGACGATCACGGCCCCGCGCCCGAACCGGAAGCCGGCCCGGTCGTCCTCGGCCCCAAGGAGGAGCGGCGCGAGAAATCCGACCGCCGCATGTTGCGCGCGGCCATCGCGCTGATCTCCAAGCACGGCTCGGTGGGGGCCTCGATGGCCCAGATCGGCCTGGACGCGGGCTATTCCCGCGGCCTGCCGGCGCAGCGCTTCGGCGCCAAGCTCAAGCTGCTGGAGACGGTGGCCGACGTCACGGCGGAGCGCTTCGACCAGCTGGTGGCGGAGCGCACGGCGGGCCTGCGGGGCCTGGCCGCGCTCGACGCGCGCATCCGCGCCCAGATGGAGGCGGTGCGCGACGCGCCCGAGGCGGCGACCGCGGTCTATCACCTGATGGTCGACGCCATCGGCTCGGTCCCCGAGCTGAAGCCCCGCATCGCCGCCCTGCACGAGGGCTACCGCCGCACCATCCGCAAGCATGTGCTGGAGGCCCGCCAGATGGGCGAGCTGCAGGAGGGCGTGGACGTCGAGGAGACGGTGCGCGCCATCCAGGGGGTGATCTCGGGCCTGTGCCTTCAGGCCCTGATCGCGGGCGACACCGCGCGGCTGGGCCGCGACGGAGAGGTTGCGGCGAATCTTCTGATCGCGAGCATCCGAAAGACGAGCTGACCGCCGCAACCCGGATCCCCCGGGCGCGGACGGGCGCCATGGGAGGAGACCGGGAATGAGCGAAATCGAGCTGGAGTCCGAGGTGGCCGGCGTGGTCCTGAGCGTGACCGCGAGCGCGGGCGCGACCGTCGCCGAGGGCGACGAGATCATGGTCATCGAGTCGATGAAGATGGAGATCCCGGTGCTGGCCACCGGCCCCGGCACGCTCGCCTCGCTGGCGGTCGAGGAGGGGGAGGCCGTCTCCGAGGGCCAGGTGCTGGCGAGGATCCGTCCGTGAGCGACCGCAAGCCCCCCAGCGACGCGGCGGCGGAGATGGACGGTCTGCTGGCGGCGCTCGCCTCCGACCGCGCCGCCACGCTCGACGCCGCCCGTCCGGCGGCGGTGGCGAAGCAACGCAAGCGCGCGGGCATGACCGCGCGCGAGCGCATCGCCCACCTGGTCGACCCCGGATCCTTCCGCGAGGTCGGCCAGCTCGCCCGCGAGGCCGACGCGGCCCCGGGCGAGCGTCCCGCCGACGGCGTGGTCGCCGGCGGCGCGATGATCGAGGGCCGCCCGGCGGTGGTGCTGGCCCAGGACTTCATGACCATGGGCGGCTCCTCGGGCGAGCTTGGCGGCAGGAAGCTGCACATGGCCGTGCGCCGCTCGATCCGCGAGGGCGCGCCGCTGGTGATGCTGCTGGACGGCGGCGGCCACCGCATCCAGATCGGGCAGAGCTCGCGCCGCTACGCGCCCTCCACGACCACCTTCCAGGAGTTCGCGCGCCTCTCCGGCTGGGCCCCGATGGCGGCCGCGATGCTGGGGGCGGGGTTCGCGGCGCCCACCAACTTCGCGGGGCTCGCCGACTTCATTTCGATGGTCCGCGGCCAGTCCACGATGGGTCTCGCCGGCCCCGCGCTGGTCAAGGCCGGCACCGGCGAGGACATCGACAAGTTCGAGCTGGGCGGCGCCCAGGCCCAGGTCGACCGCAACGGCATCGCGGACCTCGGCGTCGAGGACGAGGCCGCCGCCCTCGACAGCCTGAAGCGGTTCCTGAGCTACCTGCCCTCCAACGCCCGCGCGCCCCTGCCGATGACGGCTGCGCCGGCGGAGGACCCGGCCCGGGCGGAGGCCCTGCGCGGCCTGGTCCCGGCGAACACCCGCAAGGCCTACGACGTGCGCCGGGTGATCGACCTGGTGATGGACGAGGGCTCGGTCTTCGAGGTGAAGCCGACCTATGCCAAGAACGCGGTGACCTCGCTGGCGCGGCTGGCCGGCCGGCCCGTGGGCGTGATCGCCAACCAGGCGATGAGCCTGGGCGGCATGCTCACCGGCCCCGCTTGCGACAAGGTCGCCCATTTCGTGGCGCTCTGCGACGCCTTCGGCCTGCCGCTGGTCTATTTCATCGACGTGCCCGGCTTCTCCATCGGCTCGCCGGCGGAGAAGGCGCAGCTCGGCCGGCGCAGTGCGAAACTGATCTACGAGCTGGGGCATGCCACCGTGCCCCGCGTCTCGGTGGTCCTGCGCAAGGGCTACGGGCTCGGCTACGTCGCCATGGCCGGCGGGCGCAGCTTCGAGGCGGACGCCTCGCTCGCCTGGCCCACGGCCGAGATCTGCGCGATGTCCATCGAGGGCGCGGTGAACGTGGTCAACGCCCGCCGCTTCGCCGAGATGGCGGCCGCGGGCGAAGACCCCGAGCCCGAGCGCGCCCGCCTGATCGCCCAGATGCGGGCCGAGGTGACCCCCTTCGGCGGCGCCGAGTCCTTCGGGCTCGACGACATGATCGACCCCGCCGACACCCGCCCCCGCATCATCGAGGCGCTGGAGCGGGCCCCCGCGCGGCGCGACCTCGCCATGCCCCCCAAGATCCGCTCGATCTGCCCGATCTGAGCGAAGGAGCGACCCCATGACCTCTCAAGCCCGTTCCGGGCCGCTCGCCGGCCTGCGCGTCGTCGAGATGGCCGCCATCGGTCCCGTGCCCTTCGCGGGAACCATGCTCGCCTCGATGGGCGCCGAGATCGTGCGCGTCGAGCGCCCCGGCAAGACCTTCGCCGAGACCGACGTCACCGCCCAGGGCCGCGCCTTCGTGACCCTCGACCTCAAGGATACCGCCGACCAGGCCCGCGCCCTCGACCTGATCGCCGCCGCCGACCTGCTGCTGGAAGGCTTCCGGCCCGGCGTGATGGAGCGGCTGGGCCTCGGCCCCGACAAGGCCCACGCCCGCAACCCCGCGCTGGTCTACGGCCGGATGACCGGCTGGGGGCAGGAGGGGCCGCTGGCCTCGGCCCCCGGCCATGACATCAACTACATCGCCATCACCGGCGCCCTGCACGCCATCGGCACGGCCGAGCGGCCCACCCAGCCGCTGAACCTGGTGGGCGACTACGGCGGCGGCGCGTTCTACCTGGTGGTCGGCGTGCTGGCGGCCCTGCGCGAGGCCGCCGCCACCGGGCGGGGCCAGGTGGTCGACGCCGCCATGTGCGACGGCGCGCTGAACCTGCTGCTGCCCTACTCGATGGGCCGCAACACCGGCGGCTGGGTGGGCGAGCGGGAGCAGAACCTGCTCGACGGCGGCGCCCATTTCTACGGCTCCTTCGAGTGCAAGGACGGCAAGTTCTTCTCGCTCGGCGCCATCGAGCCGCAGTTCTACGCCGAGTTCCGCCGCCTCTGCGGGCTGGAGGGGCCGGAGTGGGACGCGCAGATGGACAAGGCCGCCTGGCCCGCCCTGCGCGAGAAGGTGCGCGCGGTGATGAAGACGAAGACGCGGGACGAGTGGACCGCGATCCTCGAGGGCTCCGACGTCTGCGCCGCCCCGATCCTCGACTACGAGGAGGCGCAGTCCCACCCGCATCTCAAGGCCCGCGGCGCCTTCGTGGACGGGCCCGCCGGGCCGCAGCCCGCCGCTGCGCCGCGCTTCTCGGGCCATCCGCGCCCGAGCCCTGCGCGACCGCCGGCCGCGCCCATCGCCGTTGACGAGGCGGTCGCGCGCTGGAGGGATGCTGCAAAATGACCCGGGAGGTTTCTGAATGACGATCCGCCGCCTGCTGATCGCGAACCGTGGCGAGATCGCCGTCCGCATCGCCCGCACCGCCGCCGAGATGCGCATCGAGACGGTCGCCGTCTTCCCCGAGGACGACGCGAAGACCCTGCATGTGCGGGCCTGCGACCACGCCGAGCCCATCCCCGGCCGCGGCGCCCGCGCCTATCTCGACCCCGACGCCCTGGTCGAGGCCGCGAAGCGCGCCGGCGCCGACGCGGTGCACCCGGGCTACGGGTTCCTCTCCGAATCCGTCGCCTTCGCGCGGGCCTGCGAGCATGCCGGCCTGACCTGGGTCGGGCCGACGCCCGCCTCGCTCGCCCTCTTCGGCGACAAGGTCGAGGCCCGCGCCCATGCCGCCCGCCACGACGTGCCCACCATCCCCGGCTCGCCCGGCCCGGTGGATGCGGCCGGCGCCGAGGCGGTCTTCGACCAGCTCCCCGCCGGCGCCGCGATGGTCATCAAGGGCGTCGCCGGCGGCGGCGGCCGGGGCATGCGCGTGGTCCACGCCCGCGAGGAGATCGCCGAGGCTCACGCCCGCTGCACCTCCGAGGCGAAGGCCGCCTTCGGCGACGGCGCCGTCTACGCCGAGCGCTTCCTCCCCGCCGCCCGCCACATCGAGGTGCAGGTTCTGGGCGACGGAACCGGCGCGTGCCTCCACCTGCTGGAGCGCGACTGCACCCTGCAGCGCCGCCACCAGAAGGTGCTCGAGATCGCCCCCGCGCCGGGCCTCTCGGCCGGCCAGCGCGAGACGCTGGTCGCCCACGCCCTGAAGCTCGCCCGGGCCGGGGACTACCGCAGCCTCGGCACCTTCGAGTTCCTGGCGCTGCCCGACGCCTCGGAAGTGTTCTTCATCGAGGCCAACCCCCGCATCCAGGTCGAGCATACGGTGACCGAGGAGATCCTCGGCCTCGACCTCGTGCGCCTGCAGCTGGAGATCGCCGCGGGCCGCACGCTGGCGCAGCTGGGGCTGGCGCAGGCGAGCCTCCCGCAGCCCTCGGGCTACGCCATCCAGGCGCGGGTGAACGCCGAGCGGATGGACGCCAAGGGCCAGGCCCGCCCCTCCGTCGGCACGCTCACGAAATGGGAGCCGCCCTTCGGCCCCGGCGTGCGCATCGACACGCTGGCCTATTCGGGCTGGGGCAACTCGCCGGCCTATGACAGCCTCATCGCCAAGGTCATCGTGCACGCCCGCTCGCCCGAGCTGCCCGACGCGCTGCGCAAGATCGACCGGGCGCTGGGCGAGCTGAAGGCGGTGGGGATCGAGACCAACGCCCGCTGGCTGCGCGCCCTGGCGCAGCGGCCGGAGGTGGCCGACTACGCCGTCACCACCCGCTTCATCGAGAGCGTGGCGGGCGAGCTCGCCGAGGCCGCCGCCGCCCTCCCCGACCCGGCCGCGCAGGAGGAGACCGCCGCGGCCGCGCAGACCGCGAAGGCCGAGGCGCTGCCCGAGGGCGCGATCCCCCTTTCCGCCCCCACCATCGGCACGGTCACCCAGGTTCCGCAGGCCGGCGCCCGCCTGCGCCGGGGCGAGGTGGCCGCCCTGATGGAATCCATGAAGATGGAGCACGCGGTGACCTCCCCCGTCTCGGGCGAGGTGCTGAAGGTGCTGGCGGCGCCCGGCGACACGCTCGACGAGGGCGCCCCGATCCTCGCCCTGATGCCCGACGCCGAGCAGGACGAGACCGAGGACGCCGCCGCCGCCGTCGACCTCGACCACATCCGCGCCGACCTCGCCGAGGTGCGCGAGCGGCTCTATGCCGGGCAGGACGCCTCGAAGCCCGAGAAGGTCGCCAAGCGCCATTCCCGCGGCCAGCGCACGGCGCGCGAGAACCTGGCGAGCCTCGCCGACCCGGGGTCGTTCCAGGAATACGGCGGCCTGGTCATCGCGGCGCAGGCGGCGCGGCGGTCCGAGGAGGATCTGGTCAAAAACACCACCGGCGACGGGGTGGTGACCGGGATCGGCACCATCAACGCCGACAAGTTCGGGACCGAGAAGGGGCGCTGCGCCTTCACCATCTACGACTACATGGTGCTCGCCGGCACCCAGGGGCAGCGCCACCACCGCAAGCTCGACCGCATTTTTACAATGGCGGGCGAGTACAAGATGCCGATGATCGTGCTGGCCGAAGGCGGCGGCGGGCGGCCGGGGGAGACCGAGCGCCGCTCGGTCGCGGGGCTCGACGGGCCGTCCTTCGCGCGCTTCGCGGCGCTGTCGGGCAAGGCGCCGCTGGTGGGCGTCGTCTCGGGCCGCTGCTTCGCGGGCAACGCGGCGCTGCTGGGCTGCTGCGACGTGATCATCGCCGACGAGAGCTCCAACATCGGCATGGCGGGTCCCGCGATGATCGAGGGCGGGGGCCTCGGCAAGTTCGCGCCCGAGGAGGTCGGGCCCATCGACGTGCAGTCGAAGAACGGCGTCGTCGACATCCGCGTGAAGGACGAGGTGGAGGCCTGCGCGGCCGCGAAGAAATACATCTCCTACTTCCAGGGCGACGAGGCGGAGTGGACCGCCCGCGACCAGCGCCTCCTGCGCCACGCGATCCCCGAGAACCGCCTGCGCGCCCATGACGTGCGCCACGTGATCGAGACCATGGCCGACGACGGCTCGGTCCTCGAGCTGCGCCGCGAGTTCGGGCTCGGCATCGTCACCGCCCTGGTCAGGATCGAGGGAAAACCCTTCGGCCTGATGGCGAACGACAGCCGCTATCTGGGCGGGGCCATCGACGCCCCCGCCGCCGACAAGGCGGCGCGGTTCCTGCAGATCTGCGACACCTTCGGGCTGCCGGTGATCAGCCTCGTCGACACGCCCGGCTTCATGGTGGGGCCGGAGGCGGAGAAGACCGCGCTCGTGCGCCATGTCTCGCGCATGTTCGTCGCCGCCGCCGGCATCACCGTGCCGATCTTCGCGGTGGTCCTGCGCAAGGGCTACGGGCTCGGCGCCATGGCGATGACCGGCGGCGGCTTCCACGAGAGCCTGTTCACCATCTCCTGGCCCACCGGCGAGTTCGGCGGCATGGGGCTGGAGGGCGCGGTGCATCTCGGCTTCCGCAAGGAGCTGGAGGCGAAGACCGACCCGAAGGAGAAGCAGGCCCTGTTCGACGAGCTGCTGGCCAAGATGTACGCCTCGGGCAAGGCGATCCAGGCGGCGATCACCGCCGAGCTCGACGCCGTCATCGACCCGGTGGAGACCCGCCAGTGGATACTCGCGGGCCTCCGCTCGGTCCCTGCCGAGCGGCTGACAGGCGGCAAGGGCCGGACCTACATCGACGCCTGGTGATCGGCCGGGGCCGGCGGTCTGTCGCCGGCCCCGCGAGGCGCGCGCCCCGGGCTGGACCCAAGGCCTCCCGCGGCCCGCCGCGGGCGCCCCGCTCAGTCCTTCGCGCGGTAGGGCGCCAGCACCTCCTCGGTGTCGCGCCCCAGCCGCCCCGCGGCTCGGCCGGCGCGGGCAGGGGTGCGGGAGAAGCGGGGGACGGGGGCCTGCATCTTCACCATTCCGAAATCGTCGTCGGGGACCGGGACGATGGCCTCGCGGGCCCGGTATTGGGGGTCCTCGAAGATCTGGTCGATGCTCAGGATCGGGGCGAGGGTGCCGCCGGCCTCGCGGAAGCGGGCGATGGCCTCCTCCTGGGAGTGGGCGGCGAACCAGGCGCGGAAGATCGCGTCGATGGCCTCCACGTTCTCCACCCGCTCGGCGTTGCCGCAGAAGCGGGGGTCGTCGTCGAGGTCCTCGCGCCCGATGGCCGCCAGGTTCGCCCGGAACGTCGCCTGGGTGCTGCCGGCGAGCGAGATGTAGCGGCCGTCCGCGGTGGGGTAGACGTCGGCGGGCGCCGAGTACTGGTTGCGGTTGCCGGTCCGCTCGATGACCTTTCCCAGCTGGTCGTAGCCGATGGTCTGGAAGTCGAGCAGGCGGAACATCGCCTCGGTCAGGCTCAGGTCCACCACCTGGCCGCGCCGCTGGGGGTCGGCGCGGACCGAGAGCAGGGCGGTCGTCACCGCCAGCGCCCCGAAGACGCCGCCGATGGAGTCGCCCATCGGGTGGCCGGCGTGCATCGGGGGGCGGTCGGGCTCCCCGGTCATGTGGGTCAGGCCCGACATCGCCTCGAAGAGCCGCGCGAAGCCGGGGCGGTTCGCGGCCGGGCCGTCCTGGCCGAAGCCGGTGACGCGCAAGAGGACCAGCGAGGGGTTGATCGCCAGCAGCGCGTCGGGGCCGAGGCCCCAGCGCTCCAGCGTGCCGGGCCGGAAGTTCTCGATCACCACGTCGAGGTCGGGGAGCATGCGGCGGAAGATCTCCGCGCCCTCGGGCGTGCGCAGGTCCAGCTCGATCATCCGCTTGCCGCGGTTGGCGACCTTCCACCACAGGGACTTGCCGTCCTTGAAGGGGGGGAAGCTGCGCAGGCTGTCGCCGGCGCCCGGCAGCTCGGCCTTGATCACCTCGGCGCCGTAGTCGGCGAGCAGCGTCGCCGCGAAGGGCGCCGCCACCACGGTCGAGATATCGAGCACGCGCAGCCCCGCCAGCGGGCCGCCAGGGGAGTCTTCGGACATCGGGCTTCCTCCCGCAGAAGGCCCGGCGCCCGGTCCGGCGCTTCGGGCGCAGACGGCGACGCGCTCAGGGCGTCACCACGTCGAACTGCATCTCGAACCGGTCGAGCATCGCGAAGAGCCCCGTGACGGCGGAGGCGTCGCCCTCCACCTGCATCAGCCCCTGCGCGATCGCCGCCTCGGGCGCGAGCCGGGCCAGCGTCAGCTCGACCAGCGTGGCGCGGGTCAGGCGGACGGAGGCGGCGGGGGCGGGGGCGGTCTTGCCCACGATCTGGGTCAGGGTCTCGTTCGAGAGGGTCTGGGCCACGCGCTCGCCCTCCGCCCCCGCATCGGTCACCTGCCAGTCGATCACCCAGCGAAGGCCCTTGGCCTTCGCCGCGTCGAGGCGCACCGCGATGAAGTCGAACAGGATGTCGAGCGAGACGGCGTTCAGCAGATCCGGGCTCAGCATCGGCATCGGCGGCAGGCGGGTGACGCCCTTCCGCAGCTCCTGCGCGCCGTAGAGATAGGCGTTGCGCCAGGTGGCGGACTCGGCCTGGTAGCCCAGCTGCTCGAAGGCGTCGGCGGCGAGGGCGCGGGCCTCGGCATGGTCGGGCTCGGCGAAGATCACGTGATAGAGGACCTGCGCCACCCAGCGGTATTCGCCCCGGTCGAAATCCGCCTGCGCCTTCTCGATCACCGAGCCGGCGCCGCCCATGTAGTCGACGTATTTGCGGGCGGCCGCCTTCGGAGGCAGCGGCTCGAGGTTGGCGGGGTTGCCGTCGTACCAGCTGAGATACCGCTGGAAGACCGCCTTCACGTTGTGGCTGACGGTGCCGTAGTAGCCCCGCATGCGGAAGTCGCCCTCCAGCGAGGGGGGCAGGGTGACGGCCTCGGCGATCTCGGCCGGGCGCCAGCCGAGGTTCATCAGCCGCACGGTCTGGTCGTGGATGTGCTTGTAGAGGTCGCGCTGCCGCTCGAGGAAGTCGCGGATCTCGGCCGAGCCCCAGGTGGGCCAGTGGTGCTGGCAGATCAGCGCCTCGGTCCGGTCGGCGAAGCGGTCGACGGCGTCGGCGAGGTAGTGGGACCAGATCCGCGGATCGCGCACCTCCGAGCCGCGCAGCGGGCAGAAGTTGTGCAGGAGGGGGGTCGCGTTCTCCGCCATGTTCAGGACCTTCGGCCCCGGGAAATACATGTGCATCTCCGCCGGCGCCTCGGTGCCCGGGGCGAGGTGGAAGACGATCTCCACCCCGTCGATGACATGGGTCTCCACCGGCTCCACGATCAGCCGGGTCGGCGCGATCAGGGAGACGGGGCCGCGGCCGGGGCCCTTGCCGAGCCCCGCGTCGACCTGGCCCTTCGGCCCGGGGCGGACCAGCGAGCCCATCTGGAACTGCGCGCGCCGGGTCATGGCGACGCCGGCGAGGACGTTCTCGCCCCCCAGCGCCTCCATGAACCCGTCGGGGGCGATCACCGCGGCGCGGCCGGCGGCGGCCTCGGCTGGGTCGAGCACGCCATGGGCGCCGCCGTAGTGGTCGGAATGGCTGTGGGTGTAGATCAGCGCCTTCACCGGCCGGCGGCCGCGGTGGGCGTAGTAGAGCTCCAGCGCCGCCTTCGCCGTGGCGGGGGTCTGCAGGCAGTCGATCAGGATCACGCCGGTCTCGCCCTCGACCACCGTCATGTTGGCGAGGTCCATGCCGCGCAGCTGGTAGACGCCCTCGACCACCTCGAAGAGCCCGTTCGCCATGTTCAGCCGCGCCAGCCGCAGCAGGCTGGGGTGGATGGTGTCGATCTCCGCGTCGCCGTCGAGGAAGGCGTAGGCCGAAAGGTCCCAGGCCAGCCGCCCGTCCTCGCGCGCGATCCGGCCGCCGTCGGGGGCGGGGGCGATCAGGCCGCGGGCGGCGTTCTCGTCGTCCCGGGTCTGGGCGAAGTCCAGCTTCTCGCGCACCGCGGCGTGGATGGCGCGGGTCAGCGGCTCGGCCGCGCGGCGGCGGTCCTCGGGCTGGGCGGTGGGGTCGGTCATCGGGCGCTCTCCCTGCTTGGGCGCGGTGGGCCGCGCGATGTTGGCGCGTGATTGAATGCGAGGGGATTAGTCCGGGGCGTCGCCTCTCGTCGCCCCCTCCCAGCTCCCTCCGCCCCGGATCGCCGCGAAACGCCTTTCGGGAAAGGGGTGAATCGCCGCCGCCGTCTGCGCCCCTCCGAGATACGCGTTGCCGTCGAACTAATGAAGAGATATTAGTCCGCCCGGCGAAACCCCCGGAGGCGCCGCCCGCGATGCCCGACCTCGACCCCGCCCAGCACCCCCCGCGCGAGGGGGCCGCCGCCGCGCGGGACCGGCGGGGGCGGGACACCCGGCTGGCGCTGATCCTGGCGGCGGAGCGGGTCTTCGCCGCCGAGGGCGTCGCCAACACCCCCCTGCGCCAGGTCGCCAAGGCCGCCCAGCAGCGCAACGCCTCGGTGATGCAGTACTACTTCGCCTCGCGCGAGGCGCTGGTCGAGGCGATCCTGGAGCTGCGCGCCCGCCCCGCCGACCGGATCCGCGCCGCCATGCTGGCCGCGATGCGCGAGGCCGCGGGCGACCGCCCCCTCTCCCCGGAGGAGATCGCGCGGGCCATGGTCGAGCCGATGGCCAGCCACCTGCGCGGCGCGCGGCCGGGGCATTTCATCCGCCTCTGCGCCCAGATCTGGCACGACCGCCCGGTCTGGCGCCATGTCGACGCCGGCCCCCACGCCCGCAGCCTGGCCGAGTGCCGCGAGGCGCTGGCCGAGGCGCGCCCCGACCTGCCGCCGGCGCTCCTGCGCCAGCGCTACGGGCTCGCCTTCCAGACCCAGGTCTCCGGCCTCGGCCGGCTGGAGCAGGTGCGCGAGGCGACCGGCGACGCCTGGGATCCGCAGCTCGCCGAGGCGCAGATCGCCGCGGTCGGCGACGCGGTGACCGCGGTGCTCTCGGCCCCGGTCTCGGTGCGCACCCTGGCGGCGATGCGCCGGGCGGGGATGGGCTGAGGGCGCGCCCCCGCCGGCGGCCGGCGGGGGCGGGACGGATCGTCCGCTTTCCCGCGCCGCGCCGCCGCTCTAGGAGAGCGCGGCCGCCATGGTTCCGACATGCGGATCGCCCATGCTGCGCGCGTCCGCCGGGGGTGCGAGTCGCGCGCGCCGCGGCGGGGGCGGGGGCTGATGCCGTTGTGACTTCAACTGTTTCGCGGATCGATTGACACGACCGTTCTGCGCCCGTTACGTTCCGCTCTGTGAAAAGCCGGGAAGAGCTTCGCGGCCTCGCGCGGCGAGTCCGCTTTCCGGAGAGCGCTCCGCCCGGCGGAGGCTCGGCTAGAGAGGATTCCGTATGACCCCCCATCGCCCCGCCAGGCTGGCCGCCGCATCGCTGATCGCCGGCGCCGCCTTCGCAATCTCCGCTCCCGCCCAGGCGCAGGAGCTGCCGGACACCATGACCTGGTCGTCCTACGACGTGGGCTCCGCCGGCTACGCCGAGGCCTCGGCCATCGCCGACGCCTTCGGCCGCCAGTTCGGCACCCGCGTGCGCATCCAGCCCTCGGGCTCCTCGATCGGCCGGCTGCAGCCGGTGGTCTCGGGCCGCGCCGACTACGGGTTCCTCGCGACCGAGGCGTTCTTCTCGGCCGAGGGCATCTACGACTTCGCCGACCGCCGCTGGGGTCCGCAGAACCTGCGCACGCTGGCCGGGCGGCCGTCCTCCTTCGGCATGCCGACCGCGGCCGACGCGGGGATCCAGAAGATCTCCGACGCGCGCGGCAAGCGGGTGGCCTTCGTGGCCGGCAACCCCTCGGTCAACGTCAAGTGCGACGGCATCCTCGCCTTCGGCGGCCTGACCCGCGACGACGTCGAGGCGATCATGTTCCCGACCTACGGCGCGGCGATGAGCTCGCTCGCCGCCGGCCAGGCGGACGCGACCTGCACCACCACCACCCCCTCGCAGCTCTATGAGCTGGCGGAGTCGCCCCGCGGCATCCACTGGGCCGACATCCCCCGCGACGACGCCGAGGGCTGGGAGCGGGTGAGCGACCTCGCCCCGTTCTTCGCCCCCTACACCGAGACCGTCGGCGCCGGCATCTCCCAGGAGAACCCGGCCGAGCTGATGGCCTACCGCTATCCGGTGCTGGTGACGATGGCCGAGAAGTCGGCCGACGACGTCTACGCCATGACCAAGGCGCTGGACGAGACCTACGACATGTACAAGGACGGCACCGCCGTCATGCCGCGCTGGAACCTCGAGGACGCGGGCCTGCCGCCGATCGACGTGCCTTTCCATGAGGGCGCGATCCGCTACCTCGAGGAGAAGGGCATCTGGACCGAGGAGGCCCAGGCCTGGAACGACCGCGCGGTGAAGCGTCTCGACGCGCTTCTCGCCGCCTGGGACGAGGCCGTGGCCGAGGGCGAGTCCCTGGGCGACGAGGAGTTCGCCACGCTGTGGGAAGAGAAGCGCCAGGCGGCCATCGCCTCGCTGAAGTGACCGGACGCCGGGGGGCGGGCGGCGCGTCCGCCCGGCCCCCGGCCCGAACCTGCGGCGCGGCCTCCGCGGCCGCCCCGACGAACCTGATCCAGCGGAGCGGTCCTTGCGGCCGCTCCGATTCACGCGCTTTCGGGACGCCTTGATGACTTCCAACCCGCAGGCGGACGCCCCCGCCGCTTCCGAGCAGCCGTCCCCGGGACGGCTTCATGGCGTGTCCTACTGGGCCGTCCTGGCGCTGGCCGCGGCCGGCATGCTGATGACCATCAACCAGACGTTCCTGCTGGGCATCGGCGGCTTCCAGCCGCTGGGCAACGGGTTCCTCTACTACCTGATCGGCATCTTCCTCGCCGCCGCCTATCTGATCTTCCCCGCCCGCCGGGCCGACGCCGGCCGGGTGCCGTGGTACGACTGGCTCTGCGCGGTCCTGGCGATCGTCGCGACCGCCTACCTGGCGGTCAACGCGCTGAACATCATCAACATGGGCTGGGAGTTCGAGGCCCCGACCGAGGCGCTGGCCGCCTCCGCCGTGCTGGTGGTGCTGGTGCTCGAGGGCGTGCGCCGCTGCGGGGGCTGGCCCCTGCTGGCGGTGGCGGCGCTGTTCGGGTCCTACCCGCTCTACGCCGCCTACATGCCGGGCTTCTTGTGGGGGACGGACTACGACCTCGCCGGCACCATCCGCATCCACGCCATGGGGGTCGAGAGCATCATCGGCATTCCCATGCAGGTGGTCGCGAACCTGGTGATCGGCTTCGTGGTCTTCGGCTCGGCCCTGACCATCACCGGGGGCGGCGAGTTCTTCATGAAGCTCGCCACCGCCCTGATGGGCCGCTCCCGCGGGGGGCCGGCCAAGGTGGCGGTGGTGTCGTCGGCGCTGATGGGCTCGCTCTCGGGCTCGGTGATCTCCAACGTGCTGACCACCGGGGCGATCACCATCCCGGTGATGAAGCGCACCGGCTACCCGGCCCATTACGCCGCCGCGGTCGAGGCCTGCGCCTCCACCGGCGGCACGCTGATGCCGCCGGTCATGGGGGCGGTCGCCTTCATCATGGCCTCGTTCCTGGGCGTGCCCTACGCCGAGGTGATGATCGCGGCCTTCCTGCCGGCGCTGCTGTTCTACGTGGCGCTGCTGATGCAGGTCGACGGCTACGCCGCGCGCAAGGGCTTGAAGGGGCTGGCGCCGGAGGAGATCCCCTCGGTCCTGCAGACCCTGAAGGAGGGCTGGTCCTACCTGCTCTGCCTCGGCGCTCTGATCTACATGCTGCTGTTCATGCGCATGGAGGCCTATGCCCCCTGGTACGCCACCGCGGTCCTGCTGGTCCTGTCGATGTTCCGCAAGCAGCACCGGATGAACTGGGCCCGCGTGCAGGAGCTGCTGATGGACCTCGGCCGCAACGTCGGCAACCTGGTCGCGGTGCTCGCGGGCATCGGCCTGGTGGTCGGGGGGCTGAGCTACACCGGCGTCGCCGGCGCCTTCTCGCGCGAGCTGCTGCTCTATGCCGGCGACAGCGTGGCGCTGATGCTGATCGCGGGGGCGGTGACCAGCTTCGTGCTGGGCATGGGGATGACCGTCTCGGCCTGCTACATCTTCCTGTCGGTGCTGCTGGCGCCGGCGCTGGTGCAGGCGGGGCTGAACCCGCTGGGGGCGCATCTGTTCATCCTCTACTGGGGGATGATGTCCTACGTGACGCCGCCGGTGTCGCTGGCCGCGATCACCGCCGCGGGCGTGGCGGGGGCGGACAACACCCGCACCGGCCTCTTCGCCATGCGGCTGGGCTCGGTGCTGTTCATCCTGCCGTTCCTGTTCGTGCTGAACCCCTCGCTGATCCTGCAGGGCTCGGTGGGGTGGATCCTGCTGTCGGCCACCTCGGCGCTGCTGGCGATCTGGCTGTTCGCCTCGGCGCTGGAGGGCTGGCTCTACCGGGTCGGCATCCTCGGCTGGCCGTCGCGCGCGGTGCTGCTGGCGGCGGGGGCGACGCTGATCTATCCCGATCCGCTGACCGACGTGATCGGGCTGGCGGCGATCGGGTCGGTCTACGCCGTCCACTTCCTGTTCGTCCGCAAGCGCCCCGGCGCCGCTTGACGACCCTCTGAAGACGACAGGGGCGCCCCCGTGGTCCGCGGGGGCGCCCCTGGCCCTGTCCCACGGGGGCGCCGCCCGCCTCAGGGCGGCTCGACCTCGAACACCCAGGCGCCGGGGGGCATGGCGTTGCGGATCCGCTCGACGATGCGCGGGTCGATCGCCTCGGGCGCGAAGATCCCGCATTGCGCCATCGCCCGGCGCGGATCGACGTTCTGGCCCAGGTAGTCCAGCAGCACCCGCGAGGCCGCCGGCATCCGCCCCCGCTTCAGCGGCCCGCCGGTCTGGATCCCCAGCAGGTGGTCGATCCCGGTCGAGTAGGACGGATACAGCATCATCTGGGTGATCGAGGAGGACATCATGCACTCGTTCTCGATCACGTGGATCCGCTCGCCCAGCCAGAAGGCCATGCCCTCGTACTTGTAGACCTCGGCGGCGCGGCCGGGGGCGCCGTCCTCCCGCTCGATGTTCTTCCACAGGTAATGGCCGTCGCGCCGGGTCAGCAGCGCGAAGGAGCGGATGATCCGCCCCGGGTTCGAGTAGGAGAAGAAGTACCGGAAATACGCCCCGCAGTAGCGGTCGAGCGGGGCCGAGAACTGGTTCAGCCGGCGCAGGGTGGGGCCCAGCGGCGCGCCGTCGGCCTCGGCCCCGGGGCGGCGGCGCAGGGAGATCAACTCGACGAAGCGCGGCGGCTCCATCAGCAGCTCTGCCTCGGTCACGCCGAAGAAGTCGCAGATCCGGCGCATGTTGTGGCGCGAGGGACGCACCGCCCCCGCGAGATACTTGTTGAACTGCTGCCGGTTGATCCCCACCCGCCGGCACACCGCCGCGATCGAGGGGAACAGGCTGCAGGCGTAGGAGAGGTTCTCGGCCAGATTGTCGGCCGGGGCATCGGGGGTCATCGGCCGACGCTACCTGACGCACTTGCGGTGTCAACCTGCGCCGGGGCGCGAAGTTGTCCGACGCCCCCCCGGCTGTCACGGTCGGCCCGCCGCAGTCAGAGAGGACCCAGCCCCTTGGACCAGCCCATCCCCCGCCTGCACGAGGTGGTCGAGCACCGCCATGTCGAGATCGCGATGCCCGACGGCTGCCGGCTGGCGGCGCGGATCTGGCGGCCGGAGGGGGCGGGCCCGGTCCCTGCGATCTTCGAATACCTGCCCTACCGCAAGGGCGACGGCACGCTGGCCCGCGACGCGGTGCGCGCGCCCTGGCTGGCGGCGCGCGGCTACGCCTATGTGCGCGTCGACATCCGCGGCTCGGGCGAGTCCGAGGGTCTGATGACCGACGAATACACCTCGCAGGAGCTCCAGGACGGCTGCGACGTGATCGCCTGGATCGCCGCGCAGGACTGGTGCGACGGCGGCGTCGGGATGGTCGGCATCTCCTGGGGCGGCTTCAACGGGCTGCAGATCGCGGCCCTGCAGCCGCCGGCGCTGAAGGCGGTGGTCTCGCTCGCCTCCACCGACGACCGCTATGCCGACGACGTGCACTACATGGGCGGGGCCATGGTCATCGACCAGCTCAGCTGGTCCGCCCACATGTTCGCCATCAACACCCTGCCGCCCGACCCCGCGCTCGTCGGCGAGCGCTGGCGCGAGATGTGGCGCGAGCGGCTGGAGGACCAGTCCCTGTGGCTGGAGACCTGGGCCGCCCACCAGCGCCGCGACGCCTACTGGAAGCACGGCTCGGTCTGCGAGGACATCTCCCGGGTGCAGGTCCCGGTCTACGCCGTCTCCGGCTGGGCCGACGGCTACACCCGCACCGTGTTCCGGCTGATGGAGACGCTGGAGGGCCCGAAGAAGGGCCTCGTCGGCCCCTGGGCGCACAAGTATCCCCACATCGGCGTCCCCGGCCCCGCCATCGACTGGAACGGGGAGGAGCTGCGCTGGTGGGACCACTGGCTGAAGGGCGTCGACACCGGGATCATGGACGAGCCGCCCCTGCGCCTGTTCCTCCAGGACCATGCCGAGCCCGCGAGCTGGTACGCCGAGCGCGAGGGCCGCTGGATCGAGGAGCCCGCCTGGCCCTCCCCCAACATCGAGCGCACCGTCTACTGGCTGGGCGCCGAGGGGGGGCTCTCGACCGACGCGGCCGGGGAGGGCGCGGTGCTCGACATCCGCTCCCCGCTGGGGACCGGGATCGCCGGCGGAAAATGGTGCTCCTACGCCGTGCCGGGGGACCAGCCGGTGGACCAGCGGCGCGACGACGCCGGCAGCCTCGTGTTCGAGACCGCGCCGCTTGAGGCGCCGCTGGAAATCGCGGGCGACGCCGCGCTGGAGATGACCTTCTCCGTCGACCGGCCGGTGGCGCAGGTCGTCGCGCGGCTGGTGGACGTGGCGCCCGACGGCAAGGCCACGCGGGTCAGCTACGGGGTCCTCAACCTCACCCATCGCGACAGCCACGAGAGCCCGCAGGCGCTGGTTCCGGGCGAGGTCTATTCCGCCTCCGTCTCCTTCAAGCATGTCGCCCAGAGCTTCCGCGCCGGGCACCGGCTGCGGCTGGCGGTCTCGACCAGCTATTTCCCGGTGATCTGGCCGGCGCCGGAGGCCGCGACCCTGTCGCTGCACACCGCCGCCTCGCGCCTGGTGCTGCCGGTGCGGCGCGCGACCGACGACCCCGCGCCCCGCGACCTCGGCGCCCCCCGCGGCGCGCCGGCCATGCGGGCCGAGATCCTGCGCCCCCGCGCCGCCGACTGGTCCGTGACCGAAAGCTTCGCGACCGGCGAGACCGTGGTCTCGATCCTCGACGACAGCGGCAAGATCCGGATCGAGGACAACGGGATCGAGACCGGCGCGAAGGCCGTCGAGACCTACTCCTTCGCCGGGGAGGACTGGTCCTCCTTCAAGGGCGTGGTCGCCTGGGACCTGGAGCTGGGCCGCGAGGGCTGGCGCATGACCTCGCGCACGCGCACCGAGCTGACCGCCACCCCGACCGAGTTCCGCATCAAGGCGAGCCTGACGGCGACGCTGGACGGGGAGGTGGTCCACGGGCGCGAGTGGGATCTGTCGATCCCCCGCGACCTGGCCTGACCCTTCGCGAAGCGACGCTGTTTCGGCGTCGCCTCGCGTCGAGTGCGAAATTGCGCGCCGCCGCCCCCTGTGGCGTCCTGAGCGTCGCGCAAACAGGCGCCGTGCGCTGGCCTGCCCAAGAAAACGCCCCCAGGGCCCGACAGGAGAGATGAGATCGTGACCGACTTCACCCCCGCCGCCCGCTCCGGCCTCGGCCGCCGCACCTTCCTCAAGGGGGCGGGGCTGGGCCTCGCCGCCGCCTCGATGCCGCTGGGCGCGCGCATCTGGGCGCAGACCGGCAAGGTTCTGCGCGTCTCCTCCTACGCCGACATCGACGCGCTGGACCCGGGCTTCTACCAGAACGGCTACAACGTCGACGTGATGAACTGCATCTACTCCAAGCTGGTGCGCTACACCCCCGGCCGCGAGTGGGACTGGGAGCTGGAGGCCGCCGAGGAGATCGAGCAGGTCGACGACACCCACATCCGCTTCAAGCTGCGCCCCGGGATCATGTTCACCGGCGGCTACGGCGAGATGACCGCCGAGGACGTGAAGTTCTCCTTCGAGCGCGTCATCGAGCACGACAGCCCGGTGAAGTCGGACTGGGGCCCCCTGGACCACGTGGAGGTCACCGGCAAGTACGAGGGCGTCATCGTCCTCAAGGAGCCGTTCCAGCCGCTGTGGACCATCGCGCTGCCCTACGGGGCCGGGCACATCGTCTCGAAGGCGGCGGTGATGGAGGCGACGGAAGCCGGGGGCGACTTCGGCATGGAGCCGCCCTGCTTCTCCGGCCCCTACGTGCTGAAGGAGTGGCGGCCCAACCAGTTCGTCCACCTGACCCGCAACCCCGAGTGGACCGGCGAGGCCCCCGGCTTCGACGAGATCCGCATCCTGCCGATGGACGACACCAAGACCGCCGAGCGCGCCTACGAGGCGGGCGACCTCGACTTCACCGAGATCACGCTCAGCTCGCTCGCCCAGTATCGCGGGAACGCGCCGCGGGACACCACGATCGAGGAATACCCCTCGCTCTACTACGTCTGGCTGGGCATGAACCTCGACAACCCGGCGCTGGGCGACGAGAACCTGCGCAAGGCGATCCAGCACGCGATCAACGTCGAGCAGATCCTGGGCGCCGCCTATTTCGGCGAGGCCGCGCCCGCCACCGGCCTGATCGCCCCCGGCCTGCCGGGCCATCGCGAGGCGCCGCTGGTGCCGGTGAACGGCGACCTCGAGAAGGCCCGCGAATACCTCGAGGCCGCGGGCGGCCCGCCCTCCCAGCCGCTGACGCTGGACGCGCTGAACGCGACCGTGTGGAAGACCATGGCCGAGGTGATCCAGGCCCAGCTCGCCCAGATCGGCATCCCGGTGCAGATCAACGTGCAGGACTCGGGCTCCTTCTGGACGCTGGGGATGGAGAGCGAGGGCGAGCGCTGGAAGGACATGCAGCTGGTGCTCAACCGCTTCTCGATGCTGCCGGATCCCTACTACGCCACCTCCTGGTTCGTGACCGAGCAGGTGGGCGTGTGGAACTGGGAGCGGTTCTCCAGCCCCGAGTTCGACGACCTCCACCAGCAGGCCCTGTCGGAGACGGACCCCGAGACGCGCGGGGAGCTCTACGTGCGCATGCAGGACCTGATGGAGCGGTCGGGGGCCTACAAGTTCATCACCCACGAGGGCGCGCCGGTGATGTACCGCGCGGGCCTGGAGCCGGGCCTGCGCCCCGACGCCCGCCCGCTGTTCATCGACTTCGCGCCCGGGGCCTGAGCCCGGGCGCCCGGCGCCGGGGGGCCGCCCCCGGCGCCTGACGGAAAGGAGGCGCGCGCGCCGTGCTCATCTACGCCCTTCAGCGGCTGGCCCTCTCGGTCGTGATCGTGGCGGTCGCGCTCTCCATCCTCACGCTGATGCTGCATGTGGCGCCGGGGGACCCGGCGGTGATGATCCTCGGCCCCCGGGCGACGCCGGAGCTGATCGCGCAGACGCGGGTCGAGATGGGCCTCGACCGGCCGCTGGCGGTGCAGATCCTGACCTTCTTCGGCAATATCGCGCAGGGCGACCTGGGCCGGGACGTGTTCACCGGGCGCGAGGTCTCGACCATCGTGTTCGAGCAGCTGCCCTACACGCTGGCGCTGATCGCGATCTCCATCGCCTGGTCGGGGGCGCTCGGCATCGCGCTGGGGGCGTTCTCGGCGCTGAGGCGGAACTCCTGGCTCGACACGCTGACGGGGGTGCTGTCGGTCGGCACGATCTCGATCCCGGCCTTCGTCATGGCGCTCTACGCGGTGCTGGTCTTCGCGGTCTGGCTGCGCTGGCTGCCGGCGATCGGCGCGGGGGAGGGGCTGTGGGACGGGCTGGTGCACCTGGCGCTGCCCTCCTTCGCCATGGGGATCTCCTGGGTCGGCTACGTGGCGCGGATGGTGCGCGCCTCGATGCTGGAGGTGATGGGGCGCCCGCATGTGCGCATGGCCCGCGCCTTCGGCCTGCCGGAGCGGCGGATCGCGCGCTCCCACGTGCTCAGGATCGCGGTGCTGCCGGCGGTGACGCTGATCGGGACGGGGGCGGCGCATCTGTTCTCGGCCGCGGTCTTCGTCGAGGTGATCTTCGCCCGTCCCGGCGTCGGCGCCCTGCTGGTGAGCGCGGTGAACGAGCGCAACTATCCCATCGTGCTGGGGGCGGTGCTGGTCACCACCGGCATCATCGTGCTGGCGACGCTGGTCTCGGACCTGGTGGTCGCCTGGCTCGACCCCCGCCAGCGGGAGGCGCTGTGATGAGCGCCGCGCAGGAGACCGTCCTGCCCGAGCCCGGCCCCCTGCGCCGCGCCGCCCGCCTGCTGGCGGGCAACCGGCTGGGCGTGCTGGGCTTCGCGCTGGTGGCGCTGATCGTGGGGGCGGCGGTCTTCGCGCCCTGGATCGCGCCCTACGACCCGGCCGCGATCATGGTCGGGCCGCGGATGGCGCCGCCCTCGGCCGAGCACTGGCTGGGCACCGACAACATCGGGCGCGACCTGTTCAGCCGGGTGATCGCCGGCGGGCGCATCGCCATGGGGGTGGCGGCCGCGGCGCTCGCCGCCGCGCTGACCGCGGGGCTGGCGCTGGGGCTGCTGGCGGGGCTGGGGCCGCGGTGGCTCGACAACCTGCTGCTGCTGGTCTTCGACGCCCTGCGCTCCTTCCCCACCATCGTCTTCGGCCTGGCGGTGGTGACGCTGATCGGACCGAGCCTGTTCACCGTGATCCTGGTGGTGGCGATCACCTCGATCCCGATCTATGCGCGCATCGTGCGCACCCAGGCCCAGGCCCTGCGCGAGGCCGAGTTCATCCTGGCCGAGCGGGCGATGGGCGTGGGCCTGCCGCGCCTCGTCCTCGTGCATGTGCTGCCCAACGTGGTGGGGCCGCTGTTGATCCTCGCCTCCATGGACGTGCCGCTGGTGATCGCGACCGAGGCGGGGCTGTCGTTCCTGGGCATGGGGGTGCGGCCGCCGACGCCGTCCTGGGGAGTGATCCTCAACGACGGCTACAACTTCATCCGCAACTCGCCCTGGCCGGTGATCGCGGGCTCGGTCCCGATCGTGCTGGTCACGCTGGGCTTCACCTTCATGGGCGAGGCGCTGCGCGACATCTTCGACCCCCGGCTGAGGAAGGGCTGATGAGCGACCCTCTCGTGCGCGTCGAGCGTCTCTCGGTCGACTTCGCCACCCCGCGCGGCACGGTCCACGCGCTGCGCGACGTGTCGCTGGAGGTGCCGCGCGGCCGGATCCTCGGTCTGGTGGGGGAGAGCGGCTGCGGCAAGTCCACCCTCGCCTATGCCCTGATCGGCCTGCTGGCCGAGAACGCGCGGATCGCGGGCGGCGCGATCCGGATGGAGGGGCAGGACCTCGCCCGACTGAAGCCGGCCGCCTGGCGGGACCTGCGGGGCCGGCGGATCGCGATGATCTTCCAGGACCCGATGACCGCTCTGAACCCGGTGACCACCATCGGGCGCCAGATGCTCGACATCCAGTATCGCGACCCCGGCTCGCGCGCCGAGAAGCGGGCCAGGGCCATCGCGTTCCTCGAGCAGGTGCAGATCCCCGACGCGGCCGCGAAGCTCGACGTCTATCCCCACCAGCTCTCGGGGGGCATGCGCCAGCGGGTCTGCATCGCCATGGCGCTGCTGACCCGCCCCGACCTGCTGATCGCCGACGAGCCGACCACCGCGCTCGACGCCACGCTGGAGATGCAGATCGTGGCGCTGCTGCGGGAGCTGCAGGCGACGTTCGGCTGCTCGATCCTCTTCGTCTCCCACCACCTCGGCACGGTGGCGGAGCTCTGCGACGAGGTGGCGGTGATGTATGCGGGCGAGGTGGTCGAGCAGGGCACGGCGCGCGAGCTGTTCCACGACCCGCGCCACCCCTACACGCGGGCCCTCTTCGACTGCGACCCCGCGCGCATCCGCGAGGCGACCCGCCGCCTGCCGACCATCCCCGGCACGCTGCCCGACCTGCGCCGGCCGCCGCGCGGCTGCGCCTTCCGCGCCCGCTGCGCCCAGGCCTTCGGCCGCTGCGCCGCGGAGCATCCCGCGATGATCGGGCAGGGCCACGCGGCCCGCTGCCATCTCCTCGACGCTTCGCTTTCCGAGGTCGGGGGGACCCCGGCATGAGCCTCCTGGAAGTCGAGGACCTGCGCATCCGCTACCGCCGCCAGGGCCGCCTGCGCGCCGCGCTGAAGGGCGAGCGCCCCGATTTCGAGGCGGTCTGCGGCGTCTCCTTCGCCATCGAGGCCGGGAAGACCCTGGGCCTGGTGGGGGAGAGCGGCTCGGGCAAGTCCACGCTGGCGCGCACGCTGATCGGGCTGAAGGCGTCCGCCGCCGGCTCGATCCGCTTCGACGGGGAGGAGATCGCGACCGCCTCCGCCCGCGACTGGGCGCGGCTGCGGCGCGACATCGCGATGATGTGGCAGGACCCGGTGGGATCCCTCTCGCCGCGCCTGACCGTCGCCTCGCTGCTGGCCGAGCCGCTGCGCCTGCACGGCCGGCCGCATGGGCGCGAGGAGATCGCGCGCCTGCTCGCCCGGGTCGGCCTGCCGGGGGAGTTCGCGACGCGCTACCCCCACCAGCTTTCGGGCGGCCAGGCCCGACGCGTCGGCGTCGCCCGGGCGCTGGCGCTGGACCCGCGGCTGCTGATCGCCGACGAGCCGACCGCCGGGCTCGACATGTCCGTGCAGGGCGAGGTGCTGAACCTGCTGGCCGAGGTGCAGGCCCGCACCGGGGTCGCGATCCTGGTGATCACCCACAACCTCAACCTGGTGCGCCACGTCACCGACCGCATGGCGATCATGTACCTCGGCCGCCTGGTCGAGGAGGGGCCGACGGCGGAGATCTTCGCCCGCCCCCGGCACCCCTACACCGACGCGCTCCTTTCCGCGAACCCCGAGCCCGACCCCGACGCCCGCCAGGCTCACGTCCCCCTGCTGGGCGAGACGCCGAGCCCGGTGGCGCGGCCCTCGGGCTGCGAGTTCCACCCCCGCTGCCGCCACGCCCGCCCCGACTGCGCCGCCCGCGTCCCGGACTGGCGGGCCGAGGGCGCGCGCGGCCACCGCTGCGCCTGGCCGCTCTAGCCGCGTCGCCGCGCCATCCGCAGGCCGTCCCGCGCGAGGCCGGCGAGGCCCCCGGGCAGGAACGACAGCACCAGGATCAGCACGCCCCCCAGCACGATCGAGTCGACATAGCCCCCGAAGGACAGGAACTTCTCCTGCATCAGGATCAGGCCGGCGCCGATCAGCGGCGCGAGCAGCATCCGCCGCCCCACCAGCACCACCGCGGTCAGCATCAGGATCAGGAAGTAGGTCTCCAGCACGTCGGCCGAGATGTAGGCCCGCTGGTAGGCGTAGAGCCATCCCGCCGCCGCCGTGATCGGGGCCGAGACCAGGAACACCTGCAGCCGCGTGCGCAGCGGGTCGATGCCCGACATGGTGGCGAGCTCGGGGTTCAGGTGCACGGTCATCGCCCGCTGCCCCAGCCCCGAGCGGCGGAAGGCGTCGACCAGGTAGAGCGCCGCGACCAGCAGCGCCCAGGCGACCGGCCACAGCTCCCGGTCCGTGCGCGCCTGCCAGCCGGCGAGCGAGAACAGCGGAATGCCGCTGATCCCGTCGGAGCCGCCCAGGAACGCCCAGTTGGCCGCCACCGTCATCGCCACCACCGTCACCGCGTAGGTGACGAGCGAGAACACGAACTCCCGCAGCCGGAGCGTCACCAGCCCGATCACCGCCGCCACCGCGAGCGCGACGAGGATCGTCAGGGCCAGGCTCTCCACCGGCCCGAAGCCGAGCCGGGTGGTGGAGATCGCGGTCGCATAGGCCCCGCAGGCGAAGAACACCGGATGCGCGAGGCTGACCTCGCCGAGGTCCGAGACGATGACGTCGAGCCCGTAGGCCATGGTCGCGAAGATCGCGATCAGCACGAAGGCGGAGAACACGGCGCCGCCGCCCCCCAGCAGCCACGGCCCGGCGAGGATCAGGAGGGCGAGGACGGGCCAGAGCAGGATCCGCATCTCAGCGCCCTCCCGCACGTGCGGCGAGCCCGCCGGGGCGCAGCGCCAGCACCACGATCAGCACGCCGAACATCGCGGCGGTGGCGTAGGCCTGGCTGACGTAGGCGCCGAAGAAGGCGGTGAAGAAGCCCAGGCCCAGGCCCGCGAGATAGCTCCCCGTGACGCTGCCGATGCCGCCCAGCACCACCACGACGAAGGTGATGATCACCTCCTGGAAGCCCATCGAGGTCAGGATCGGCGTGCGCGGCGCGACCACGGCCGCGGCCAGCGCCACCGCCGCCCCCTCGAAGGCGAAGACGCCGAGGTAGACGCGGCGCACGTCGACGCCCGCCAGCAGCGCCAGCTTGGGATCCTCGGCCACCATCCGCACCAGGCGGCCGAGATGGGTGCGCTCCAGCACCAGCTTCAGGGCGATGAAGACCACGATGGTCACGACCACGATGGCCACGTCCTGCCAGGTGATCCACAGGTCGCCGATGTAGATGTCCCTCAGCGACAGCGGCGTGTCGAGGATCTGCCCGGTGGAGCCGAACGACAGCCCCGCCGCCCCCTCCAGCAGGTGACCGAAGCCCAGCGTCACGATCATGATCGAGACGAGGTCCTGCCTGATCGTCAGCCGCAGCAGCGTGCGCTGCATGATCCAGCCGATGATCACGCCCGCCAGCATCGCGGCGGGGACCGCCAGCAGATAGGGCAGGCCCCAGGCCGACATCACGAACCAGGCGACGAAGGCGCCGATCATGTACATCTGCCCGTGGGCGAAGTTGACCAGCCGCGCGGTGCCCAGAAGCACCGTCCAGCCGATGGCGATCAGCGCGAACGCGTGGCCCAGGATCAGCCCGTTCAGCGCCTGCTGCGCGAAGTTCATGCGCTTCCTCCCAGGTAGGCCTCGGCGATGCGCGGGTCGTCCTGCATCTGCGCGGTGGGGCCCTGCGCCAGGATCCGGCCCCGCTCCAGCAGCACCAGGCGGTCGACCACGGGGATCGTCGCCTTCACGTTCTGCTCGACCAGCAGCACCGTCAGCCCGTCGTCGACCAGCGCCCGGATCGTCTCGAGCACGGTGGAGACCAGCCGCGGGGCGAGGCCGATGGAGGGCTCGTCCAGCATCAGCGCCCGCGGCGCCAGCCGCAGGGCGCGGGCGATGCCCAGCATCTGCCGCTCCCCGCCCGAGAGCTGCCCCCCCAGGTGCCCCCGTCGGGAGGCGAGGTTGGGGAAGAGGTCGAAGATCTCGTCCGTCGACCAGGCCCGCCGGCCCTGCGCATGGCGCGGATGGGCGGCGTGGGCGAGGTTCTCGTCGACCGTGAGCGTCGCGAAGATCAGCCGGGATTCGGGGATCAGCAGCAGCCCCGCCTTCACCCGGTCGGGCGTGCGCAGGGCGGAGACGTCGCGCCCGTCGAGCCGCACCGTCCCGCTCGCCTTCGGCTCGCCCCGCGACCAGCCGGCGAGCGCGTTGACCAGCGTCGACTTGCCCGCGCCGTTGGCGCCGACCACGCCCACCAGCTCTCCCTCGGCGATGGCGAGACGGTCGACCGAGAGCGCGAGGTTGCCGCCGTAGCGGACCTCCAGCCCCTCGGCCTCCAGCACAGGTCCGCTCATGCGCTGCGCCCCAGGTAGGCTTCCAGGACGGCCGCGTCGCGGCGCACCTCCTCGGGCGGGCCGCTCGCGATCATCCGCCCCTGGTCGAGCACGACGATCCGGTCGGTGACGCTCATGATCAGGTCCATGTGATGTTCGATGACGACGAGGGCCATGCCCTCCTCGCGCAGGGATTGCAGGAGCGCGACCAGCTCGGCCATGTCGGCGCCGCCGAGCCCCGCGGCCGGCTCGTCCAGCATCAGGATCTTCGCGCCCGAGCCGTTGGCGAGCGCGATCGAGAGCATCCGCTGCACGCCGTAGGGCGTCTCGCCCGGATAGGCGTCGTGGTAGCGGGCGGGGACCCCCATCCGCTCCAGCGCCTTCGCGGCGGCGCGGCGGGTCTCGGCTGCGTCGCGGCGGGTGGCGAAGGGGCGGAAGACGGCGCGGGCGAGGCTCGCCCCCCGCTCGTCCTGCAGGACGGCGGCCATGTTCTCCAGCACCGTCAGGTCGCCGAAGAAGGCGTTCTGCTGGAAGGCGCGGCGCAGGCCGCGGGCGGCGAGGCGATGGGCGGGGACGTCGGTGACGTCCTCGCCCATCAGGCTCACGCGGCCCTCGCGGCGCACGAGGTGGGTGGCGGCGTTGTAGCAGGTGCTCTTGCCCGCGCCGTTGGGGCCGATGATGCCCAGGATCTCCCCGGGCGCCACCTGCCATGACACGTCGTCGAGAGCCACGAGCGCCCCGAAGGCCACCCGCAGCCCCTCGACCTGCAGCGCCGGGGCCGCGGTTTGGGTCGAGGCCATTTACTGCTCGACCACCATCTTCTGGTCCTGGACCGTGAACAGGTAGTGGTTGGAGTCGAGCTGCCCGTTGGGCTGGAAGGTGATGTCGCCCAGCAGCGTCCCCTCGAACGACCCGCCGCGGATGCGGTTCGCCACCGCCTCCTTCTCGAACGAGCCCACCTCCTCGACCGCCATCGCCCAGACCTGCAGGGCCGCGGCCGCCAGCGCCATGTACTTGTCGGGCGTGCGGTCGTGCATTTCCTGCAGCTTGGCGACGAAGGCCTGGTTGGCGGGGTTGGAGGCGAAGGGCTCGATCTCGGGGAAGTAGATGTCGGCGCCCACGACGCCGTTCGCGGCCTCGCCCGCGACCTCGATCACGCTCGGCGCCACCGTGCCCACGGCCGAGACCAGCGTGCCCGGCAGGCGCGAGCGGGAGGCCTGGCGGATCAGGGCGGGCATGCCGAGCCCCTCGTTGGCGTTGATCGCCACGGTGATCTCGGGATCGGCGGCCTTGACGGTGGTCAGCGGCACGCGGAAGTCGGCCTGGTCGAAGGGGAACTTCTCCACCGCCACCAGCTCGTACTCATGGCCCAGCTTGTCGAGCTCGGCCTCGATCGAGGCCTGGGCGCCGTTGCCGTAGGCGTCGTTCTCGGTGAGGAAGGCGATGCGCTTGGCGCCGTGGTCGGCGATGTATTTGGCGATCACCGCGCCGTCGAGCGCGTTGGAGCTGTTGAAGCGGATCGCCAGCGGGTTGCCCTCGCCCGACAGGATCGGGTCGGCCTTGGAGATCGCGGTGATGTCGAGCACGTTCGCCCGCGCGATCACCGGCTGCATGGCGAGCGTCACCGGGCTGTTCCAGCCCTCGATGATCACCTCGACCCCCTCGCCGATCAGCTCGTTGGCGCGCGAGACGCCCACCGCGGGGGTGGATTCGTCGTCGCGGATGTGCAGCTCGATCTCGCGGCCCATCACGCCGCCCTTGTCGTTGATCATCGTGGCCATCGCGTCGAGCGACTCGGCGATGTGCTGGCCCTGCGGACCCGCGCCGCCCGACAGCGGAAAGATGACCCCGACCTTGACCGTGTCCTGCGCCCAGGCGGCGCCGGCCGCGAAGGCGGCGGCGGCGACGAGCAGGCCCGTCCCGAACATGCGTTGCATGGCTTCCTCCCTTAATTGGTCGATTAATTGATTCGACCTTGCGGGAACCTTAGCATCCCCTCCGGCCTCGGGGCGAGAATCGTGCGCTCCGTCGTCCGGAACCGGCGATCCCGCGCAGACGGGGGCCGCATGAGGGGAGAACCGCATGACCCATGTCGTCGTAGCCGGCGGGGCCGGAGTGGTCGGCTCGGCCGCGGTCGAGGCCTTCGCCGCCGCCGGCTGGCGGGTGACCGCCATCTGCCGCCGCCCGCCGCCCGACCTGCCGGGGGTGGAGCACCTGGCGCTGGACCTGATGGACCGCGAGGCCTGCGTCGCCGCCATGGGCCGGCTGGGGGACGTCACCCACGCGGTCTATGCGGCGCTCTACGAGCTGCCGGGCCTGGTGGCGGGCTGGCTCGACCCCGGGCAGATGGAGACCAACCGGGCGATGTTCGCGAACTTCCTCGACCCGCTGGTCGAGGCCGCGCCGGGCCTGCGCCATGTCTCGATCCTGCAGGGAACGAAAGCCTACGGCGGCCACGTGAAGCGCACCATGCCGGTCCCGGCGAAGGAGCGCTGGCCCCGCGACGACCACCCCAACTTCTACTGGCTGCAGGAAGATCACCTGCGCGCCGCGGCCGAAGGCGCCGCCTTCTCCTGGACCATCCTGCGCCCGCAGGTGGTGTTCGGCGGCGCGGTCGGCTCTGCGATGAACATCGCCCCGGTGATCGGCGTCTTCGCCGCGCTCTGCGCCGAGGAGGGGCGCCCCTTCGGCTTCCCCGGCGGCCCCGCCTACCTGTGGGAGGCGGCCGATTCCCGCCTCGTTGCGAAAGCCCTGCTGTGGGCGGCGGAGGCGCCGACGGCGCGCAACGAGATCTTCAACGTCGCCAACGGCGACGTCGCCGACTGGCATCAGCTCTGGCCCTCCATCGCGCGCGCCCTGGGCCATGAGCCGGCGGAGCCCGAGCCGGTGGAGCTCGCGACCTGGCTCCCCGAACGGGCCGAGGCCTGGGACCGGATCCGCGCCCGCCATGACCTCCGCGCGCCGCCGCTCTCGCGGTTCCTGGGCGAGTCGCACCACTACGCCGACCGGGTCATGGCTCATGGCGGCAAGCGCCCGCGCGACCCCTGGATCGTCTCCACGATCAAGATCCGCCAGGCCGGGTTCGACGCCTGCCAGGACACCGAGGACATGTTCGCCGACTGGTTCGAGAGGCTGGTCCGCGAGCGGATCCTGCCGCCGCCGGGGGGCTGAGCCGCAGGAAGGGATTGCTGTTTAACCGACCAGCTAATAACCTCGTGCAACGGACGCCGGCGCAGACCGGCGCCGCCCCGAAGGGGAGGAGAGCCGGACGCCCCGCCCGATCCCGGGCGGGGGCGCAGCCGCGCCCCTCGCCGCCGGAGCCTTTCGCACGACCAACGACGGCCCGCCGCCTCCCGCGGACGGCGCCGCGGGAGGAGACGACGCCATGGACGGAGCCGAGAGCGGTTTCGAGACCCTGATCTACGCGCGGCCCGACCATGTCGCCCGCATCACCCTCAACCGTCCCCACCGGCGCAACGCCCTCAACCGGCAGGCCTACGACGAGCTCGAGGCCGCCTTCCGCCGCGCCTCCGCCGACCCGGAGGTGCGCTGCGTGCTGGTCACCGGCGCCGACGCCTCGTTCTGCGCCGGCGAGGACGTGAAGGAGATGATGACGGGGGAGAAGAAGCCCCCCTCGACGCTCGCCAAGCGCCCGCCGACGCCTGCGGCGATGGCGGCGCTGGAATGTCCCGTGCCGGTGATCGCCGCGGTCAACGGCTCGGCCGTGGGCTGGGGGATGGAGCTCGCGCTCTACGCCGACATCCGCATCGCCTCCGAGAAGGCGGTCTTCGCCGAGCTCTTCATCCGCCGCGGCCTGATCTGCGACATCGGCGGGCTCCTGCGCCTGCCCGCCATCGTGGGGCCGGAGCGGGCGGCGGAGCTGCTCTACACCGGCGACGTGATCGATGCGGCCACCGCCAAGGACTACCGCCTCGTCTCCCGCGTCGTCCCCCACGAGAGCCTCCTGCCGGAGGCGGAGGCGCTGGCCGCCCGCATCGCCGCCAACCCGCCGCTGGCCCTGCGCTGCATGAAGGAGGGGCTGCGCAAGTCCGCCTACGGCGACCCGCGCGAGCTGGGATCGTGGGCGATCGACACGATCTACCGCCTCTTCGACACCGAGGATCACCGCGAGGGCGTGAAGAGCTTCCTCGAGAAGCGCGAGCCGGTCTTCACCGGCCGCTGACCCCGCGTACAGGCGCGCCGCCCCGCCCGGTCGGCGGCGCGCCAGACACGAGGCCGGGCGCGGGAGGAGAGAGATGACCGCCAGCAGACCCTGGGTCCGGATCGGAGACGAGACGCGCGCCCATGCCGAGATCGACGCCGAGGCCCGCCGCGCCGCCGCCGGCTTCCGCGCCATGGGCGTCGGAGAGGGCGACGTGGTCGCCGTGCTGATGCGCAACAGCTTCGAGTTCATCGCCGCCACCCTCGCCGCCGGCCTGGTCGGCGCCTACGTGGTCCCGGTGAACTGGCACAACACGCCCGAGGAGGTGCGCTACGTCCTGGGCAACTGCGGGGCCAAGGCGGTGGTCGCGCACGCCGACCTGCTGCGCCGCTCCGGCAAGGCGATCCCCCCGGGCGTCCGCCTGATCGCCGCCCCCACGCCCTCGCTGATCCGAGAGGACTACGCCGTCTCCGACGCCGAGGCGGCCGTGCCCGAGGGGGTCGAGGTCTGGGCCGATTTCGTCGCCGCCAACCCGGAGCTGCAGCCGCCCTTCGCCGTCTCCCCCGGCTCGATGATCTACACCTCCGGCACCACCGGGAACCCCAAGGGCGTGCGCCGCCTGCCGCCCACGCCGGAGGAGGTCGAGGCCTCGGGCGAGATGCTGCGCATCGTGGGCGGTCTCGAGGGCTGGCAGGACCGGATGAGCGAGGCGGTGTTCCTGATCCCCGGGCCCGCCTATCACTCCTCCCCCAACGGCTGGCTCTTCGGCGTCTACAACATGGGCGGCAACCTGGTGGTCGAGCCCCGCTTCCGGGCCGAGCGGGTGCTGGCGCGCATCGAGGAAAGCCGCATCACCCACGCGCTGATGGTGCCCACCATGTTCGTGCGCCTGCTGGCGCTGGACGAGGGCGTGAAGGGCCGCCACGACGTCTCCAGCCTCGTCAGCGTCAACCATGTCGGCGCGCCCTGTCCGCCGCATGTGAAGCGCGCGATGATCGACTGGTTCGGCCCGGTGATCACCGAGCACTACGGCTCCACCGAGCTCGGCGCCGTGACCTACTGCACCGCGCAGGAGTGGCTGGAGCATCCGGGCACCGTCGGCCGCGCCCTGCCGGGCTGCGAGATCGAGATCCACGACGCCGACGGACGCCCGCTGCCCCCGGGCGAGAGCGGGGAGATCGTGGCGCGCCGGGTCTGCTACCCCGACTTCACCTACCACGGCGACGACGCCAAGCGCCGCTCGACCGGGCGGGCGGGGGGGCTGCTGGCGCCCGGCGACATGGGGCATCTCGACGAGGACGGGTTCCTCTACCTCTCGGGCCGCGCCTCCGACATGATCATCTTCGGCGGCACCAACGTCTATCCGGCGGAGATCGAGGCCGAGATCCACAAGATCCCCGGCGTCGCCGACTGCGCCGTCTTCGGCATCCCCGACGAGACCTACGGCGAGGTGGTCTGCGCCCACATCCAGCCCGACCCCGGCGCGACCCTGACCGAGGAGGGGCTGAAGGCGGCGCTGAAGGCCTCGCTCGCCTCCTACAAGATCCCCCGCCGGGTGGTGTTCGAGGCGAGCCTGCCGCGCGAGGACACCGGCAAGATCTTCAAGCGCAAGATCCGCGCCCCCTATTGGGAGGCGCTCGACCGCGCCATCTGAGCCCGCCCCGGCCCCGGCGGCCCCCCCTCCGTGGGAGGGCGCCGGGCCGGGCGCGTCGCCCTCCGCCGGAGGCGCCCCGGGCCTGACCCGGGGCCGCTTCCGACGGCCGCCGCCGGCGCCGTCCGACAGGGGTCTGCGGGCCCTTGCCGGCCGGTCGACAGGCGGTTGACAGGCCCCACCGGCGCTCATAGCGTCAGGCCGCCTGACAATCGTCAGGTCAATATCCGGGGGCGGCGCCCGCCCCTCGACCAAGGATCCGGCGCCCCGTCGCCGGACGCGCTCCGGGAGAAGACCGCCGTGATCCAGACCTCGCCCCGCCCCCCTTCCCTTCGTCCCGCGCGGAGGGTCTGAGCCATGGCCGGGCAGGGCGGATCGGGCGCGCTCGCGGGCGTGCGGGTGCTGGACCTGGGCGGCGAGGTCGCGGCCGCCTACTGCGGCGCGCTCTTCGCCGCCTGCGGGGCCGAGGTGATCCGCATCGAGCCGCCCGCGGGCGACGTCGTGCGCCGCCTGCCGCCCTTCGCGGACGGCGTGGCGCGGCCCGAAGGCTCGGGCATGCAGATGTTCCTCGACGCGAACAAGCGCGGCCTGGCGCTCGACTACACGAAGCCCCGCGGGGCGGAGATCGTGCGGGCGCTCGCCCGCGACGCCGACCTGGTGATCGAGGCGCTGCCGCCTGAGACCGCCGCCGCGCTGGATCTCGCGGTCGCCGCCCCCGACGCCGCCATCGTCTCGCTGAGCTGGTTCGGGCGCGAGGGGCCGGGGCGCGACTGGCGCGGCACCGACGCGGTGGCGATGGCCGCCGCCGCCTTCCTCTACCCCATCGGGCCCGAGGAAGGCCCGCCGCTGGTCCCCGGCGGCCACCAGTCCCAGATCAACGGCGGGCTCGTCGCCTTCGTCGCCGCGATGACCGCGCTGACCGGCCGGGCGCAGGGCGACGGGGGCGCGCGGCTCGACGTGTCGCTGGTCGAGGCGCAGGCGGCCTATGCCGAATCCGGCGCCGTCCGCTTCGCCTACGACGGGGCGCCCCCGCGCAGCCGCAAGGGCGTGAACCTGTTCCCGCCCATCGCGCCGCAGACCATCTTCCCCTGCGCCGACGGCTGGGTCGGCGTCACCTGCGTCACGCCCATGCAGTGGCGCGCCATGTGCGGGCTGATCGGGGCGCCGGAGCTCGCCGACGACCCGCGCTTCGCCACCTCCTTCGCCCGCTTCGACAACATCGACGCGCTCTATGGCGAGCTGGTCCCCCGCCTGAAGACCCAGCCCGCCGCCTACTGGTTCCACGAGGGGCAGAAGGCCCGCGTGCCCACCGCGCTGGTGCCCACGATGGCGGAGCTCGCGACCCTCGACCACCTGCGCGCCCGCGAGGCCTTCGGGCGCTACGAGCATCCCGACGCCCCCGCCTTCGAGGCGCCGGCGATCCCCTGGAAGTTCTCCGCCACCCCCGTCGCCCGCGGCGGCCGCGCGCCGCGCCTGGGCGAGCATGGGCGCGAGATCCTGAGGGAGCGCCTGTCCCTCACCGCCTCGGAGGTCGAGGCGCTGGTCGACCAGGGCGTCCTTCTCGCGCCGGAGCTTGCCGCATGAGCCGTCCCCTTACGCTTCGCGGCATTCGGATCCTGGACCTGACCATGGGCTGGGCCGGCCCGCTCGCCTCGCGCTACCTCGCCGACGAGGGGGCGGAGGTGATCAAGATCGAGGGGCCGGGCCATTTCGACTGGTGGCGGGGCTGGGACCTGGGCGGCAAGGCCGACGCGAACCAGACCCACGAGAAATCCCCCAACTACAACTACAACAACCGCAACAAGCGGGGCGTGGCCATCGACCTGACGCGACCCGAGGGCCGCGCGCTGGCCCTCAGGCTCGCCGAGACCTGCGACGCGGCGATCGAGAACCAGGCGACCGGGGTGATGGCGAAGCTGGGCCTGACCTACGAGGACCTGAAGGCCGCCAACCCCTCGATCATCATGCTCTCGATGCCCGGCTTCGGGGCGGAGGGGCCGTGGTCGGCCTACCGCGCCTACGGCTCGACGGTCGAGCAGTCCTCCGGCCTGCCGCACCTGACCGGGCGGCCCGAGGATCCGCCCGCCATGTGCCACATCGCCTATGGCGACGCCGCAGGCGGCATGAGCGCCGCCGCCGCCCTGCTGGTGGCGCTCTTCCACCGCCGCCGCACCGGCGAGGGCCAGCGCGTGGACCTCGCCCAGGTCGAGGGGCTGATGCAGTTCGGCATCCACGGCCCCATCACCCAGGCGATGACCGGCGCCCCGCCCGAGCGGCTCGGCCGCCGCCACCCGCTCCACGTCCCCCACGGCGTCTTCCCCTGCGCGGGCGAGGACCGCTGGATCGCCGCGGCGGTCACCGTCGACGAGGCCTGGCCCCCCCTCGCCCGCCTGCTGGGGCGCGAGGACTGGGCCGCGGACCCCGCCCTCGCCACGCCCGAGGGCCGGCGCGCGATCGAGGACGAGATCGAGCAGGCGCTCGCCGCCTTCACCGCCGCCCGCGAGCCGCAGGCCGCCGCCGAGGCCCTGCGCGGGGCCGGGGTCGCGGCGGCGCCCACCGTGCGCTCGGCCGATCTGCTTTCCGACCCGCTGCTGGCGGCTCGCGGCTTCTGGGTGGAGATCGACCGCGCCCATGTGGGCCCCAAGCCGCACCCGCTGAACCCGTGGTCCTACGAGGGCGTGCGCACCCCGATCCGCAGCCCCGCCCCCACGCTGGGCGAGCATACCGAGGCGGTCCTGCGCGACCTCCTGAACCTGCCCGAGGCGGAGATCGAGGCGCTGCGGGCCGAGGGCGTGGTCAACTGACCCCGGCCTCGCCCGTCCCGGCGCCGCGGCGCCTCGACCGCGCCGGACCGCGCCCGGGGGCCTCCCCCGTGCGCCCCGCCTGAAACCGATGCGAGGAGACCGGATGGACCAGCTCGCCGAGCCCGAGGAGTGCGTGTGGGAGGTGGACGGCCTGCGCTATGCGGGCCTCGCCTGGGGGCCCGAGGACGGAACGCCCGTGCTGGCGCTGCACGGCTGGATGGATCACGCCGGCAGCTTCGCCGAGCTCGGCCCGCGGCTGACCCGCTGCCGGGTGATGGCGGTGGACCTCAGCGGGCAGGGGCTCAGCGGGCACCGGGCGGCGCATGCCACCTACAACATCTGGGACGATCTTCCCCAGCTGGTCGGCCTGCTCGACCTGTGGGACTGGGACGACTGCGTGCTGCTGGGCCATTCGCGCGGCGCCAACATCTGCTCGCTCTTCGCCGCGGCCCTGCCGGAGGCGGTGCGGGCCTATGTGGCGCTCGATTCCCTCGCCCCCCAGCCGATCGGCGAGGACGTGGCCGCCACGCTCCGCGCCTTCGTGCAGGAGACGCGCTTCCGCCGCGCCCGCCCGCCGCGCCTCTTCGACAGCCCCGGCGACTACATCCGCCGCCGCGGCGACAAGGGCAACGCCGAGCGCACCGGCGAGGCGCTGGCCGCCCGCGCCCTGATCGAGACCCCTCACGGGTTCCGGATGCGCGGCGACCCGCGGCTCTTCGCCAGCTCCGCCGTGAAGCTCAGCGAGGCGCAGGTGGAGAGCGTGCTGCGCGGCATCCGCAGCCCGGTGCTGAACATCTGGGCGAGCGAGGGGACCCTGCACCTGCGCCCCGAGAACGCCGGCGTCGCCGAGCGGGGCGCCGCCCTGATCGAGGACTACGAGCGCATCGAGCTGCCGGGCGACCACCACTTCCACCTCGACCCCGAGGTCGCCGCGCCGATGGCCGAGGCGATCGAGGCCTTCCTCGACCGCAAGCGCGTGCGCTGAGGCGAGACGCCGGGCCAGAGAAAAGGGCGGCGCCGGACCTCCGGCGCCGCCCTCTGTCGTCTCGGTCCGCTCCGGTCAGGCGGGGGTGAACACCAGGATGTTCTGACCGGAGGCGGAGGGGCGGAAGGCCGCCTTCACCTTCTGGCCGATCTGCAGCGCCTCGGGGTCGCAGTCGACGATGTTGGTGATCGCGCGCACCCGGTCGGCGATCTCGACATAGGCGTAGACATACTTGCCCCCGCCCTTCACCTGCTGGGCGGTGAACGAGTAGATCGTGCCGGTCCCGTCGCTCTCCTTCCACTCGAGGTTGTCGGAGTAGCAGTGCGGGCACATGGCGCGCGGGAAGTGGTGGCCGCGGCCGCAGTCCATGCAGGTGCGGATCACCAGCTTCTTCTCGTTCAGCGCCTCCCAGAAGCCCTTGGTCTCGGGCAGCATCCAGGGGTCGGCGTAGGTCATCTTGTGGTCTTCGGCCATGGCTCAGTCCTCCCGCGCCAGGATCAGGGTCGAGGCGCCGTGGCGGGTGCCGAGGCTCCCCCCGGTGCCGTGGGCGAGCGCCAGCGCGCAGTCGGGGACCTGGACGGCCGGATGCGCCTCGCCGCGCAGCTGGCGGACCGCCTCGATCACCTTGGTCATGCCGCCGCGGTTGCCCGGGTGGTTGGAGCACAGGCCCCCGCCGTCGGTGTTGAAGGGCAGCTTGCCCTTGCCCGAGATCAGGTTCCCCTCGGCCACGAAGCCGCCGCCGTGGCCGGGCTTGCAGAAGCCCAGGTCCTCGATCTCCAGCAGCACGGTGATGGTGAACGAGTCATAGATCGAGGCGTACTGGATCTGATCGGGCGTGCAGCCCGACATCTTCCAGGCCTTCTCGGCGGCCCATTTGCCGGCGGTGAAGGTCAGGTCGATGTCGCCCGCGCCCTGGTGCTTCACCGCCTCGCCGGTCCCGAGGATCTTCACCGAGGGCCGGTTCAGCTTCTTCGCGATCTCGGAGCGCGCCAGGATCAGCGCGCCGCCGCCGTCGGTGATCACGCAGCAGTCGAAGCGGTGCAGGGGCGTCGCCACCATCGGCGAGTTCACCACGTCCTCGACCGTCACCACGTCCCTCAGCAGCGCATGGGGATTGTGCTGGGCGTGGTGGGAGGCCGCGACCTTGATCCAGGCGAGCTGCTCGGAGGTCGTGCCGTATTCGTACATGTGCCGCTGGGCGGCGAGCGCGTAGTTCGCCGGCACGGTGGGGTGGTAGGTGAGCTCGAAGTCCTGGTCGGGCTTGTTCGAATCCGTCATCGGGCGCGAGCCCTTGGCGGGGGTGCGCGGCTTGCCCGCCAGCGTGATCAGGGCCACGTCGCACAGGCCGGCGTCGATCGCCCGGGCGGCGCGCGCCACGTGGGAGACGTAGGAGTTGCCGCCCGTCTCGGTCGAATCGACGTGGCGCGGCGTGATGTTGAGATACTCGATCAGGCTCATCGGCCCCATGCCGGGCGTGTCGCCGCCGCAGAAGAAGCCGTCGACGTCCTTCAGCGACAGCCCCGCGTCCGCCACGGCCCCCAGCGCGGCCTCGGCCTGCATCTGCGCGAGCGACTTGTCCGGCGCGTGCCGGTAGGGGAGTTCGTAGGCGCCCACAAGGCGCGCGTCATGTGCGGTCATCTTCCCTCCAGGTTCGTCCTTCCCCTGTCCCGCGCCTCGCCCCTGGGGGGGGCGGCGGGACCGGGTGCGGCGCGGCAAGCTTGCCGGCCGGTCGGATATTCGCCGGTAATGCGCCCGAGCGCCAGAGGCTCGGCGCGCCCGCGACCCTTCATGCAGGGTCGCAGGCGGGCCGACCTCGTCGGGCCGGACGAGTTGGGGGCGGACTCGGGCGGGCGGGGGCGGCGGCGGGGACGGCGGCGGGGGGCGGCGTCAGCCCTCGATCAGCCCGACGCCGGCCGCGCGCATCTCCTCGACCGCCTGGGCGAGGGAGCCGTCGAGGTCGATGGCCCGGCAGGCGTCGAGGCGCACGCTCGCGCGGAAGCCCAGCCGGGCGGCGTCGAGGGCCGACCAGCGCACGCAGAAGTCGGTGGCGAGGCCGCAGAAGGTCAGCGCCTCGATCCCCCGCTCGCGCAGATAGCCGGCGAGGCCGGTGGGGGTCTGGTGGTCGTTCTCGAAGAAGGCCGAGTAGCTGTCGATGGCCGGCCGGAAGCCCTTGCGGACCACCAGCTCGGCCCGCTCGGTGGCGAGGTCGGCGTGGAAGGCGGCGCCGGGGGAGCCCTGGACGCAGTGGACGGGCCACAGGACCTGGGGGCCATAGGGCGCCTCGACGGTCGAGAAGGGCTCGGCGCCGGGGTGGTTCCCGGCGAAGGAGGAATGGTCGGCCGGGTGCCAGTCCTGGGTGAGGATCACCGAGGCATGCTCGGCCTGGAGCGCGTTGACGAGGGGGACGATCTCGTCCCCCCCGGCGACGGCGAGCCGGCCCCCGGGGCAGAAGTCGACCTGCAGGTCGATGACGATCAGGGCGCGGTCGGCGGTCATCGCGGGCTCCGGCTTGGGAAGGGGCGGGGTCGCGGGGAGCCTCGGGCAATCCGCGGGACCGTTCAAGGGGGCGCCGCGTCGGGCCGGGCGCGTGGGGGGGACGGCGCGCCCGCGGCGCCGGGCCGGGGGCGCGCCTGGGGCGAAGGGGGCAAGCGGCGGGCGCCGGCGCGGACCTCCCGCGAAGCTCGTGGGGCGGGCGCCGGCAGGGCGCGCCGTTCCGGCGCGGCGCCGCGGCGGGCGGGGCGCGTGGGGGGAGGGCGTGCCCGCGGCGCGAGGCTGGCGGTGCGTGGATGGCGAGGGGAGCCGGGCGCGCGCGGAGGCGCGGGCCTCCGACGACGCTCGCGGGGCAGGCCCCGGCAGGGCGCGCCGTTCCGGCGCGGCGCCGCGGCAGGCGGGGCGCCTGGGGGGAGGGCGCGCCCGCGGCGCGGGGCGGGCGCCGCGGCTGCGGCGAGGGGCGCGGGCCGCCAGCGGGGCGAAGACCTCTGCGGGAGCGTCGGGGGCGGCGGCGGCGGCGGGCGCCGGTTCGCCAGGACGCCGCGTCGGGCGTCGCGCCTGCGTCCCGCGCGCGCTCGCGGCGCGGAGCTGGCGGCCCGCCCGGGGCGGCCCTCGCCGCCCGCGCCTGCGCCGGGATGCGCCGCGGGCGGGACGCCGGCCACGGGCGCGAGGGTCGACGCGGCGCCTTCGGGGCGCGGGCGGGGCCGGGCGCGACAAGGCGTCGGTTGCCCTGCGCGGGCGGATGGCGCGGAGTGGGGGCATGCCGGATCGCGCGACCTTCCCCCTTCTTGCGCACCGCCGCGCCGCGCGCGGGGCGCGGGGCGTCGGTCTGGCCGCGCTCGCCTGGCTGGGGGCGGGGCTGGGGACGCCGGCGGGGGCGCATGTCTCGGAGGGGGCGGTGGCGCTGCTGCTGCCCACGGAATACTGGATCCCCGCCGGGGCCGCGGCGGTGGCCGCCTCGGCGCTGGCGCTGGCGCTCGCTCCGCCGGCCTGGGCGCGGGCGGCGAGCCGCGCCCTCCCCCTGCCGCTGCCCGAGCCGCGGGGCGGGGAGCGGATCCTCGGCCTCGCCTCGGCCCTGGGCTTCTGGGCGCTGGTCCTGATCGGCTGGTTCGGGCCGCGGGACCCGCTGGAGAACCTCGCCGCGCTGGGCCTGTGGTGCGGGCTCTACCTGCTGCTGCCGGCGGCGATGCTGGTCGGGGGCGACCTGTGGGCCTGGCTGTCGCCGTTCCGCGCCGCCTCGCGCGGGATCCGGGCCCGCCTGACGGGCGGCCGCCCCCCGCCCCTGCGCCTGCCGGCGCGGCTGGGGATCTGGCCGGCGGCGGCGAGCTGGCTCGCGCTGATGGCCTTCGCGCTGGTCGATCCGGCGCCCTTCGATCCCGCCCGCGCCGCCACCGCCATGGCGCTGTGGTGGCTCGTTCATGTCGGCCTCTCGCTCCTCTTCGGCGACGCCTGGCTGGAGCGGGGGGAGGGCTTCGGCGTGTTCCTCTCCCTCTTCGCCGCCCTCGCTCCCCTGCGCGCCGAGCACGGGCGGCTCGCCCTGCGCCTGCCCGGCGGACGGCTGGCCGAGGGCGGGGCCGGCGCGCTCGCCGGGGCGGGCGGCGCGGGCTTCGCGCTGGCGGCGCTGGGGGCGGGGATCTTCGACGGGCTGAACGAGACCTATCTCTGGCTCGGCTGGATCGGGGTGAACCCGCTGGAGTTCCCCGGCCGCTCGGCGGTGATCGCCGAGTCGCTGCTGGGCATGGCCGGCTCGGTGGCGCTGCTGACGCTGGCCTGCGGGGCCTGCGTGGCGGGGGGGATGGCGCTCGCCGGTCCGCCCGCGCCGGGGGATCCGGCGCAGCCGGGCCCGGGCCGGGCCTTCGCGCGGCTGGGCCTGTCGCTCGTCCCCATCGTGGCGACCTATCACGTGGCCCACTACATCCCCGTCGTGCTGGTGCAGGGGCAGTACCTGTGGGCGGCGCTGGGCGATCCGCTGGGCCTGGGCTGGGCGCTGACCGGCTTCGCCTCGGACCAGGTCACCACCTCCTTCTTCAACCATGTCGACGACGTGCGCCCGATCTGGCTCGCACAGGCCGCGACCATCGTCGCGGGCCACGTCGTCGGCGTCTTCGTGGCCCATGCCGCGGCGCTCGACCTCTTCGGCTCCGCCCGCCGCGCGGCGCGCAGCCAAATCCCGCTCGCCGGGTTCATGGTGCTGGCAACGCTGCTCGGTTTGTGGCTCCTTGCCGCTCCGAAGGGCGCCTGACGGGGCCCGGTGTGAAAACGCTGGACAATTCGTTTGCACACATACAGCCTGAGTCCACAAAACCGGCGTGCAGCCGGGGGCCGACAGAGGAGGGTCCGATGTCCGAGAGCGTGAAGACGTCCGCGTCCGGGGGGACGACGAAGATGGAGACCACGGCGACCGGCGCCGGCGGCTCCCGACTGCTGACCCGGCGCACGGCGCTGAAGGGGCTTGCGGGCCTCGGCGCCGCGGGGGCGGGCCTGGGCGCGATGCCCGGCTTCGTGCCCTACATCCAGGCGCAGAGCTCGGCGCCGATCAAGATCGGCTTCCAGGTCCACCGCACCGGCATCGGCGCCGCCTACGGCCGCTGGTACGACCGGGTGACCACCGCCGCCGCGGCCCTGATCAACGAGCAGGGCGGCATCAACGGCCGCGAGGTCCAGATCGTCGCCGAGGACGACGGCACCGATCCCAAGCGCGGGGCCGAGGTGGTCGAGAAGCTCGCCACCCAGGCCGGCTGCGACGTCGCCTACGGCACCCTCTTCTCGCACGTGGTGATGGGCTCCGCCCCCCGCGCGGGCGAGCTGAAGATCCCCTATTTCGTGGTCTCCGAGGGGCACCACGTCGCCTCGGGCGCGCTGAACCGCTGGACGATGCAGCCCGGCATCTCCGACGTGAAGAGCCAGGTGACCGCCATGGCCCCCTTCATGACGCAGAACCTGGGCAAGAAGGTCACCATGATCTTCCCCGACTACGCCTTCGGCCACGACCACCGCGACAACCTGATCCCCGCGATCCAGGCCCAGGGCGGCGAGGTGATCAAGACCATCGCCGTGCCGCCGACCGAGACCACCTTCACCAAGTACTTCCCGCAGATCCCGCGGGAGACGGAGGTGCTCTACCACGTCATGGTCGGCCCCGCCGTGCTGACCTTCGTCAAGGAGCTGGGCGAGTTCTTCGGCCCCTCGCGCCCCGAGATCTTCGGCTTCATCGACAGCCTGGAGGCCACGGACCTCACCAACCCCGGGCTCGAGTTCCTCGACGGCACCTATTTCTGGGAGGGCATGCCCCGCTACGCCCAGGAGGGGGGCCCCGAGTTCGACGCCTTCTACCGCGAGAAGGTGGGCTGCGACGCCAGCGGGGCCTCGGTCTCCGACCCCAAGGACATCTCGACCTACGCCCACATGTTCGGCTGCTGGGAGACGCTGCACATCATCAAGGCGGGGATGGAGGCGGCGAGCTACGCCGGCCCCTCCGACCGCCAGAAGCTGATCGAGGCGGTCGAGGCGATGGGCGAGATGCCGGCCTCGCAGGCCCATCCCCAGGGCGCGAAGATGTTCAACGGCAAGACCCACCAGGTCTTCGCGCCGCAGTACATCTCGAAGATGGAGGGGGGGAAGCTGGTCCTCCAGCACACCGCCGGGATCGAGGCGGGGATGTACCCCGACGAGGTCGACTACACGACCATGTCGTTCTGAGCGGAGC
>Ga0310345_10000712_pt1 | contig 44427 bp, 32 predicted proteins | sample HC15DNA20500_MG_FD_204667 | JGI IMG/M metagenome (GOLD analysis project Ga0310345, IMG submission 204667) | Marine microbial communities from station ALOHA, North Pacific Subtropical Gyre - HC15-DNA-20-500_MG | ecosystem: Environmental > Aquatic > Marine > Oceanic | place: Pacific Ocean: North... | reverse complement strand
AGCTCTTTGGTAAGAAATAAAATTAAGATTATGGGTGCGTAGTAAATATAGTTTGGCACAAATAGCTTGAAATAGAGCAGCAATTGCAATGGTTTCTTTTATTTTTAAGGGAACATCACAAATCCTAAATTCAACTGTGTTAAAAAATGGATGCACTCTTACATCCCACCAAATTTTTTTAGCATTATCAATGCAATTGGTTTTGATTAATAAGTTAACATAGGCTTCATATGCTTCAATACTTTGAAAATGATCGGGAATACCCGTGCGGGGAAACTTATCAAACACTTTTGAACGAAATGATTTGTATCCGGTAAAACGCCCTTCCCAAAAGGGTGAGTTTGTGCTTAATGCGTACACATGCGGTAAAAAGTAGCGGGCACTATTGGCAATATGTATGGCCATTTTTCTATCTTCTACTCCCACATGTACATGTAATCCAAAAATTAAGTTGCTTCGAGCGGCTTCTTGTAACTCGTTTACAATTTGGTGATAACGATCATGGTCGGTAATTAATTGGCTATTCCAATGGCTAAAAGGATGTGTACCGGCTGCCCCAACAGCCAATCCCATACTATTGGCAATGGCAGAAATATTCCCTCTTAAGGCAGCAACATCATCTAATGCCTCATTAATGTTACTGCAAACATCAGTACCAACTTCTACAACTGCCTGATGCATTTCGGCTTTTACTTTATCTTTCAAAAGTTTTTGTCCCTCAATTACAATTTTTTGTTCATGGCTCTTTAATTCCCGGCTTTCGGGGTCAATAACCATGTATTCTTCTTCAATACCTATTGAAAATTGATGGTAGTTAGGGGTTGACATATATAAAGTTATTTCAATTCTTTATTTTGAAGCATTAATACAATTTGCTTTGTGCGCAACTTCTTTTTACAAATTCACCCCAGGTTAAGTTATCTCTTCCCGGTAGTTGAGTTTGAGCTCTTTCAATAGCAAAATTAGCTGCTGTTTCTACAACCCATTCAAAGTTTTCTTCACCCACACTTGCTTTGTCAGCATCGGGTGCGGGGTTGCAAAAATCAATCGCAAAGGGTATACCGTTACGTACAGCCAGTTCTACGGTATTAAAATCATAGCCTAAGTATTGATTAATTCTGATAACAATATCGGTCATTTCTTGCAATAGTTGCGGTGAAGGATTAAAATGAGCTTCATATCTTAAATGATGCGGATTGCGGGGTTCATAAGGCATTATTCTTACATATTTACCGCCAATACAATAACAGCGATAGTATTCTTCGAAAATAATTTCCTCCTGTAATAGCATTACTAATTGGCCTGTGGTATTATATTTTTCAAAAAAGTCTTCCTCGTTTTTTAATTTAAATACATGTTTCCATCCACCGCCCGCAAAGGGTTTCATATATGCAGGAAAACCAACATATTGAAAAATACTTTCCCAATCTAATGGATATACTAAATTAGCGAATGATGCATCAGAAGTATCATCGGGTAATGAATTTGAAGGTAATATTACTGTTTTAGGAACAGGCACATTTATTTTTGTTGCTAAGCAGTTATTAAAAAATTTTTCATCGGCACTCCACCAAAAAGGGTTATTAATAACGGCGGTCCCACATAAAGCTGCATTTTTTAAATAAGCTCTGTAAAAAGGCACATCTTGGCTAATTCTATCTATAATAACAGTATAACCGCTGTCTTCACCTTGCATAACCTTACTTATTAATACGGGTTCTGCTATAATATCATCTATTTGTTTGTGGTTAATTCTTTCAATAATTGCCTGAGGAAAACTTCTTTCTTTTCCAAACAATATACCTATTTTTTTCATAATATTTAAATTTGAATAATGGTTTTTTCAACAAAGAACTTTTTTAAAAAATTACAACATTAAAATAAGCTTTTTTATTTATGCTGCCATATGTTTATTGAATTTTTTTCTAAAATGAAAATAGTAAGTAACCAGAATACGGAAATGCTTAATGAACAATTGCAGACAAAAATTTAACTTTTGCAATACTTCAATTGTTATATTTGATTTATGCCAATGGACGCTTTGCAAGAAACAACCAAATTCACGGTTGTTGCACATAGTTTATACTCTCAGTACTTAGAACGCAATGTTGAGGTTGAATTTTATGTACCTCCGGATATGCATGTTTTAGAAGAAGTTAGCTTATTGTTTTTTAATGATGGTCAGGATTTGGGTAAAATTCCATTATTAGAAAAATTAAATCAATTGCAGGCTGAAAACAAATTAAATCCACTTTTATGTGTTGGCATTTATTGTGGCGCAGAACGCAAAAGAGAATATGGAGTTGCTTACAGCCCCGATTATTTAGGCCGAGGTGATAAAGCCGGACTATACACAAAATTTATTTTTGATGAGTTACTGCCTTATGTAAGAAAAAAATTTCATGCACCCTCTTTTAAAGAAAAGGCCTTTGCGGGATTTTCGTTAGGTGGGTTAAGTGCTTTGGACATTGTGTGGAACCACGCAACAGAATTTGCTAAAGTAGGTGTATTTAGTGGAAGTTTATGGTGGAGAAGAAAAGCTTACGAGGATGGCTATAATGATGAAACAGACAGGCTTATGCACTTGCAGGTGCAGCATGGTACATTTTATCCGTGGTTACAATTTTTTTTACAATGCGGAACCTTAGACGAAACTGCTGATAGAAATAATAATGGTGTTATTGATAGCATTGATGATACACTTGATTTGATTGTAGCATTAAAGGCTAAAGGTTTTACTGATGCACACATTCATTATTTACTGGTTGAAAATGGTAAACACAATTTTACAACATGGGGAAGTGCAATATCTGAATTTTTATTATGGGGCTGGGGAAAATAAATTATTCTGTTTTCAAATTCGTTATACAAAAAAAGCCGGAAGAAATTTCTTCCGGCTTTTTTATTTACGTTTTAAATTATGGTGTTAGTTAAACAAGTAACGTATTCCAATTTGTCCTTGCCAGCGTGAGAAAATGCTGGTGTTATCTTGGAAACTATTAACCTGTGGAATTTGGTTTTTAGGATCCTGATATAAGAATGAGAACATGGGTTTACCTGCATTTACACCAGATTGTGCTATCCCTTCAAATTTCAGGAAAGAAGTATTGGTGAAAGTTTTAGCAATGCCCCAGTTTGGATTTAAGAAGTTACCAACATTAATTAAATCGAATGTTAAACGAAGTGTATGGCGGTTTTTACCTGCTTTAATATAGAAGTCTTGAGTAACATTCATATCTAAATGTTTGTACCAAGGTAATACCACTGCATTTCTTTCAGCATATTGACCTCTGTGCTTACTTAAATAGGGGTCTTGTTGAATGAAATTATTCAGTTGATTCCAAATAATATCAGGTGTACGTGTATCTGTTATGGCACCACCACCACCTGTGTTTACAGGCACTAAAACAATGTCTGATTGAGTTTTAGGAATGTAAATTAAGGAACTGTTACCACCTGTAGCAGCATTTACTAAATCGCCTTGGTAGGTATATGAACCAACACCTGCAGTAGCTGCTTCAAATACAAAACCTATTGAAGTTGCATAATGTTTACCATACTCAAAGCGATATTGTGCATAACCGATAACGCGGTGAGGTTGATAGTAACGTGCATAACCTAATTCATCAGAGTTTAAGTCGCCATGTGTAGGTCTGTCTCTCCACATACTTTGTGCAATAGAACCACCATCATTCACATTTTTAGCTTGGCTATAAGTATAGGCAATGCTGGTAGTTAGGTTTTTAACAGAGCGTTGGAACTGAACAGTTGCAGTGTAAGCATATCCTTTATTGGTATTAGCCATTAAAATAGCACTACTAATATTAGGATTAGTTACAGTTGCACCTCCGGCACCAGACCATATTTTGGGTGAAGAGTAACGTAAACGATTATCAGGTCCTACTAATGGTGTTCCAGTTGAAGGAAGGTTTACGTTTTGGAAGTAAACCCCATTCACATCTTTTGAATAGGTTAATTCAACAGTAGCTACAATATTGCCGGGTAATTTTTGGTCAACAGCACTACTTACCTTCATTACTTGTGGATATTTAAAGTGTGGATCAGTAAATACTAAGTTATAGGAAGTATTGGGCGAAGTAGCGGAAGGTCTGTAGGTATTGATATTTGGACTAAATACCCAAGGTTGACCTGTTGCGGGGTTTGTTGTAGCTTGGAAAAATGAACCAAACTGTACTCCATTGTTACTGGCTTGGTTGCTAATCCATACAAACGGTGGAGGTCCGGCGAATAAACCAAAGCCACCACGGATTTGTGTTTGGTGGTTATGATTGGGATCCCAGTTGAAGCCAATTCTTGGAGAAATTAATACTTGCGTATTGGGTTTATGGCCTACATCATAAGTTTTACCATACCTAAACTGTAACTGCGAAGCATAAGGGTTAGCAGTAAAACTATTGGTAAATATAGGAGCATCTAAACGCAAACCATAAGTAAGTGTGAAGTTATCCTTCATTCTCCATTTATCCTGTGCAAAAACACCCAATTCATTAGCGCCAACTCTAGCATAGGGGAATGAACCATCCGGCGTTAAAGCATACTGAAGTGTATAGTTTTTGGCAGTAGGAGCTCCATTAATGGCACTGTTATAAAAGTCGGTTAAGGTATTAAATTGGTAATCACCTGCATAGTTTGGTGCAAAACCGTTTACAAACCTTTTAATATAATTCTGAGTACCTAATGTAATTTCATGGTTGCCTTTATACACTGTTAAGATATCAGAAAACTGAAATACATTGGTATTCAATTTATTGTTGTAAGTAAAGGGTTCATATCCAAAGGCAGTATAGCTTTGACCTTGACCATTCATAATGTCAACCATTGGAAAATCTGCCCCGGAAAGACTAGCTCTAAAATCTCTTAAAGCAGTATAACCAATTTGTAATTTGTTGGAAACTCTATTGCTAAAGCGCGTATTTAATTCTCCAATAACAATATTAAAATTGTTGTTGATTCTGTAACCACTACCGCTGAATGGTAATCCTGTTAAGCTAGGTTGACGGTTACCATTTGGAGCGCCACTATTACTGGCCGCAATATCACGATAAGATTTTAAGTAGTTGTACTTTAAAGTGAAAGTACTGTTTTTGCCTACGTTCCAGTCTAAGCGAGCAGTTAACTTATCGCTATAAGTATTGTAGTTATAGTTTTGATAGTTGCCCGGGTTGTATCCATATTTCTGAATTAAGAAATTCTTTAAAGCATCTAAAGTATCGGCTACAGCTTGAGAAATAACACCGGGAACTGAAGCTTGTCCGGGTTTTGCAGCAACATAAGTAGTTGCAGGCTGGCTAATTCTTTCTGATTCAGCACTAACAAATATGAACAATTTGTTTTCAATGATAGGAGCACCAATGGATGCACCACGTAAATTATAAGTATAGCTTGGACGTGGTACAGTGTTCGTTCTTACATTGTATCCTTGCAATCCGGGAGTGCGAATGTAGGTGTAAACTGAACCTTTTACTTGGTTGGTACCACTACGTGTTACTGTATTAACACCTGCACCTGCAAAACTACCTTGACGAACGTCATAAGGAGAAATATTCACTTGAATTTGTTCAATAGCGTCTAAGCTAATAGGTTGAGAACTGGTTTGTCCACCTAATGTAGAAGCTAAACCAAATGCATTATTAAAATTAGCACCATCAACAGTAATGTTATTATAAGAACTATTCATACCTCCAAAGCTCAATCCATTAGCGGAAGGAGTAAGACGCGTAAAATCTTGTAAGCTTCGGTTAATGGTGGGTAAACGTTCTATTTGTGCGCGACTAACAATTTCCTGGCTTCCGGTATGGCCGGTGTTAAACACTTTATCTTGCCTTAAACCCTTTACTTCAACAGTTTTAAGTTCATTGGCGGCAGGTGTTAAACTAAAGTCAGCTTTAAATTCCTGTCCTAATACTAAAAAAATATTGTCTTGTTGTTCCGTTCTATAACCCAAAAAGGTAACAGTAATTTGGTAAGGTCCACCCACTTTCATATTGGCCAAGTTGTATCGGCCATCTTTACGAGTAGTGGTTACGTACTTTGTGCCTGTAGGCAAGTGAATAGCAGTAACAACAGCACCTTGTATGGGGGTATTTCCGTCCATTACCCTCCCTTGTACATCGGAAGTGGTTTCTTGTGCCGTTGCATAACTAATGGCCCCAATAAAAAGGGCAAACATAAGTAGCAGTTTTCTTAGCATGTGATTTGATTTTTAATTTTGGTTGCAAAATTAAAGGTTAAAGCTTTAACATTCCTTTGAATGATTGTTACGCTTTCATTAACATACTGCAAAGATTCCGTTAAAAAGAAGAAGCCCCGAATAATTCGAGGCTTCTTTATCAAAATTTAATTGCTATTAAGCTAAAGTTTAAAAGAAGTATCTTAAGCCTAACTGCATACCCCAGGTACTAGCAGTAGTTAGTGTATTCTGCCAAGGCTTAGTTAATAATTGACCATTTAAGGTTTGCATCTTAAAGGTGGGTTGCCCCTGACTATTCAAACCATTAAAAATTAAGGGTTGAGTAGTTGTGGTTTGTTGACGAACACCCCACATTTTATTAATCAAATTGCCGGCATTTAAAATATCTACGGAAAGTTGTAAAGTATGTTTTCTTTCACCCACTTTAGCATAGAAGTCCTGTAAAATTCTAACATCGAAAGTGCTTAACCATGGCAAGTAAGCAGCATTTCTTTCTGCATCTTTTCCTTTATTGTTTCTTAAATAAGGAGTGTTTTGTACAAACTGTTGGAATGCTGCAGCTTGTTGAGCTGGGGTATAGCTGTAAGCCACACCATTGTATGTACCACTGTTGGTTACAAAAAGAACTTGTGATGGGTCTTTAGGTATATACATTAAATCAATGCCACTTAAACCATCATTATTAATATCACCTTGGTACACATAACTATAATTGTTTTGCTTAGCTAACTGACCAAAAATGCTGATGGTTGTTGCCATATGATTTAAATATTCCCAACGATAGGAAAGGGTACCGATAAAACGGTGCGGAGTAACATATGATGATGTTGCCAACTGCACGGTATTAGGTGTTCCGGTAGTTGCATTACTGTTCCAAACTGAAGTTGCTTGAGAACCGGGATTAGCACTTACTTCAGAAGCAAAGCTGGCAGTGTAAGCAAATGAGCCGTAGAATCCTTTAGCTGCAGCTTTCTGAATTTGGAAAGTAGCAGAACCACTTGATCCTAAAGTTGTGTTCTCCAAAACAATAGCAGTATTCAAGTTGCTGTACACATTCCTTGCAGCAGCAGAAGAAAATCTTCCTCTGTAATCAATACCATTAATGGTAGCATCCGGATTTTTTAAGTTGGCATTGCGCATTACTACTGCATTAACATCCTTAGTATATAAGAATTCAGTAGTAATTAACCAACCTTTACCCAATTTTTTATCAAATGCTAAGTTGGTACGCCAAACTTGAGGGAACTTAAAGTTGGGATCAATCAACACAATATTAGCATTGTTTGGTAATGCACCGGGAGTAGGGTTGAATTTGCTTAAGTAAGCATCCGGATTAGGATTGAATAAGAAATTTTGTAATTGAGCAGGGTTGTTTACTGCCTGACCGCTTTGGTACATAAAGCTGTTAGATGGCATATTTGTTAAGAATACAAAAGGTATTCTTCCTGTAAATAAACCGGTACCGCCACGGAATACTAAATTCTCTTCATCTATTTTGTAACGGAAACCTACACGTGGTGAGAAATATAATGTGCTTTTGGGCCATTGTCCTGTGGTGTAATGGGTTGGGTTGCCATTTTTGTCAGGAAAAGTTAATGCAGCAATGTTGGGGTTAGCCAATGGTTGCTGAGGATAAACAGGTTTATCAATTCTTAAACCATAGGTAATCTTCAACTTGTCATTAACGTTAAACTCATCCTGAGCATAAATGCCCAATTGCCCAATTTTTAAATCGGCTGAATAAGGAGCTGGTGTACCGGGTACTAATGAGAAGGTATATGAGAAGAATACCGGTGCACGATTATTCATAAAGTCACTAAGTGAATTATATGCATAGTAACTTGAAGCGCCGGGCATAAACATATTACCTACTCGTTGATATTCATAAGTAGCACCGAAAGTTAAGGTGTGCTTTCCTGCATAATAAGTAAAGTTGTCAGTGGCATTGTAAATGTCATTGATAACATCGTTATTACGAGTAAAGGGGTCATTACCTGCCGACATATAATTTTGTCCATTATTATTGAAAATATCAATAGTTGGGAAAACTTGTCCACCAGGAATGGTTCTGGTATCACGAATTTTGGTAATGGTTGCAATGAACTGGTTTGAGAAGCGACTGCTGAAACTTGAGTTTAATTCCACAGCGCCAGATCTAACTAAGCGATTAAAACCGTAGTTAGAATTACTGAAGGCCATTGAACGTAAACTAAAGCGGTTATTGGGCAAACGGCTAATTTGTCCACTTGCACCTACAACTGAAAATGGTGCAGCATTAGGAATACTACTTCCGTTTAATGGGTTCATATCAGTTCCAACCAACTCATTGTATTTAACACTCAATTTGTGCACTTTATTAATGTTCCAGTCAACCTTTAATAATAACTTATGATTGGCTGCAACAAAGTTGGGGAAGTTATCATAAGCCCCCGGGTCATAATTGTAAGTGTTTTTCAGAAAATCTGATAATTTCTTCAAAGAGTCAATGGGGGTTTGTGAAATATTGCCTGTACCACTTCCACCTGTTGGTGAATAGGTAATACCGGGTGAAGTATTTTCTTCATGCTCGTAGTTAGCAAAGAAGAATAATTTGTTTTTAATAATGGGTCCACCTAAAGTAAAACCATAGATTTTTTTGGTAGAAGGTGCTGGGTTTGTTAAAGTAACAGAACCTACTTTTTTACCATTATAATCTTGGTTGCGATATAATGTATAAGCAGAGCCATGGAAAGTGTTGGTACCGCTTTTGGTTACAGCAAAAATGCCGGCACCTGTAAAGCCTGATTGGCGAACATCATAAGGAGCAATATTTACTGAAACTTCTTCAATCGCATCTAATGAAATGGGCTGGCTGCCACCACCCGGTAAAGGATCAGAGCTTAAACCAAAGTTGTTGTTTAGGTTGGCACCATCAACCACCACATTGTTATACCTGCCATCGCGACCGGCAAAGCTGTTACCGTTAGCCTGAGGGGTAATACGTGTAAAGTCGGTAATACTTCTGCTAATAGTTGGTAAAGTTGATAATTGTCTTTGTGAAATTTGGGTAGAAGCCCCGGTACGGTCTGTGTTAATTTTCCGTGCTTGTGATGCTACCACCACTTCGGCTAAGTTGTTCGTTGCGTCTTGCATAGTAACATTGGCAATGTAGGGTTCACCTAAGTTTAGGTAAAAATCCTCTACTACTTCCGGCCTTAAGCCTACATATTTAAACTCAATTTTGTAGGGGCCGCCAATTCTTACGTTAGGCAAAGTGTATTCACCGCTTTTACGCGATACTGTTGTGTACACGGTTCCCGAAGGAATGTGGGTTGCAGTAATTGAAACACCTTCTAAAGGTTTTCCGTCTTGCATTTTTACAAAGCCTTTAATGCTACTGGTGGTTACCTGGGCAAATAGAGTTGCCGGTAAGCATAGTAATAGCAATACAAGGACTCGCAGTAGTTTTTTACTAAGCATAATGTTAAATTTTTCAGAGGCAAATAAAATGAATTATTTAGGTTCAGCAACATTAAAATATTAACAAATCGTTGCTTTTTATAAACGTTTACCGATTTTAAGGGGAAATCCACACTTTTTTTAAACAGATAATCGTAATAAACAGGCACATAATTTTAAACAAAAACCCCCATTAAGCTGTACTTTTGTAGTTAATTATTATATATGTTGAATTCTATTCAAGAAGGTATAGACGCTATTAAAAATGGCCAATTAGTAATTGTTGTTGACGACGAAGACCGTGAAAATGAAGGCGATTTTATTACCGCTGCTCGTAATGTAACCCCCGAAATCATTAATTTCATGACTAAAGAGGGGAGAGGGTTAATATGTGCTCCCATTTCAGAGGCTTTAGCTCAAAAATTGCAGCTAGATTTAATGGTGAATCAAAACACTGCTTTACATGAAACCCCTTTTACCGTTAGTGTGGATTTGCTAGGACATGGTTGTACTACGGGTATTAGTGCTCACGACCGTGCAAAAACTGTTCAAGCCTTAATAGACCCAAATACTAAACCTGAAGATTTAGGTCGTCCCGGGCATATTTTCCCTTTACGTGCCAAAAACGGTGGTGTACTTCGTAGAACTGGGCACACCGAAGCTACCGTTGATTTGGCTAGGTTGGCGGGTTTTGAAGAAGCAGGGGTTTTAGTAGAAATTATGAATGAAGATGGAAGTATGGCCCGATTACCTCAATTACTTGAGATTGCCAAAAAATTCAATTTAAAAATAATTTCTATAAAAGATTTAATTGAATACCGCTTAAAACAAGATTCATTAATTGAAGAGGTTACTCGGGTTGAAATGCCCACTAAATACGGCTATTTTAAGCTGGTTGCTTTTAAAGAAAAGCTGACCGGGGGTGAACATTTAGCACTCATTAAAGGTGAATGGCAAGCCGGCGATCCTGTTTTAACAAGAGTGCATAGCAGTTGTTTTACGGGCGATATTTTAGGAAGTTTTCGATGTGATTGTGGTGAACAATTGCACAAGGCCATGCAAATGGTTCAGGCAGAAGGTAAAGGAGTAATTTTATATATGAACCAAGAAGGACGTGGTATTGGATTAATGAATAAACTAAAAGCCTATAAATTACAGGAAGAAGGCATGGATACTGTTGAGGCAAATTTACATTTAGGTTTTGGAATGGATGAACGCGATTATGGTGTTGGTGCACAAATACTTAGGGCTTTGAATGTAACGAAACTGCGTTTAATGAGTAACAATCCTAAAAAAAGAGCTGCATTAAAAGGGTATGGTTTGGAAATTGTAGAAGTTGTGCCTATTGAAATTCCACCTAATCCCTTTAACGAAAAATACCTGCAAACCAAGCGCGATAAAATGGGGCATGAAATTTTAAAGAAATAAGCATAAAAAAAGCGGTAATGTTTTTTAAACATTACCGCTTTAACTTTTATCTGTCTTTTAAATAAGCTTCCTCTCGTTCATACTCTTTTTCATAAGCTTTTATAATGGCTTTTACCAGCCTATGTCTTACTACATCTTCTTCAGACAATTCAACATGTTCAATACCTTCAATGTTTTGTAAAATACGGGTTGCCTTGTGTAAACCACTTCTTTGATTACGCGGCAAATCAATTTGGGTAGGATCGCCTGTTATAATTGCCTTTGCATTGGCACCAATACGGGTTAAAAACATTTTTAATTGTAAATCATTGGTATTTTGTGCTTCATCTAAAATAATAAAGGCATTATCTAAAGTTCTACCACGCATATAAGCCAAGGGCGCAATTTCTATGGTGCGCGTAGTCATGTAATAACCCAATTTGTCGGCAGGTATCATATCATCTAATGCATCATACAATGGCCTTAAATAAGGGTCAATTTTTTCTTTTAAATCACCGGGCAAAAAACCCAAACTTTCTCCCGCTTCAACTGCGGGGCGAGTTAAAATTATTTTTTTAACCACCTTGTTTTTTAAAGCACGTACCGCTAATGCAACTGCAGTGTAGGTTTTACCCGTTCCGGCAGGACCAATGGCAAAAACAATATCATTTTTATCAATGGCTTGTACCATTTTTTTCTGGTTGGCAGTACGGGCACGAACAGTTTTACCATTGGGGCCAAATACCAAAATGTCATTGGGATGCCTATCAATAAAATGGTCTACAGTTTCGGCATCATCACCACCCAGTATTTGTTCAAAGTAGTTTTCACTTAAATGACCATTTCGTTCTAAATATTGCAGTATAAGTTCAATTTTTTCTTTGGCTGCATCAATTTGTTCCGGTGCACCGCTAATTTTAATTTGTGTGCCTCTTGATAAGATTTTTAATAATGGAAATTTCTTTTTCAATAAATCAAACTTGCCGTTGTTTACACCAAAAAACTCAATGGGGTTAACATTGTTTAGGCTAATAATTGTATCTGTCAATGTATTTGGATTTTAGGGTTAACAAATAAGGTTAATAATAAGTAACCGCTTCTTTCAAATTTAATTTTTTTATTCATTTAATTACAAACTTGTTTATGCACATGTGTGGAAAGAATTTTTATGTCATAGTAACACCTATCATTACAAGCTTGTTGTAATTTAATGAATATAACAGCAGTTAACCATTATTATTTTGTTAACAACATGGATTTGTTGGAATGATTATTTTCTTATTATTCAGGATGTATTAAATGCATAATTCCCGAAGTAGCAATTTGTAAGCCTACACAAAAAACCAAAAATGCACTTAAGCGATTTACTATTTGTCCGCCCTTTTCACCTAATTTTTTAATGAGTATGGGGGTGTAAGCATAACTTAAAAAAATAACAACGGCCATTAGCAAAACCGCAAAAATTAATGCGCCTAAATTGATGAAATACGCAGATATTTTTTTGGCATTGCCATGTGCACTTAAAGTTAACAAAACAGAAATAGTGCCGGCACCGGTTGTCATTGGAAAGGATAATGGATAGAATAAAATTTTATTAACACTGGCCATATCCGTATCCGTATCAGGGCTTTTAGTTTCTTCTTTCGGCTTAACATCATTGTTAGATGATAATAATTGCCAACCCATTTTGCAAATTAAAATGCCACCCGCAATTTGTACCACCGGTATTGAAATGCCAAACAATTTGAAAATCCAACTGCCAATAATAGTTGCAACAGCACAAATCATAAAACTGTAAATGGCAATTTTCTTAGCTGCAATTATTCTTTGGGCTCTTGTTAAATGATCAAGCAAGGGGTCCATTATTAATGCAGTACCGATTGGATTTACGGGAGGAAACAATGCGACAAATCCTATAAAAGCAAGGTTTAAAATATTAAAAATAACATTCATTTTTTATGCAGGGTTTGAGGTATTGGTGGGTTGTTTTTGACTATCTAATTTTTTTAATATTTCCAATATCAATTCATTTTGTTTTTCTAAGCGCAGTAAAATGGTTTCAATTTCCATTTCTGATTTTTGGTTAATTCTGAAATCAGTTTCTGCTCTTATTTCTGCATGTATGCCTTGTAGGTTCTGTCCAACCATAATTAAAGGCATTAACAGTAGCTGAATTAAGTTTGAAATAAATAGCCAAAGTACAAATGCCGGGTAGGGGTCAAAACGGTAAGCCTTCGGCCCTAAAGTATTCCATAATAACCACAAAGCTGACCAGCTAAAAATTAAAATGAAAAAACCCATGCTGCCCACTTTTATGGTAATCCACAAGGCTAGTTTATTAAGTGGAGTTAGTTGTTGCTTATATGCCGTATTTACATTTACTACAGGGCTATCTGGTGAAACCATATTATTATTGTTAATAATTTCATTAATTGTATTCATAATGCAAAACAGATTATGATTATTTAATTTTTTTAAGTTGATGGATCGTTTCTTCAGGCGATTTTGAATGAAATATAGAACTGCCTGCCACTAAAACATCTGCCCCGCTGTGCATTACCGCCGAAGCATTATCAAGTGATATGCCGCCATCAACTTCAATTAATACTTGAGGAGCTATTTTATTAATTTTTTGTTTCAATTCTTTTATTTTTATTAAAGAGTGGGCTATAAATGATTGACCGCCAAAACCCGGGTTTACGCTCATTATTAAAACCATATCAATATCGGTCAGCACATTTTCAATCATACAAATTGGTGTATGTGGATTTAATGCTACGCCCACCTTTATTCCTAAATTTTTTATTTGTTGTATATTTCTGTGCAAATGCGGACAAGCTTCAACATGTACTGTAATACTATCTGCACCGGCTTTTTTAAAATCTTCTACATATTTTTCCGGTTCTACAATCATTAAATGTACATCTAATGTTTTAGTGGTAGCTTTTCGTATGGCTTCAACAATGGGAATACCAAAACTGATATTGGGCACAAAACGACCATCCATTACATCTAAATGAAACCAATCTGCCTCACTTGCATTTAATCGCTGACATTCATTTTTTAAGTCTAAAAAATTCGCAGCTAAAATAGAGGGTGCTATGATTGGCATAATATTTTTTATTTTTCAATTTTAGGAAATATAAGCATGCAAATTTACTGATTTTGTAATCGGTTTATTGCAGTTGCAGCTTCATGCAAGGATGGGTCTAAGGTAAGAGATGTTTGATAGTTTTTAATGGCTTCATTTTTCTTTTGCATAGCCTCATAACACTTTGCTTGCCAGTAATAGGCATCTGCATAGGTATTATTTACCTGTGAAGCAAGTTGAAATATTTGTAAAGCATGCGTGTAATCTTTTTTATCAAAATAAATAAACCCTTTTTCCATGTAGGCTTCCATTAAAGTAAAATTTAAATTAATGCTTTGGTTAAACATGCTTAAAGCTTTTTCTGTTTGCCCGGTTCGGGCATAGTAAACACCTTCTATAAAACTACAATTGGCATCAATGGCTCTGCCTAGTTTTAAATCTAACACTTGATTGCATAAATCAATGGCAGTTATATTTTTTTGTTCGGCATATAAATTAGCCAATGATAATAGTGCATTGGCGTCAGGATATATTTCAATAGCATGCTTATAAGCATCAATGGCGCCGGCAGTATCTTCCGCATTTTCTAACAAATGTCCTTTTCTATACCATAACTCATAGTTGAATTTGTCGTTCATAATTAATGAATCAATTTGTTGAACAGCGGGCTTAAACATATTCAAACTATCTAAAGCATCCACTAATTTCATTCGCAAGGATATACTGTCAGGATGGGCATTTACGGTTTGTTGAAGCTTAGAAATGTAGGGATTAATAACATTCGTTTTGTTTGCACTGGCATCATCGAATTGTTTATCGGTTTTAGCTTCATGGCAAGCCATTACCATAAAAAAAAGAAAAAATATAATTAGGTATTTGCTTGGTTGCATAGCTGTTATATTACTTAATGACAGATAGCGTATAAATTTAATTGAACACTTGAATTATTTGTACTTGCAAAAGTAATGGGCTATATGCCAAAAAAATTTAAAAATAAGCTTTCTAATTATCTTACAGCCTTGCTTAATATTTAATTTGTACTGATGTAATGTTTTTTGCAGCTGAAAGTTTTATCTTCGGTGCTTTAAAATTAAAAAAATGAATACCGTTAACACTTTATTACTCTTTATTCATAGTTGGTTGCGTTGGATAATTTTGATTTTACTTTTAGTTGGCATTTTTAATAGCCTTTCAAAAATGCAACGACCATTGAGTAATGTGGCTAAAAAAATGAATTTATGGTTAATGATTGCTGCACATATTACATTACTAATTGGGTTGTATCAGTATTTTTTTGGTCCAATAGGTTTTGTGTTTTTCAGAACAATGGGGGTGGCGGAAGTAATGAAGAATCCGGTATATCGTTTTTGGGCGGTGGAACATATTACAGGAATGATTATTGCCATTATTTTAATTACTATTACTCGGGGCATTGCTAAAAAGGACATGGAACCGGCCAGAAAAAACAAGAAACTTTTGGTGTTGTATATTTTTGCTTTAATCATCATTATAGCCTCCATTCCTTGGCCGGGAAGATTTGGTGATTTACCACTTTTCCGTGGGCTTTAACATAAAAATTTTCATTTTTTATAAAAGAGGCTTTCGCCTCTTTTTTTTATCTTTGAAGGAAGCAGATTGTTATGCCTTATTTCAGAAATTTTATTTATTGGATAGATAAGCGGAAATGGAAATATGTTTTTTTGCTTACTATGTTGGAACTCTCAGGTCATTATTGCTCCAACTAAATTGTAAACCTATTTTTTATTCTCAAATCTTTTAATGTATGCCTTATTATATTCAACGAGGAAGTCTTCCTCCAAAACGTCATACCCAATTTCGGCAGGCCGATGGCTCATTATATGCCGAGCAATTATTTTCCACTGAAGGTTTCAGTAGCGATTACACTTTAATGTACCATTACCATCCACCTACCCAAATTATTAAGGTAGACGAACCCATTAATTGTATGCCTGAAATAGCTGAAGAAAAAATGCTCAAGCATCGTTGCTTCGAAACATTTCAGGTGAAGCCTGAAGCGGATTATTTAAAAAGTAGAAAGCCCTTATTGGTGAATAATGATTGTGCAATTTCTGTTGCCGCACCGGAAAAAAGCATGGAAGGATATTTTTATAAAAATGCTGATGCAGATGAACTTATATTTATTCATGAAGGCAATGGTATCTTGCATTCTCAATATGGTGATTTGTACTTTCAATATGGTGATTACATTGTTATTCCTCGTGGCACTATTTACCAAATTAGCTTTCAAAGTGCACATAACCGATTATTCATTGTTGAGTCATACAGCCCTATACGTTTTCCCAAAAAATATGTCAGTAAAAATGGACAATTATTGGAACATTCACCTTACACTGAACGCGATTTAAAATTACCTGAATTTAAGGAACCCATAAATGCCAAAGGCGATTTTTTAATTGAAACAAAAAAACGTGGAATGCTTTATGGTATTCATTATGCCAATCATCCTTTCGACGTTGTGGGATGGGACGGCTGCTGCTATCCTTACATTTTAAGTATTCACGATTTTGAACCAATTACCGGACGTGTGCACCAACCGCCTCCGGTGCATTTAACCTTTGAAGCTAATAATTTTGTTGTATGCAGCTTTGTTCCGCGGTTATACGATTATCATCCATTAGCTATTCCTGCACCTTATAATCACAGTAATATTGATAGTGATGAAGTATTGTATTATGTTGATGGTGATTTTATGAGCAGAAAAAATGTAACAAGGGGAATGATTACTTTGCATCCTGCGGGTATTCCTCATGGACCTCATCCCGGTGCAGTTGAAAAAAGTATCGGAAAAAAAGAAACACAAGAGCTAGCTGTAATGGTGGATACGTTTCATCCTTTACAATTAACTAAAACCGTTTTGGGAATTGAAAATAAAGATTATATTATGAGTTGGGCAGAATAATGATTACATAATTGCTTAAAACAATTATCATTGAAATGAAGAGCTGTTACCCAATTAGCGTAGCAGCTTTTTTAATGTCAAAATTCAAGTGTTGAAATTTTATATTATAAATTAAAATAATTAAAAATTATTATTGCTTGAAAAATTAAATCATACCATTGCCCAACCTTTAAATTTTATGGCTTTTGGTCTGCTCACAATTGCTTCTTCTAAATGCTCACCAAATTTTAGAAAGGTTTTTAGGCGTTGATTGATGAAGGGTTTAATATAGTTGATACTTTTCTGGTGTATGATATAGCTGCGATTAATTCTGAAAAATTCTGCAGGATTAAGTTGTGTTTCAAGTTCATCTAAATTATAATTAATTAAAAATTTTTGCCCTGAATGGCTAAAAAGATTCACTAACTTATTTTCTGATTTAAAAAATGAAATGTCACTGATGGGTATTAAATATTGTTTGCTACCCAGTCTTCCCCAAAATTGCTTCATGTATCCATTTCTGCTTTCTTCCGGATATTCTTTAAATTGTTTAATCAGTTGTAGTTTATCTAAAGCAATTTTTAAATGTTTTTTAGTAATTGGCTTTAATAAATAATGTATGCTAAAATAATTAAATATATCTAAAGAATAAGCAGCTTGTGTTCCCATAAAAATAATAGGGCATTTAAAATTTTGCTTACCTAAAAGTTCAAATGCATTACCACCTTTTAATTCTACATTCATGAAAATAGCGTCAGGCAATTGATGAGTTGCAAACCATTGGTACGCTTCATTTATTTCACAAACCAACAATTCAACAACTATGTTGGAATGCATATGATGCAATAGTTGTTTCAAGCGTTTCGCGCTTAAAATATCTTTTTCTATAATTAGTACCTGCATAGCAAATAAATTAGTGAATTGTTTGTGTAAAGTCCATTTGCTAAATACTAAAGTGTACTTTAAAATATTTCTAACAACAAATTATATTAAGTTTCATTATAACAGTTAATCTTTCATATTGGTTCATATTATAAAACTTTTACTGCAGTATTGACTTTCTATTATAGTTTAATGTTTGAACATTTTTTAATGTAATAACATAAATATGAAAAAGCCTTTCACAATGGGAGTTAGTGAAAGGCTTTTTACATAAGTTATATTTGAGTATTACAATTGAATCTTTAGGGTAGCAAAACCCGATCAATTACATGCACTACACCATTGGTAGCCATTATGTTTGTTGCTATAATATTAGAGGCAGTGGTGTTACCGTTACCCTTAACGGTTGCACCGCCCATTAAGGAAATTGTTAGTTTTTCAGAATTTAAAGTAGTGGGTTGGGCACCCTGTGTTAAGTCAGATGAAAATACCCTGCCCGCAATAACATGGTAAGTGAGTATTGAAGTTAAAGTAGCAGGGTCGGCATTGTTTATATCATTAACGGTAGCAAAACCTGCTGCTCGAAATGCTGCATTGGTAGGTGCAAATACGGTAAACGGACCGGGACCTGAAAGTACAGCTGCTACATTCACTGAACCCTGACTGGCACGAAGTACTGCTGCAACTAAATAACTAAAACTAGTATCGCTTTGAGCTACCTGAACAATATTGCCAATTGGGGGAATCAATACTCTTGCAATGGCATGAATAACACCGTTACTGGCCATTATATCGGCTTGGGTTACCGGAATACCATTTACAAAAACACCATTAGCATTCTTAGTAACAAAAACAGAATCGCCACTGGCCGTAATTACTTTCGCATTTGGTCCTGCAGGTACATTAGCTGCCGGTATGTTGGCTGGAATTGTGTGATATAATAATAAGGTGCTTAGCTGGCTGGGTGTCAATGCATTAATGGTAGAAGCAGTAATTCCACTTCCGGCAAATGCAGTGTCGCTGGGCGCAAAAACAGTAAAGGGACCCGGTCCGTTTAATGTGGTTGCTAAATTGGCTTTTACCACTGCGCTTTTCAATAAACTAAAGTTTGAATTGTTAGAAACAATGGTAGTAATAGTTTGCTGATTAGTTGATGGATTATTTGAGCTTTTCTTGCAGGCAGTTCCAACCAATATTATGGCCGACGCCAATAAACCCATTGCAACTGTTTTGAATAATATTTTTTTCATAACGGTAACATTTTGTTTAATTTTTATAACATCAATCTCAAACAACAGTTATGCAACTGTTACTGAACTGTATATTTTAATGGCTGAATTGTTTTTTTTGAGTAAATTTTCACAATTACACACCCAAAAGATGTAACTAAAAAAGAAGCTTATTAAAATGCCTATAATGTTTTTTGAAAAAAATGAATGCTAAATTTTATTGGCATATTTTTTTTATATTCATGTTCTAAAACTTACCAATATGATACCGTTTCACGAACTTAAAGTAGGTAATTATGTTAAATGCACCTATAATGGAAAACAATGGGATGGCGAAGTAACTGATTTGAACAATGATGAAAAACAGGTTTGTGTGGCTACGGAAGTGCAGGAGTTTTGGTATTCACCTGATGCGCTTGATCCATTACCTTTAAATGATGAACAGTTGCAACGTTTAAAGTTCAAGAAAGAACAAATGCCTGATGGGTCCGTCAAATATAGCAAAGGTGCTTTTAGAATGCTAATTCCCGGTGATGGTGATTTTTCTGCCATCGATTTATGGTATAGAGAAGACAGGCGCTATCATCCTAATGTACACTTTATACATCAACTCCAAAATCATTATAGTGACATGACTAAAATTCATTTGACTACAGAACCTATGTAATAAATATTTCAATCATTTCCACTCATCATAAATAAAGGCAGTTCTTTTGGACTGCTTTTTTTGTTTAATTATATTCACGCTTTAATTGTTATACACTCAATCATTGTTAATAAATTCTACATTATGCGTAAATGGATGTTGTTTTTGTTGCTATTGCAATTTTCTTTAGTAAGCTTTTCTCAACAAGAAGTTACCAGCCCCGACGAATTTTTAGGATATACAGTCGGTAATAAATTTTCCAGGCATCATCAAATAGTTGATTATTTTAAATTAGTTGCTAAACAACGCCCTGATTGGGTTAAAATAATACCCTATGGTAAAACAAATGAAGGACGTGAATTGCTGGTAGCGGTTATAGCAACCCCGAATAATCTTCAAAGAATTGAAGATATACGCAAAAATAATTTACGGATAACCGGTATGTTGAAAGACGGTATAGCAGCAAATACAACTAATGCAGTACCCATTGTTTGGCTAAGTTATAATGTGCATGGAAATGAAGCGGCATCAAGTGAAGCGGCTATGTTAACGCTTTATACATTGGTGAAGCCCGATAATACTGAAGCACAGAAATGGTTACAAAATGAAGTAGTCATTATGGATCCATGTATAAACCCTGACGGGCGTGATAGATATATCAACTGGTATAATAGTGTAGTAGGGGCACAAATGAATGTTGATATACAATCTCGCGAGCACATGGAACCTTGGCCGGGCGGAAGAACCAATCATTATAATTTTGACTTAAACAGAGATTGGGCTTGGCAAACACAAGTAGAAACACAACAACGTTTAAAGCTATACCAACAATGGATGCCAGAAGTGCATGTTGATTACCATGAACAAGGTTTTAATGAGCCCTATTATTTTGCACCTGCAGCTGAACCCTATCACGAAGTAATTACTCAATGGCAACGCGATTTTCAACAATTGATTGGGAAAAATAATGCATCTTATTTCGATAAAAATGGTTGGTTGTATTTCACCAAAGAACGTTTCGATTTATTTTATCCATCCTATGGCGATACCTATCCAATTTATGATGGTGCCATAGGAATGACATTTGAACAAGGCGGCATACGTGCAGGTCTTGGTGTAATTAATGATGATGGTGATACTTTAACTCTGCGCGATAGAGTATTGCATCATTTCACTACCGGAATTTCTACTGTTCAGGTAAGTGCTGAACAACACCAACAATTAGTAGATAATTTTAAAAAATATTTCGATAATAACAATAATGCAGTTAATAACATTTATAAGACATACATTGTTACCAGTAATGATGCTAACAAGATAAATGCAGTTAAAGAGTTGCTAGATAAAAATAATATTGAGTATGGTATTGTGGAAGCAAATAATTTAAAAGGTTTTCACTATTCTACAAATGCTGTTGAAAATGTTCAGTTACAAAAATATCAACTAGCAGTATCCATGTTCCAGCCCAAAAGCAGCTTAGCCAGAGTTTTGTTTGAACCTGCCTCAAAACTCTCTGATAGTGCCACTTATGATATTACAGCTTGGAGTATACCCTATACATTTGGAGTAGATGCATATGCTTTAAATGATAAACTTAATTTAAAACCATTTGTAGCCAATGTAATCAATGCAAATAGTATTCCTACAAGTACTTATGGTTACATTATCCCTTATCAGTCTTTCAACGCTGCCCGTTTGTTAGCTTATTTAACCAATAATCATGTAAAAGTTAGGGTTACAGCTAAGCCTATTACATACAATAATATAACTTATCCTGTTGGTACTTTATTGGTATTAAAAACGAGTAATGAATACGTAAATTGGGTATCGTTGGTAAAAAATGCAGCCGTTAAGTACAATATTTTACCCGTAGAGGTAACTACAGGTTTAATGCAAAAAGGTCCTGATTTTGGTAGTCCTGATATTTCCGTAATAAATGTGCCTAAGGTTGCATTAATTACAGGTGAGCAAAGCTCAGCAACCGATGCCGGTGAAGTTTGGAATTATTTTGATAAGGCCTTGGAGTATCCTGTTACATTATTAAATGCAACTGATATTTATCGGTTGAATTTGAATACCTATAATGTAATTATTGTACCCGATGGATATTATAAGGTTTTTAATGATAAATCTGTGGCAGACAAACTAAAAAGTTTTGTAACCGCAGGTGGAAAATTAATTACTATTCAAAATGCTACCGCTTTAATTGGTACCAATATTTTTGGATTAAAGCAAAAAGAAATAAATACAGAAGACACAATAAATATTCGCCAGCTTCCGGTTTACAATGAGTCTGAGAGAAAAGACCTATCTTTTTCTATACCGGGAAGTATTTATAGCGTGCAATTAGATAATACGCATCCACTTGCATATGGATATGATAAAATTTATTATACACTAAAGCAAAATACAGATGTATATGAATTATTAAATAAAGGTTGGAATGTTGGTACCATTGCAGGTAATAATTATGTTGCCGGATTTGTTGGCAGTAAAATAAAAAATAAGCTGAACAACGGTGTACTATTTGGTGCACTGAAGTTTGGAAAAGGTAATTACGTATTTATGGCTGATGACCCTATATTTAGAATGTTTTGGGAGAACGGGAAATTAATGTTAGCGAATGCCATTTTTATGGTGCAATAATAAATGCTAAAAAATGTATATGTAATAAAGCCCGTTAGATAACGGGCTTTTTAATGGAATGTTATCTTCAGCAATCAAATAATTTTTTGTATATTGTTCATAAAAAAATGAATCCATTTTGGTCGCAATTTATATATCATCAAATTTTACGAAAGAAAAGTGTTGTTATTGAAAAAACAGATTCTAATTATAAAAAAGCCAAAGGATTTCGTTTTTTTAAATTACTGTTTTATAGGTTTTTGAAAGATGTTGTTTTGCTGGTTGGTGGTATTCTATCTGCTGCTTTTGGTTTAAAAGGGTTTTTGTTGCCTAATAAGTTTATTGATGGCGGTGTTACCGGAATTTCTTTGTTAATGGCTGCATTAACCCACTTGCCAATTTATGTTTACATTATCATAATAAATATTCCATTCATCTTATTGGCATTTCGAGTCATTAATCAAGTATTTGCTATTAAGTCAACGTTAGCTATTGCAGGGTTGGCAATTAGTTTAGCCTTATTAAATTTTCCGGTAATCACTAATGATCATTTGTTGGTAGCTGTGTTTGGCGGATTCTTCCTTGGTGCCGGAATTGGGCTTTCGGTACGTGGGGGTGCTGTTATTGATGGTACTGAAATTTTGGCTATTTTCTTAAGTAAAAAATTACGTACTACTATTGGCGATATTATTGTAGTAATTAACCTTATTATCTTTTCTGCAGCAGCTTATTTATTATCTATTGAAGCTGCAATGTATTCTTTAATAACCTATTTGGCTGCATCAAAAACGCTTGATTTTATAGTTGAAGGTATTGATGAATATATAGGTGTAACCATTATTTCACCACACCATGAAACTATTCGACAAATGATTATACATAAAATGGGTAGGGGCGTTACTGTTTACAGTGGTAAAAGAGGCTTCGGGAAAAATGGTGAAACCAAAGAAGTGGATATTATTTATACTGTTGTTACAAGGCTTGAACTAAATAAGCTAAATGCGGAAATTGAGCGGATAGATTCCAATGCATTTGTAGTGATGAGCAGTGTGAAAGATACAAAAGGAGGTATGATTAAAAAGCGAAGTGTATAACATTTTGATTTTGTTTATTTTTTAGTTTATGTTTTCCTACATGTAACTTTCATAAACTCTTATTGCACAGTAACTTTAAAAATAGCAATTTTGACTGTTCATGTATATGCAAATAAATTTTTATGCGCTCAAAAAACATGTTAAGTAATTCAAAACTTTCTAAAAATATTCCTCAAACTCCCAAAAATATTTTTGAAGAAATTTTCTTGCAATCCACCGTAAGCACACAAATTCTGGATAAAGAAGGGTGGTGTGTACGCATTAATAAAAAATTGTCTGAAATATTCGGTGTTTTACCTGAAGATATAGAAGGTAAGAAGTATAATATTTTTCACGATGCTGAAATTAAAAAGCATGGTATTGATAAATTATTAAAAAAAGTATACAAAGAAAAAACTATTCAACAATGGGAGGTATTTTTTAACATTGATAACGCCTCAAAATCACAAAACATTCCCATTGCTTTACCGGTAACAAAGTGGTTTTCGAATACGGCCTATCCGGTTTTGAATGAAAATGGTGAGTTGGAAAATGTAATTATACAACATCAGGATATTACCCTTCAGAAGGAAAATAGTTTACGTTTAAAGGCGAGTGAAGAAAGCCTTCAAAAAATTTTTAATTCTTCACCTGTGGGCCTTTTACTTTCCAATACAGAGAATGAGGAAATTATAATGGTAAACCGTGCGGTAGAGCAATTAATTGGTTTGCCTTCAAAAAAAATTGTAGGCAAATCAGTTGCTTATTTTCTAGCCGATAAAGCTGACCAAAAAAAATATGTTACTTCCATTAAACAGTTTGGAAAAGTAAGAAATATGGAAGTGGCGCTTAAAAAAGCAAACAATCAACTTGTTACTTGCTATGCCTCTGGCGATGTTGTTGAAATGAATGGCGCATCGCTTTTTTTAACAGGGATTGTAAATATTTCCGAACTTAAGCAAACCCAATATGCGTTACAACAAAGTGAAGCTAAGTTTAAGAATTTAATTGAAGATTTACAGGTTGGATTATTGGTAATGGATGAACATGCAAAAATTTTAATGTTTAATAAAGCCGCATGTAATTTATTGGGTTATTCTTCCGAGCAATTATTAGGTAAATCGGCTTATGATACCGATTGGAAAGTAATTCGTGATGATGGCACATTTATGCCGGGTAATGAATTTCCAGTACCCATTGTTGTAGAAACATTACAACCTGTGCACAATTGTACCATGGGCATGTACAGACCTCTTTATCATGATTGGATTTGGCTTTTAGTTGATGCCATCCCCGTTTTTGATGAGAATCATAATCTTCAACAAATTATTTGCACTTTTAGTGATATTACAGAAAAGAAACAGTTAGAAAAACAAATTCAATACCAACAAATTAAAGAACAACAACTAATTACAGAGGCAATTATTCAAAGCCAGGAAGAACAGCGCGAAGAAATGGGCCGCGAGTTGCACGATAACATTAATCAATTATTAGCCGGTGCTAAAATATATTTAGATATGGCCATTAAAAATGCTTCCATGAGTCATGATTTAATGTATAAAAGCATGGATATTTTAGATAAGGCCATACAGGAAATCAGAAAAATCAGCAAGATGTTAGTTGCACCATCATTAGAAGAAGACAGTTTACAACTTTTGGTAAAAGATTTGGTAAATACCCTTAATAATAATGGTGTGGTGAAGTTCAAATTTGTATTTGATAATTTTATAGAAGAAGGTTTAAGCAAAAATATTAAGCTTGTTTTGTATAGAATTATTCAAGAACAAATGAATAATATTTTAAAGCATGCAAAAGCTACCGAAGCAGTAATTGAACTTAATTCGGAAAATGGCTATGTGTATTTAACCTTAAAAGATAATGGTCAAGGGTTTGATACTTCTGCAAAGCCAAAGGGAATTGGCTTGCGAAATATAGCTAACCGTTTATTATTAAATAATGGTAAAATGTACATCGATTCATCACCCGGCAACGGTTGTACATTACATGCAAGTATTTTAATTGAAAATGAAGATGAAAGATTATAAATTTTTTAATAGAATGATATATGCTGGAAGATGATCACTGTAACCATTTTTAAATTGCATTCCTTCCCATGAACGCATAGGATAACCTTTGTATTTACCTGAAGGTTCTAATAAATAAGGTGCATTATAAATACTGCTTTTATAAAAATAAAAACCTCCTTGTTGTTTATCTATCCATTCGGTTGATAGTATGATTTGATCAAACAAGGACCATGCATCTTGAAAAGCTAAAGTTCCATTACCATTTTTAAACAAGTTAAAAAATGGATTGTACAAACCATTATACCTTTCATACTTAACTTCTTTGGCGCCTAAAATATTGTAAATGCTGGTATTGTTTGGATTATCATTGAAATCGCCCATTACAAGTATCTTTCTTTTATAATCTATTCTTTTAATGCTATCTATATGATTTTTTAAAATTTGTGCTACTTCTAAACGGGCAGCTTCACTATGTTGGGTACCTCCATATCTTGAAGGCCAATGGTTTACATAAACATCTATTAATTCACCATCTAACCAACCTTCAACCCATAAAATATCTCTCGTAAACTTGCTTTCTTTGCTTTTTCCTGATAATATAACGGATAGGGGCCTGCTTTGCAATATTTTGAAATAATTGGGCTGATATAATAAAGCAACGTCAATGCCTCTCAAATCTTTACTGTCAAAGTGTATATATGAATAATTACCACTTCGTAAGTATGAATGATTAATTAAATCATTCAATACTAACTCATTTTCAATTTCAGCCAAACCTATTAGTGCCGGCAATATTACTTGATTGGCAAATGCATCTTTCCCTATTCCCGCAATTACATACGCAATGTTATTCAGCTTTGAGTAATAATTTGTACTAGTATAATTTCTTATTCCTTTAGGGGTAAATTCTTCATCTCTGTATTTGTTACTTGGAATGGTATCATAAAAATTTTCAACATTATAAAAAGCTATGATAGCCGATTTATAAATATTCTTTTTTTGAGCATAGCTTATGCCGGCTATGAATAGCAGAAAAAATAACATGTTTTTCATAGCAAATATCTTATAAAATAAAAATATTAAAAATTTATTAAAGTAATTAAAAAATGTATTAAATTTATTTTTATAATCCTGCTATACTTGTGGGTAAAGGGCATGATTGTAAAAATTAATAAGCAGGCTAAAGTTTTAAAACAATATCCATATGCACTATACTTGGCTTATTCTGCTATTATTTACGTTCAATTGTTCTTATGCCCAAACAGTTAATGATACAACCAATAAAGTACTTTGGGAAAATTGGCGTGAAATTCAACAACAAACCAGCGATGAAATAGGCTTGATTGCTTTAGATGATGCTGAACTGGCGGATGAAAATTTTAATGCCTATGCTTCATTATTAAATGCCGGAAAAGACGTGTTATATAATGCTGCAGCATTTAATTGGAATATAGCACGATTTTCAATGCGTGGATATTCTAAAAATTTGTTTTCTACCTATTTTAATGGAGTGCCGCTTGATAATTTAATTAACGGCGGTAACCTTGTCAATTTGTGGAATGGATTAACCGATGTTTTTAAGAATAGAGAACTTGTATTAGGATTGCAACAAAATAATTTTTCTTTTGGCAATTTAGGAACTGTGGTGAATGTAATAGTTAAACCCAATACTCAATCCAAGCAAAACATTATTAATGTTGCTTTTTCTAATAGAGCATATGCTAACAGGAATGCATTAACTCACTATACAGGAAAATTAAATAATGGATGGGCATTCGTTTACAGTGCAGCATGGCAGTGGGCAAATGAAAATTATGTACCGGGTACGGGTATGAAAAATTTTGCTTCATTCTTCTCCGCAGAAAAAAGTTTAAATAATAAACATTTTTTCACATTTAATTTTTGGGGAAATTATACTAGTAACAATATGGCAGCTCCTGCAACAGAAGAATTAATGTTGCTAAGCAATAGCAGATATTATAATGCTAATTGGGGGTATCAAAACGGGAAGAAAAGAAATGCGGTTGTCAGAAGAACAATTCAACCCATTGCGCTTATGAATTACCATTGGCAAATGGATGCCCTTAGTTCTTTTAAAATTGGGCTTTTAGCAGGAATAAGCTTACAAAAGCAAAGCGGTTTCGATTGGAATAATGTTCCTGACCCCCGTCCGGATTATTACAAGTATTTGCCCTCATTTCAAGCAGATTCTGTTTTACGAAATGCCATTGAAAATTATTTAATAAATCACCCGAACGCTTTACAAATTAATTGGAGCAATCTATACGCCGTAAACAGTAATAATAAAGAAACAATATTCAATGTTAATGGTAATATTAATGAAAGTTTTACCGGTTTAAGAAGCAGATATATACTTCGAGATAATCATATAAACACAATTCATTTCGCTGCAAGTCCAATTTATCAAAAAGTATTTTCAAATAATTGGCAATTAAATATAGGTGCGCAAATACAATATCAACAGAGTCATTATTTTCAATCGGTAAATGATTTGTTGGGTGGCGATTTTTGGGTAAACTGGAATCAATTTGGCAATTCAACAAACAGTAATAATTCAAATAGTATTCAATATAATTTAATACAACCTAATCAGTTAATAAAAGTAGGCGGAAAGTATGGCTATGATTTTGATGCCTCTGTATTTAAGTTATCGAGGTTTCTACAAGTAGTTAAGCAGTTTAAAAAAGTTGACATTAATATAGCTGAATGTCTTGGCTACACTCAACTTCAACGGAATGGAAGGGTTCAAAACGGACTATTTCCCGATAATTCTTTTGGAATGTCAAAGCAATTAACTTTTTTGAATTATGGAATGAAATTAGGTGTTACTTATAAGCAAAACGGTAAAAATTATTTCAACCTTAATTTATTGCAGCAGTCATTGCCACCAAATTTTTTCGATGTATTTATTTCACCAAAATTCAATTCGTTTACGCAGGAAGATATTCGCTCTGTGCAATATAAGTCAGCCGAATTCAATTATTTTAAAAATACAAACACTTTAAAGTTAAGAATTACCGCATTTTATACAGCAATCAACAATCTTTCTAAAATATACACCTATTACGATGACGATATTTTTTCATTCATGAATAATGAATTAACCGGCATAGCACAAAGGCATATGGGTATAGAATTTGGTGCAGAATGGCGATACAATGATAAATGGCAATTTTCTACTGCATTTGTTTTGGGTGATTATAGCTATACTAACCGTGCTAAAGCTACGTTAAGAGTAGAGAATACTGCTGCTATTATTCAAAAAGATATAGTTTATTGGAAAAATTTTAAAGTTCCGGGTTCACCTCAAAAGGCTGCTAATTTTTCAATAACGTATAGGCCATTGCGTAATGCTTATATAAATATTTCAACAAATTATTTAAGTGATAATTGGATGCAGCTCAATCCCATTAGAAGAACCCCAAGAGCAGTGCAGGGTTTAGATGCGAAAAGCATAACTTTTGCTAATGTTATTCAACCTGGTGAACTTCCAAAATATTTTGTTATTAATTTGTTTGGTGCTTTTCAATTAAATAGTACAAAAATTAACAATGTTAGGTTAAAGCCACTATGGATAAGTGTAGGCGTAACTAATTTGTTCAATAACCAAAAAATGTTTAGTGGTGCTTATGAGCAAATGCGATTCGATTTTGCTTCTCAAGATATTTCAAAATTTGCTCCTAAATATTTTTCAGCATTTGGTACACAATTTTTTATCAGTACAAGTATAAAATTTTAAAATCAATACTATGATGAACAAGTTTACTATTTGCATCTGGTTTGTTTTTTCATTTGTTCTATTCAATTGTTGTACAAAACCTTTTGATGCACCCCCTGAAAATAATATTGCATTACCTAATGCCAATACTACAATAAGGAATGTTAAACAACTTCATATTAAGAATAATTTTGAAAAAATAGCGGATGAATTAATTATTCAGGGAATTGTTATTGCAAATGATAAAAGCGGTAATTGGTATAAACAAATTATCATTCAAGATGAAAGTGGCGGAATTGTAGTTAGAATGGATGCAAATAACTTATATGCCAATTTTCCGGTTGGCAGGAAGGTAGCCATTAAATTGAAAGATTTGTATTTAGGCGATTACGGAGGAGTTATTCAATTAGGAATGGGCATTGATAATGCGGATCCCAATAATCCAACTTTAATGCCTATACCAATGTCATTGTTCGATAAATATATTATTAAAGGCACATTCAATAATATGTTAGTACCTAAATCAGTAAACATAAATGCTTTTACTACAAACCTACAAGATACACTACAAAGCACATTAATTCAATTAGAAAACGTTGAATTTTCAATATCTGATTTAGATAAAACTTATGCCGATGCTTTGAATAAGCAAGCTTTGAATTTAACCATTAAAAATTGTTCAGGAAATACCATTTCATTGCGTACAAGCGGATATGCCGATTTCGCTTCTGTTAAAATACCAACCGGTAATGGGAAATTAGTAGCTGTGTATTCCATATTCGGAAATACAAAACAACTATTTATTCGTGACACTGCTGATGTAAATTTTTATAATTCCCGATGTGGGAACTCAGGGTTTACTAAAATTACAATATCCGAACTTAGAAACATGTACAACGGTACGCCATTGGTTTTGAACGATAATAAATTAATTACAGGTAATGTAATTACAGATGCCGTTAATGGAAATATTGCTCCTAACGATATAGTTGTGCAGGAAAGTAATAATGGTGCAGGTATTGTTGTTCGGTTAAAATCATTACATCATTATAAACAAGGTGATTCCTTATCCATTTTTTTAAAAAATGGAATTTTAAGCAAAGAAAATGGCGTTTTAGTGTTAAAGAATATAGATAGTAGTGCTATACAAATAAATTCTTACGCAAAAACTATTGAGGCAAAGCAAATGACCATTCAACAACTTAAATTAAATGCTAAGCTTTTAGAAAGCACTTTAATTCAAATTCATTATCCCATTTTAAATGGTAATGTTTGGAATGAGCATATGACAATTTCTGATGCAACCGGTTCAATAAATTGTAGTACGCTATTGTCTGCCAGCTTTTACAATGTCCATTTGTCCGTACAACCTATTAAAACTATAACCGGTTGGTTAAGTTTTATCGATACATTGCCTGTTTTATACATTCGAAATTTAAATGATGTTGAATTATTACCCGCCAATAACTCAAATGTAAATAATGCTATTTATTTAAATGCTTCGCCACTGGTATTTAATTTTAATGATATTGGAAATGGGCTTCCTACAGGTTGTTTTGTATATACTAATGCAACCAATAATAGTTTGGGAACTGTTGCTGCATTTAATGTAACTAAAACAAGTTGGGGTAACACATCAGGTGGTTTTAAAAATTGCGCTTCTGCTTTAGGTATGTCATCATCAGCTACTACTGCACAGCAAGATAATGCAAGCAATAGAGCAATTGCTTTGCGTCAAACCTCAACAGGTGGCTTTGATCCTGGAGCAGCTTTTGTTTTACATTTAGCCAATACCATAGGTAAAAAAAATTTACAAATTTCGTTTCAACTTCAATCGTTAGATGTTAATAGTGCCAGAACGGCTAGTTGGGTAATAGAATATGGATTAGGCGAAGCACCATCCCTATTCAATCAGGTGCCCGTAACAGGTAATTTGATTACCGGAAACAGTCAATTTGGTTCACAACAAGTTCTTGTTAATTTTAATAATTTATTGAATAATGTTAGTAGTGAAATTTGGATTCGTATAGTTACCAAAACAACCACAAGTGGAAGCGGTAGCCGGCCTGTTTCAGCAATAGATGATCTTATAATAAGCTGGGATGATTAAAATTGTCAGCTTGTCAGTTTTTTGAATATGGTATTTATTTTGCTAAAAATTGTTGAAGTTAAAAAAGACATTATATCCATCATGTTTCAATTAACTTAACTGACAATTTTTCAATTATTCAATATAAACTGCTATCTATATGCAAAAAGGACAAATTAGGGTTCAAACTGAGAACATTTTTCCTATTATCAAAAAGTTTTTATATAGTGATCATGAAATTTTTCTGCGCGAATTGGTAAGTAATGCGGTTGATGCTGTTCAAAAGTTAAAAACATTGTCATCAATTGGTGAATTTAAAGGTGAACTGGGTGATTTAAATATTGAAGTTGCATTAGATGCTAAAGAAAAAACCATTACCATAACGGATAACGGTGTGGGAATGACTAAAGAAGAAGTTGATAAATATTTAAATCAAGTGGCATTTAGTGGAGCGGAAGAATTTTTGTCAAAATATAAGGATGCAAATATTATTGGTCATTTTGGTTTAGGTTTTTACAGTTCATTCATGGTGGCTGAAAAAGTTGAATTACTTACTCAAAGCCATAATGCTGATGCGGCAACAGTTTACTGGAGTTGTGATGGTAGTCCGGAGTTTGAATTGTACGAAGTTGAAAAACGCAATAGAGGTACAAAAATAATTTTACATGTTGCTGAAGACAGTAAAGAGTTTTTAGATGGCCATAGGTTAAAGGGAATTTTAGAAAAATTCTGCAAGTTTTTGCCGGTACCCATTTATTTTAAAGATGCAGCAGAAGAAAAGAAAGGGGATGAAGCCCCAACCCCAATTAATAACGTTGCACCTATTTGGATAAAAAAGCCCAGCGAATTAACAAAAGAGGATTACGAAAAATTTTATAGAGAATTATATCCTTTTGGCGAAACTCCATTATTTTGGATTCATTTGAATGTTGATTATCCATTTAATTTAACCGGTATTCTTTACTTCCCAAAAATTAAACAAAGCCACGAAATTCAAAAGGATAAAATACAGCTTTATTGTAACCAGGTGTTTGTTACCGACGAGGTAAAAGATATTGTACCTGAATTTTTAATGCTCTTGCATGGTGTAATTGATAGCCCTGATATTCCATTGAATGTTAGCCGAAGTTATTTACAGGGTGATCCAAATGTCCGTAAAATCAATAATCATATTACTAAAAAAGTAGCAGATAAATTAGAAGAAATTTTTAATAATGATAGGGCTTCTTTTGAAGAAAAATGGGAGAGCTTAGGCTTATTTGTGAAGTATGGTATGATGACGGATGACAAATTTTTAGAAAAAGCCAACAAGTTTTTAATTATGGAAGAAGCGTTGGCCGATGATACAAACCCGGAAAATAAACCCAAGTTTTTTACATTAGATGAATATAAAAATGAAACAAGCGCTTTACAAAAAAACAAAGAAGGTAAACATGTAATTTTATATACAACCCAGCCTGTTCAACAACATGCATTTATAAAAGCTTGCAACGAAAAGGGTTTCAAAGTTGTAAAGATGGAAACCTTAATTGATGCTGCATTTATTAATACCATGGAAATGAAATGGGAAAATGTACATTTTGTTAGGGTAGATGCAGATATTGTTGATAATTTAATTGACAAACAAGAACACAACGATATAGTATTATCGAAAGATGAACAGGAGGCCTTGAAAAATTTATTCAATTTTTCTATTAATGATTTGCATGTTACTGTTGAAGTAAAAGGCTTAACTCCCGATGCTACACCGGTAGTTGCTACTCGTCCGGAATTTATGCGTCGTATGAAAGATATGGGAGCAATAGGTGGTGGAATGGCAGCATTCTATGCACAGATGCCCGATGAAGTAACATTAACTATTAATGGTAATCATCCAATCTTTCAAAAAATATTAAAAATGGAAGATAAAGATCAACAAGAAAAGCAAGTAAGGAATTTGGCCGATTTGGCATTGCTTTCTCAAGGATTGTTAAAAGGCAATTATTTAACAGGTTTCATTAACCGCAATATTGAATTAATGCACCAACAAGTAGCAGAAAAGGCATAAATAATTTTTTCATTTTTTTAAAAACAGGCCAATTCATAAAATGGATTGGCCTTTTTAATAAACACAAACTATAATAAATAGTAAAACTATTTATTCTGTTTCAATTGCTTATGCCTGTTCATTTTTTTGACGATATATTATGCCATTCTATGATATATTTTTATATGCAGGCTTCATGTCAATTACCCGAATTTGTAAGTTTTTCTCGCCCATATATTCATTTACATCTATTGTACAAACCAGGTTTACAGGATTTTGATTGGCTAATAAATGAAATTGATGTGCCATATTAAACCCAATGCCGGTAATGGATAATTTATCTTGTTTTATTACGAAACGTATATGTTCATTTTTTACAATCTTGGAATAACCCGTATCGGTTACTTCCTTCAGCATGAAAACCGGCTGCATGTTATCAGGGCCAAAGGGTTCCATTTGGCTAATAATGTTATAAAATCCCTGAGTAATATCTTTCAATTCAATAACTGCATCTATAATAATTTCAGGTATTAATAAGTTAGGATGAATAGTTTCTTTAACAACATTTTCAAATGCATTAGAAAATGCATGTAAATTTTCAGCTTTTAATGTTAAGCCTGCAGCAGCAAAATGACCGCCATATCCAATTAAATAATCCTTGCATGCATATATAGCCTCGTATAAGTTAAAGCCCGCAACGCTTCGGGCACTTCCGGTAATGTAATCACCGCTTTTGGTTAATACAATAGTAGGTTTATAATGTTTTTCAATTAAACGACTGGCTACAATGCCTACAACTCCTTTATGCCAGTGTTCTTTGTAAACAACGGTAGAGCATTTGTGTATATGATTTTTATCTTCTTCAATTAAGGCCAATGCCTCTGCGGTTATGCTGGAATCAGCTTCCTTTCTGTCTGTATTGTCATTATGCAGCATTTCAGCTAATTGCAAAGCTGTTGTTATATCCTTTTCTATAAATAGCTGTACGGCTTTTTTAGCATCATCCATTCTGCCTGCAGCATTTACCCTGGGTGCTATAATAAATACCAGGTTATTAATACGAACTTCCTTTTGCATGCCGGCCAGTTGTAATAAAGCTTTGATGCCTGCACAAGGCTTTTCATTTACTTTTTTTAAACCGTAGTAAGCTAAAACCCTGTTTTCGCCTGTAATGGGCACTATATCTGCTGCAATGGCACAAGCAACCAAGTCTAAGTATTCAAATGGGGCTGATTCCGGAAGTTGTAATTTTTCCGATAAGGCTGTTATTAATTTAAAACCCACGCCACACCCGCATAAATCTTTATAAGGATAATTGCAATTGCTTTGTTTGGGATTTAAAATAGCAACTGCCGGTGGAAGTATCTTATCAGGTAAATGGTGATCGCATACAATGAAATCAATGTTTAAATTTTGGGCGTATTGAATTAATTCAACACTTTTAATGCCGCAATCTAATGAAATAATTAAGCTATAGTTGTTTTCATTAGCATAATCTATACCCAGTTGGCTAATACCATAGCCTTCTTTATATCTGTGAGGAATGTAGAAACCTACATGAGGGTATATGCTTTGTAAAAATTGAAATAGACAAGCAACTGAAGTTGTTCCATCAACATCATAATCGCCATACACCAATATTTTTTCATTATTTTCAAATGCCAGCATTATTCTAGCAACTGCTTTATCCATATCTTTCATTAACCATGGGCTATGCAAATCCGAAAGTTGGGGGCGAAAAAATTGTTTAGCTTTATCATAACTATCAATACCGCGTTGTACTAAAATTTGGCAAATTACCCGGTTCACTTTTAGTGAAGCCTGCAATTGCAATACTTTATTTTCATCCCATTCCGGTAGAGTCCAGCGTTTTTCCATGTAGTGAAAATGAATAGTTTTTTTATGGTGAAGATATTGGTTAATTCAATAAAATTTTCCGAGAATGATTTTTATGTGGTAAGTGAATTTAGTATTCGAAATTATTATTGCCTAATATTTTCTATCCGTAGTGTATCGCACCATTTCTTCCAAGGCATCGCGTGTTTCCGATTGAGGAAATTCAAATAAAATAGCGAGTGCCTCATCTCTAAATTGATTCATAACGGAAACGGTGTATTCAATTCCCCCACTATCATTTACCCAATTTATAACCTGTTGCACTTTTGTTTTATTCTTGTTTTCGTTTTTTAAGATATAAATAATTTCTCTTTTTTGTTTGTTAGAACAATGATTAAGTGTATAAATTAAGGGTAGGGTTAATTTTTTTTCTTTAATGTCATTGCCTGTGGGTTTTCCAACATTATTGCTTCCATAGTCAAACAAATCATCTTTAATTTGAAATGCCATACCTACTTTTTCGCCAAATAGTCGCATTTGTTCAACTTGTTGTTCATTTTGAAAAGTTGTAGCAGCACCTGCCGCACAAGCTGATGCCAGTAATGAAGCAGTTTTACCTTTAATAATTTCGTAATAAGTATTTTCGTTAATATTTAAACTTCTGGCTTTTTCCATTTGCAGTAATTCACCTTCACTCATTTGTTTTACTGCTTCGGATAATATTTTTAAAATGTTGAAATCGTTATTGTTGAGTGATAATAATAATCCTTTTGAAAGCAAATAATCACCAACTAAAACCGCTACTTTATTTTTCCAAAGGGCATTAATTGAAAAGAATCCCCGCCGTTCCATGGCTTCATCAACCACATCATCATGTACCAATGTGGCGGTATGTAATAATTCAACTAATGAAGCAGCCCGGTAGGTACTTTCATTAACGGGGGCTCCTAATTTAGCTGAAAGTAAAACAAACATGGGTCGTAATTGCTTCCCTTTTCTTTTTACAATGTATTGCATTATCCTATCTAGAAGGGGTACCCTGCTCTGAACAGCTGTTTTAAAATGCTTTTCAAAAGCATCTAATTCATTTTTAATTACCTGAAGCGCTAAATCCATGCCTATTTTATATAAAGTGCTGCAATATAAACATTCTAACCAGCAGATAACAGTATGTTAAAACCAAAAGTTGTACAATAATTTTATAAATGCAACGTTTTTGGGAAAATAACTGTCTTTTCAGGCAGTTATGTAAAAACATAATATAAAATTTGATTGTTCATTCCGATTACAATACTTTTGTCGGGAATTTTATCATCAACATTAAACATAAGCTATGGCAAGCAAAAAGTACATTTCGTTATTTGCGGCAATGTTTGTTCTGTTTCAGAGCATTGGTTTTGCGCAAACATCAACAGATTGGGGATGGGATTGGAAAGATAGTTCCAAAATTCCCACCAAAAGAATTCCTCAATACAATGAGTTTTTAAACAACCAATACCCTTATCCTGCTAAACCTCGCGATCAGTGGGAATTAGGTTTAAGTGCCGGTAGCTCATTCATTTTGGGCGACAGAGCAATTTTAACCGGTGGTTACAATGGTGGTATTGTTGGTGGCATTTCGCTTCGCAAATCACTTAGCCATGTTTTCTCATTAAGAGGTGCATACAACGGATCAATCGTTTCTATCCCTAGCAATGCTAGCGGCTTTGTATGGGCAAAAAATTATACCCATATGGGATCAATTGATGCGATTGCATCTTTAAACTCTATGAGCCACTACAGAGGTAATCCTAAATGGGATATTTATGTATTTGGTGGTTACTCTTTAATTTATACAAGGGTAATGACTAATCAAGGTGGTTCATTACACAACTTATATTATCCTCAAACAAACTTAATCGGTACTTCTAATTTCCCTAACGATGTACCTGCTGTAAACGGTCGTCATACTTGGGCATTAATGCATGGTTTAAGCTATGGTGCCGGTATCTCTTACAAAATAAGCAACAGAGTTAACATTGGTATTGAACAAAGATTTACTGTTCCCATGTTCGGTAACGATTATTTAGATGGTAATAAGTTAGGTAACTCTGGCGATCAATACAGCTTCTCAACTGCTCATTTAAACATTAACTTAGGTAAAACTGCTAAAAGAGTTCAACCCTTATGGTGGATTAACCCCTACAACTATGAATACAATGAGTTGAACAGCCCCAAGCACATGAAAATGCCTAAAGTTGTATTGCCTGATGCTGATGGTGATGGTGTAACTGACCAATTTGACTTAGAACCCAATACACCTGCCGGTGCACCTGTTGACTCTCATGGTAGAGCAAAAGATACTGATGGTGATGGTGTTCCTGACTACAGAGATAAAGAAATCTTAACTCCTCAAAGCTGTTTCCCTGTTAATGCAGACGGTGTTGGTACTTGCCCAGAACCGGCATGTTGCAAAGAGTTAAGAGATATGATTGCTAATATGCAAAAAGCTCCGGTATGTAATATCAATAGCTTACCTAGTGTACAGTTTAAAAAAGGTAGCAAACTGAGCAAAGAAGCTATGCAATTATTAGATGCAGCAGCTGCCAGCATTAAAGCAAATCCTGATTGTAAAGTAAAAGTTATTGGCCATCCTGCTGCCAGCAAAGCCGCTCAACAAATGGCTTGGGAAAGAGTAAATGCCGTAATTAAATACTTAGTTGACAAACAAGGTATTTCTGAAAGCAGATTCATCTTCTCATACGATGGTGGTTCAGGTGATGCTAACACTATTGACTTACAAGGAACTACTGAAGATGGTCCAAATACAGTTCCTGCTCCTCATCCAAACTTAAGAAGCAGAAACTAATTAAATAATAGATTTCTTACTTGAAAAAGCCCCATTTTGGGGCTTTTTTCTGTTATTTAACGTGTCTACAATATACCTTTCAATCAATGATAAATATTTGCGTAGATTTAAAAAAATAGCAAAAATTAACGTATACTTAAAAGCTGCATAGTTATATTGCAAAATTATTTACCTTCGCAAACTTGTATGAAGAAACTTGTATTGTTTTCATTAGTGATAATAGTTGGATTTACTGCCTGTTCGCGCAAAGGGGTTAGGCTTCAAAGAAGTCATCGCTTTTCGCAAATATTAAAAAGTAAAGACATAGATTACAAGTTTAAAATGGCTGAACAATTTTATGTAAACAAGAAATACAACTTTGCTCAGCAGCTCTTTGAAGATTTGTTTCCGTACGTGAAAGGTACTGATAGGTACGAGGATATGTACTATAAATTGGCTTATTGCTATTACTATCAAAAAGATTATTTGAACGCAGAAAATTATTTTAAAACATTCACAGAAACATTCCCTTCCAGCGTAAAATCGGAAGAATGTGAATATATGCGTGCTTATACTTTTTATAAACAATCACCCAAACCTGAATTAGACCAAACCAATACCAATAAAGCCATAGGTTTAATGCAGGCCTTTATCAATATGCACCCCGGTTCTCCAAAAGTAAATGAGGCAAATCATATTATTGATTTATGCAGAGAAAAGCTGGAAACCAAAGATTATTTGAATGCTCAATTGTATTATAACTTAGGCTATTATAAAGCTGCTGCCATTACTTTTTCGGGTGTTTTGGGCAATTATCCTGATTCAAAGAATGGTGATTTATACAAATATCAAGCAGTGCTTTCTTATTTTAAATATGCTGAAATGAGTTATCCTGACAAGCAATTAGAACGTTATGAAAAGGTAAAAGCCGATTGCTCAGAATTTATGGATCGTTTTCAAGGAAGCAAATACACTAATGAAATACAAAAAATAAAAACAGAAACAAATAACTTAATAAAAAACATACAAAATGAGCAAGCTAAGAAGACAGCTCAGCGCTAATATACCTAGCTCTGTTGAGCCTAAAAGTTTAAAAGATATTAAAGAAATTACCGGCAATCTTTACGAATCTATTGCTATTGTTGCGCGTCGTGCCAATCAAATCAATATTACGCTTCGTGAAGAGTTGCACAATAAGTTAGATGAATTCGCCAGTCACACGGATAGCTTGGAAGAAATTCATGAAAACAAGGAACAAATTGAAATTTCCCGTGCTTATGAAAAAATGCCTAACCCAGCAATATTGGCATTAAATGAATTTATGGAAGGAAAAATTTATTACAGATTAAATACAGACAACGACTTGTTTCGCTAATAGTTTTAAATATCTTTATAATTAATAAAAAATAGGCAGTATATGATTTTATACTGCCTGTTTTATTAATTGAAATAAATTTCAATATATATGCTTCAAAATAAGAAAATTTTAATTGGTATTACTGGCAGTATTGCAGCATATAAAATAATAGGTCTGGTAAGGCTTCTAACAAAACAGGGTGCGGAAGTAAAAGTGATTATGACTCCATCTGCTACAAAGTTTGTTAGTCCTTTGGTTTTGGAAACACTTAGCAAAAATGCGGTATTGCAAAACTTATCCAGTGCATCTACTTGGGCAAACCATGTAGAGCTTGGGCGTTGGGCTGATGTTTTTTTGATAGCACCTTTAAGTGCAAACACATTGGCTAAAATGGCCAATGGCATTTGCGAAAATTTATTGTTGGCTGTTTACTTCTCTGCCACATGTCCCGTAGTGGTTGCCCCTGCCATGGATGAAGATATGTGGAAACATCCTTCAACGAAACGTAATTTGAAATTACTTGAACAAGATGGGGTTGCCGTAATGCCTGTTGGTTATGGTGAATTAGCCAGCGGTTTGGTTGGTGAGGGGCGTATGGCCGAACCTGAAAATATCATTAATTTTTTGGTTGCTCATTTTTTTAGAGGACACTTATTGCAACATAAAAAAGTACTGGTAACTGCCGGCCCTACTTATGAACCCATCGATCCGGTTCGTTTTGTTGGCAATCATTCATCGGGAAAAATGGGTTTTGCAATTGCTGAAGCTTGTTTTTTGCAAGGTGCTGATGTAGTTTTAGTTACAGGACCTTCCTCAGAAAAACTGAACTATGATGAAATAAAGCGCATAAATATTACTTCTGCCAATGAAATGTTGGAACAATGCAAAACTGAAGCACCAACAGCAGATATTATCATAATGAATGCTGCGGTAGCTGATTTTACTCCTGTTCAGCAAGCAACACAAAAAATAAAAAAAGAAAAATCAGACTCGGAATGGCAGTTGACTTTAGTTAAAACAACTGATATATTAGCTTTATTAGGTCATAGTAAGCTTCCGCATCAATATATTATGGGCTTTGCCTTAGAAACAGAAAATGAACTTAAAAATTCCTTAGAAAAATTAAATGCAAAAAAAATTGATAGTATTGTCCTAAATTCACTCAATAATGCACATGCAGGTTTTGGTTTCGATACCAACCAAGTTACCATTATTTCAAAAAAAGGTAATCAAGAGGTTGTACCATTAAAATCTAAAACCGAAGTGGCAAAAGAAATTGTTGTTTTTATAAGTAAAGAAATAAATGCGTAATTTTTTTATTATATTACTTGTCTTTTCTTTTTCATTGGTTCATTTTGGTTTTGCCCAAGAGTTGCAAGCCAAGGTAACTATTAATGCAAGCAGGGTAAATACCACTATTGATAAAAAAATTTTTACAACACTACAGTCACAATTAACCAATTTTTTAAATAGTCGTAAGTGGACTGACGATCAATTCAACCCAGCCGAAAAAATTGTTTGTAGTTTCTTGTTCAATATTGAATCAATGCCACAAACCAATGTGTTTACTTCTTCTTTAATAATTCAGGCAGCCAGGCCGGTTTATAATAGTACCTACCAGGCGGCATTGGTAAATTTTCAAGATCCGGATGTAACATTTAAATATATTGAATTTCAACCAATTGAATTTAATGATAATAGAGTACAGGGAAGCGATCCCTTGGTAGCCAATTTAACTGCTGTATTAGCATATTATGCTTATGTTATTATTGGTTTGGATTATGATTCGTTTGCACCAAAAGCTGGTCAGCCTTATTTTTTAAAAGCGCAAAATATTGTCAATAATGCACCTGAAGATGCCAGTATTAGTGGCTGGCGCGCATTTGATGGTTTAAGAAACCGATATTGGTTAGTTGATAATTTAACAAACAATGCCAACAATATTTTGCATACTGTTATTTATGATTACTATCGTTTAGGCTTAGATAATATGTATGATAATGAGCAACAAGGCCGTTCAGGTGTATTGCAAGCATTAAATTTATTACAATCATTTAATCGGGAACACCCTAATACCATGTTCGTTCAATTTTTTATGCAAACAAAAGTGCAGGAATTAATTGGATTATTTGTAAAAGCAAATGCTGATGAGAAAATGAAAGCACTTGATGTTTTCACCAATTTAGATGTAGGTAATGCAACAAAATACAAAGAACAATTGCAACTGTAATTTAATATATTATTATTTTCTAAATATAAAATGAAGAAATTTTTAATCCTGATTTGTTTTTTTATCGCACTAACTGCATGTAACCATCATAAATCTGAAATGCCCATACTTAATTTCGATACTATGAAAGTGGTAATGTGGGATTTGTTGAATGCTAATGAATGGAATAACATGAAGGCAGGGCAGGATACCGTGTTTAGAAAAATGAGAGATGATCGAAAACAATTTGAACAGGTTTTTTATTGGCACCATATTACTAAAAGCAGCTTTTACCATAGTTTGTCCTATTACGAACAGCATCCAGATAAAATGAAAAAATTAATTGACTCACTTTCGGCATATGGCAAACGTATTACCATGCAACCGGTTGATTCTCTTAAATTAAACAAATAGCCTGTAAGTTCTACGCTATTTTTTTATTCCTCATGCTAAGAATATTTGTATTAAATTGCAAGTGAACAATCGTTAGTTTTATCTATGATTGCTAATTTTCATTTTTCTAAAATCAACTTATTATAAAATATGAATAAGGTAGTGTCAAATGCTCACGAAGCCATTCAACCAATTGAAAGTGGTTCCACAATTATGTTAGGTGGTTTTGGCTTAAATGGTATTCCTGAAAATTGCATTGCTGCGTTAGTACAAAAAGGAATTAATCAATTAACATGTATATCAAACAATGCAGGGGTTGACGATTTCGGGTTAGGATTGTTGTTGCAAAAAAAACAAATAAAAAAAATGATTAGCAGTTATGTTGGTGAGAATGCAGAATTTGAACGACAGTTGTTGAATGGTGAATTAGAAGTTGATTTAATTCCTCAAGGAACTTTAGCTACTCGTATTCAAATGGCAGCCATGGGTATTCCTGCTTTTTATACACCCGCCGGATTTGGAACCGAGGTGGCTTTTGGTAAAGAGGTCCGCTATTTTAATAACAAACCTTATTTAATGGAACTGGCATTGCATGCCGATTTTGCTATTGTAAAAGCTTGGAAAGGTGATACAATGGGAAACCTTGTATTTAGGAAAACTACCCGCAACTTTTCTACTTCAATGGCAAAAGCCGGCAATATTACAATTGCAGAAGTAGAGCATTTAGTACAGCCCGGTGAAATTGACCCCGATGATGTACATGTTGCAGGTATATATGTACATAAAATTTTTCAAGGAGTTAATTACGAAAAACGAATAGAAAAGCGCACTGTTAAAATAGTTGATAAATAATTTATTTATTTTAATACACATATTTATGGCATTAGATAAATTTGGGATAGCTAAACGGATTGCCAAAGAACTGAAAGATGGCATGTATGTTAATTTAGGTATTGGCATACCTACTTTAGTAGCGAATTATGTTCCTGAAAATATGACCATTATATTTCAATCTGAAAATGGCATTTTGGGAATGGGGCCTTATCCGACTGAAGAAGAAGTAGATGCTGATTTAATTAATGCCGGAAAAGAAACTGTAACGCTTATTAAAGGCGCTGCCTTATTTGACAGTGCAGAAAGTTTTGGAATGATAAGAGCCGGAAAAATTGATTTAACTGTACTAGGTGCTATGGAGGTTAGTGAACAAGGCGATATAGCTAACTGGAAAATTCCCGGTAAAATGGTTAAAGGAATGGGCGGCGCTATGGATTTAGTGGCCAGTGCAAAAAATATTATCGTTGCCATGATGCATACAAATCCAAAAGGAGAAAGTAAGTTATTACCGGCTTGCACATTACCATTAACAGGATTGCGATGTGTAAAAAAGGTAATTACCGATTTGGCTGTTTTAGAAATTACCCCCGATGGTTTTTTGTTAAAAGAGAAAGCACCCGGAGTTACTGTTGAAGAAATTAAAAGAAAAACTTTGGGAAAGCTGATTTGCCCCGATAATGTGCCTGACATAGAACTTTAATCACTAATAATTTTAATAAGTTAAAGGCTTTATAAAACTTTAACCTTTGCCTATGCTAAGAGCAGGTACATTATATTTGATGTAAATGATGAAGAAAACTTTTCCATTAATTGTTGTTTTAATATCTCTATCGCTTGTCGGGTTATTTTTATTACAGGCTTCCTGGTTAAAAAACTTACTTGCAGTTAGGCAGGAGCAACTACAGCGTAATGTAAAAGAGGCTTGTATTAATGTAGCTGTTGATTTAAGTAAAAGCATGCATTATACACCATCACTTCGTTTTCCAAAACGCCCCGGTTTTAGAATTGCCAATGATTTTTTAAGTTTAATAAAGCCACCCGCCATAAGCGATCGATTTTCTCAACAGGATATTGATCAAAAATTAAGATCTGCATTTCATAAGTCGAATATTAAAGATTTAAATTTTGAGTTTGCCATTACCAACAACAATGATGAAATAGAGATGAAGTCACCGGGCTTCGAAAAAGAATTTTGGGACACATTGCACAATCGTAGAATTTTTGTTCCGGTAATGCCTGAAAGTGGAAGTGATTTAGAAGGAATAGGACCATATGAAAACTTAATAATAGTTGTACCCGATTTTCAACATCAAGTTTGGGATTCTTTGAAGTGGATAATAGTTGGCGCAGCCATATTCATGTTAGTAATATTAGCAGCTTTTTATGTTACTGTTCGTACCCTTATTAATCAGAAAAAATTAAGTGAAATAAAAAGTGATTTTATCAATAATATGACGCATGAGTTTAAAACGCCTTTGGCAACTATTTCTTTGGCTGTTGATGCTATTCGCAATGAAAAAGTACAATCTGACAAAGAAAAATTAAACTATTTCAGCGGCATTATTAAA
>Ga0310345_10000711_pt1 | contig 44457 bp, 45 predicted proteins | sample HC15DNA20500_MG_FD_204667 | JGI IMG/M metagenome (GOLD analysis project Ga0310345, IMG submission 204667) | Marine microbial communities from station ALOHA, North Pacific Subtropical Gyre - HC15-DNA-20-500_MG | ecosystem: Environmental > Aquatic > Marine > Oceanic | place: Pacific Ocean: North... | reverse complement strand
CGGGCGGACGGCAACGTGCCCTACGCGCAGGTCGCCGTGGTCATGGGGGCGCTCAACCGGGGCGGCTTCAGCAACATCGGTCTGGTGACCGACAACGGCGGTCCGGCAATGGACGGCAGCGACACCGCCGCGGCGGGAAACTGAGGCGCGCATCTTGCATGCGGGACATGTCATATCGGCGAGCGGCCACGCGCTGCTGATCGGCTGGATGCTGTTCGGCTCGTTCTCGATTCCGCCCGAGCCGTCGGTCGAGGTGACCAGTGTCGCCCTCGTGTCGAACGAGGAATACGCCGCACTTCTCGCTGCGCAGGAGCCGCCGGGCGCCGCCACGGATGTCGAGGCGCCGGAGGTCCCCGAGACGCCCGACGTCGGCGCGCCCGAGGTGTCCGCCACGCAGGACAGCCAGCCCGAACAGACCGAGCCGGAGGTCGCCGAAGCGGTCGAGCAGGACCCGGTGCCGGACCAGCCCGCGCCGACCCCGCCCGCGCCCGAAGAGGTCGCGGACGAGGCGCCGGTGATCGAGCAGCCGACCCAGGATATCGCCGCCCTTCCCCCCGAACCGCGGCTCGAGCCGGAGCCCGCCCCGCGCGACGTGCCCCGCGTCGCGCCGCAGCCCGTGGAGCGGCCCGATCCGGACGTGAAGGTGGACGAACAGGTTCAGCAGCCCGCCGAACAGGCCGACAACGCCGAGGAACAGCGCGAGGAGCAGGAGGCGACCGCGCCCGAGGAGGCGACGACCGAGATCGTCACCGAGGCCGAGCAGCCCAAGCCGCTGGCCCCAACCGTGTCCAAGCGCCCCAAGGCGCGGCCGGTGGTGCAGCAGGCGGCGGTGGAGCCCCAGCCCGAACCCAAGCCCGAGCCGAAACCGGCGGCGGAGCCGAAGCCCGCGGCCGAGACCAAACCAGAGCAACCCGCCGCGCCGCCGAAGCAGGACGACAGCGATGCCGTGGCCGCCGCGCTGGAAAAGGCGCTCGGCGGCGGCGAGACCCCGAGCGAGAGCCCGGCGCCCTCCGGCCCGCCTCTCACCTCGGGCGAAAAGGACGCTCTGCGGGTCGCGGTGTCGAGCTGCTGGAACACCGGCTCCCTTTCCTCGGACGCACTTCGCGTTACTGTGGAGGTGGCGGTGTCGATGCAGGAGGACGGGCGCCCCAATGGCAACACCATCCGGCTGGTCTCGTCCTCGGGCGGCAGCGACGCGGCGGCGCGGCAGGCATTCGAGGCCGCGCGCCGTGCGATCATCCGCTGCGGCGCCAACGGCTATGACCTCCCGCGTGAAAAGTACGGCCAGTGGCGCGACATCGTAATGACATTCAACCCGGAGAAGATGCGGATCAAATGAGACACGTGACACGCCTCGCCACAGCCGCGCTGACCGCGCTGACGGCCCTTCTTCCGCTGGGCGCCATCGCCCAGGACGGCCCGCTTCGCATCGAGATCACCGAAGGGGTCATCGAACCCCTGCCGATCGCGGTGCCGAACTTCGTTCCCGAGAACCCGGCGGCGGCGCAGATGGCGACGCAGATTGCCCGTGTTGTCGTTGACGACCTCGTCGGTACCGGCCTCTTCCGCGAAGTGCCGGCCAGCGCCTACATCTCGCCGGTGACCAGCTTCTCGGCCCCGGTGCAATATGCCGATTGGAAAGCGATCAACGCGCAGGGCCTCGTCACCGGCGCGGTGTCGATGGACCCGAGCGGACGGCTGAACGTGAAATTCCGGCTCTACGACGTATTCGCCGGGCAGGAGCTGGGCGATGGCCTGCAGTTCTCGGGCACCGAGGCGGGCTGGCGGCGGATGGCGCACAAGGTGGCCGACGCGGTCTATTCCCGGATCACCGGCGAGGGCGGCTATTTCGACAGCCGCGTCGTCTATGTCTCGGAAACCGGGCCGAAGGACGACCGGCGCAAGCGACTGGCGATCATGGATTACGACGGGGCCAACACCCAGTACCTGACCGACAGCTCCGCCATCGTGCTGGCGCCGCGCTTCTCGCCCACGGGGGACCGGGTGCTGTACACCAGCTACGAGACGGGCAGCCCCCGAATCTTCGTACTGGACGTGGCCAGCGTGGGCCGGCGCGAGCTGCCGACGCCGGGCGGGAACATGGCGTTCTCGCCCCGATTCGGGCCGAACGGGCAGAGGGTGGTCTATTCGATGGAGCAGGGCGGCAACACCGACCTCTTCGCCATGGACATCAACACCGGCCAGTCGCAGCGGCTGACGCAGGCGCCCTCGATCGAGACCGCGCCCAGCTTTTCGCCCGACGGCAGCCAGATCGTCTTCGAAAGCGACCGCTCCGGCACGCCGCAGCTTTACATCATGCCCGCGGGCGGCGGCGAGGCGCGGCGGATCTCCTTCGGGCAGGGCCGCTACGGCACGCCCGTGTGGTCCCCGCGCGGCGACCTGATCGCCTTCACCAAGCAGTCCAAGGGCCGCTTTCACATCGGCGTGATGCGCACCGACGGATCCGAGGAACGGCTGCTGACGGCAAGCTTCCTGGACGAGGGCCCGACGTGGAGCCCGAACGGCCGCGTTATCATGTTCACGCGCGAGACGCAGGGCGCGCAGGGGGCGTCCTCGCTCTATTCCGTGGACATCACCGGGCGGAACCTGAAACGGGTGAGCACCGACAGCGGCGCGTCCGACCCGGCCTGGTCGCCGCTCCAGAACTGATCCCGAAAGCCCTGCATTCCTTTGGCGAAAGCCATGTGCTAGCATAACCTCAAACAAAGAGACCGAGGCACGAGACGATGACATTTCTTCCCCGCGCGGCCCTGCTGATCGCCGTCCTGGCCATCGCGGCCTGTTCCAACAACGACCGGTTCAGAGACGGGTCCGGCAGCGGCGCGGGTGCCGGTGCGGGCGCCGGTGCCGGTGGCGTGATCCCCGGCAGCGCCAACGATCCGGCCTCGCCCGCCTACTTCCAGCAGAGCGTCGGCGACCGGGTCCTGTTCCTGGTCGACCAGTCCTCGCTGACCGACGAAGGCCGGGCGACCCTGAACGGGCAGGCCCGGTGGCTGCTGACCAACACAGATTACCAAGCCACCATCGAGGGTCACGCCGACGAGCAGGGCACGCGGGAATACAACCTTGCCCTCGGCGCACGCCGCGCCAACACGGTGCGCGAGTACCTGATTTCGCAGGGCGTCGCCGGGTCGCGGCTGAAGACGGTGAGCTACGGCAAGGAGCGCCCGATCGAGATCTGCTCCGAGGAAGCCTGCTACGCCAAGAACCGCCGCGCCGTGACGGTGATCGCCGCCGGCGGGCTGACGAGCTGATCGCCAACCCCGGAAAGGTCACGATGCGCCAGATTGCCCTGATCCTGAGCCTCACCTTCGGCCTCGCCTGCACTGGCGGCGCCTTCGCGCAATCGCAGGACGAGACGCTCGCGGACATCCGGCAGGAGCTGACCGTGCTCTATGTCGAAATCCAGAAGCTCAAACGCGAGCTGTCCACCACCGGCGGCGCCGGGCCGCTGGAGGCGGGCGGCTCCGCGCTGCAGCGGCTGGACGCGATCGAGGCAGAGGTCCAGCGCCTGACATCGAAGACGGAGCAGATGGAGCACCGGATCGACCAGGTGGTGCGCGATGGCACCAACCGGATCGGCGATCTGGAGTTCCGGCTGGTGGAGCTTGAGGGCGGGGACCTGTCCAAGCTGGGCGACACGCCCACGCTGGGCGGCGGCGCCATGCCGGAGACCCCGGCGATCGCGCCCCCCGCCACACCGGACACAACCCAGCCGGAAACCCAACTCGCGATCAGCGAAGAGGACGATTTCCGCCGCGCCGAAGAGGCGCTGGCGGCGGGCAATCATCAGGAGGCGGCGGACCTTTACGCCAAGTTCCTGCAGACCTACCCCGGCTCTCCGCTCGAGATCCGGGCGCAGATCGGACGCGGCAAGGCGCTGGAGGCCACCGGTGACACCAGCCAGGCCGCCCGAGCATTCCTCAACGCGTTCTCCGGGGCGCCGGACGGGCCGAACGCGCCCGAGGCGCTCTACAACCTCGGCCGGATGCTGGGCGCGCTGAACCAGCCGCAGGAATCCTGCGTGACCCTCGGCGAGATCGCCGTGCGGTTCCCTGACTCCCCCTTCGTGGCGCAGGCCCAGACCGAGATGCAGGCCCGGAACTGCTCGTGACGGAAGCCGACCTCACCGGGGCCGAGCGCCTCCTGCGTGAGGTCGTCGCCGGGCACTTCCTTCCCGGTCCGCCGGAGCGGATCGGCGTCGCCGTCTCGGGTGGCAGCGATTCCACGGCGCTCCTTCTCCTGCTGTCCGACTTCGCCTCCGAGGCGGGGGTGAGGCTGCATGTCGTCACTGTCGATCATGGGCTCCGGCCCGAGGCGGCGGCGGAGGCGCGCGGCGTGGCCGCCCTCGCCGCCGACCTTGGCCACAGTCACGACACGCTGCGCTGGACCGGCTGGGACGGGCAGGGGAACCTGCAGGACGCCGCCCGCCGCGCCCGCTTCGACCTGATGGCCGAGTGGGCGGCGGAGCGGGGCATCGGAACCGTCGCGCTTGGCCACACGGCGGACGATCAGGCGGAAACGATCCTGATGCGCCTTGCACGGGCGGCCGGGGCGGACGGACTTTCGGGAATGCCGGTGCAGCGGCGCCACCGTTGCGTCACCTTCCTGCGCCCGATGCTGGGCCTGCGCCGCTGCGATCTTCGCGCGATGCTGCGCCGCCGGGGACAGGCATGGGTCGAGGACCCGAGCAACACGGACACATCATACGAGCGGGTGCGGGCCCGGCAGGCGCTGGCGCACCTTCAACCGCTCGGCCTGACCGTCCCGACCCTGGCCGCCGTGGCGTCCAATTCGGCGGCGATCCGCGACACGCTGGACTGGTACGCCTTCACCGAAGCGCGTGCCTGCGTCCGGATCGAGGGCGGCGACGTGGTGATCCCGCTGCGCGACCTGCGGCGGCTGCGGCCCGAGATCCTGCGCCGCATCCTGGTCGCGGCCCTGCACTGGCTGACGGGGGCCGAGTACCCGCCCCGCCGCCGCGCGATGGAGCTGCTGGCCGAGTCCGTCCGCCACGGCAGCGACATGACGTTGCACGGCTGTCACGCGATGGTGAAAGCCGGTGACCTGCGCCTGATGCGCGAGGCGAAAGCGGCGGCCGATGCCTCCGCCGCGCCGGGAGAGCTCTGGGACGGGCGCTGGCGGCTCACCCCGCCGCCGGGGCGGGGCGTGCCGAAAAACGCCGAAATCCGGGCCCTTGGCAGCGCCGGCCTTGCCGAATGCCCGGCGTGGCGCGAAACGAGGAGGCCCCGCGCCTCGCTCGTGGCGTCGCCCGCCGTCTGGTGCGGCGAGGCCCTGATCGCCGCGCCGCTGGCCGGGCGCGGCGACGGCTGGTCGGCCAGGCTGGTGCGGGGGGAAGAAGACTTCTTCGGGGCCTTCCTGTCGCATTGAACCCGCGGGGGTGAAACTTATTTAATGTTCACCGGCCCTGTGCTAGTCCGCAGGCTGACCTTACTGAGGAGACGCTCCCTTGGGCACCGCAAGAAACATCGCCTTCTGGGTTGTGCTGCTGTTGTTGATCGTGGCGCTGTTCAACCTGTTCAGCGGATCGGGCAACACGCTGCAGAGCCGCGAGGTTCCCTATTCCCAGTTCATCGAGTCCGTGGAAGACGGCAATGTCGCCTCGGTCACGATCGACGGCGAACAGGTGCGCTTCCGGGGGAGCGACGGCAACGACTACAACACCGTGAAGCCGGAAGACGCCGAACTCACCGACAGGCTGATCCAGGAAGGCATTCCGGTCAGCGCAAAGAGCCAGGAGGAATCGGGCTTTCAGGCCTTCCTCGTGTCGCTCCTGCCGATCCTTCTGCTGATCGGCGTCTGGATCTACTTCATGAACCGCATGCAGGGCGGCGGGAAGGGCGGGGCCATGGGCTTTGGCAAGTCCCGTGCCAAGCTGCTGACCGAGAAACATGGCCGGGTGACCTTCGACGACGTCGCGGGCATCGACGAGGCGAAGGAAGAGCTGGAAGAGATCGTCGAATTCCTGCGCAATCCGCAGAAATTCTCGCGCCTCGGCGGCAAGATTCCGAAGGGCGCGCTGCTGGTCGGCCCGCCGGGTACCGGCAAGACGCTGCTCGCGCGCGCCATCGCGGGTGAGGCGGGCGTGCCGTTCTTCACCATTTCGGGTTCGGATTTCGTCGAGATGTTCGTGGGTGTCGGCGCGAGCCGTGTCCGCGACATGTTCGAACAGGCGAAGAAGAACGCGCCCTGCATCGTCTTCATCGACGAGATCGACGCCGTCGGGCGCCACCGTGGCGCGGGCTACGGCGGCGGCAACGACGAACGCGAACAGACGCTGAACCAGCTGCTGGTCGAAATGGACGGCTTCGAATCGAACGAGGGTGTCATCATCCTGGCCGCGACCAACCGCCGCGACGTTCTGGACCCCGCGCTGCTGCGTCCGGGCCGGTTCGACCGGCAGGTCACGGTGCCGAACCCCGACATCAAGGGGCGCGAGAAGATCCTTGGCGTGCACGCCCGCAAGACCCCGCTGGGCCCCGACGTCGATTTGCGCATCATCGCGCGCGGCACGCCGGGCTTCTCGGGCGCGGACCTTGCCAACCTGGTGAACGAGGCGGCGCTGATGGCCGCCCGCGTCGGGCGACGGTTTGTCACCATGGTCGACTTCGAAAACGCCAAGGACAAGGTGATGATGGGCGCGGAACGCCGGTCGATGGTCCTGACGCCGGACCAGAAGGAAAAGACCGCCTATCACGAGGCCGGCCATGCCATCGTCGGGCTGGAGCTGCCGAAATGCGACCCGGTCTACAAGGCGACGATCATCCCGCGCGGCGGCGCGCTCGGCATGGTGGTGTCGCTGCCGGAGATCGACCGCCTGAACTGGCACAAGTCGGAATGCGAGCAGAAGCTTGCCATGACGATGGCCGGCAAGGCCGCCGAGATCCTGAAGTACGGCGACGACAACGTCTCGAACGGCCCCGCGGGCGACATCCAGCAGGCCAGCGCGCTGGCACGGGCCATGGTGCTTCGCTGGGGCATGTCCGACAAGGTCGGCAACGTGGATTACGAACAGGCGCACGAAGGCTACATGGGCAACGGCGCCGGCGGGTTCTCGGTCTCGGCCCACACGAAGGAACTGATCGAGGAAGAGGTCAAGCGGATGATCGACGAGGCCTACAAGTGGGCCCACCAGATCCTCACCGATCGCCACGAGGAGTGGGAACGGCTGGCCCAGGGTCTGCTTGAGTACGAGACGCTGACCGGCGAGGAGATCAAGCGCGTGGTCCGTGGCGAACCCCCGCAGGCCGACGACGACGGAGAGGACAAGTCCGACACCGGCTCCGCTCCTTCCGTCACCGCCATTCCCAAGACCAAGCCGCGGCCGAAATCGGACGGCGGGCTTGAACCGGAACCGACCGCCTGAGCCCGGAGCGGATGAGCGAACGAAAGGGCCGGACATCGTCCGGCCCTTCCTGTTGACCGGCAACGGTCCCCAGAGGCGGGGCTGCCGGCGGTGAGCAAGGGAAAACGCACAGCATGACATCTTCCGACTGGGATCCCGACCTCTACGGACGTTTCGCCGACGTGCGCCTGCGCCCGGCGCTTGACCTGCTGGCGCGCGTCGGCGGCGCGCTGCCCGAGGGCGACATCGTGGACCTCGGCTGCGGCTCCGGGCCGGTGGGGCTGGCGCTGGCGCGGCGCTTTCCCGACCGGCGGCGGGTCGGCGTGGACAGCTCTCACGCCATGCTCGCCAAGGCGGAGGGAACGGGCGCCTACGACGCCCTCACCGCCGCCGACATCGCGGGGTGGACGCCGGAGCGGCCGGTCGCCCTGATCTATTCCAATGCCGCGCTGCAATGGCTGGGCGATCATGACACCTTGATCCCCGCGCTGGCCAAAAAGCTGACCTCGGGCGGCACGCTCGCCGTCCAGATGCCGCGGCAGAATCGTGCCCCGTCGCACCGGATCTGGACTGATCTGGTGCAGGAGCATTTTCCCGGCCGCGCCGCGCAGGCCGCGCGACCCGAAACCGCCGATCCGGTGGAGTATCACCGCCGCCTGTCTCCGCTGGGCCGGTTCGACCTGTGGGAGACGGAGTATTTCCAGACCCTCCCTGCCGCGCCCGAAGGCCACCCGGTGCGTCACTTTACCTCGGCCACCTTCGCGCGCCCGATCCTCGACCGGCTGGACGAAGGCGAGCGGGTGATGATCGAAAAGCTCTATGACGAGGCGATGCGCGCGGCCTATCCGCCGGCAGCGGACGGCACGGTGCTTTTCCCCTTCCGGCGGCTCTTCTTCACGCTGGACATCGCTTGATCCCTGCGGCTTCCTGCCCGCCGACAGGACAGGGAGGCCGCGATGCCCGCATTGAAGAAGACCCGCCACGAGGCCGAAATCGTCTGGCTGGGCACCGTGCCCGACCGCGAGGCTGCGCTCGCCTCCACCCCGGCGGCAATGCTCGATCTTTCTTTTGCGGGCCCGGCGGGTGAGGATCACGGCGGCGAAACGCGGCCCTCCTGCAGCCGCGTTCTTGGCCTTTACCCACGCAACACGCCGATCCGCAACACGCGGCAATTGTCCGTGGTGTCGGAAGAGGACCTGTCGGCCATCGCGGCGGAGATGGGGCTGGACGCGCTCGATCCCGCGTGGCTGGGCAGCACGATGGTGATCCGGGGCCTGCCGGATTTCACGCATGTCCCGCCGGGATCGCGGCTGCAGGGGCCGGACGGTAGCACGATTACTGTGGACATGGAAAACCGCCCCTGCACACTGCCCGCCCGTGTGATCGAGGACGTGCGCCCCGGCTTCGGGAAGGCGTTCAAACGCGCGGCGGAGGGGCGGCGCGGGGTGACGGCGTGGGTGGAACGGGAAGGGCGGCTGACGGTGGGCGAGCGGCTGCGGCTCTTCATCCCCGACCAGCGGCCCTGGGCGGAACTGGAGGCCGCGCGGGCGGCCTCCTGAACCGTGTCAGGCGAGCACGGCGGCGAACAGCAGCAGGCTCAGGAAAAAGGACGAATGGATGGTGATCGCGGCAGCTTTCATCTTGTGTTCTCCTGGTGTTCCGTCAGATCGGATTGCCTGAACAACTTGACAAGCCGCCGTCCGGTTCCGCACCACCGCGCCGCGCAGGGATCCTTCTGTTTCCGAAGAGAAACACCCGCTGCCGAAATCGGCGCGGGAACGGTCGGAATTGCCGCGCATCGCCGGGGCGGCAGAGGGTATGGGAAAACGGCACGCAACCGCGAGGGGGGAGCCAGCAGATGAGTGTAAAATCCGACATCGAGATCGCCCGCGAGGCCAACAAGAAACCGATCCAGGAGATCGGCGCGCGGCTCGGTATCGCGGCGGAAGACCTCGTCCCCTACGGTCACGACAAGGCGAAGGTCGGGCAGCATTTCATCGACAGCGTGCAGGACCGCCCGAACGGCAAGCTGATCCTCGTCACCGCGATCAACCCGACGCCCGCGGGCGAGGGCAAGACGACCACGACCGTGGGCCTCGGCGACGGGTTGAATCGGATCGGCAGGAAGGCCGCTATCTGCATACGCGAAGCGAGCCTCGGTCCCTGCTTCGGGATGAAGGGCGGCGCGGCTGGCGGGGGCTATGCGCAGGTGGTGCCGATGGAGGACATGAACCTCCATTTCACCGGCGATTTCCACGCGATAACCGCCGCACACAACCTGCTGGCGGCGATGATCGACAACCACATCTACTGGGGCAACGCGCTTGAGATCGACGCCCGCCGCGTCGTCTGGCGCCGGGTGATGGACATGAACGACCGCGCGCTGCGCGACGTGGTCAGTTCGCTCGGCGGCATCTCGAACGGCTTCCCGCGCCAGACCGGCTTCGACATCACCGTCGCGTCCGAGGTCATGGCGATCCTCTGCCTCGCCACCTCGCTCTCCGATCTTCAGGAGCGGCTCGGCGCGATCATCGTCGCTTACCGCCGCGACCGGACGCCCGTTTATGCCCGCGACCTGAAGGCCGACGGCGCGATGACGGTGCTGCTGAAGGACGCGATGCAGCCGAACCTCGTCCAGACGCTGGAGAACACCCCCGCCTTCGTGCACGGCGGCCCCTTTGCCAACATCGCGCACGGATGCAATTCGGTCATCGCCACCACCACCGCGCTGAAATGCGCGGATTACGTGGTGACGGAGGCCGGGTTCGGCGCCGATCTGGGCGCCGAAAAATTCATGAACATCAAGTGCCGCAAGGCGGGGCTGGCCCCGGATTGCGTGGTGATCGTCGCCACGGTGCGCGCGATGAAGATGAACGGCGGTGTGGCGAAAGGCGATCTGGCGGCGGAGAACGTCGAAGCGGTGGAGCGCGGCTGTCCCAATCTCGGGCGACACATCGCAAACGTCAAGCAGTTCGGCGTGCCCGTGGTGGTGGGCATCAACCACTTCACCGGCGACACCGAGGCCGAGATCGCGGCGGTGCGGGCCTATGTCGCGGAGCAGGGATCCGAGGCGATCCTGTGCCGGCACTGGGCCGAGGGCTCGGCCGGGATCGAGGCGCTTGCGACCCGCGTGGCCGAGATTGCCGATGCGGGCGGGTCGCAGTTCGCGCCGCTCTATCCGGATGATATGCCGCTCTTCCAGAAGATCGAGATAATCGCACAGCGCATCTACCGTGCCAACGACGTGATGGCGGACCAGAAGGTGCGCGATCAGCTTCATGCGTGGGAGGAGGCGGGTTATGGCTCCCTTCCGGTCTGCATGGCGAAGACGCAGTACTCCTTCTCGACCGATCCGACCCTGCGCGGCGCGCCGACGGGCCACAACCTGCCGGTCCGCGAGGTGCGGCTTTCGGCGGGTGCGGGCTTCGTCGTGGTGATCTGCGGCGAGATCATGACCATGCCGGGACTGCCCCGGGTTCCGTCCGCCGAGGCGATCATGCTAAACGGCGCCGGACAGATCGAGGGGCTGTTCTGACGTGACGCGGACGCCGCCCGACCAGATTTTGACGATGGCCGAGCTCAGGGCGCAGATAGACGCGCTCGACGGCGCGCTGCTGGCGCTTCTGGCCGAGCGGCAGGCCCACGTGGACCGCGCGGCGGTGCTGAAGCGGTCCGAAGGAATCAGCGCCGCGGCCCCGGGCCGCGTGGCCGAGGTGCTGGCGCGGGTGCGCGCCCGGGCAGACGCGGCTGGGCTGGACCCCGGCATCGCCGAGGCGATGTGGCGTGTGATGATCGAGGGCTTCATTGCCCGCGAGGAACAGGTACTGGGCAAGGACGGAACGGACGCATGAGCGCGACGATACTGAACGGCAAGGCATTCGCGGGACGGCTGCTTGAGCGGGTGACGGAACACGTGGCGGGGCTGAAGACCGAGGGCATCGTCCCCGGGCTGGCCGTCGTGCTCGTGGGCGAGGATCCGCCCAGCCAGATCTACGTCCGCAACAAGGGCATCGCGACGAAGGAGGCGGGGATGAATTCCTACGAGTTCCGCATGCCCGCCGACACCCCCGAGGCCGACCTGCTGGCGAAAGTGAAGGAGCTGAACGCGGATCCGGCAGTGAACGGCATCCTCGTACAGCTTCCGCTGCCCGGGCATATTGACGACAAGAAGGTGATCAACACCATCGCGCCGGAAAAGGACGTGGATGGGTTCCATATCCTCAACGTCGGCCGCCTGGCGACCGGGCAGCGGGCAATGGTTTCCTGCACGCCGCTCGGCTGCCTTCTGCTGTTGCGGGACCACTTGGGCGACCTCTCCGGCAAGGACGCCGTCGTGATCGGGCGCTCGAACATCGTCGGCAAGCCGATGGCGCAGCTTCTGCTGGGCGAAAGCTGCACTGTGACGATCGCGCATTCGCGGACGAAGGACCTGGCCGAGGTGGTGCGCCGGGCGGACATCGTCGTGGCCGCCGTGGGGCGCCCGCAGATGGTGCCGGGCGACTGGATCAAGCCGGGCGCAACGGTGATCGACGTGGGCATCAACCGCGTGCCGGCGCCGGAGAAGGGCGAGGGCAAGACGCGTGTGGTGGGGGATGTGGATTACGATTCCGCCGTCGAGGTCGCGGGGGCGATCACCCCGGTTCCGGGCGGGGTCGGGCCGCTAACCATTGCCTGCCTGCTGGCCAACACGGTCACCGCCTGCTGCCGCGCCAACGACCTGCCAGAGCCGGAGGGGCTGTCGGTCTGACGCCTCAGACCGGCACCGGCATCATCGTGCCCTGCAGGATCGCCACGGTCTTCGTGGTCTCGCCCGTCACCGCGACCACCTCTGCGGTGACAATGGAAAGCGTGCGCCCGGGGCGGATCAGCCGCCCCGTGGCAATCAGCTCGTCCCCGAGCGCGGGGGCGAGCAGGTTGATCTTGATCTCGACGGTCACCACCTCGTGCCCCTCCGGCGCTCGGCTCAGCGCGGCATAGCCCGCCGCCGTATCCCCGATGGTGAAGGAAAGCCCGGCGTGGCCGTAGCCCTGTTGCTGGCGCGACCCCGCCAGGATCGGCGCGCGGATCTCGACCAGTCCCGGCTCCACGAGGGTCAGCCGGGCGCCTAGGGTGGCAAGCATGGGCGAGGCGTCGAAACTGCGCTGGACGCGGGTGAAGAGCGGGTCGGTCATCCGGCGCGATCTTACGGAGCGGCGCGGGGGCGGCAAGGGGCTCTTGTTGTTGGGGTGCATGGCTGGTGGTGTGGCGGTCACGAGTGTCGCACGCAGATCAATCCGGGGTCGAGCCAATCCCGAGGCCCGGAACAAGCCCGAAGTGCTCCGGGCAAGCGCCGGCCCGTCCCCGAGGGCTGGCGCTTTGGTGACGTCGGCGCCCGGTGGAGGCATGAGAGCGACCACGGCTGCCATGAACCGCAAGGTTCGGCGGTTGCGGCGCGCCATCCCAAGGGCCGGCGCTGCCCCGGCTTGCGCGGGGCAGCCGGACGCGAGGGGCGGGGGATCACCCCGCCCGCGCTACCGCGGCATCGGGATCGCGCGGGGCGTCGTGCCGGTCAGGATCGCCAGCGCCCCGGGCCGCATCAGGGTGCAGAGTTCCGGGTCGCGGGACCTCAGCCCGCCGGTGTAGGCGCCGTAGGCCGGCAGGATCAGGCGGTCCCCATCGACCAGAAAGCACGGCCGCGTGATGCTGCGGCCCCGGGCGGAGAGGCTGGCCTTGGGGTGATAATGGCCCGACACCTCGGCCGAGGCCCCCGGCGCGGCGATGTGGCGAAAGGTCAGCGGGCCGAGCGAAAGCACCGCCAGGTGCTCTCCGCCAAGCGCGAGGGGCCCGGGATCGTGGTTGCCTTCCACCCAGATCCAGCGCCGTCCGGCCTGCAGGCGGGTGAGCCAGAGCACCTCCTCCTCGGTCAGCGAGAGCGCGGCGGCGAGGTCGTCGAAACTGTCGCCGAGGCAGAGCACCTGCGCGGCCCCCGTCGCCTCGATATCGGCTTCGAGTCGGGAGAGCGTCTCGGCGGTTTCGTAAGGCGGCAGCTGCAGGCCCGAGCGGCGCGCGATCCTTTCGGACTTGCCCAGGTGCAGGTCGGAGACGGTCAGCAGCCGCTGTTCAGGCCAGTAGAGCGCGCCGGATCCGAGCGCGTGCAGCGTGGTGCCGGCGAAGGCGAAGGCATGGGCGTTCATGCTTCGTTCAATGCCGCAGCGCGGGGGATTCGGCAAGGGGCCCTCACCCGACCCTGCCGGGGGGAGAGAGCGCCCGCGGCGGCGGATGAACTGGATGGACCGTCACGCGGTCATGGCGGGGAACTCATGCGCCAGAGCCCGGGAATGCGAGCTCGAAACAGATCCGGCGCAACTGCGCCGCCGCGGAACGGTGCGACCCTGTGCACAGAGGCTACTGGGCCGGCCCCTCCGTCCGCCGGGAGAGAGGGCCGGGGTGAGGGGGCCTCTCCGTTCAGGGCTTGCCGACGTTTTCCTCGAAGGCTTTTTCGAACGCGGCCTTCCTGCCGACGTCGGCCTCCGTCTGGTTCTGCGCGCGCCACTCGTCGTAGGGCATGCCATAGAATGCCGCGCGCCCCTCCTCCTTGGTCATCTCGATGCCGCTCGCGTTGGCGGCTTCCTGATACCAGCGCGAGAGGCAGTTGCGGCAAAATCCGGCGAGGTTCATCAGGTCGATGTTCTGCACGTCCGGACGTTTCTCCATCAGGTGCTCGCGCAGGGTGCGGAAGGCGGCGGCCTCCAGTTCGATGCGGGTCTGGTCGTCGATCTCGGGCATGGCGGGGCTCCTTCGGATGGTTTGGAGTAATCTAGGGAGCGTGGCCGGTCGGGGGAAGGGAGTGACCGTCGCGCCCGTGAACCGATCCGGCAAAGCGGGACCGGATCGCACCCGCCTCTCGGCGATTGCTGGCCATCGCCTGTCGGCGACACAGGGCGATGCAATGTGTGAGAGATCCCGCCCCCAAGGGCGGGCGCGACGGCGCGGTGGTCGTGCCACGTTCTCGACACCGGGGCTTCAGAGTGCCGTCCGAGCCAAGCTCCGCGCCGCCCTCGGGCCCGGGCGCGATCCGGTGGCGCGGGCGGTCAGGTCAGAGCCCCGACTCCGCCAGCGCCTCTTCCAGCAGCGGCGCCAGCCGCGCCGCCCATGCCTTCTGCCCCTCCTCCCCAGCGATCAGGTCATTCCGCAGCTCGATCAGCACGTTCGGCCGCCCCGGCCTGATGGCGTGCCGCTCCACCGCGTCGCCGGGGAGGTGGCCGCCGTAGGGCTCGTTCTCGCCTACGCAGAGGTCCGGCTCGGCCCGGAGCCGGGTCAGCAGGACTTGCGCCAGCCGGTCGTCGGCGCCGTAGAGGACGCCGATCTGCCACGGCCGCCTGGGCCGTCCCCGCAACTGCGGGGTGAAGGAATGGATCGACAGCAGCACCGTGTCGTCCCGCCGGGCGGCGAGGTCGGTGAGCGCGGCGTGGTAAGGGCGGTAGCAGCGATCCAACCGGTGCTCCAGCTCCTCCGGCCCGGCGTGCCGGTTGGCGGGAATGATCGAGCCGTCGTAGAGCTTCATCAGCAGCGTCGGGTCGTCCTCTCCCCGGTTCGGGTCGATCACGAGGCGCGAGAAGTTCGACAGGATCGCCGGGGCGTCCAGCGCCTCGGCCAGCGCCTTGGTCACCCCGGCGGCGCCCACGTCGTAGGCGATGTGCCGCGCCATGTCCGCCTCGGGCAGGCCGAGCGTGCCGCCGTTAACGAAGTCGGGCACGGTGTTCGCGGCGTGATCGCAGGTCACGAGCCAGCGACCGGAGCGGTCGGCGCCCACGATTTGGTAAGGCCGGTATGTCATCGCTCCTCCATCTGCCGGTGATACGCCGCATGCGGTTGTTGCCTCATGGGAAAAACGCAATACTAACGCAGAGGCACCGGCACAAGGCACGCCGCCCGGGGCAGTCAAAGGAGAGACATGAGACGCCTTCGCAACACGAAGATCGTCGCGACCCTCGGGCCCGCGTCGAACGATTACGACACGATCCGCGCCCTGCACGAGGCGGGGGCGGATGTCTTTCGCCTGAACATGAGCCACGGCAGCCATGACGAGATCCGCGAACGCCACCGGATCATCCGGCAGATCGAACGCGATCTCGACAGCCCGATCGCCATTCTCGCCGACCTTCAGGGGCCGAAACTGCGGGTCGGCACGTTCGCCAACGACTCCGAGGAGTTGCAGGAGGGTCAGCGCTTCCGCCTCGATCTGGATGAGGCAGAGGGCGATTCCACCCGAGTCACCCTGCCGCATCAGGAGATCTTCGACGTCCTCTCCCCCGGCCAGAAGCTGCTGGTGAACGACGGGAAGATACGGCTCAAGGTGGTCGAATGCGGCCCGGATTTCGCCGAATGCGAGGTGACGACGGGTGGAACGATCTCGAACCGCAAGGGGGTGAACGTGCCCGACGCGGTGCTGAACCTCGCTGCGCTGTCGGACAAGGACCGCGAGGATCTGGAATTCGTCTGCCAGCTCGGCGTCGACTGGCTGGCGCTGAGCTTCGTGCAGCGCCCCGCCGACGTGGAGGAGGCGCGGCGGCTGGCCGACGGCCGCGCCGCGATCCTGTCGAAGATCGAGAAACCGGCGGCAGTGACCGCCTTCGACGCGATCCTCGCCGCGTCGGACGGGATCATGGTGGCGCGGGGCGACCTGGGCGTGGAACTGCCCGTGCACGCGGTGCCGCCGATCCAGAAGAGCCTTGTCCGCAAGTGCCGCAACGCCGCCAAGCCGGTGATCGTGGCGACACAGATGCTGGAAAGCATGATCGAAAGCCCCATGCCCACCCGGGCCGAGGTTTCGGACGTGGCGGCGGCGATCTACGAGGGCACCGACGCCGTGATGCTTTCGGCCGAAAGCGCGGCGGGCGGCTACCCGGTGGAGGCGGTGAGCACGATGGACAGCGTTGCGAAGTCGGTCGAGGACGATCCGCTCTACCGCGAGATCATCGAGGCGAGCCGCAAGTCGGTGAAGGGCACAGTGGCCGACGGCATCGTCGCCGCCGCCCGCGAAATCGCCGAGACGACGGACATCAAGGTGATCTGCTGCTTCACCGAAAGCGGCACGACCGCACTGCGGGTGGCGCGCGAACGGCCCCGGGTGCCGATCATCGCGATGACCTCCAAACGCGGCACGGCGCGGCGGCTGGCGCTGTCCTGGGGCTGCAACACGGTGATGACGGGCGAGCTGGAGCGCTTCAAGCAGGCGGTGGTGAACGCCGCCCGCGCCGCGCGCACCGGCGGCTACGCGACCGAGGAGGACCAGATCGTCGTCACCGCCGGCGTGCCCTTCAACCAGGAGGGGACGACGAACATCCTGCGCGTCGCCCCCTGCGCAGAACGGCTGATCTACGCCACGGACCCGGGCTGAGCCGGGCATGGACGGCGCGCTCTACCTCGTGATCGGCACGGTGCTGGTCTGTCTCGCGGTGCCTTCGCTGGTGGCCGCGATGATGGACCGGCGCTTCCCGATGGTCGCTCTGCTGGTATTCTGTGCCGGGGCCGGTCTGATCCTGGCTGTGGCGGTCGGGCGGCACGGCGGCGTGCCTTCGGACACGGACAGCGCGACACGTTTCGCGACCGAAACCGTGCCGGCGGTGCTGCTGCTGGTGCCCCACGCCTTCGTCGAGATCGCGGGTCGGGTGATCGCCGGGATCTACTGACTGCACCCGGGGGTTGTTCGCGCGGCCGTCGGTGCCTCGAAACGCAACTGGCGGTGAGATACGCGCTGTCCGTTGCGACAATCTGGACACGGCCTTTGTTCGGACACGGTGACGTATGCGGTGCGTTTCACGAAAAGGGCGAATTGCGTATCGGTGACGGTGCAGCAGTCGCTCCGGAAGCTGTCCCGTTGTGGTGCCTGGACGGCTCTGCCGAATAACACCGGTCCGACCCCATCAGGGAGGTCCCCGGAGGCGCCCATTTCATGCCGGGCGGGGCGGATCGGATGGCATTACGGGGTCTCCGCCCCTGTCCGGAGCGGTGGTCAGTGCGCCGTCTTCACCCGGTCGAGGTAGGCGCGCAGTTCCTCGGCCTCGTGCCGCGCCTCGCGCAGGCCGTCCATGGCGGCACGAAGCTCGGCCTCGGTCTGGGAAAGCTGGTTGGTCAGGTCGGCCTCGCGCTGCTGCATGTAGGTGACCGCCTGATCGCGGGCTTCTTCGGCTTCGTGCAGTTCCTGCGCCATCTTCTCCAGCTCGCCGATGTCATAGGCGGACACGCGGGTGAAGCGGTGGATGAGCCAGTAGGCGAACCAGCCGAGGCAGAAGGCGACAAAGAGAATGACCGCGGTCGCGATAATGAATTCGGTTCTGTTCATCCGCCCTGACGGCCTCTTCCGTTTCCCCTGCGCCGGCGCCTATTCGTCGCCCGAGCCCTCCTCGGCGGCCGCGTCGTCCGACCCGTCTGCGCCGGTCTCTTCGGCGGCGGCCGCGTCCCCGTCGGCCGCCTCGTCTTCTGCTGACGCAGCGTCTTCTTGCGCCGAACGGGCCTGTTCTTCAAGGGTTGATTCGTCTTCCGTGGCGTCCACGGTCATCAGGTTGAACTCGATCCGCCGGTTCGCCTCGCGCCCCTCCTCGGTGCCGTTGTCGGCGATCGGGAACTCCTCGCCATAGCCCTTGGCCGAGAACGTGGAGGTCAGCACCCGCCGCATCCGCAGCTCGGCCAGAACAGTGTTGGCCCGCGCCTGCGAAAGCTGTTCGTTCATCACCTCGCGGCCCTGGCTGTCGGTATGCCCGGCGATTTCCATGCGGAACTGGCCGCAGGCCTTCAGCACATCGGCGATATCGTCCATCACGCCAAGCGAATCCGCGTCGATGGTGGCTGAGCCCGGTTCGAAGTTGATCTTGCTGACCTCCTGGATCTGCCTGAGCTCGGCCACGCATTCCTCGGGCTCCGGCACGCTCGCCTGCGGGTCCAGCTTTTCTTGGTATGTCACGTTGACCGAGAAATCCTCCGCCTCGCCCAGCTTGGTGGAGAGCAGGCGCGTGATGTCGTCGGACGCGGTCTCGAGCCCGGTGTTCCCGGTGATCGACACAGTGTCGGGCGTGACGACCGCGGCGCCGTTCGACAGCTTCGCCAGCGCCTCCAGCGCGGTCAGAACGCGGATCGACCAGGATTTCGGCAGATCCTCGTCCAGCCGCGCCGCATTGTGCACAGCGTCCGAGCCGAAGCGCGCCCGGGCGAGGCTGACGATCGCGCTGCGGGACAGTTCGTCGGTCATCCGGCCGCGCATCTGCAGCAGCCCCTCGGGCGACAGGGTGGCGGTGAAGTCCGGCGGCCCTTCCTCGCCCTGCTCCGGCGTTTCGGGCAGGACGGCGTAAAGCGCGAAGAGCTCCGGCAGGCTGTTTTCCAGCTCGCCCACCACGTCGTCGAAGAGCGCCTGTTCGGTGCCCTCGGCGGCGATCAGGGTGATGTCGGCATCCGAGAAGGTGACCGATCCGCCCTCGAGCCGCGCCAGCGCCGCGATGGCCGTGGTGGCGGCCTCGCTCCATTCCGGGGCGGGCACGCCAAGGCCGATGGTGCAGCGGGCCGTGCCCTCCAGCCCCGCGGATTGCGCGGCGGCAAGGATCGCGGCGCGCGCCTCCTCGGTGTCGGCGGAGCAGGCGTCGAAGCGGGGCTGGCCGTCCTCGATCAGGAAGCGAAGGGTGAAGGGCGCGATGACCGGGCGGGGGGCGGAGATGTCGAGCTTCAGGATGATCTCGCGCGGGGCAGCCCTTTTCAGCGCCTTCTCCATGTCGTTCCGTTCGTCCGGGCTGTCGGACATGCCGGTGACCGACACGCGCCCCGCCTCGACCGAGATCTTCGACCGGGGCACGATGGCCAGCGCCTTGACGGCGTAGTCGAGCGACGCGGGCCAGCCGTTCGGCGCGGCGTGGTCGGCTTCGTCCAGCAGGTCGGACACCGCCTCGATCCCCTTCAGCCGCTCCAGCCGGGTCACCAGCGCGTCGCGATCGGTGCCCGAGGGGATCAGCCCGATCAGCGACAGGTCGCCTTCGTTGCGCAGGATCTCGATCGAGAAGCGCGGCGGCGCGATGTCCTCGGCCGGTTTCACCTCCATCCCGTCGATCACCCGGCTGGCGTCGATGATCCGCCCCGCCACGGTCAGCGCGGCGAAGCGGCGCGCCTCGCTCGGCGCCGTTCCCGTCAGGTGAAGCTGCAGCCCGTCGGCCTGCACCTCGGCCCATCCCATCTGCGACTGGTCCAGCGCGTCGCGGATCTGCGTCTCGGTCTGGGCCTCCACCTGCGTTACGGCGAAACTGGCCGCGACGAGGCTGGTGACGGCAGCGAGAAGAAAGGCGGAGGCGAGGATGGCGATGGTCGACAGGCGCATGCGGCAGTGGTTCCGGCGTTGTCCGAGGGTGGCGTAGGATTACAGGGGGGTGGGGGCCTGCGCAATCACAGCAGCAGGGCACCGGCGAAAAACGGCAAGGGCAGGAGGCCCGCGTCCCGGTTCGACCGGAACAGCATCAGCAGGCGGTCGTCGTCGTCCATGTCGAAGTTGCGAAGCTGCCAGATCATGTGCCAGCCCATCACCCACGGCCCGGCCAGCGCGACCAGCAGGGACACGGGGCTGTCGCGTCCGATCGTCGCGCCGATCACGGCAAGGCCGAACAACGCGACGGTGGCGACCAGGAAGCGGCGCAGCCACGCGGGCGTCCGGTCGGCGAACAGGCGTGCGGTGGACTTCACCCCGATCAGCGCGTCGTCTTCCTTGTCCTGGTGGGCGTAGATCGTGTCGTAGAACAGCGTCCAGGCGATCCCGCCGATGTAGAGCACGACCGGCGGCCACGACAGCGTCCCGGCGTGGGCCGCCCAGGCCAGCAGCGCGCCCCAGTTGAACGCGAGGCCAAGGAAGATCTGCGGCCACCAGGTGAAGCGCTTGGCAAAGGGGTAGATGCAGACCGGTAGCAGCGACAGCACGCCGAGCGCGATCGCCAGCGGGTGGAAGGTGAGCAGGATCGCCAGCGCCAGGAAGGCCTGCAGGCACATCCAGGCCACCGCGCCCCGGACGCTGACCGCGCCCGAGGGGATCGGACGCGAGGCTGTGCGCGCGACGGAGCCGTCGATGTTGCGGTCGGTGATGTCGTTCCAGGTGCAGCCCGCGCCCCGCATCAGGATCGCGCCCAGCCCGCAGCCTGCGAAGATCCACGCGTCCTCCCACCGGGGGGAACCGTCCCAGAGCATCGCCAGCAGCAGCGACCACCAGCAGGGCAGCAGCAGCAGCCAGGTGCCGATCGGCCGGTCGAGGCGGGAGAGGCGGAGGTAGGGGCGCAGCCCGGCCGGGGCGTGGATGTCGACCCAGTTGCCTTTCACGGCGTCCCGGACCTGTCCCTCTGGCGTGTTCCCCGCCTGCGTCATAGATTGCCCCCCATGAACGATACCCGCCTCGCGCCGAAAATCCGTCTTCATGTAGCCCAGCCCCTGGGGCCGGCGCAAACCGTTCCACTGGAACGTGAACAGTCGAATTATCTCTTTAACGTGATGCGGCTGGGGCCCGGCGACCTCGTGGCGCTGTTCAACGGGCGCGACGGGGAGTGGCTGGCCGAGGTCATCACGGCAGGCAAACGGGCGGGCGAGCTGCGCTGTCACGCGCAGAGCGCGCCGCAGCGGATGCCGCCGGATGTCTGGCTTCTGTTCGCGCCGATCAAGAAGGCCCGGACCGATTTCATTGTCGAGAAGGCGGCCGAGATGGGCGCGGCCAGGATCGTGCCGGTGCAGACCGAGTTCACCAATTCCGAACGCATCCGGCGCGACCGGCTGCAGGCCCACGCGGTCGAGGCGGCGGAGCAATGCGGCGGCACCTACGTGCCCGAGGTGACGGATCTGCTGCGCCTTGACCGGTTGCTCGATCAGTGGCCCGAAGACCGGCGGCTGATGTTCTGCGACGAGACGCTGGCGGGCGGGGCGGCCGGGCTTTCCGGCTTCGCCCGCGGCGACCCCTGGGCAATCCTGATCGGCCCCGAAGGCGGCTTTTCCGAAGCCGAGCGGGCGCGGCTGCGCGGCGCGCCCCTCGCGCGGGCGGTGAGCCTTGGGCCACGGATCCTGCGGGCGGACACCGCGGCGGTGGCGGCGCTGACGCTGTGGCAGACGGCGCTCGGGGATTGGTGATGCGGCGCGCGCGTCCGGCGGATGTGCCCGCCATCGGAGCTTTTCTGGCCGCCCATGCCGACGTGGCGATGTTCGCGCTGTCGAACCTCGCCAGCGACGGGCTGGCGGTCGAGGGCGGAGTGAACCCGCCGCGTTCCATGTTCGCCTGGATCGCGGGGGATCCTGTGTCGGCCTTCATCGCGATCACGGCGGAAGGGATGCTGCTGCCGGTCCTGCCCGAGCGCGCGTCGGAGCACTGGCGCGCGGTGGCGCCGGACCTTGCCGGGCGGCGGGCCTTCGGCCTGACCGGTGCGGCGGACACCGCCCGCGCCGGGTTCGACGTGCTGGGGCTGGGCCGCGCCGGATCGGTGCTGAACCGCGACGAGCCGCATTTCGCCCTCGACCTCGCCGCCCTGGAGGTGCCGCCCGGGCACGAGCGCTTCACCGTGGTCCGCCCCGGAGAGGCCGAGCGCCCGGTGATGGAGGCATGGCGCGCCGCCTATCATCTTGAGGTTCTGGGGACCGCGCCGGCACAGGCCGAGGCGGTGGCGCGGCGCGACACCGACCGGGCGCTGGCGCTCGACACCACCCGCCTGATCCTGCGCGATGGCGTGCCGGTGTCGCAGGCGGGGATCAACGCGGCGGCGGAGGGGATCGTGCAGATCGGCGGCGTCTACACCCCGCCGGAACTGCGCGGGCAGGGGCTGGCGCGTCATGCGGTGGCCGCCCTGCTGGCCGAGAAGCGTACCGCCGGCGTCGCCCGCGCGGTGCTTTTCGCGGCGAGCGCGGCGGCGGCGCGCAGCTATGTCGCAATTGGCTTCCGCCGGATCGGGGAGTATCGGCTGGCGCTCTTCGATCCGCCGGTGGAGATCGGACGTTGAGCGGCTTCGTCCGCCCCGAACTCGCCCGCGCCGCGCGACGCTGGCGCGAGGCGCTCTTCGGTGCCGGGATCGTCGCGGCTGGCCTGTGGTGGGCCATGGCGACGGGGGTCCTGCTGGGCTGGATCGGCTGGGTGGTGGCTGCGATCGGCGGCGGGCTGATCGTCGCGGGGATCCAGCGCGGCCGTTTCCGGCAGGGCCGCGACGGGCCGGGCGTGGTCCGGGTGGACGAGGGGCAGATCGCCTATTTCGGCCCGTGGGACGGCGGCGTCGCGGCGCTGAGCGAGATCGTCGAGGTGACGCTCGATCGGGGCCGCAGCCCGGCGGTCTGGCGCATCCGCCAGCCGGGGCGCGCGGACCTGGAGATTCCGGTGACCGCCGAGGGCGCCGAGGCGCTGTTCGACGCCTTCGGCGCGCTGCCCTCCTTCGACACGCGGGCGATGCTCGCGGCGCTGCACGGGGCGGACCGCTACCCGGTCACCGTCTGGGAAAAACCGTCGCTGCGGCTGCATTGACACTGCCCTGCATCCCGGTCACTTCTGAACCTTCGAGAGACGAGCAGACCGGAGGCACGGCGCCATGTCCATTCCCCAATCAGGCGGCGGGCCGATCGAACGGCACGAGCAACTGGCCGAATACCTCGCCGCCGGGTGCAAGCCGAAGGCCGACTGGCGCATCGGGACCGAGCACGAGAAGTTCGGCTATTGCAAGGACAGCCTGAAGCCGATCCCCTACGACGGCCCCCGCTCCGTCCGCGCCGTGCTGGAGGGCCTGCGCGACCGTCACGGCTGGGCGCCGGTGGAGGAGAAGGGCCATCTGATCGGGCTGACCAAGGATGGCGCGAACGTCTCGCTGGAACCCGGTGGGCAGCTTGAGCTGTCCGGCGCGCCGCTGGTGTCGATCCACGAGACCTGCGACGAGGTCAACCAGCACCTGCGCGAGGTGAAGGACATCGCGGACGAGGTCGGCGTCGGCTTCATCGGGCTGGGTGCCGCGCCCGAGTGGCTGCACGACGACATGCCGCTGATGCCCAAGGGCCGCTACAAGCTGATGGACGGCTACATGCAGAAGGTCGGCACCATGGGCACGACCATGATGCGGCGGACCTGCACGGTGCAGGTGAACCTCGATTTCGCCTCCGAGGCGGACATGGTCCAGAAGATGCGCGTCGCGCTGGCGCTGCAGCCGGTGGCCACCGCGCTCTTCGCCAATTCGCCGTTCTTCGAAGGCCATCCCAACGGAATGAAATCCTGGCGCGCGCGGGTCTGGCGCGATCTGGATGCGGACCGGACGGGGATGCTCCCCTTCGTTTTCGATGAGGGGTTCGGCTTCGAGGCCTGGGTGCAATACGCGCTCGATGTGCCGATGTATTTCGTCTACCGCGACGGTCGGTACATCGACGCGCTCGGCCAGTCGTTCCGCGAATTCCTGAAGGGCGAGCTGCCCGCCCTTCCGGGCGAGACGCCGACGCTGTCGGACTGGGCGGATCACCTGACCACGATCTTCCCCGAGGCGCGGGTGAAGAAGTTCATCGAAATGCGCGGCGCGGACGGCGGGCCGTGGCGGCGGCTCTGCGCGCTGCCGGCCTTCTGGGTGGGGCTGATGTACGACCAGTCGGCGCTGGACGCGGCCTGGGACCTGGTGAAGCACTGGGACGCGCCGACGCGCGATGCGCTGCGCGTGGCCGCCGCGGACGACGGGCTGCAGGCGAAGGTGGACGGCATCGACATGCGCACGCTGGCGCGCGAGGCGGTGGCGATTTCCGAGGCCGGGCTGAAGGCGCGTGCGATCCCGGGCGCGGGCGGACTGATCCCCGATGAGACGCATTTCCTGAACGCGCTGAAGGAAAGCCTCGAAAGCGGCAAGGTGCCGGCGGACGAGCTGCTCGAGAAGTATCACGGCGAATGGGGCGGGGACCTGTCGAAGATCTACGCGGAATATTCCTACTGAGGTTGCCGCGTGCCCGGAAAGGGGTGCCATGCGGATCATGTGCCTGAACGGCTGGGGCGGAATGCTGCACGGCCCGCTCACCGGCTATCTCGCGGTGGAGCGTCCGGACGTGCTCTGCCTTCAGGAGGTGGTGCATTGCCCAGAGACGCCGAAGGACTGGCTGGAATACCGCGATGGCGACCATGTCCTGTCGCAGAGGGCGGATTTTCTGGGCGATGTGGCGGTGGCGCTGCCCGACCACCGGGTGATCTTCTGCCCCGCCGCGCAGGGGATGCTCTGGGACGGCGATGCGCCGGTGACCTCGCAATGGGGACTCGCGAGCTTCGTTCACCGCTCCCTGCCGGTGGTGGCGCAGGCGCAGGGCTTCGTACACGGCGCCTTTTCGCCAGACGGCTTCGGAGAGCATCCGCGGGCGCGCAATGCCCACGCCATGCGGCTTTGGGACGGGGAGGCGGGACAATTCGTCACCGTCGCGCATATGCACGGGCTCAGGGACCTGCGCGGCAAGATGGACACGCCCGAGCGCCGGGCGCAGGCGGAGAGGTTCTCGGCCCTCGCGGGCCGCGTCGCGGAGGCGGGGGACCGGGTGGTCCTCTGCGGCGATTTCAACGTTGAGCCCTGGAGCGAGACGCTGGCGATCCTCGGGCGCCGCGGGCTGCGGGAACTGGTGACGGAGGGCGGGTTCGAGGGCACGCGCACCGCGTCCTACCGCAAGCCCGGGCGATTTGCCGACTACATGCTGGTCAACGGCGAGGTCGCAGGGTTCGAGGTGGTCAGTGACCCGGAGGTCTCCGACCATTGTCCGCTGGTGCTGACCCTCTGACTCAGGTTCCGATCCCGACCACCAGCGCGGCGTGATAGCCGTCTTCCATTTCGCGGACCTGGGCAAACGCCCCCTTGCCGACCCGGCGGGCGATGCCGTCGCGGTCATTGGTGGTGTCCTGTTCGGCGGGGCGGTCGGAATAGGGCTCCGCGTAGCGGTAGAGGTAGGCCGACAGCGCGCCGGGGAAGAACATCTGACTGGTCAGCGCGCGGTCGCTGTCGAGGTGGATCATGTAGTGCACGTGGGTCGTGCGGCCCCGGTACCAGCCCGGATAGATCGTCAGGAAGCGGACGGTGCCGGTGGCGTCGGTGAACTGGGTGCCGCGCAGAAAGGTCTCTCCACTGGTATCGCTCGTGGAGTCGCTGCCCTGCCGCGCATGGCCCGAGTAATTGCCGAGTGCGTCGCAATGCCAGACGTCCACGCGGGCGTTCCCGATCGGGGTGCAGTCGGGTTGGACAACCTGCAGCGCGATGGTCATGGGCGCGCCCGCCCGGTCCTCGCGGGTGTCCTGCCGAACGAGGCCCGGGTCGAGGTAGTAGGGCCCTGCCGTGGTTTCCGGCGCGATCATGCAGACGTTGGGGGTGATGAGCCCCGCGCCTTCGGCCTCGGCCCGGGCGGTGGCGGGGAAAGCGCCGATGCCGGTGGTGACCAGCGGAGTGGCGGCGAAGGCGCTGAGAAGCGCGCGGCGGGAGAGAGAGCTGCTCGACATGGGGTTGGTCCTTCTTGTGTCGTCCCGTGGATATAGAACGGCCCAATCGGAGGCGGCAGTCGGTGCCCGGCGGCATCGGCGGGCGGGCGCCGATGTGCGTTCATGGGCGGCGGGCTGAAGCCCGCCCTACGGCGTTTGGCCGACGGTAGGCCGGGCTTCAGCCCGGCCCGTGACATGTGGGCAGGCGGGGTGTCTCGGCGCCCGGCGGTTCACTTCTTGCCGATCTTCGGCTCCGTCCCGGCCTTGATCCGGCGGATGTTGCCCGCGTGGCGGATGAAGACCAGCAAGGTCAGCGCGACGCAGAGGAAGAAGATCGTCCCGTCCGTCAGCATCACCGTCCAGATCGAGGAGGAGGCCGCCGCCGCCAGCGCCGCCAGCGACGAGATCCGCTTCCACGCCGCCATCGCGAGCCACGTCGCGCAGCAGGCCAGCCCGACGGGCCAGGACAGCGCCAGCACCACGCCGAGGAAGGTCGCCACCCCCTTGCCGCCCCGGAATCCCAGCCATACCGGGAAGCAATGGCCGATGAACGCCAGAAGCCCCGCGATCTGCGCGGCGTCCTCTCCGGCCATGGCGCGGGCCAGCAGCACCGCGGCGGCGCCCTTCACCGCATCGAGGATCAGCGTCGCGGCGGCGGCCTTCTTGTTGCCGGTGCGCAGGACGTTGGTGGCGCCGATGTTGCCGGACCCCACCTTGCGCAGATCGCCCAGGCCGAGCGCCCGGGTCAGCAGGATGCCGAAGGGGATGGAGCCCAGCAGGTAGCCGATGACCGCCCAGAGCATCAGCGTGGCGGGGGATGAGACGATCTCAGGCATGTTCCGTTGTCCTGTGATAGACGCGCCGGCCCCCGACCCAGGTGCCGGTGACCCGACCCTGCATCCGGGCGCCGTCGAAAGGGGTGTTCTTGCTTTTCGACTTCAGCGCGAAGCGGTCGAGAACGAAGGGCGCGTCGGGGTCGAAAAGGACGAGGTCGGCGGGCGCGCCCTCGGACAGCCGCCCCTGCGGCAAGCCGAGGCGTTTGGCCGGGTTCAGCGTCATGGCGCGCAGCAGCGTCGGCAGGTCCATGTCGCCGGAATGGTAAAGCCTGAGCGCCGCGGGCAGCAGAGTCTCCAGAGCCACGGCGCCCGAGGCTGCTTCCTCATAGGGCAGGCGCTTGCTTTCCTCGTCCTGCGGTGTGTGCATGGAGCAGATGATGTCGATCAGGCCAGAGGCGACGGCCTCGATCACCGCGCGGCGGTCGTCTTCGGACCTTAGCGGAGGTTTCACCTTGAAGAAGGTCCGGTAGTCTGCGACGTCGAATTCGTTCAGCGTCAGGTGGTGGATCGAGACCCCGGCGGTCACGTCCAGCCCGTTGCGCTTGGCGCGCTCCAGCGGCGGCAGGGCGCGGGCGGTGGTGATCTGGTCCGCGTGGTAGCGCGCGCCTGTCATCTCGATCAAAGCCATGTCGCGGTCGAACCCCATCCGCTCGGCCATCGGCGAGACGGCGGGCAGCCCGCGCAGCGCGGCGAACTTGCCCGAGGTGGCGCAGGCGCCGGCCGACAGGCCCGGCTCCTGCACGTGGGCGATCACCAGCGCGCCGAGCGAACGGGCGTAGGTCAGCGCGCGGGAGAAGACCTTGGTATCGGTGACGACGCTGTCGCAATCGGTGAAGGCCACCGCGCCTGCGTCGAGGAGGAAGCCGATCTCCGTCATCTCGCGGCCCGCGCGCCCCTTCGTCAGCGCGGCCATCGGCAGGACGCGGACGAGGCTCGCCTCCCGCGCGCGGCGGGCGACGAATTCCAGCGTCTCGGGCGTGTCGATGACCGGGGCGGTGTCGGGCCGGGTGACCATCGTGGTCACGCCCCCCGCCGCCGCCGCCTGCCCGGCGGTGCCGAAGCTTTCCTTGTGCCGCTCGCCCGGCTCGCAGACTTTCACGCCGATGTCGACGAGCCCGGGGGCAAGGCAGAGTCCCCCGCATTCGACCTGCGCGTCGGCCGTCTGCCGCGCCGCCGCGTCCCCGCGCGCGGCGATCAGGCCGTCGCGGACCAGAAGCGCGCCGGGCGCGTCGGTCGCGGCCTCGGGGTCGATCAGCCGGGCGTTCAGGAACAGCGTCGAAGTCAATTGAACCCTCCGGTGAGCAGGACCAGCACGCCCACCACGATGACAAAGGCTGCCAGCGCCGCGAGCCATTTCAGCGCCCGGCTGGTCGGCGCCGGCGTGGGTGTAAAATCCGACACCACCCGCCCCTCGGCGGAGGGGGTGTGGAGCCGCTCCATCGTGGTCGCGGGCCGGTCCATGGGAAAGCTGCCCGCATGGGTCAGCGGGTCGGCCACCGTGAGGCTCTGCGCCTGTCCGCCAAAGGCGGCGGGGCGCAGGATGACCACGTCGCCCTGCAGCGCCTCGAGCCGGTCGCGCTCCGCCTCCACGGCGGCGGGGTCGGCGCCCAGACCCTCGGTCAGGTAGCCGGGCAGCCCCACGCCGGCGAGATCGGAGACGGGGAAATGCTCCACATGCGCGGCGTCGACCTGCTTCGCGCCGAGCGCCACCTTCAGCGGCCATCCGTGGCCGTTCTCGGGCGGGCGGGCGATAAAGGCCTCCGCCGCCTCCGCCGTCAGGTCCAGTCCGAAGACGTGTATCATGTCGCCGCCCCCGGCCGGGATCTCGATCCTGTCGGTCATGCCGTGTCTCCCTGCATCTTGCGCATCAATCCCAACACAACGCGCCCCTCGCGGATCCGTTCGAAGCCGACATCCCGCCGGCGCGAACCGTTCTTTGTCTGCACCCAGCGGTGCGCGAAGTTGACGGTGGCCAGGTCGTCGCCCTCCTCCTCCAGCGATATCACGGTGTCGGGGCTGATCTCGTAAGCGGTCAGCTTGCGGCCCCGGAACGGCAGGTCGGTGGCGATGAAGGCGCGGCGGTCGGTCAGCGTGTACCACGTGTGCCGCCGGACCCACGGCGGGCCAAGGACCGAGCCGAAGGCCAAGGCGATGCCGACGGAAAAGTGGATCAGCCCGAAGGTCCAGAAATAGCCGCCGGCGGTGGCGGCGAGGGACATCCACACCGCCGCGAACCCGGCGAAGGCCAGCCCGAAGAGCATGCCGAAGGCGGCGCCCGGGCCGAAGCGCACGGCGGCGTCCGGCCGCCCCTGCCAGGTGATCGCCTCGCCGTCCTCGAAAATTCCGTCCCAGCCGTCGCCGGTGGCCCGGTGGGTGAGGTCGCGGCTCATGCGGCGGCGCGGCGGGCGCGCAGGTTGCGGGCCAGCAGGTCCATCGCGGCCATGCGGACGGCGACGCCCATCTCGACCTGTTCCTGAATGACCGAGCGGTTGATGTCGTCGGCGATCGTGCCGTCGATTTCCACCCCGCGGTTCATCGGGCCCGGATGCATGACGATGGCGTCGGCCTTCGCATGCGCCAGCTTCGCAGCGTCCAGCCCGAAGCGGTGGTAGTATTCGCGCTCCGAAGGGATGAAGCCGCCGTCCATCCGTTCCTTCTGCAGCCGGAGCATCATCACCACGTCCACATCGCGGAGCCCCTCCGCCATGTCCTCGTAGACCTCGCAGCCGAATTCCTCCATCCCCGGGGGGACGAGGGTGGGCGGGCCGATCAGGCGCAGGCGGTTCTCCATCTTGCCCAGCAGGATGATGTTGGACCGCGCGACGCGGGAATGGGCGATGTCGCCGCAGATCGCGATGGAGAGCCGGTGCAGGCGGCCCTTAGCGCGTCGGATGGTGAGCGCGTCGAGCAGCGCCTGCGTGGGATGTTCGTGCCGCCCGTCGCCCGCGTTCAGCACGGCGCAGTTGACCTTCTGCGACAGCAGATCCACTGCGCCCGAATGCGGGTGGCGGACGACGAGGAGGTCGGGCCGCATCGCGTTCAGCGTGAGCGCCGTGTCGATCAGCGTCTCGCCCTTCTTGATGGACGACGCCTGCATCGACATGTTCATCACGTCCGCCCCGAGGCGACGGCCCGCGAGTTCGAAGCTCGCCTGCGTGCGGGTCGAGTTCTCGAAGAACATGTTGATCTGGGTGAGCCCCTGAAGCGCGTCGCCGTGCTTGTTGTCGGAGCGGTTGAGCGCGACGTATGCGTCGGCAAGGTCGAGCAGGGTGGTGATGTCGTCGGGCCCGAGTTTCTCGATCCCGAGAAGATGCTCCTGCGTGAAGGCCATGGATGCTCCCCCTGTCGCCCGGGTCGCTTATAGGAAGCGCGGGGCTGCGGGACAAGCCGCCCGAGGACGATCCAAAGGCGCGCGGCGGGGCCGCGCATTCGATGTCTCAGGGGCAGGGGGCGCTGCTTGGCCGCTATTTGCAGACCCGAGCCGGTTCTGTACTTTGGGGGGGGCGCGTCGCAACCAGTAAAGAGCATAGCGCGATCTGCGCGCGCGCTTCCCAGGAAATCTTGCATCGCAGAGCGTTACCGCTTTCCTGGGCGCATGGTGAAGCTTGTCCTACTCCACAAGGCCGACTCGATCTGCGAGGACGAGCCGGTCGAGGCAGGGCCCCGCGGCTACTTCGCGGTGGCTAAGATCCAGCGGGTGATCCCGAAGCCCGTTGCCGAGGGAAGGTTTCTCGCCATGATCGAGCCCGGGACCTTTCTTCCCTTTGACCGGGAAGTGCCGCGGCTGGTGGAGGGACGCCCCATGGAAGCGGCGCTGGCCGAGGAAGACGGGACGCCCAAGAAAGGCGGTGCGGGGCAGCTTGCCGTCCGGCGGCTGCCCGCGTTACAGGCCATCCCTCGATGCCTGGCAAGTTTCATGGCTTTCGGATTTTGCCGCAACATCTGAATCTAGTAAGGATAGTTATGTTTTATTTGGCATCAGGCCGCAGGGTCCAGGACAGCTGTGCCGGGGGCGGACAGGGCACGTACGAGACGGCATTGGCCACGGGTGCCCAACACCCGGACGCAGCCCGCGCATCGCTGGACAGCTGCAACGGGAAGGCCTAAGCCAGCGGTAAAAAGCACGAGCGTGATTAGTTGCATGGATGGTGTCAGCAGGAGCTTCTGGACCCCCGCGCTGCTGATCTCGAATTCGGTGGCAACGCGCCCGGACACGGTTTACGGCACGGCACCTGTCAGCGCCGAGAAACCCCGGGTACGCGGGCGATACTGATCGGCATCCGATCCAGACAAGGAAGCAACATGTTCGATTACCTGATCTCCGGCGCGCAGGTGCTGCTTCCGACCGGCCTCGCCCGGATGGACCTCGCGGTCAGCAACGGTACGATCGCGTCGATTCACGAACCGGCCGAAGATGTTCCGGCCCGGGACCGGATCGACGCCGACGGCCTCACTCTGCTGCCCGGCGCGATCGACACCCACGTTCACGTCCGCGCCCCGGCCTTTCCGGAACGTGGCACGGTGACGACCGAGACGCGCGCGGCAGCCGCCGGCGGGGTCACCACCATCCTCGAAATGCCTGTGACTATCCCGACCACCACGACAGCGGAGCAGTTGAACATCCGGCGGGCGCATTTCGAGCGCGATACGCTGGTCAATTTCGGGCTCTACGCCGGACTGGGCGGGATGGACGAGGCGCAGGCGCGTGCACTCAGGGACGCAGGCGCAATCGCATTCAAAATCTTCACGACGGCCGTGCCCCCCGGCCGCGAGGCGGAATTCGAGGGGCTGGCCTGTCCAACCGAAGATCAGCAATACATGGCGCTGGAGGCCGCCAGAGCCGCAGACCTGCCCCTGACCGTCCATTGCGAACACACAGCTTTGCTGAAACTCTTCGGGCAGCGGAGCGCGGGGGCAGACAGGACGGAGGCGGCCTACATGAACGCGTCCCGCCCGGCCGTCTGCGAAACCGTCGCCGTGGCCGCCCTCGCCACGATGAATGCCGATGTGGGTGCCAAGCTGCACATCGCGCATGTGACGAGCGGCCGGACCGCGGAAGTCATTCGCCGCTTTTCGGGCTTCAGCGACCTGACGGCCGAAGTCTGCCCGCAGTCGCTCTACGCCTCGGAGACCGAGGTCAGACGGGCGGGTGTCGACGGCAAGACGATCCCGCCGATCCGCTACGAGGCCGACAGCGACGCGCTGTGGCGTGCATTGGCGGACGGCACGATCACACAGGTCGCGACAGACCACGCGCCTTTCGACACGTCCGAGAAGAATGCCAGCGCAGGGAACTTCGCCGCTGCCCCGGCAGGTGTTCCGGGGCTGGAAATCCTCGTTCCCGCGATGCTCGACGCGGTGGCGCACCAGAGGCTGTCCCTGCCCCAGGCCTGGGATCTCGTGTCGTCGGGCCCCGCAAGACGGTTCGGCCTTCAGGGCCGCAAGGGGCATATCGCGGTCGGGTGCGATGCCGATCTGATCCTCGTGGACGTGGCTGCGGACACCGTGATCCGGGCAGAGACGCTGCAGACGCAGGCGCGGGGCGCGGCAGGCATCTACGCCGGCCGGAGGTTCCGGGGCAAGGTGATGCGCACCATTGTCGGCGGCGCGACCGTATTCAGCGACGGCGCGATCACCGGGCGCGGCGGCGAAGGCGCGTTCGTCGCCCCCGCCTGATGCGCGGCGTCTTCTAGGCGCCGATGACCAGCGGCGCGGTGAGACGCTTCAGCGTGGAGATCACGCTCAGCGGCGTGATGCGGCCCGTCTTGGGATTCTCTTCGGAGGGGATGTTCTCGATCTTGAGCGTCAGGCTTGCGCTGTCTGACACGACGTGGATCGTGTGGGTGTTGCGCTGGACCGTCGGATCGGCCCATACCTCGAGCTGGGTCTGCTTCGTGCCGACCCCGGCGAGGCCGAGCGCGACCGCAACGTTCAGGTTTGCCGGGAACCCCTCGATGGCGTCCTCGGCGGAGCCCTCGTAGCATTTCACCGGTTCGGTGACGGTGTCGAGGTCCAGCCCCATCTTCTCGATCGCCGGAGCGCCCTTCAGGCCACGCGGTGGCTTGCGGGTGACCATGCGCACGCTTTCGATCTTGCCCTGCGCCGCCGCCTGCACCGCGTCCAGCCCGAGCAGCGCGCCGGAGGGCACGAGGATCCGGCCCCCCGTGCGCGCGGCGATGTCCTTCAGGTGCCCGTTCGTCAGCAATGCGCCGGCGCTGATCACGATCATGATCTTGCCGGCCTCGAGCGTGGGGCGGGCCACGGTGTCAAGCAGGTGCGAGGGGCAGCATTCCACCACCACATCCGCGCCGTCGGAAAGCTGATCCAGCGGCAGAACATCATATTCGCGGCTGAACGAGGTCTTCATGTGGTCCCGGGCGGCCTCCGTGTCGCGGGCCGAAACCGCCACGAGCTCCATTCCGGGGAGTCCGCTGTCCAGAGCGGACGCGACGGCTTTCCCGATTGCCCCGAAACCGCCTACGGCAATCTTCAAGCTTGATGTGGTCATGTCGCGTCACCGTCTTTTCGTTCTGCATAATCCGCCCGCACGCATCGTCGCACCGGCCTGTATCGCGGACCTAGAAATCACCCCGCAGCGAAGAGGGCAAAATAGTTCTGCTGCCTGATGACCGCAGCAATTGTTATGGATGACGCGGGGAGCGCGCCATGACCGGTATCGGCCAAGCGTGCAAACGTTTTCGTTCTGCCACCTCTTTGAGCAAAATCGCCGCCGACTTGGCGCCTGCGCAGCCGATATGTGCCGCATCTACCGGTTGACGCAAAGGTCCGCTTGACAGTCACTGTCGCGCAGCCGGGTCGAGCATGCCGCAATTACGTTGCATTACTTTTTATTATGCTTCACGCAATTTTATTCGCTGGCACCGCCGCTCGGACGACCCTTACAGTTTTGACATCAAGAAGACACGGCAATCCATTCGGCATCGGAGAACTACGACATGACACTATCCTCCAGGTCACTAATCAAGGGCGCCTGGGTGACGGCGTTCGCCTCGCTTATCGCCACCGCGACGGTTGCACAGGATTACGAGGTCCTGTTCTCGCACGGGTTCAAGCCCGATTCACCACATCACGCCGCCGCCCTCCAGATGGCCGACGAAGTGGCCGAAGCTTCGGATGGACGCGTCGAGATCAAGGTGTTCCACTCGGGCCAGGCGGGGACGGCGCGCGAGAACTTCGAGGCCCTGCAACTGGGCAGCCTGCAGATCACGACCTCTCCGACCGCACGCATTGCCGGCTTCGTTCCCGAACTTCAGGTCTTCGACCTGCCCTTCCTCTTCCCGTCCTACGACAAGATGGTCGAAGTGCTCGACGGCCCCGTGGGCCAGGAGATGCTGGGCCTTCTCGAACCGCAGAACGTGCTGGGCGTGGCCTTCTACATCGACGGTCTCAAGAGCATGACCGCCAACAAGCCGCTGCGCACGCTTGAGGATTTCGAGGGCTTCAAGATGCGGACGATGGAAAGCCCGATCATCATGGAGCAATACCGGGCGCTCGGCGCGAACCCCGTGCCGCTCGACTTCCTCGAAGTCTACAACGCGCTTCAGATGGGCACAGTGGACGGCCAGGAGAACCCGATCAACCTGATCCATGACATGAAGTTCTACGAAGTTCAGGATTACCTGACCCTTACCGAGCACGCGATGCTGGGCGGGCTGCTCATGTACAGCCTGGACTGGTACAACTCTCTGCCCGAGGACCTTCAGAAGATCATGTACGACGCCGGCGTGACCTATGTTCAACGCCAGCGGGCCGGTGTTCAGGAGATCGTTTCGCGCGACCTCGAAACCATCGCTGAGTCCGGCACCACGATCGTCGAATTGACGCCAGAGGAGCGGGAGGCGTTTCGCGAAGCCACCCTGCCCGTCCACAAGATCTATACCGATGACTACGGCGACGAGATGCTGAACCGTATCTACGAAGCCGCGAAGTAAGACGCGAAGCAATCGGCGGGCGCGGAGGGTTTCCCCCGCGCCCGCGCATATTCGGAAGAACGCACAAGACAATGAAACGCGCATTCGAGAAGTTCGCAGCAGTTGAAGAGTGGTTCGTCGGGAGCCTGTTGATGGCGCTGACCGGCATCCTGTTTCTCAACGTCGTCATGCGCTTCGTCTTCAACAACTCTCTCGGCTGGGCCGAGGAGTTTTCGCGCTACAGCATCGTCTGGGTGACGATGATCGGCTCCAGCCTCTGCGTGCGGCGCGGGACACATATCGCGATCGACCCGCTGTCGCGCGTCCTCTCCGACCGTGGACTGAGGCTGCTGAACATCGCGGTGATGATCTTCTGCGCCATCGCCTGCGCCGTCTTCTGCTACTACGCCTGGACCATAACCGAGAAGATCGGGCGCCTCGGCCAGCGCAGTGCCACCCTGAACATGCCCATGGCCGTCGTCTACGCGGCGATGCCCGTGGGATTCGCGCTCATGGCGGTCCATTTCCTGATCTCCGCGGTCGGCGCGCTTGGAAAGGGCAAGGCATGAGCTGGGCCCTGCTTCTCATCCTCGTGACGTTGCTGCTGGCGGGCACGCCGATCTTCGTCGCCATGCTGGGCGCGACGCTCGCCGTCACCTGGTACTTCGTGGGGCTGCCGCTCGAAGGGATCATGCAGCGTTTCATCTCGGGCATCGACAAGTTCTCGCTTCTGGCGATCCCGTTGTTCATCTTTTCCGCCAACATCATGCGGACCGGCGGTCTGTCGACCCGGATCATTGCGCTGTCACAGGCGCTTGTGGGGCACCTGCCCGGCGGCATGGCCCTCACGACCATCGTGGCCTGCATGCTGTTCGGCGCCGTGTCCGGGTCCAGCCCGGCCACCGTGGTCGCCATCGGCGGCATCGTCCTGCCCGCCCTGAAGGAGGCCCGCTACAGCGAGCAGTTCTCGGTCGGCCTGATCACGTCGAGCGCATCCGTCGCCCTGATCATCCCCCCCAGCATCGGCATGATCGTCTACGGCGTGGTCACCGGGACCTCCGTCGGCGACCTCTTTCTGGCGGGCATCATCCCGGGCATACTCCTCGGCCTCACGTTCATGCTGTATTCCCTCGCCTACGCGGTCCGGCACCGCCTGCCCCTCGCGCCCGCTCCTTCGCTGGGCCAGGTCTGGCATGCCTTCCGAGACGCGGGCTGGGCCCTCGGCGTTCCGGTGGTCATCATCGGTGGAATCTACGGCGGCGTCTTCACCCCGACCGAAGCGGCGGCCGTGGCCTGCATCTACGCGATTGCCGTTACCGGCTTCGTCTATGGTGAGATGAGCCCGCGCCGCCTGATGGACTGCGCCATCGAATCCGCGACGGGAACGGCGCAGATCATGATCCTGATCGGCGCCGCATCGGGCCTCGCCTGGCTGTTGACCATCGAACAGGTCCCGCAACAACTCTCCGGCACGCTGCTCGGCTTCAGCGACTCGCGGATCATGATCCTTCTGATGATGAATCTGATCCTCATCGTCGCCGGCATGTTCATCGACCCGACCTCGATCACCATGATCTTCGCGCCGATCTTCCTGCCGATCTGCCTTGCCATGGATATCAGCCCCATCCACCTGGGCCTCATCCTGGTGGTGAACAGCGCGATCGGGATGTTCACACCGCCATTCGGCTTCAATCTCTTCGTGGCCTCGGGCATCTCGCGGCTGTCGATCGACCGCATGGTCCCGGGCGTGACGCCGTTCATCATCTGCGGGATCGTGGCCGTGATGATCATCACCTTCGTGCCCCAGCTGTCGCTTTGGCTGCCGGATCTGCTGCGATGAGCGGGAACGCACCGCTGTGGACCGCGGCAGAGCAGCTGGACCGCGCGCGTGCCGCGGTGATCGTGGTGGACCTGCAGAACGACTTCACCCATCCCGATGGCCACCTGGCGCGCAGGAAGGGGGTGGATGTGACGCCCGTGAGACACCGGTTCCCTGCGGCCGCGCGACTGGTGGCCGGCGCGCGGCGCGGCGGCGTGCCGGTGATCTGGCTGTCCGTCGTGCATGATCTGGAGGCCGAGCCGGCGAACTACCTCGCCGCGCAGCTGCGGGGGCAGCGAGACGCACAAGCGATCACTGCCGACGATGTGCCGGCGCATCGCGGAACCTGGGGCAGCGCTTGGGACGCCGCCCTGCCCGCGCCCCTGGATAGCGAGCCCTGCATCGAGAAACCCGGGTATGACGGGTTTCACCGCACGCCCCTGTCCGGGACCCTCGATGCGCTCGGCGTCACCACGCTGGTCTTCTGCGGCTGCAACACGAACGTCTGCATCCAGGCCACGGCGGCAACCGGGTTCGCACGCGGCTATTACACGATCCTCGCCAGCGACGCCTGTGCCGCTCTGGACGGAGAGGACGCGCACGCGACCGCGCTGGCGACGCACCGGAAGTACTATGGTCACACCGTCACGGTGTCAGAGATCCTGCCTCATTGGCTTCCGCCCGGGCCGCCGGAAGATAACTTTCCAGCCATTCCCTGAAGGTGCGAACGCGTTTCTGCTCCCACGCGGTCTTTCGGCCGATCAGGTAGTACTGACCCGCGCTCGGAACCCGCGCGGGGATGGCCTGGGCCAGCAAACCGGAGCGGATGTCGTCCATGACCAGCACATCGGGCACGAGCGCGATACCCCGCCCTTCCATCGCCGCCTGAATGGCCATGAAGAAGTGCCCGTAGGCCGGGCCGTCCTCTTTCCGCGCGACGTTCCAGCCAAGCGCCTGGAGGAAGTCGGCCCAGGCGTGCTGCCGCGTCGCCATGTTGATCAGGGTGGCCGATCCGGCCTCCGCCTCGGTTCTCACCAGCCCGTGTTCGGCGATGTAGCCCGGGGATGCGACTGCGATCATGCGATCCGGCATGAGCGGAAGGAACTCCAGTTGATCGTCCCGTTTCGCCATTTCCAGATCGATGCGCACCTGCCCGCTGACCCGCGCATCCGGCACAGGTGAGCCAACCCTGATCGCGAGGTCGACATCCTCGCGGTCGAAGTCCACGGGCCGGATGGAATTGACCAGGTGGATCTCGATATCGGGGTGCTTTTCCGAGAACTCCACGATGCGCGGCATCAGCCATTTCACGGAAAAGGTCGGCAGGACCGAGATCGTCAGGATCCCGTTGCCCCGATTGTCCCAGACCCGGTGCGCCGCGAACTCGATCTGATCGAATGCCTCCTTCAGCGCGGGAAACAGGCGATGCCCGGCTTCGGTCAGTTCGACGGACCGCGTCAGCCGCTTGAACAGGGGCGTGCCGAAATCCTCCTCCAGCAGCTTGATCTGCCGGGAGACCGCCGCCTGAGTCACGTTCAGCTCTTCGGACGCATTGGAAAAACTGAGGTGTCTGGCGGCGGCTTCGAACGTCTTCAGGGCATTCAGAGATGGAAAGCGGCGCGGCATAAGTGTCCCGGAAAGGATAACCAATACTTATGGACACTAAAGGATCGGGAGATGCAGGCAAGGCACCTCGTTGCCGCAAGGCCGCCCCGCACCGGGGCGATCGATAAGATGGCGAAGAGGCCAATGCCATTAATCCTGGCCATTCTAAACTATCTCTATCGTTTCGTGATCGACCAATTTTCTTTTTCCCGGAACGCCCGTCAGGTAATTTCCGGTCAAATCGTTCCTCCGAAACGACCTCTCTCCTCCAGCCGCGTCCGGCCGGCTGCATCGGGAGCCGACGGAGGGCAACCCGCGCGCGAAGCCCGCCATGCCGGAAAGAGGTCGCATCGACCCTGCACTGCGCGGCCTCTTCGCCAGAACCGACCAAGGACCACGAATGCTGAAAGCCTTCATCTCAACCCCGCTCGAAGAAGAACAGGTCGCCCGCATCCGCGCGGCCGCGTCCGGCGATGTCGAGGTGATCTTCGAACCCGACCTCCTGCCGCCGACGCGCTACGTCGCGGACCACAAGGGACAGGAGGGATGGGAGCGGACGCCGGAGCAGACGACGCGCTTTCATGCGCGGCTGGCCGAGGCTGATTTCCTCTGGGACATTCCCCCGCTGCACATGCTGCCCACGCAGGACATGTCATTCGCGCCGAATCTCAAATGGGTCCAGACGACGAGTTCCGGCGTCGGCCCGGTGATCGAAGCCCTGAAGATGAAGGGGAGCGGCGTGACGGTCACCACCGCGCGGGGTGTCCATGCGGTGCCCCTGGCCGAGTTCACGCTCATGGCGCTTCTGATGCATTTCAAGGACGTCCGGCGCCTGCGTCAGGAACAGGCCGCGCACCGCTGGGAGCGGTATTGCGGCGAAAGCCTCGAGGGCAAACTGGTCGCCATCGTCGGCGCCGGCGAAGTCGGGCGCCGCGTGGCCGAGGTCTGCCGGTTTCACGGCATGCGCATCGCCGCGATGAGCCGAAGCCTGACCGCCGAAACGGCCGGAAGGCTGGGCTATGACGAGGTCTTCCGCCGCGAACAACTGACCGACATGGCGGCCCGCGCGGATGCGATCGTCCTCGCGGTCCCGCACACGCAAGAAACCGAGGGCATGATCAGCCGGGAGGTCATCGCCGCAATGCGTCCGGAAACCGTTCTGGTCAACATCGCCCGGGGACAGGTGGTGGACGAGGCCGCTCTGGCACAATCCCTCTCCCGCGGCCGCCCGGGCTTCGCCGCGCTCGACGTGGCCGCAGTGGAACCGCTGCCCGCTGACAGCCCGTTGTGGGACATGGAAAACGTCCTCATCAGCCCGCATTCCGCCTCGACCGTCCAGCAGGAAAACGCATTGATCACCGACCTCTTCATCCACAACATGCGCTGCGTGATCGAGGGGCGGACCGAAGACATGCGGAATGCCTTCGACATGACCGGAATGTACTGACGAACCTGGTCGGCACGCCCCGCCAACAAGACACCGCTGTCGTTCACATCAGCCGACAGCGAACCTGATCTTCCCCTGGTGCGTGCCGGCGGACAGAACCCTGAAGAAGGACCCTGACATGTCGATCGAAACGAAGTTCCAAAAGCTCGGCACCGACAACGCGCCGGGACAGGAGGTCCGGCAGACTGGCGGCGACGCCGGGTTTCATGGGCCGAAGCTGGACGGACGCCCGGTCGACTTCTCGCATGGAGACGTGGATGCGCATACCCCCACCCCGGGGGCCTTCGACCTCTTTCAGCAGGGCGTCCGCATGGGGGCCGCACAAGCCTATACGGAGTACCGCGGCGATCAGCAGATCCGGGACATCGTGGCGCCGCGCCTCGCGCAGTTCACCGGGGCGCCAGTCGATGCCCGCGACGGCCTGATCGTGACGCCGGGGACGCAGGGGGCGCTCTTCCTTGCAGTCGCCAGCACGGTCGATCGAGGCGACAAGGTCGCCATCGTTCAGCCCGACTACTTCGCCAACCGGAAACTCGTGGAGTTCTTCGGCGGCGAGATGATCCCGGTGCAAATGAGCTACGAAGACGCATCAGCCAACGAGGCGGGGCTGGACCTTGACGGTCTGGAAGCGGCGTTCAAGGCCGGTGCGCGGGTCTTCCTGTTCTCCAATCCGAACAACCCGACGGGCGTGGTCTATTCGGCCGACGAAATCTCGCGCATGGCCGCCCTCGCCGACCGGTACGGCGCAACAGTGATCGTCGACCAACTCTATTCCCGCCTGCGCTACACCGGCGCAAGCTACACGCATTTCCGCGCCGTCGACGGCGTGCCGGAGAGCGTGGTGACGATCATGGGGCCCTCGAAGACAGAATCGCTTTCGGGCTACCGACTGGGGGTCGCTTTCGGATCGCACGAGATCCTGACGCGGATGGAGAAGCTTCAGGCGATCGTCAGCCTGCGTGCGCCGGGCTATTCGCAGGCGGTGCTGCGCGGGTGGTTCGATGAACCGGAGGGCTGGCTGGACGCGCGGATCCGGCTGCACCAGCAGATCCGCGATGATCTTCTGGACATCCTGCGCGGGGTGGCGGGCGTGACGGCACGCACCCCGATGGCGGGCAGCTATCTTTTCCCCCGGCTGCCGCAGCTGACGCTGGACCCGGCAGACTTCGTGCGGGCCCTGCGCCTCCAGGCCGGCGTGACGGTCACCCCGGGCACCGAGTTCAGCCCCCACACCGCATCGAGTGTCCGGCTGAATTTCTCGCAGGACCGTGCCGCCTCCGCGGTCGCGATTCACCGGATGGCGGAGCTGATCGAACGCTACCGCGCCTGACACGCCGGACCCCGGATCTTCTGGGCGAGCGGACCGGGCCGGCGGTCGGCCCGGCCGTCCGTCCTAATCCAGTCGTGCGACGATGCCGTCCAGTTCGGGCGTGGCAGCGGGATGGCGCGACATGATCTCGGGATCGTGGCCCGGTATGACAAGCTCGTCACGATCGGCCAGTTCGCTCAGCCGCTCGTAGCCGTCGAGCGTCGCAGCAACGTTCTCGACCCACGGAAACGGCAGCCTGCGCTCGAAATTCTCGTAGAAATGCGTCGCGTCCGAGGCCAGCACCATCCAGCCCGCCCGGGTCATCACCCGGACAACCATCTGGCCCCGCGTATGGCCCCCGACCCGGTGCAGCGATATCCCGGGCGCGAGCGCGAAGTCTCCGTCATGCAGGTCGAGCCGGTCCGCATAGAGTTTGCGCACCGTCGCGGCGATATCCTCTGGGTCATAGCCACCCCGCAGCACCTTGTGACGCATCAGTGGGCCGGTCGCATAGCTCATCTCGTCCGCCTGCAGGTGAAAGCGCGCCGTCTCGAAAAGCTCCTGATTGCCGCTGTGATCGTAGTGAAGATGCGTCAGGACGACGTGATCGACACGGGCCGGATCCATATCCAGCGCGCGCAGGCCTTCGCCCGGACAGCGCAGGAACTGGCGGCCGCGCGTTTCGGCCACCTCGGCCGAGAACCCCGTGTCGACGACGAAGAGTCCGCCGGGTCCGCGGAGCGCGAAAACGAAATAGTCGAAGGGCATCGGCGCGTCATGCGGATCGCCCCCGATGAAGTTGTTGCTGCGCCTCTGGGCGGGATGATGTGCGAAACGGATCGCGTAGACTTCGTAGGGGTCAATGTCGGTCACGGGCGTGATGGCGGAAGGCACGGTAGTCTCCTTAGCTGATCGTGAGGCCGCCATCGACGGTGATCGTGCTGCCTGTCACGTACCCCGCTCTCTGGCCGGCCAGGTAGGCGACGGCATCGGCGATGTCTTCTGGCGTCCCGGCGCGCCCCATGGGCACCGGCGCGAGTTTCCGCGTGCGGAAGTCCTCGTCCGCCAGCATGTGGCGGTTGATGTCGGTCTCGATCGTGCCGGGCGCGACGAGGTTCACGGTCACACCGCTCGCCGCAAGCTCCAGCGCCATCGACCGCGCCAGCATCATGACGCCGCCCTTGCTGGCGACGTAATGCGCGATATCCGGGTTCGCGTGGGCCTGGTTGACCGACGATATCATCACGATCCGCCCGCCGCCGCCCCGCTTGACCATCAGGCGCGCCGCCTCCTGTCCGCAGGCGAAGTAGCCGTGCATGTTGACCGCGTGAAGCGCGTCCCAGTCCGCGTCGGTAATCTCGAAAAAGGGTTTTCGCTGGATGCGGGCCGCATTGCAGACGAGTACGCCGATGCCGCCGAGCGCCTCGTCGGCCTGGCGGACGGCTCGGCGCGCGGCCTCGGCATCGCCCATGTCGGCTTTGACCAGGACAGCCCGGCGCCCCATGTCTTGGATCAGCGCGGCAAGCGCACGGGTGTTTGCCTCGTCCCGGTACCAGTGCAGCGCCACGTCGGCGCCGTCTTCGGCCAGCCGCAGGGCGACGCCACGGCCGATCCCGTGGCTGTCGGCGCCGGTGACCAGGGCCGTCGGCGTTTGCGGGGCATCGGGATAATCGGGACGGAACAGCATCTGATATCGGTCTTCTTCGTTTCAGGATGAAACCGCCGGCCCCGAGGCCGGCGGTGAGGTCAGGTTCGCGGGTCAGCCGGGACGATCATTCGCCCGCGGGCACGACGTCCATCGCGAGCGTTTCCTCGTCGGCACGCAGCCGTTCGATGGTCACCCGGTCGTCCCAATGCGCCCAGCCGTACTTGATCGTGACGAGCGGAAGCGTCGCCCGGTCGGCCGAGAAGATCGCGGCCGCGTCGGAAAGCAGACCCCGGCGGGTCTCTGCGTCGAGTTCGGTCTTCGCCGCCTCGATCTTCGCGTCCAGTTCCTCGTTCTTGTAGCCACGCCAGTTGAACTGACCCAGGCGCTTGTCCGGGTCGTTGGAATGCGCCACTGCCGAGTAGGTGTAGTAAGCCTCGCCCGTGATTGTGCCCCAGCCGGCCATGGTGGCCGACAAGTCGCCCCGTGCGCGCGAGGAGAACAGGATGCTCACCGGGACGCCGTTCGCCTCGGCCTCGATACCGATCCGCGCCAGCATCTGCGCGAGGGAGGTGCCGACGTCGCGGTCGCCGGGGAGGCGGTCGACCGTGAAGGACAGCGTGAACTTGAACCCGTCGGGATAGCCCGCCTCGGCCAGCAGTTCCTTGGCACGCTCGACGTCGGCGCTGGTCGTCTCGATCGTGTCGTTGTAGCCGAAGGTGCTGGCGGGAACGATCTGGTTGGCGGGTTCCCCCATGCCTTCCATCGCGATCTGGCTCAGAACCTCACGGTCGATGGCCAGGTCAATCGCTTCGCGGACACGCGGGTCCTGGAAGGGGTTCTTGTCCAGCGGAGACCCGTCCTTGGCGCTGATCTGCGGGGATTCGTCACGCATGTCGAAATCAAGCTGGAACACGAAGACCGTGCCCGACGTCTCGACGTTGATCCCGTCCGCCGCCTGAAGCGCGGCGATGTCCGTGGCAGGCACGCGCGAGATGATATCGACCTGTCCCGACCGCAGCTGCGCCACGCGGGACGCATCGTTGGCGATCTCCTTGCGGATGACCTGCTCCCACGGTTCGGCGCCGCCCCAGTAATCGTCGTTGCGTTCCAGGACGAGCTCCACCCGCGGTGTCCAGGACACGTACTTGTAGGGGCCGGTACCGGTCGCGGCGTCGCCCGAGTTGAAGGCCGCGTTGGCGGTTTCGCGATCAAGCCCTTCGGCCGCGTCGGACGACACGATGAAGAGCCGGACGAGATCGTTGGGCAGCGTCGGCGCCGGACCATCCGTCACGAAGTGGATCGTCATAGGATCGACGATGCGGGTCTCGACGATCTGGCGCGTGTACAACGTCGCCGGGTTCGGCCCCGTCACGTCGGGAATGCGCTCGACCGAGAACTTGACGTCTTCGGCATCGAACGCGCTGCCGTCGTGGAAGGTGACACCCTCGCGCAGCTTGAATTCCCAGATGTTCTCGCTGACCGGGGTCCAGGAGGTGGCGAGTCCCGGCTGAAGCTGGAGTTCATTGTCGGATTTCACCAGCGGGTCATAGATGTGCTTCAACGCTTCCGCGTGTACGCCGAGCGCGCTGAAGTGCGGGTCGATCGACTCCGGTCCGGCACGAACGCCCATAGTGAGTGTCTGCGCCGTGCCCGAGGACAGTGTCGCAACGAATGACAGTGCGGCGACTGCCAGAGTTCTTCTCAAGTGCATTACCTAATTTCCCTGGTGCGGTTTTTCTTTTCCAATCCCTGGTCTCGCAGAAATGACAATGAGCCCCCGGGATTTCGGGACGCAGGGTCCCGCCGGAGCGCCGGGGTGCTCCCGGCGTCACGTTCATTTCAGTTCGACGATGTCTTCACCTAAGAGGAAGCGATTTGTGCATTCAAAGGAAAAGTCATGCGTCACCCGCGTCGGCTAGGCTCCAGACTCGTTAATTCTCAAAGCCAGAAGATGACAGTTGCAGCGAGAGCCACGGCGGACAGAAAGACCTTCGGGCACCTGTCGTAGCGGGTCGCAACGCGGCGCCAGTCCTTTAGCCTTC
>Ga0310345_10000709_pt1 | contig 44504 bp, 49 predicted proteins | sample HC15DNA20500_MG_FD_204667 | JGI IMG/M metagenome (GOLD analysis project Ga0310345, IMG submission 204667) | Marine microbial communities from station ALOHA, North Pacific Subtropical Gyre - HC15-DNA-20-500_MG | ecosystem: Environmental > Aquatic > Marine > Oceanic | place: Pacific Ocean: North... | reverse complement strand
CAGGGCCCGTCTATGAAATGCGCCTCGACAGAAATGGAGTGCACATGCCGCTTTACGAGCATGTATTCATCTCGCGCCAGGATCTTTCCAACGCGCAGGCTGAAGGGCTGATCGAACACTTCGGCGCCGTCCTGTCCGACAACGGCGGGAAACTCGTGGATCACGAGTACTGGGGCGTCAAGACGATGGCCTACAAGATCAACAAGAACCGCAAGGGCCACTACGCCTTCCTGCGTTCGGACGCACCCGCGCCCGCCGTGCAGGAGATGGAGCGCCTGATGCGCCTGCATGACGACGTGATGCGCGTCCTGACCATCAAGGTCGACGAACACGCCGAGGGCCCCTCGGTCCAGATGCAGAAGCGCGACGAGCGCGAAGACCGCCGCCGCCGTTGATCCAACGCCTGAACAAAGGAAGCTAACACATGGCCGCAAAACCGTTTTTCCGCCGCCGGAAAGTCTGCCCCTTCTCGGGCGACAACGCGCCCAAGATCGACTACAAGGACACCCGGCTGCTGCAGCGCTACATCAGCGAGCGCGGCAAGATCGTGCCGTCGCGCATCACCGCCGTTTCGGCCAAGAAGCAACGCGAACTCGCCCGTGCCATCAAGCGCGCGCGCTTCCTCGCCCTGCTTCCCTACGCCGTGAAATAAGGAGACAGACCGATGGAAGTCATCCTTCTCGAACGCGTGGCCAAACTGGGCCAGATGGGCGACGTTGTCACCGTCAAACCCGGTTACGCCCGCAACTACCTGCTGCTTCAGGGCAAGGCGCTGACCGCCTCGAAAGAGAACATCGCCCAGTTCGAAGAGCAGAAGGCGCAGCTCGAGGCGCGCAACCTCGAAACCAAGAAAGAGGCCGAAGCCCTGGCGCAGCGTCTGGACGGCGAGAAGTTCGTCGTGATTCGCTCCGCATCGGACGGCGGCAACCTCTACGGCTCGGTCACCCCGCGTGACGTCGCCGCCGTGACGACCGAGGCGGGCTACACCGTCGAGCGCAAGCAGGTCATCATCCCGCAGCCGATCAAGGAACTTGGCCTGCACAAGGTGGACGTTTACCTGCACCCCGAAGTCGAGGTCCAGATCACCCTGAACGTCGCCCGCTCGCCAGAAGAGGCCGAGATCCAGGCGCAGGGCAAATCGATCCAGGAACTCGCCGCCGAGGAAGAAGCCGCAGCGGAATTCGAGATCTCGAACCTGTTCGACGACATCGGCTCGGCCGCGTCTGACGACGACGACGAGGGCCCGGCCCGCGAAGAGCGCGCAGCGGAGGACGAAGAGGAGAACTGATCCTCTTCCCCCTGCGAGACATCGGAAACCGCGCCCCCGGGCGCGGTTTTTTTTTGCCTATTCGGCGAAGTTGCCGCCCGGGTCCAGCGGCTCGGTCCGGATCAGTCGGCTGTCGGCGCAGCCGGCCTGCCGGTGCACCATGGCCTGCCGATAGACCGGGTCCTTGATCATCTCGGCAAAGGCGGCGGCCGAGGGATATTCGGCGACGAAGCAGAGATCCCAGTATTCCGCCTCGGGCCCGATCAGCATGAACTCCATCCGCCCGCGCCAGACGATCCGGCCGCCCAGCCGTTCCAGCACCGGCTGGCTCTCGCGGCCATAGGCGGCATAGGCCTCGGCGCCGGTGGCCATGCGTCCGTCTTCGTATTCGGCGCGGTCGCGCAGTTTGACCAGATTGAGCATGTGGATCGGCCCCTGCCGGGGCAGATCGCGGAACTGGCGGAACCTCTCGCCGGTGAATGCTGTGTGCGCCATCGCTGCCTCTCTCCTGTCCGGCGTCAGCCTATGCGGACGCGCGCACAAACGAAACCGCCCGCGCGATGGCGGGCGGCTCCTTCACATATCTGTCGGGCGCGGCTTAGGAACTCCAGAAGCCTTCTTCGCCCATGTCGTTGTCGACGTTCAACAGTTCCGGATCGTCGATCATGCCGTCGCGGTTGCCGTCGTAGCGGTTGAAGACGCCGGTGGCGAACTCCTCGCTGCTGAGCGCGGCATCTCCGTCGGTGTCCCACTCGTCCACGACACCCGCCTGCGCGAAGCCGTCTGAGAATTCATTCATCAGAACGGTGCCGTCCCCGTCCTGGTCCCAGGCACCGCGGTCGTACACGTTGTTCGTGTCGTAGCCATAGCGGTAGCCATCGGAATACCAGAAGCCGTCGTTCGACCAGTCCGTTTCGGCCATGTCCCATTCCGCGTCGTTCCATGCGCCATCTCGGTCGGCGTCGTAGCTCTGGTAGGCGCCGGCGGAGAATTCCCCCTCCGTCAACGTCCCGTCGGCGTCGGTGTCCCAATCTTCGAAGACACCGGTCTGGGAGAATTGGTCTGTGAATTCCGTCTGGCTCAGTCCACCGTCGGCATTGGCATCCCAATCGCTGGGGGCGGCAGTCGCCGGCGCGGCAAGCAGGGCGGCGAGCACGGCAGTGGTGGTCAGATGCATGTGCTTGAGGGTCCTCATTGTGAACCTCCTCTCTCTTTGCGTCTGCCTGGTCAACCGAGTGCCCCCCGGGGTCTGTTCCGACCCGGCACAGAAAAAAGGCCGCGTCCCCGGGACGCGGCCTTTCCGTTCCGAACTGCGGGACAGATCACTCGTCGTCGAGCGCCTCGACAGCTTTCTGAAGGTCGTCTTTCGAGACTTCCTTTTCGTTCACCTTTGCCAGTTCGAAGACATAGTCGACAACTTTGTCCTCGAAGATGGGCGCGCGCAGCTGCTGCTGCATCTGCGGGTTGTTCTGAACGAATTCGAAAAACTGCCGCTCCTGACCCGGATACTGGCGCGCCTGATTGATGATCGCCTGGGTCATCTCGGAGTCAGACACCTCGACCTCGGCCTTCTGGCCCAGCTCGGCCAGCAGCAGGCCAAGACGCACGCGGCGCTCCGCCAGCTTGGTGTGCTCTTCGGTCGGCTCGATCTCGCCGTGGTCGTGGCCATGATCGTCCGGGTGATCTTCGTGGTAGAGTTGATGCGCGATCTGGCCGGCTTCCGCCTTCACCAGGCTGGGCGGCAGGTCGAAGTCGACCTTCTTGTCGAGCGCGTCGAGCAGCGCGCGCTTCATCACCGCGCGGCCGGCCTGGTTGTATTCGGCCTCGAGCCGCTCGGTGATCTGCGCCTTCAGAGCGGCGAGATCTTCGGCGCCGTATTTCTTGGCGAGTTCGTCGTCGATCTCGGCCTTCTCGGGCGCCTTCACCTCCTTGATGGTGCAGTCGAACGTCGCCTCTTTGCCCTTCAGGTTCTCGGCCTGGTAATCCTCGGGGAAGGTGACGGTGACAGTCTTCTCCTCACCCGCGGTGACGCCGGTCAGCTGCTCCTCGAACCCCGGGATGAATTGGCCGGAGCCCAGCACCAGCGGATAGTCCTCGGCCGCGCCGCCTTCGAAGGGCTCGCCGTCGACCTTGCCGACGAAGTCGAAGACCACTTGGTCGCCCTCTTCCGCCGCGCCGTCCTTGGCGGTGAAGTTCTGGGCGTTCTCGGCCAGGTTCTCGAGCGCCTCGGTCACCGAAGCCTCGTCCGCCTTGACCACAAGCTTCTCGAGCGTGATGTCGCTCAGGTCGACCTCGGGGATCTCGGGCAGCTTCTCGTAGCTCATGTCGACGACAACGTCATCGCCCTGCTTCCAGGTCTCGCCGTCCTTCATCTGCACATCGGGCTGAAGCGCCGGACGGTCGCCGGAGTCCTCGAAATGCTTGTTCATCGCGCCGTCGATGGCTTCCTGCATGGCCTCGCCGATCAGGCGCTGGCCGAACTGCTTCTTCAGCAGCGCCATCGGCACCTTGCCCTTGCGGAAGCCCTTCATCTCGATCTCGGGCTGCGCTTCGACAAGCTTCTCGTTCACCTTCGCGTCCAGTTCATCCGCCGTCAGCGTGATCTGGTAGCCGCGTTTCAGGCCTTCGTTCTGGGTCTCGGTGACCTGCATCCTGCGTCGTCCTCTCAATTCGGTCGCGGGCCGCATCGGGCGGCCGGAAATTCAGTCGCCCTTCTATGAGGGGACCTGCAGTCATGCAAGGCGAAAACCCGCCCTCGGCGGGCATACCCGCCGACAGTGAAGGCGCTTCCAGCAGGGGCGATGCATAGCGACAGGACCCGCTTCACAGCGCCTCGTAAAGCGAGACGGCCTCGTTCATCGTCACCAGCACCATCTCTGCCGCGCGCGCCAGTTGCGCCAGCTGCGACGCGTCCATGTCGGCCCCCTCGGCGAGAGCGTCGAGATCGGCCCCCAGCCAGCGCCAGAGCCGGACGACGCGGACGAGGCGGATGTCGATCTCCGCGTTCGGTGGCGGAACGATCCCCCCGGCCTCGTTGCCGATCAGCAGATCGGCCAGACTCTGCTCGAAAAGCGACGTGGTAGCCGCGACCTCGGGGCGGTGCGATGCCTCGCGTTCCGAGGTCGCCGCAGCGAAACAGGCTTCCATCATCGCCTTCTGGATCAGCATCCGCTGCCGGCCGGCCACGTTCACGGTTGTCGCTCGGTCGGGCGGGATCAGCCCTTCACCGTAAACTGCCTCCAGCCGCCCGACCACTGTGTCCGTGGCTCTCAACATGTGCCCCGCTTGCGCTCGGAGGGCAGTCAGGGGGTCAGCCCGCGCCTCGCCTTCGCGAAGCGCCGCAGCGGCGGCCCGGTAGCCGGGCCAGAGAGCGTCCACCGCATCCAGCGCCGCCAACACGGACGCGTGATTCTCCGCCTCTAGCCCGAGATGCGGATCGCCTGACCGGAGCCCGGCGAGGGTGCGGGCGAAAAGGTCCTCCGCCGCCGCGGCCACGGCCGCGTTGCGTTCGGGCTCCGCCCCGAAGCGGGTCAGGCAGACAGCCATTGCAATGCGCTGCGACAGCATCCGTTGCCGACCGGCAAGGTTGATCTTCCGCATCGCCTGCGCCCATTCCTCCCCCTCGGGGGGCGCGGCGGCCGGCAGCGCAGGCGACAGCAGCAGGATGATGAGCACGATGATCGGGCGCAAGACGACCCCCTCTACGAACGATGGCGGCTTCTTGAAGGAATGGAACTAAGGCCGTGTTAATGCGGCCAGAGAATGCCGCCCGGCAGCATATGCAATTGCCTCGAATTGGAGGTAAGTGGTGCGGGCGGAGGGACTTGAACCCCCACGCCTTGCGGCGCCAGAACCTAAATCTGGTGCGTCTACCAATTTCGCCACGCCCGCGCCCTCGGGATGCGCCGAGGTCCGCGCTGTCTATCAAAGCGCGGCAGGCGTGGCGAGAGGGAAATTCAGGCCCGGCCGCCTGATCACCTGCGGCTTTAACCCTTTGTTAGCGGCTCCGCGCGTATGGTCACCGGAAGACGGGTCGGCACGGGTGAAATGCGGCGGAAGGCAAGCTTCTCTGCGGAGGAATGCCGCGGACTGACCCGGTGATCGACCCATTTCGGCCACATTCCCACGGGACAATGGATCAGGAACAAGAAGGATGATCCAGATGAAACCGGCCGTTTCCCTACAGGACAGCAAGGCGCAGCACGCCACGCCCCGTGGAATCGCTGCGGGCATCACCGTGCTCACGCTGGACGGGGAACTTCCGGTCGAATTCCTGTCGCCCGGCGACCGGGTCATCACACGGGACAGCGGCATGGCCGTGCTTCGCGACATCCGGGTGCGGCGGGTGCGCTGCCGGGCGGTGGCCATCTCAGCGGGCTCCCTCGGGCACACCCGCCCGGACGAGGACATGATCCTTCCCGCCGCGCAGAGGATCCTCGTGCGCGACTGGCGGGCGGAGGCCCTGTTCGGTGCGACACAGGCGCTGGTGCCGGTCGCACGGCTGGCCGATGGCCAGTATATCCGCGACCTGGGCGAGACGGAGATGGTCCTGCACGAACTCCTCTTCGACGACGTGCATGTCATCTACGCCGGCGGCATGGAACTCGACGCCCCCGCGGTTACGGAAACCGTTTGACGCAACGATCGGCGGCAGCTTCTGACGCCAGCCCGCGCCACCACTCATAGCGCGCGCAGCACCCCCGGCAGCATCTCGGGCAGGTCTTCCGCGATCAGGCCGGGGCCGAAGGCCAGCGCGCAGTCGATATGCAACCGGCTCGCCGTCGCGGCCGCTTCCATTGGCGCAAAGCCGCGCGCCAGCAATCCCGTGACGAACCCGGACAGCACGTCGCCCGCCCCCGCCGTCGCCAGCCACGGCGCGGCGCGCTCGTAGACTGCCGCGCTGACCACGACTGCGCCCGACGCATCGGCGATGACGGTGTCCGGTCCCTTCAAAAGCACGACACATCCGGCCCGTTCCGCCGCCGCCCGCGCCGCATCGAGCCGCGAAAAGGCAGGGCCCCGGCGCGGCGGCTCGGAAAGGCAGTCGGCAAGGTCCGGAAACAGCCGCGCGAATTCGCCGGCATGGGGGGTCAGCACGCAGCGGTCGTGCAGCGCGCCAAGGAGCCCGTCGTCCTGCGCCACGGCCGTCAGCGCATCGGCGTCGAGCAGGACGGCCGGGCAGTGCTTTGCCTGCAGTGCCGCCGGGAGCAGCGCGGCGGCACGTTCCACGCCCAGCCCGGGGCCGAGGCAGAGCGCGGTCAGCCGCCGGTCCTCCAGCACCTCCGCCAAGGCCGCCGCGTCGTCCACACGGCACAGCATGATCGCGGTGACCTGCGTCGCGACCTCCAGCTGGGCCGATCCGGGTACGCCCAGCGTCGCCAGCCCCGCTCCGATCCGCAATGCCCCCCGTGCGGCAAGCCGCGCCGCGCCGGTCCGTCCGGCCCCGCCCGACAGAACAAGCGCGTGACCGTGAGTGAACTTGTGCGCTCCGCCCGCCTTGCCGAGACGGTCACGCGAAGCAGCGGGAACGAGGCGCGCGGCAGGCTCTGCCGTGCCGCCATCCGCCGCCCGGCGAAGCCCGATATCGACCACGCGCGTGCGGCCGCAGGCGGCCGGCCCCTCGCCCAGGACATGGCCGAGCTTCATACGGTGGAACGTCACGGTGAGATCGGCCGTGAAGAGCCCGCCCTCCGGCCCGAGCCGCCGTCCGCTGTCGCTGCAAAGACCCGATGGCAGATCGACAGCGACCCGGCGCCCGCCCTCAAGGTGCGACGACCACCTGGAGAGCGGCAGGGCGACCGGGCGCGTCAGGCCGATCCCGAACAAGGCGTCAACGACGAGGTCGGCGCCCTCGGAGCTGGGCGGATCATCCGCCGTGAGTGGCGTCACTTCGCCCATCTCCGCCCAGAGATCGCGGTTCGCCCGCGCATCCGGCGGCAGCTTGCCGGGATCGCCATAGAGATGCAGCCGGACGTCCCAGCCCCAGCCCCGCAACAACCGCGCGACGACGAAGCCGTCGCCGCCATTGTTCCCCGGCCCACAGAGCACCAGCGCGCACTGCGGGGCGGCGGCAAGTTCGGGCCATTCGGAGAAAATTGCCTCCACGACGCCGCGCCCGGCGGTCTCCATCAGCTCGCGCCCGGTGACCGCGCCGTGCCGCATCGCGGCCTCCTCCAGGGCGCGCATCCCGGCCGCCGTGAGCAGCTCCTCTCCGTTTTTTACAAACCGCTTAATAATTCACCTATTCGCCCAAAATCTCGGCAGGACTCTGCCGCGCCTGCTCGACAGAGTGATTGGGGTAAGTTAGCCAATTGTGACCCCCGGGCGAAAGTGGTCTGAGGTCATCCGACAGGTCAGGCGAGGAGTATTCCCATGAAAAAAATCGAGGCGATCATCAAGCCGTTCAAGCTTGATGAGGTCAAGGAAGCGCTTCAGGACGTGGGCGTGCAGGGCCTCTCCGTGATCGAGGTCAAGGGCTTCGGGCGCCAGAAGGGTCACACCGAACTCTACCGGGGTGCGGAATATGTCGTCGACTTCCTGCCGAAGGTGAAGATCGAGGTCGTGCTCGACGACGATCAGGTGGACGGCGCCATCGAGGCCATCATCGACGCCGCGAAAACCGAGAAGATCGGCGACGGGAAGATCTTCGTCTCCTCGGTCGAGCAGGCGATCCGCATTCGCACCGGCGAGTCGGGCTCCGACGCGCTGTAAGAAACGTTCCTAATCAAGGAAGGGATATAGGGAATGAGCGATAAGGTTCTGAAACTTATCAAGGATGAAGAGGCGGAATACGTCGATATCCGCTTCACCGACCCGCGCGGCAAGCTGCAGCACGTGACGGTGATGGCCGATCAGGTCGACGAGGACTTCCTCGAGGAAGGCTTCATGTTCGACGGCTCCTCGATCGAGGGCTGGAAGTCGATCGAAGCCTCCGACATGAAGCTGATGCCCGATCCGGACAGCGCCTATGTCGACCCCTTCTATGCCGAGAAGACCATCTGCATTCACTGCTCGGTCGTCGAACCCGACACCGGCGAGGCCTATGACCGCGACCCGCGCGGCACGGCACAGAAGGCCGAGGCCTACCTGAAATCGACCGGCATCGGCGATCAGGCCTTCATGGGGCCGGAAGCGGAGTTCTTCCTGTTCGACAACGTCAAATACGCCGTGTCGATGAACAAGGTCTCCTACGAGGTCGATGCGATCGACGGCGCGTGGAACACCGACACCGACTACGAGATGGGCAACACCGGCCACCGTCCCGGCGTTAAGGGCGGCTATTTCCCGGTCAATCCGATCGACGACGGCCAGGACATCCGCGCCGAAATGCTGTCGACGATGAAGCGCATCGGCATGAAGGTCGACAAGCACCACCACGAGGTGGCGTCGTGCCAGCACGAGCTGGGGCTGATCTTCTCGACGCTGACCGATCAGGCCGACCAGCTGCAGAAGTACAAGTACGTCATCCACAACGTGGCGCAGGCCTACGGCAAGTCGGCGACCTTCATGCCGAAGCCGATCAAGGGCGACAACGGTACCGGCATGCACGTCAACATGTCGATCTGGAAGGACGGCAAGCCGCTTTTCGCGGGAGACAAGTACGCCGACCTGAGCCAGGAAGCGTTGTGGTACATCGGCGGCATCCTGAAGCACGCCAAGGCGCTGAACGCCTTCACCAACCCCGGGACGAACTCCTACAAGCGTCTGATCCCCGGCTTCGAGGCCCCCGTGCTGCGCGCCTACTCGGCCCGCAACCGGTCCGGCTGCGTCCGGATCCCGTGGACCGAATCGCCGAAGGCGAAGCGCGTCGAAGCCCGGTTCCCCGATCCCTCCGCAAACCCCTACCTGGCCTTCGCGGCGCTTCTGATGGCCGGCATCGACGGCATCAAGAACAAGATCGACCCGGGCGAGGCGATGGACAAGAACCTCTACGACCTGCCGCCCGAGGAACTGGCCGACATCCCGACCGTCTGCGGTTCGCTGCGCGAGGCGCTGGAGGAACTGCAGAAGGACATGGACTTCCTTCTGGCCGGCGACGTCTTCACCCGCGACCAGATCGAAGGCTACATCGGCCTGAAGATGGACGAGCTGGAACTGTACGAGCACACGCCGCACCCGGTGGAATACGCGCTCTACTACTCCTGCTGAGCCATCGGAATCCGACTTGCGAAAGGGCGCCTTCGGGCGCCCTTTCTCATTTGCGTCTCTGCACCGTTTCTGGGCAGGTTCCCGCCGATCGGCCGGCGGCACCACGGTCGTCGCGGCCGCGCATTGCGGCGGAATGGTCGCATTTGATCCCTGTAAACGGACCATTTTGGCGGGAATGGGGCAGACATCGCCTCTTCCAGCCAAACCGCCCGAAAATTGCCTGAAACAAGCGTTTTACTGCCGTCTTGCATCCAACTTTGATCGCATTTGGACGCGAGACTGAGCCCAAGCGGGAAAATACCCGCAGGACTAAGCGGAAGATCACGGAGACGACTATGCCCCTCCAACCCCCGAATTATACCGCCGGGCTCCTGCTCGCCGAGGACGCCGACCTGTCGGTGAGCCAGCTTGTCGCGCCGCTTGGCGCGGCACTCGACCTTTTCGGCGCCGGCGACGCCGAGGTGGCGTTCGATATGGACCGTGCGGTGCTCACCACCGAGGCGGTCGAGCTTGCCATCGACCTGGCGGACGATCCGGAAGCTGGCCTGCGCATCGTGCTCAGGGTGACGCAGCATGGCGCCCTGCCCGCCGACCACCCGCAGGCCGCCGCCGCCTTGCTGGCCGAAATCCTGCACGCCGGGATCGAGGAAACCGGCGCGATGCAGGTGGAATGGGGCGACGCGTTGATCGCCGCACGCGATTTTCAAGTCGCGGTGCCCTCGATCCGTCACGCTTCGGACGCGGGTGCGCTGGCGACCTGCCTGCCGGACGTCAGCGCAGAGGACGATCAAGCCGCCCCGGACCGCCACGCCCGGCCTATCCTGCTGCCGCGGCGCGTAAAGCCCGCGACGCTGCACCGCAAATGCGGGACGGCAGTCAACACGCACCAGTTCAGGAAACGCCGGGCCGCCGCCCTTCGGATGCAGAGGTGGGAGCACTTCGACGATTACGTCGAGGCCGAGGTGGCGAAGATGACGTCCGAACCGGGGGAGCCGCTGGAAACCGTATTCCGCATCGACGCCGATTTGCCGCCAGAGCTGCTGGCCCGGCACACGCGCAAGCCGACGATCGAGCGGCGGGTGGCGACGTGGACGCTGACGGCGTCGATCACCGTCCTCGGGCTCGGCCTCACCGAAGCGGTGGCCTCCACCCTCCGCGCGCTGCCGTTCTGAGGCCTACTCCGGTCGGCGCACCATGTAGGTGTGGATCCCGAAGACCACCGCCCGCGTTCGCGGCAGGCGCAGGATCGTCTGCCGCTCGCTGCGCAGATACTCCATGCCCGGTTTGCGGATCTTGTCGGCGAATTCCAGCTTCGGACGAAACAGCGAGGTGTCGTCCGTCGGCAGCCAATTGAATCGCCAGAGCGGCCGACCGACCTGCACGCCGTCGAACAGCCGCTGCACGCGGCGTCCGATGCCTTCGTCGTATTCCTCCACCGGCTTGTGGATCCGCATCAGCGGGCGCCCGATCTTCTGCGACAGCGTCCAGGCGGAGGGAAAGCAGAGCACCGCGCCGGTCAGGACGTGCTCCTCCGCACCCTCGGGTTTTTCCAGCAGGCAGAGGTCCTCCTGCACCAGCAGCCCCAGCGTGCCGAGCGGATCGTCCCGGTCGAGCGCCACGGTCACCCCGTCCGGGCGCCGCACCTCCGCCCCGCCGACGGCGTAGCCGGGGCGCGTGGCGGCGAAGCGCAGCACCTCCTCCAGCAGTTCGTCGGCGGCGTCCCGCCCCGCGGGCAGCAGCGCGACCACCTTGTCGCGCACCTCCGCCAGCAGGCGGGCGCGTTCGGTCATCTGACCGGCGAAGGCATCATCTGCGATCAGCCACTCTGCGGGATCGAGCGGCTGGATGCCCGGCAGCGGCCGGCGGTCGGCGTCCGCATAGGGCAGTCTGGACTGGAATATCGACGTCATGTCGCCTTTCTGCGCCGCCCCGCGCGCCGCTGCAAGCGCGTCACGTCCACGTGACGCGCAACCGCCCGGACTTGCCCACGAAGAGCGCAGCGCGCAGGGTCCCGGCAACCGCAATCGACCGGAGAGCGCCATGCCCACCACCCGCTTCAGCTTCGAAGGCCATGACGGCAGCACGCTCGCCGCCCGGCTGGACCTGCCCGACGGGCCCCGGCTGGCGACCGCGCTCTTCGCGCATTGCTTCACCTGCGGCAAGGACATCCACGCCGCCCGGCGGATCGCGCAGCGGCTGGCCGCCATGGGGATCGCGGTGCTCCGTTTCGACTTCACTGGGCTGGGGCATTCGGAGGGGGAGTTCGCCAATACGACCTTCACCTCCAACGTCGCCGATCTGGTCCGCGCGGCACGGCATCTTGCGGCGGAGAGCCACGCGCCGGACCTGCTGATCGGCCATTCCCTGGGCGGCGCGGCGATCCTGAAGGCGGCGGGGGAGATCCCGTCCGCCCGGGCGGTCGTGACCGTCGCCGCCCCGTTCGACCCTGCGCACGTGTCGCACAATTTCGGCGACGCTCTGGACGTGATCCGCACCAGAGGCGAGGCCGAGGTGTTGCTGGGCGACCGGCCCTTCACCATCTCGCGCGACTTCGTGGAGGATATCGAGGCGACCACCCTCGGCCCCGCGATCGCGGCCCTGCACAAGGCGCTGCTGATCCTTCACGCGCCGCGCGACATGGTGGTGGGGATCGACAACGCGGCCGAGATCTTCCTCGCGGCGAAGCACCCCAAGAGCTTCGTGACGCTGGACGATGCCGACCATCTCGTATCTCGCCAGTCCGATGCCGAGTACGCCGCCGAGGTGATCGCCGCATGGGTCACGCGTTACGTTCCGCTGACCCCGCCCGCGCCGCCGCCCGGCGCGCCCGAAGGCATCGTGCGGGTGTCCGAAGCCGACCCGGACGGGTTCATGCAGGACGTGAACGACGGCCCCTATCACCATGTGACCGCGGACGAACCGGAAAGCTATGGCGGCACGAACCGGGGGATGTCGCCCTATGGGTTCCTCTCCGCGGCCCTCGGCGCCTGCACCTCCATGACCATCCGCATGTATGCGCGGCGCAAGGGCTGGCCGCTTGACCATGTGCAGGTGGACGTGTGCCATGACAAGGTCCACGCGCAGGACGCCGCCACTGCCGCCGAGACCAAGGTAGACACCTTCCGTCGCCGCATCAAACTGGAGGGGGACCTGACGCCGGCACAGCGCGACAGGTTGCGGGAAATCGCGGACAAATGCCCGGTTCACAAGACCTTGGAGCGATCCTCTCAGGTCATGACTGAACTGTCCTGACCCCCGGCAACGCAAAACGCGGCCCAGGAGGGCCGCGTTCGCAAGACACCGTGTGGACAGGATCAGCCGCGGGCGCGGCCCACCAGTTTCCACGCCAGCGGCAGGATCAGCGCGGCGAGCGCCAGTTTCATCAGGTCGCCCACGACGAAGGGCGTCAGGCCCCATTCGAGGATCGGCTTGTCCCAGCCATAGACCTGACCCAGCCACAGCAGGCCGGGCACGTAGAGGATCAGGTTGCCCGCCAGCATCGCCAGCGCCATCCAGAGCACCGACCGGTCCCAGCCACGCCGTGCCAGCACGCCCAGCAGGACGGTGGCCATGACGTAGCCCAGCAGGTAGCCGCCGGTGCCGCCCATCATGTACTCGATCCCCGAAAGCTCGGTGGTGGAGGACTGGAATACGTCGAAGCCGAGCGCGCCGATGATCATGTAGCCCATGATCGTCACCAGGCCCAGCCGGGGGCCGTAGGCCGCGCCGATGGTCAGCACGGCAAAGGTGCCCATGTTCACCGCGACGGGCGACGGCGGCACCGGCAGCTTGATCTTCGCCATCGCCGCCAGCAGCAGGATCCCCGCCACCACCAGAACCGCCTGCTTGATGCGAAGCGCCGTGCCTTCGCTGGGACCGAACGCCTCGGTCAGAACCCTGTCAGTCATCGCCTGCGCCATGCCGCAGTACCTCCTCTGAATCTGTCTCGTTCTCGTAATGCCGTGTCGCAGCATCGCGTGCAAGCGTTCCGCTCAGCGGAAAAATCGGCTCCGCATCACGTAGCTCTTGCGCGGCCCCGTCACCTGCCAGACCGCACGCCATTCGGGCCAGCCCCCGAAGTCATAGGCGACCCGGTAGTGATCCGGCGCGCAGGGATGTTCGGCCTGCGGCGTTTCGGCGGCCGGGTCAAAGTCGTGGAACGGGCGGCCGTCGTCGAAGAAGACGGCGATGTGCCCGCCCGCCGCCCGCCAGAGATAGCGCCGCTCGGCAAGGAATGCGCCCTGCCCGGCCAGCCGCATCTCGCCGCTCTCGTGCATCATCAGCCCGCCCGCGTGATCCGTGAAGCGCGCCGTCCCCTGCATGTCGGCATCGGGACCGACCGCATTCTCGATCGCCCGTTCGAACCGCCAGACCCCCGCGAAATCCGCCAGATGAAGCACCGCCGCCCCTTCACTTGCTCCGCCGTCCCCCCGGGAGTAAAGACCGCGGCGAACAAGGTAAAGGAGCCCCGCGCCCATGATCCCCCGCTATGCCCGCCCCGAGATGACCGCGATCTGGGAGCCCGCCACCAAGTTCCGCATCTGGTACGAGATCGAGGCGCACGCCTGCGACGCCATGGCGGATCTGGGCGTCATCCCGCGCGAGAACGCGGAGGCGGTGTGGAAGGCGAGGGATGTGGAGTTCGACGTCGCCCGCATCGACGAGATCGAGGCGGTGACCAAGCATGACGTGATCGCCTTCCTGACCCACCTGGCCGAACATGTCGGTTCGGAAGAGGCGCGCTTCGTGCATCAGGGGATGACCTCGTCGGACGTGCTCGACACCTGCCTGAACGTGCAGCTAACCCGCGCCGCGGACATCCTTCTGGCCGACCTCGACAAGGTGCTCGACGCGCTGAAGAAGCGTGCCTTCGAACACAAGATGACGGTGCGCGTCGGGCGGTCGCACGGGATCCACGCCGAACCCACGACGATGGGCCTGACCTTCGCCCGCTTCTACGCCGAGATGGATCGCAACAAGGCCCGGCTACAGGCCGCGCGGGACGAAATCGCCACTGGCGCGATCTCGGGCGCCGTCGGCACCTTCGCCAATATCGACCCTCGGGTGGAGGAACACGTCTGCGAGAAGCTCGGACTGAAGCCCGAGCCGATTTCGACGCAAGTCATTCCACGCGACCGGCACGCGATGTTCTTCGCGGTGCTGGGCGTCATCGCTTCCTCGATCGAGAACATCGCGATCGAGATCCGCCACATGCAGCGCACCGAGGTGCTGGAGGGGGCGGAATTCTTCTCGATGGGCCAGAAGGGGTCCAGCGCGATGCCGCACAAGAAGAACCCGGTGCTGACCGAGAACCTCACCGGCCTAGCGCGCCTCGTGCGAATGACGGTAATCCCGGCGATGGAGAACGTGGCGCTCTGGCACGAGCGTGACATCTCTCATTCCTCGGTCGAACGCGGCATCGCGCCGGACGCGACGATCACCCTCGACTTCGCGCTGAACCGGCTGGCGGGCGTGGTCGACAAGATGCTGATCTTCCCCGAGAACATGCTCGAGAACATGAACCGCTTCCCCGGCCTCGTGATGTCCCAGCGGGTGCTTCTGGCGCTGACCCAGGCGGGTGTCAGCCGCGAGGACGCCTATGCCATGGTCCAGCGCAACGCGCTGAAGGTCTGGGAGGAGCGCGTCGATTTCCGCGAGCAGCTGCTGGCGGACGCGGACGTGGTCGCGGCGCTCGGCGTGGACCAGATCAACGAGAAGTTCGACATGGGTTATCACACCAAGCATGTCGACACGATCTTCACGCGCGTCTTCGGTGAAAGCTGAAAGCCCCGTGCTCTGAGCAGACGCTCTTCGCGACGGTTGGTGCGCCCGCCCCAACCACCCGCGCACTGGAGGCACCGAAGGCACCGTCCTCACCGAGGTCGTCCGCTTTCCCCCGGGGAAGGGCCGGGGAGAGGTGTGCACCGCCAAACCGAATTCACCTCCCTGCCCGGCGCCCCGGCGCCGACAACGGCGAACCGGCTTTGCCCTTCCCTTGCGTCATGCTACCCTTGTGGCATCCAACGGGAGACATCTCATGACTCTACGCACGATCCTCACCGCCACCGTCCTGACCCTTCTGCCCGCTTTCGCATGGGCCAGCTGCAGCTACCATGAACAGCAGGCACGTTCCTGCGCCGATGGCTTCAGCTGGGACGCCGAGGCGAAGGCCTGCGTGCAGCAGGTGAACAGCTGAGGGCACCCATCTAAACGCCCTGTTCACCACTTCCCCGCTAGGCTGCGCGGGACAGAGGGAACGAGGCTGAGATGGGCACGCTTGCGCCACTGGGACAGATGTCGGCCCCCGCCGGGGCCGCGGAGCTGACCCGCCGCCAGAAGGCGGCGATCATTGTCCGGCTGCTCCTGTCGGAAGGGGAGACGCTGCCGCTGCGCGATCTCCCCGACGAGATGCAGTCGGACCTGACCCATATCATCGGCACCATGCGCCCCATCGACAGGGCGACGCTCGACGCGGTGGTGGAGGAATTCGCCGCCGAGCTTGAGGGGCTGGGCCTGACCTTTCCGCAGGGGCTGGCCGGGGCGCTTTCCGCGCTCGATGGCCAGATCTCGCCGCACACGGCGGCCCGGCTGCGGAAAGAGGCCGGGGTAAAGTTGGCCGGCGACCCCTGGGACCGGATCCGCGCGCTCGAGGTTAAGGACCTCGTGCCGCTGATCGAACAGGAAAGCACGGAGGTGGGTGCGGTCGTGCTGTCGAAGCTCGATGTCGGCAAGGCCGCGCAGGTGCTGGGCGCGCTGCCCGGTGCGCGGGCGCGGCGGATCACCTATGCGGTCAGCCAGACCACCGGCGTCACGCCCGAGGCTCTGGAACGGATCGGCCTGTCGCTTGCCGCGCAGGTGGAGGCGCGGCGCGCCTCCGTCTTCGACAAGGGCCCGGCCGAGATGGTCGGCGCCATCCTCAACTATTCCACCGCCAACACCCGCGACGACATGCTGACCGGGCTGGACGAAACCGACGCAGAATTTGCCGAGCAGGTCCGCCGCGCGATCTTCACCTTCGCCAACATACCGGCCCGCGTGGCCCCGCGCGACGTCCCCAAGGTAGTGCGCAACCTCGACCAGGCCGCCCTGATCACCGCCATCGCGGCAAGCATGGGCGCCGAGGGACCGGAGGCCGCGGCGGCGGATTTCCTGCTGGGCAACATGTCCGGGCGGCTGGCCGACCAGCTTCGCGAGGAGGCGGGAGAGCTGGCCCGGGTCAAGCCCAAGGACGCGGAAGCCGCGATGACGGAGATCGTCAACGCGATCCGCGAGATGGAGGCGGCCGGCGACCTCCTGCTTCTGGCCGAGGAGGAGGAGGACGGCTAGGCCCAGGCAATCGCCCTTGCCCGCCCGGACCGCCAATCCGGCACGGGCGCCCCTGCATGGGCGCCAATGGACATTCCAGCGGCACGCCCATATGGCGGGTCCCATGACACACGCCCCGCGCCATTCGCGCACCGGCCACGGCGCCCCCCGCAGCGGAGCGGCCCCGGCATGGTGAGCACTCCGGTCCCGACCGTCGACAATTCCCGCGGCATCCTGCTGATGCTTGCGGCGATCTTCTTCTTCACCTCTCTCGACGCCTCCGCCAAGGCGCTGGGGCAGGAGGCGAATCCCGTCGTCGCGCTCTGGGCGCGCTATGCGGGACAGGCGATCCTCGTGCTGCTTCTGGTTTCGCCCCGGCTCGCCACCGTCGCCCGGACAAACTACCCGTGGCTGCAATTGCTGCGCTCGGCCTTCCTGATGGGCGCGACAAGCTGCTTCTTCTTCGGCATCTACCATATCGGCCTCGCTCAGGCGACGGCGATCATGGACGTGAACCCGCTGCTCATCACGCTCGGCGCGGCGCTCTTCCTCGGCGAAAAGGTCGGCCCCCGCCGGATCGTCGCCATCGGCATCGCCCTGATCGGTGCGATGATCGTGATCCGCCCGGGCGCGGGTGTCTTTTCGTACTGGTCGCTCCTCCCGCTTGGCGCCGCCTTCTGCTACGCGGGCTACGCGCTGACGACGCGCTACGTCGGCCGGTCGGAGGATGCCTGGACTTCGCTGCTCTACGCCGCACTTTTCGGGGCGGTGATCCTGACCCTCTTCGTGCCCTTCCACTGGACGCCCCTCACCCCGAAGATCGTGATCCTGATGTTGCTGGTCGCGGGCTTCGGCACGGTCGGCCAGCTCATGCTGATCCGCGCCTTCACCGCCGGAGAGGCGGCCGTCCTCGCGCCCTTCGGCTATGTTGGGCTGGTCTTCGCGACCTTCTGGGGCGCGGTCCTGTTCGGCGAATGGCCCGACGCCTGGACCGTGGTGGGCGCGCTTGTGATCGTGGGCTCCGGCCTCTATGTCTGGCACCGCGAACACGGGGGCCGCGCGGCGCCCTGAACGGGGGATCCGGCGATGAGCAACGGCCAGACCGAACCCCGGTCCCTGCCCAAGCGGATCGGCGACCACGCGATCAACGCGACACTTCTCGGCGCACTCGGCCTGATGCGCCTGCTGCCCTACGACACCCGTGTGCGCGCGTTCGGGCGGATCACCTCTGCCGTCATCGCACCGCTCGCGGGCTGGCGGCGGCGGATCCGCGCCAACCTCGCCCTCGCCTGGCCGGACCTCCCCGCCGAGACGGTCGAGCGTCTGACCCGCAGCGTGCCCGACCAGATCGGCCGCACGGTGATGGAGTTCTGGTCCCCCGACGAGGTCGACACCCGGATCCGCGACATCGCCCTGGAGGGCCCAGGCGCGCCCATCGTGACCGGGGGGATGGAAACCGGCCGCCCGATGATCCTCGTCTCCGGCCATTTCAGCAACTACGCGATCTTCCGCGCCCTGATGCGCCAGCGCTACGGCGAATTGGGCGGCCTCTACCGCCCGATGAGCAACGCCCCCTTCAACGCGCACTACGTGAAGATGATGGAGGCGAACGCCACGCCGCTCTTCCCGCGCTCCCGCCGTGGGCTGGCGGAGATGGTGAAATACGTCCGCTCCGGCCATGCGGTCGCGATCCTGCACGACCAGCACATGGCGGACGGCGTGCCGCTCGACTTCTTCGGGGTGAAGGCGATGACCGCGCTGTCGCCGGCGGAGATGGCGGTGAAATACGACGCGCCGCTGATCCCGATCTACACGATCCGCCAGCCCGACGGGCTTTCGTTCCGGATCGAGGTCGAGGCACCGATCCCCGCCGGCGATCCTGCGGGGATGATGCAGGCGCTGAACGACTCGCTCGAGGCTCGCATCCGCACCCATCCCGACCAGTGGCTCTGGATTCACCGCCGCTGGCGCGCGGCGCAGGAGGGCACGCTCTGAACGCTCAGCGCAGCCGCGCCGCCGCCTCGATCGGGCCCGGGCCCTTCTGCTGTATCAGCACGACCACCGGATCGTCGCCCGGCGCCGCGGCGGTCAGGTTCAGCGGTTCGCGCGGGTCCCATTCCGTGAGCGTTGTCCATTCGGTGACGATGTTGTTGTAGACCAGCGTCCGGCCCGCATTCTCGCCCCGCAGCACGTCGATCCGGGCCGACGGCTCGTAGCGGACGAGGTGGACGTTCAGCGGCGCCTGCGCCCCCGCCCCCGCCGCCTGCGCCTCGATCGTCACCTCCCCGGCAGGGCCGCGCGCGATGTCGAGCGTCACGGTCGCGGGCGTATCGCGATAGCGCATGATCAGCTCGGCCACGTCCACCGGATGCGTGCCCACCACGTCCTCGCGCCCGTGCACGATCATCTGCGGCGTGTAGATCGACCGCCGCCCGGCATGGCGGGCATAGGCCTTCTGCCGCTTGGTGAACTGCGGGCTGCCGAAGACGTCCTTCCAGCCGATGTAATCCCAGTAATCGACATGCAGGCCAAGCGCGATGACGTCCTCGCGGTCCGCCAGCGTGGCGAAGAAGGCGTCGGCCGGCGGACAGGAGGAGCAGCCCTGCGAGGTGAACAGCTCCACCACCACCGGCCGCGTCTCGGCCAGGGCCGGCGCCAGCGGCACGACGCCGCCCGCCAGAGCCAGAACCGCGGCGCGCACGCCCCTCATGACCCGTCGCAACATGTAGACCTGTCCTTGCATCCCTTCGTCGCCATCCGGTCTAGGGGAAAGGGGATGAAACAACCAATCAAGGTTTTGAGACCGCCCGCGCCACCCGCCTCACCGCCCCGGCACGAAGGCGATCAGGCAAAGCGCCTCGAACAGCACCTGCGCCGCCGCCTGCGCGGTGTTCGACGTGGGATCGAAGGAGGGCGCGACCTCGACCACGTCCGCGCCCTTCAGATCGATGCCCTTCAGCCCCCGGATCAGCGCCAGCACCTCCCGCGGGGTCAGCCCGCCGACCTCGGGCGTGCCGGTGCCGGGTGCGAAGGCGGGGTCCAGCGAGTCGACGTCGAAGCTCAGGTAGGTGGGCCCCGCGCGCACCACCTCCAGGGCTGTTGCGATGACGGCCGGGAGGCCCCGTTCGGCCACCTCCTCGGCGTGGATCACCGTCATGCCGCTGGCATACGAGAATTCCCACAGGTAGTCGCCGCCGCCCCGGATGCCGATCTGCACGGTGCGCACCGGGTCGAGGCTGCCCTCCAGCACCGCCTGCCGGAACGGCCCGCCGTGGTGGAACTTCGCCCCTTCATAGACGCCGGAGGTGTCCGCATGGGCGTCGATATGCACCATGCCAAGCGGCCCGTGCACCGCCGCCAGCGCCTTCAGGATGGGCCGCGAGACGGAATGATCCCCGCCGACCGCAAGCGGCGCCACGCCGCTCGCGCAGAGCGCGGAAAAGAACGCCTCGATGTCCTCGTGACAGGAGGTGAGGTCATAGCGCGACCGCATCGGAACGTCGCCGATATCGGCCACCTTCAGCACCTGCATCGGCGCCACGTCCATCACCCGGTTCCACGGCCCGATCCGCTCGATCTCGCGCACCGCCTTGGGACCGCGCCGCGCGCCCGCGCGGTTGGTGACACCCAGATCCATCGGCACGCCGACCAGCGCCACGTCCAGCCCCTGGATCCGGCCGCCTTCGGCCAGCGCCTGCGCCGCCTCCGCCCGGTAGGGCGCGTCCAGCAGCGTCGACACTCCGGCAAAGGGCCAGGCCCGCCGCCCGCCCGCACCGAACTGGCCGTCGGCCACCGCCTTCAGCCGCGGGTCATGGAACGCTGTGCCGTTGTCGTTGCCGTAGAGCTTGCGCAGCTCTTCCAGCGTCGGTGGGGTTTTCCCGGCCATCGGAACCTCCTGTCATCCCGACGCCAGAAGACCCCGCAACAGGAGGAATGGCAAGCCGCCCGCCCCGCGCAGGTCCCGCCTGCTTTCCTCTGGTCAATGTATCCCGGGGGAGTCGGGCCGAAGGCCCGGCGGGGGCAGAGCCCCCACCCCCGCCTGCCGCGCCAGCGGCAGGCCGGCGCGTCAGCTCATGCCGAGCGCTTCCTTGTACATCTCCAGCACCGCCTCTTCCTCGGCGATGTCGTCCTTGTCGCGCTTGCGCAGCGCGATGACCTTGCGCATGACCTTGGTGTCGTAGCCGCGCGCCTTCGCCTCGGCCATGACCTCCTTCTGCTGGTCCGCCAGGTCCTTCTTCTCGGCGTCGAGCCGCTCGATCCGTTCGATGAACTGGCGCAACTCGTTCGCCGTCACGCGGTAGCTGGCCTCGCCGTTGTCGATCACGCCGTCATCCATCCTGGTCCTCCATCGCTGCGGGAGGCTCCCCGATAAACGCCCGCCGCCGCTCCCGCAAGGGGGCGCGGGGCTTGCAACCGGGACCCGCTTCTTTTACCCGCAGCGGCAGGCAGGATCACGCGCGGGGGATGCATGGAAGTTCTGATCTGGGGCGGTGCCGCGCTCTCGCTTCTGGGGCTCGTCGGGCTCTTCTGGTCGATTGCCAAGGTCAACCGCGCGCGCAAGGCGCAGCTGTCAGACGAAGAGCTGCGAGCCGCGGTGCAGAAGGCCCTGCCACTGAACCTCGGCGCGCTGTTCCTCTCGGTGATCGGGCTGATGCTCGTGATTCTGGGCGTGTTCCTCGGCTGAGGCCCGCCTCAGAGGTTCAGGTCCGAAAAGGTCAGCCCGTTCTTCATCAGATCCGCCAGCAGCGGATGCGGCGCCCAGACACTCTTGTCCAGCGCCGCCAGGGCCCGCATCGCGCGGGTGAGCGGCCCGAGCCCCGTCATCTCCGCCGCCTGCATCGGTCCGCCCAGGTGGCGCGGAAAGCCGTAGCCCTGCACCATCGCCACGTCGATCACCAGCGGCCGCGCCACCGTTTCGGCGTCGAGCAGCCGCGCGCCCTCGTTCACCAGCGCGCCGAGGATCGCCGCGTGGATCTCGGCGTCGCCCCAGCCGTTGCCCGACACCGCGCGTCCCGTGCCCCGTGCCGCGCCGACGAGGTCCCGCAGCGCCGCCGCCTCGCGCTCCGCGTCGCAGCCCTGCCCCAGCCGCAGCCCCGCCCGCGCCATCAGCACCGACAGGCCGGGCGGCCGGCCGCGCCGGTCCTGCCGGGCCGCGTGGGCCTCGGCCGCCATCCCGGCGAGAAGGTGGTAGGGCCCCCGGGCAAAGCCGCTCCGCATCAGCGCGCCGTCGATCTCGAGCGGGTCGAGCCCGATGCGCACCAGCACGTCGGCGGCCTCGAACATCGCGCCCGCCAGTGCCGGACCGGCCAGCCCGTCGGCCGGGGCGACGCGCACCGGGACGCGGCGCAGCTGCTGCATGAAGCGGCGCGCGCGGGCATGGGCCCGGGCCGAGGTCTCCGCCCCGACGGCCAATTCCGCGAGTCGCGCCGGAAAGGGCCGCTCCGGCAGGTGCAGGCCGATCACCCGCGCCGCCGCCTGGCGCGGGGCCAGCGCGGCAGTGTCCAGGTGCCGCGTCAGGCTCAACACCGGCCCGTCGCTCCCCGGCAGCGCATCGAGCGCGATCAGCGCCGCCGATTTCGCCGCAGGCTCGTCCGCCGACAGGTCCAGCAGCAGTTCCGCCGTTGCCAGCGCACCGATGTCCTGCTGGATGACCACCCGCTCTTCCGGCCGCGCCCCCGCCAAGCCGCGCCACGCGCTGGCCTGCGCGCCCGCGGCCAATTCCCGGCGCAGTGCGGCGGCGAAGCGTGCGGCGCGATGCCGGTCGGGCTCGTGCACGATGACGCCGATGCCACGTCGCGCCAGCGTCGCACACAGCCGCGCCGCACCGGGGCCGAGCGCCAGCACCCCCGCCAGTGCCACCGGCGGCGCCTTGATCCCGGCCGAGACGCGGGTCTCGGCCAGCAGCGCGTGGCGTAGACCCCGGGCGCGGTCGCCCGCCGCGATCTCGGCGAAGAGTTCGCGCTCCAGCTCCAGCCCGGCGTCGAAGGGGAACAGCTGCGCCGCCTCGACCGCGCGGAACACCGCAGCCGCCAGCCGGTCGTCGGGCGCGGTCGTGGCGCGGCGGCGGGCCAGTTCGGCCTGATACGCGGCGGCGTCGGCAAACCCTTCCGCGCGGTCTCGGCTGCGCGGGCGATCCGGTGCGGCGGCGAGCGCGAGCGCCAGGTCGCGCGCCTTCGCCTCGGCCCCGGCGGCGGGCAGGATGGCGTCGAAGATCTCCGCCGCGACGGCGCTGTCAGCCGGGTAGTTCCGCCCGCTCAACAGCAGGGTCAGCGCATGATGCGCTCCGATCAGCCGCGGCAGGCGCTGCGTCGCCCCGGCTGAGGGCGGCAGCCCGATCAGCACGTCGCAAAAGCCGATACGCGCAGAAGGGATGGTGACCCGCGCCGCCGCGGCAAGGGCCAGTTCCGCCCCCGCCCCCGACACCGTCCCGGCGAGGAGCGCGACCACCGGCGTCTCCATCCCTTCGATCATCTCGGCGAGATCGGCGGGCGTCGGCGCCGCCAGCGGCGCGCCAAATTCGCGCGGATGCACCGGCCCCGGAAAGCCGCTGGCGGCGTCCCCCATCACCACGGCGCGCACATCCGCGTCGGCCTCGGCCCGCTCCAGCGCGCGCATCAGCCCCGTGCGGGCGCGATGCGACAGGATCTGTGCCGGGGGATGGTCCAGCGTCAGGATCGCCAGCGATCCCTCCCGATGCAGCCTGACGGTGCCCGCCACGAAACCCTCCCGTGCCCCCGCACGGTCGCGCCACGGCCTCCGGGCGGCGGCGCGTCCCGGTCCTGGCGCAGCCTATGGCCTCTGCCCCTGAACGCAAGCCCCCGCCGGGCGGGGGCGAATGGTTTGAGAGCCCGGACGCTCCCCGAGCCGGGCCGGTCAGACCGGCAGGTTGTCGAACCGGGCCTCGATGGCCTCGTTCGTCAGGTCCTCCTGAAGCTGGCGCAGCCGCACGGGAATGCCGTTGCCGGTCAGGGCATATCGGCTGATGACCTCGTGCAGCTTGTCCAGATGCTGATGGCGCGTGACCGGATCGGTCGCGGCAATCTCCGACACGATGGCCTGCGCGGTTGTATCGAGTTCCGTCATGGGCATACTCCTCCTTCGCGGGACGAAGCAGTGCTCCGTCTCGGCTGAATTCCCATTATCCGACTAATCACACGGGTCCCCCGGTGCAGGATCCCGCCTTCTCCTCCGAGGCGTCGCCGCCTGGTTGAAAAGATAGTGTCGGCAGCGCCTGAGGGCAATGCTGAATATTCCGCACTGCGGACGATCCACAGAATTTTCTTGCGCTTTGCGCGCGAAACGGCCGGTTCCGGCCAAGTCGCTGAATGAACCCGCGCATTGGGCTTGCAACACATTCCAATTTCATTATATGAATTCAGCAACGCAACTGGGGATACCACGATGAAACCCGATGTGACCGCTTTCTTCGACGAAGCCACCAACACGATCTCCTATGTCGTCCGCGACCCGGCGGGCAGCGCCTGCGCCGTGGTCGATTCGGTGCTGGATTTCGATTATGCCTCGGGCCGCACCGACACCCGCTCGGCCGACGCGATCGTCGCCTTTATCAAGGACAAGGGCTGGGAGGTGCAGTGGCTGCTGGAAACACATGTCCACGCCGACCACCTGTCGGCCGCGCCCTACCTTCAGGAGCGGCTCGGCGGCAAGATCGGCATCGGCGACCGGATCACCGTGGTGCAGGACACCTTTGGAAAGGTCTTCAACGAAGGCACCGAGTTCCAGCGCGACGGCTCGCAGTTCGGCAAGCTCTTCGCCGAGGGTGACAGCTTTCACATCGGCCAGCTGCGCGGCGACGTGCTGCACACCCCCGGCCATACCCCGGCCTGCCTGACCTATGTCATCGGCGACGCGGCTTTCGTGGGCGACACGCTGTTCATGCCGGATTTCGGCACGGCGCGCTGCGATTTCCCGGGCGGCTCGTCCGAGACGATGTTCGCCTCGATCCAGAAGATCCTCGCCCTGCCGGACGAGACCCGGATCTTCGTCGGCCACGACTACAAGGCGCCGGGCCGCGACGAATACGCCTGGGAAACCACGGTAGGCGAGCAGAAGGCGCTGAACGTCCACGTCGGGCAAGGCAAGTCGGCCGAGGAGTTCGTGGCCATGCGCGACGCCCGCGACGCGACGCTGGCGATGCCGAAACTCATCATCCCCTCGCTTCAGGTGAACATGCGCGCCGGGCACATGCCCGATCCCGACGACACGGGCGACGTGTTCCTGAAGGTGCCGGTGAACAAGCTCTGATCCCCGGCCGGAGCCTGAAAAAGAGATGAACATCATGCAACCTGACTGGATCATGGGCCTGATCGGCGGGCTCGTCATCGGCCTCGCCGCGGCGGTCTACCTGCTCGGCAACGGGCGCATCATGGGCGCGAGCGGGATCATCGGCGGGGTGATCGACGGCTCGGGCCGGTCGAACCGCGACGAACGGCTGTGGTTCCTCGGCGGGCTCATCGCCGCGCCCACGCTGCTGGCGCTGGTGGTGGGCGCGCCGGACACCCACGTGACGCCGGACCTCGCGGTGCTGGTGGCGGCGGGCCTGCTGGTCGGCGTCGGCACGCGGATCGGCAACGGCTGCACCTCGGGCCACGGGGTCTGCGGCATCTCGCGGCTGTCGCTGCGCGGGATCGTCGCAACCGTCTTCTACATTCTCGCGGGCGGGCTGACGATCACGCTCTTCCGCCACGTTCTCGGGGTGATCTGATGAAGAACCTTGTCGCGCTTCTGGCCGGGAGCCTGTTCGGCATCGGCCTGTTCCTGTCGGGCATGACCGACACCGCGAAGGTGCAGGGCTGGCTCGACGTCTTCGGCGCCTGGGACCCGACACTGGCCTTCGTGATGGGCGGCGCCATGCTGCCGATGGCGGTGGCGTGGCGGCTGACCCGGCGGATGCGTCCAGTGACCGGCGGCAGCTTCCCGCCGGCCCCCCTGCCGGAGGTCGACCGCAAGCTCGTGATCGGCTCCGTCCTGTTCGGGATGGGCTGGGGGCTGGCCGGGCTCTGCCCGGGGCCGGCGCTCGCCTCGCTGTCCTACGGCGGGCTCGGCGGGCTGGTCTTCGCCGTTTCCATGGGCACCGGCATGTGGCTCGCCCCCGGCCTGCGCGCGCGGCTGGACAGAGCGGTGCCCGCGGAATAAGGCTGCCGATCATGGATATTCGCCCCGTCACCCCCCGCTACGCCGTTTCGCCCCAGATCGCGCCCGAGGACGTCGCCGCGATCAAGGAGGCGGGCTTCACCCGCATCATCTGCAACCGCCCCGACGCCGAGAACCCGCCCGAGTTTCAGGCGGCGGCGGTCGAGGCGGCGGCGCGGGAGGCGGGGATCGACTTCGTCAACATCCCGCTGACCTATCCGACGATGACGCCAGAGCGGATCGCCGAACAGATGGCGGCGATCGAGGACACGGCGGGCCCGGTGCTGGCCTATTGCGCCTCGGGCACCCGCTGCACCACGATCTGGGCGCTCGGCCGGGCGACCGGCGGCGAGGCGCCGGACGCTTTGCTGGAGACGGCGGCCAAGGCGGGCTACGACCTGAGCCAGCTGCGCCCCCGGCTGGACGAGTTGTCGCGCAGCTGACGGGGGGCTAGTCCTCGATCGCCGGCAGTCCCGCTATCGGCGCCGCGCCGTAGTCGGGTATGTCCGTCTCCCCTTCCGCCACGCCGAGGTCCGGCAGCCCGCCCAAATCCGGCAGATCGTCGAGCGGTGGAAGATCGTTCAGCGGCGGCAGGTCATCCATCCGGGGGAGGTCGTCCATCGGCGCGTGATCGGGCGCTTCCGCCCGGGCCGGTGCCGTGTCGGGACCGTCGTCGCCCCCAGGTGCCGCAGGTTCCGCACCTTCGCCCTCCGCGGCCGCGCCTGCGGACGTCATCCGCACCGCCCGGAACCCGTTCAGCTGCCCAAGCCGCACCTCCGCCACCCGGTGCCGCGGCCCGGCTTCCAGCACGGCGTCGGAGAGCGCGCTGCGCGGCACCGGGATCGTGTCGCCGGGTTTCAGCCGGGAGAGGTCAGCCAGAGGCAGTGAAAGCCGGTGCAGCACCGCGTCCAGCCGGGCACGCGCCCTCAGGACCGCGGGCTTGAGCGGGGCCTCCTCCGCCTCGCCGGCTTCGCCGTCGGGCGCCGGCTCCGCCGGCGGCATCTCCTCCAGCAGCGGGAGGGCCAGCGTCACCTCGCCCGCCCGGGCGCCGGCGACGTCGACCTGAAGGCGGAACCGGCGGAACTCCGTCGCGCCGATGGCAAGGCCGACCATCCGCGGATTGTCGAGCATCACGCCGAATCGGTAGCCTTCGACCTGCGCCGCCTCCGGCCCCTCCAGCAGACCGGCGAGGTGTTCGAAGGCCGCGTCGATCAGCGGGGCCACCATGGCCGCGTCGGTGCGCGTGGGGCTCCGCGGCTCAACCGGAGTGCGCAACACGCGGCCCATGGTCAGCATCTCGACCAGACCCGTAACGACGGGCATCGCCAGCGCCGCGACCCCGACCGCGCCGCGCCGCCCGTCCAGCAGGACCAGCAGATCGCCCTCCTCCAGCGCGGCGACCATCGGGTCTGCCCCGGGACTGTCATCCTCCACCGACGACACGGCGACGGCGAGGTCCATCAGATCATCGGCCGCCCGCGCAAAGGCGAGCTTAAGCGCCTTCGCGGGCGACATGGCCCGGGCCTGCCAGACCTCCCGCGCCGCGTGGGTCTTGCGGCGCAACACTGCATTGGACGATTCCTGGGCCATATCCTCCGCCACCGCCTGACGCGGGCTCGTTCGGCGGCAGGTTAGGCCCAAGATGGTTACCATCTGCTTTAGCCGCGGCTATTGCGCGGCCATCGCCCGCCCCTCCGGCAGGGTCACGCGGAAGGCCGCGCCGCCCTGCCCCGGCAGATAGGCGATCGAGCCGCCCAGACGGGCCATCACCTCGCGGCAGATGGCAAGGCCCAGCCCCGCGCCGCCCGCCTGATGGTGCCCGATGCGCGAGAACTTCTCGAAGATCATGCCCTGCATGTCGGTTTCGACCCCCGACCCGTTGTCGGCGAAATCCACCGTCACCTGCCCCGCCCGCCGGCTGACCGAGATCGTCAGGACCGGGCGCGGCGCGTCGCAGTATTTCTGCGCATTGGCGATCAGGTTGATGAACACCTGCGCCAGCCGGTCCACGTCGGTCTCGACCGTCAGCGCCTCGGCCACCGGATCGCGACGGATCTCAAGCCGCGCGCCCTGCCCGGCGGTGCGCACGGCGTGGTCGATCACGTCCGCCAGCGTGGCCTCTCGGAAGTTCAGGTTCACCTGCCCGTTCTCCAGCACGCTGAGGTCCAGCAGGTCGTCCAGCAGCCGGGTCAGGCGCATCGCCTCGTCCAGGATGATCGAAGCGTATTTGCCGCGTTCCCCGAGGCTCAGCCCCTCGGTGTCGCGCAGGATCTCGGAAAACGCCCGGATGGAGGTCATCGGCGTTCGCAATTCGTGGCTGATCTGGGACAGGAAGGCATCCTTCTGCACCGAAATCTGCGTCAGCTTCTCGTTCGCCGCGCGCAGCTGGCGGGCGGTGCGGCTCAGTTCCTCGGACTTGGCTTCGAGCTGCGAGGAATACTCCATGATCTGGGCCGTCTCGTCCGCCACCGCCATCAACTCCTCGACCGAGACGGAGGCGCCGCCGACGATCTGGCCGACCATTGCATGGGCGGTCGCCGCGCCGACCGAACCGGACAGCTCCCGTTCCAGCCGCTGCAGGAATTCCGCCGTGGGTTCGGGCAGATAGCCCGGCAGACCCTGCCGCCGCGCCTCGTCCTGGAACAGCGCCTGCGCGTCGGCGGCCCCCAGGATGCGCTGCGCCATGATCATCAGGTCCTCGCTCTGGGCCGCGCCGCCCTGCCAGCCCTGCGGCGCCTCGGAATGGGCGAAAATATTGACGAATTGCGCGCCCTGCAGCCGCTCCATCGGCGAGGGGAAGCTGAAGACGGAGACCAGAACGAAGGCCCCGGTGTTGAAGACCATCGACCAGAAGACCCCGTGAATCAACGGGTCCAGCCCGGTGATCCCGAAGAGCGCATGGGGCCGGAGCAGGTCCAGCCCGAACGGTCCATCGGCCAGCACGCCTCCGGGGATGATGACGTCGGGCCCGAAGCTGGGCAGGAAGAGGCACCAGAACCAGAGCCCAGACCCGGCGGCCAGCCCCGCGACCGCCCCAAGCCGCGTCGCCCCGCGCCAGAAGATGCCGCCGAGCAGCGCGGGCAGGAACTGGGCCACGCCGGAAAAGGAGATCAGGCCGATGGCCGCCAGCGCCTCGCCCCCGCCGGAGACGCGGTAATAGAGGTAGCCCAGCACCAGAACGCCCACGATGGAGAGCCGCCGCGCCAGCAGGACGACGTGGCGCACGTCGCCCGAGATCGCCGCGCCGCCGCCCGTGGCGCGCAGCCAGATCGGCATGACGACGTGGTTGGAAACCATGGTGGACAGCGCAATGGAGGCCACGATCACCATCGAGGTCGCCGAAGAGAAGCCGCCGAGGAAGGACAGCATCGCCAGCCCCTCCTGCCCCGCCGCGAGCGGCACGGTCAGCACGAAAAGGTCGGGGTTGGAGCCATCGGGCAGCAGGTCCAGCCCGGTCACCGCGATCGGCACCACGAAGAGCGACATCAGCATCAGGTAGGCCGGAAAGGCCCAGGCGGCGGTGCGCAGGTGGCTTTCGTCGTCGTTCTCCACCACCAGCACCTGGAACATGCGCGGCAGGCAGAGGAAGGCGGCGGCGGCGAGGAAGATCAGCCCCGCCCAGCGACCGCTCGCCATCTGCCAATGGCCGAGGCGCGAGGCGTCGATCCGTGCCATTGTCTCGGACAGGCCGCCGCCGATGCCCCAGACCACGAACACGCCGACTGCGACGAGCGCCACGAGCTTCACCACAGCCTCCACCGCGATGGCCATGACCACCCCGTGGTGGCGTTCGTTGGCGTCGAGGTTGCGGGTCCCGAAGAGCACGGTGAAGAAGGCCAGCCCCGCCGCCACCCAGAGGGCGGTAAGGGCGCTGTCGCCATTCGGGCTGACGTCAGGATCGGCTAATGCAAAACTTGAGAAGCTTTCGACAACAGATTGTAATTGCAGGGCGATGTAGGGCGTCGTTCCGATCACGGCCAGCACGGTCACGAAGACCGCCAGCAGGTTCGACTTGCCGTAGCGGGAGGAGATCAGGTCCGCGACCGAGGTGATCCGCTGCGTTCGCCCGATCCGCACCATCTTGCGCACCGCCCAGAGCCAGCCGATCATAACGAGGCTGGGGCCGATGTAGATGGTGACATATTCGAACCCCGACCGCGCGGCGTAGCCGACCGCGCCGTAAAAGGTCCAGGCGGTGCAGTAGATCGACAGCGACAGCGTATAGACCACCGGCGAGCGCAGCCAGTGCCCGCGCCCCCGGAGCGCCGCCCGTTCCGCCCCGAAGGCGACGAGGAACAGGACCGCCACATAGCACAGGCAGACGCCGATCAGGAGGTTGAGCGACGCCATCAGCGCCGCCGACCGCGCCCGGCGGCCCCCGGCCCGCCCGCCATCGGGCGCGGCGTGCCCTGCCCGTCAAGCTCGGTCTCCAGCTTGAGCGATGACAGCCACGCCGACAGCGCCACCAGCAGCACCCACACGCCGAAGATCCACAGGATTGCCCGGCTCGTCGCCACGCCGCCCGGCCCCTCGTTCCACAGCAGCGGCACCATCAGGAGAACCAGCCCGATCACCGGCAGCAGCCGGGCAAGGTCGGCCAGACGGCGGCGGCGGTAGGTGTGCCGCTCGAGGAACAGGGTCCGCTGCGGCTTGCCCATGTCAGCCCCGCGCCAGATCGCGGACGGCTTCCAGAACCTCCGCGTTCGAAAACGGCTTGGTCATGAAGCGGGAGGCGCCGTAGCTTTCCGCCATTTCGCGGTCCTTGGTCTGGCCGCGTGCCGTCAGCAGCAGGACCGGCAGGTCCGCCGTGCCCTCGCCCGCCCGCAGATCGCGCAGGATGTCATAGCCCGACCGGCCCGGCAGCATCACGTCGAGGATCACGAGGTCCGGGTCGCGCCGCCGCACGGCCTCCACCGCGTCGACGCCGTTGGAATGCGTCGCCACCCGCCAGCCGTCGCGCGACAGGATGAAACCGATGGCCTCGATGATGTTGGGTTCGTCCTCGATCACAAGAACGGTCTTGCCCATCAGGTCCTCCCCTCCCTTCCGAGCGTTTTCTTGTTTTTGTTATCGCATCGTTATCGGACAGGAAGATCATTCTGTCAAAAGCGTAATTCCGCGATGCGGACAGATGACGCTGCGGCAGCGGTCAGGCGCTTTCGGCCATGATCGAGGGTTCGCGCCGCCCGCGGCATTCGGCGCGGGGGCAGATCCGGCAAGTGACGCCGACGCGGCGCAGGTCGTCCTCTCCGATCTCCGCATCCGGCACGATGAGCATATGTGCCTCGAACAGCGGCTCGCGCCCGGCGCGCATGACCCCGACGGGTTCGGCCACGGCATGGGTGACGAAGCGGCCTTCCGCCCGGCTGGCGAGGCTGAGGTGCTGGCGCAGCGGGATCATCGGGCGCGACAGGGCCTGAAACAGCGGCCAGAGCGGACAGGCCGCCCCGAACCGCGGCAGGGGGAAGGCGGGCAGCGGACGGCGGAAGGTGAAGGTGCCGCTGGCGTCGCAGGCCACCAGCCCGAACGGCCCGCCAAGCCGCGCCGCCGCATCGGGCGGCAAGGTGGCAAGACGGCGCATCATCGCCCCCGGCCCCACGCCGAACCGCGCGGCCAGCGCCGCAGGGTCCAGCCCCTTGGCCGCCGCCTCCGTCACCGGACCGACCGGCAGCCGGGCGGCGTCCTCGGCGTAGCGGGTGAGGATCACGCGGGCCATGTCGCGCGCCGCGCCCGAGTTCAGCGCAGTGCCCGCCGCGCCCAGCACCTCCTCCACCGTGGCGCTGCCGCCGCGCTCCAGTTCGGCCAGGTGAAAGGCCCGGTCGGACAGAAACGCCTCCACCTCGTCCTGTGGCGCGCCGAGGGTGGCGTCGCGCCGCTGACCCGCCTCCAGTTCGCTGACCAACCGCTGCGCTCCTTCGGCAAGGCGTTGGCTGTCCTCGTTGATGTTGCGGTGGAAGCGGTCCCGCCATTCCGGCTCCAGCCCCTTGGTCTCTACGAGGATCGAGGCGGTGGAATGGATGGCCGTGACGGTCGAAAGCACCTCGTGCATGGAAGCGGCGAGGTGCGGGTCATGCGCCAGCCGGTCGGTCAGCGCCTCGACCGTCCGCTCCAGCCCCTCGATCGCGCGGTGCTGCGCCGCCGCCAGCGCGGCCCATCCGGGAAACCGGCCGGCGAATTCCTCGACCGCATCGGCCTCCGCGCCCACCTCGGGCCGGTCGGCGGCGGCTTCGCGCAGCGCCGAGATCAGCGCCGCCTCCGCACCCTCGGACAGCAGCGACGGCTCCACCTCGAGCGCGGCGGCGATGTCGAGGAGCAGCTTCCCGCCGATTCTGCGCCGGTTGTGTTCGATAAGGTTCAGGTAGGAGGCCGAGATCCCGGCCTGCCGCGCCAGTTCCGCCTGCCGCATCCCGCGTATGCCGCGCCGCTCGCGGATCCGGCTGCCGGTCAGGGTTGCTTTTGCCATCGGAATTCCCTCGCCTTTTCGCCGGGTTTCTGCGCCGCCGAATAACTTCTTTACCAAGTCTACGTGATCGTTGTGATTTTGTTTACAAAAAAATCGTTTGGACAAAGGCATTTGTTGCGAGGTTTTCGATCCCTCTGCGATAGTTGCTTTGCACATAGTGCGGTCCGGGGCGTGAGGAGACGACCCCGGCTCCACCGAACAGGGAGGATGACAATGTCCAACAAATTCACACGCCGTGGCGTGCTCAGAACCGGTGCGGTCGCCGGTGCGGGGCTGGCGGTTCCGATGGTCTTTACCGGGTCCTCGGCACGCGCCTTCACCAACGAACCGACCGGCAGCACCGTGACGCTGGGCTTCAACGTTCCGCAGACCGGCCCCTACGCCGACGAGGGCGCAGACGAACTGCGCGCCTTCGAACTGGCGGTGGAGCATCTGAACGGCGGCGGCGACGGCGGGATGCTGCAGACGTTCTCCGAAAAGAACCTGCAGGGGAACGGGATCCTCGGCAAGAAGGTCGAATACGTGACCGGCGACACGCAGACGAAATCCGACGCCGCCCGCGCTTCGGCCAAGTCGATGATCGAGAAGGACGGCGCGATCATGATCTCCGGCGGCTCGTCCTCGGGCGTGGCCGTGGCCGTGCAGGGCCTCTGCCAGGAGGCCGGCGTGATCTTCATGGCTGGTCTGACCCACTCGAACGACACCACCGGCAAGGACAAGAAGGCGAACGGCTTCCGCCACTTCTTCAACGCCTACATGTCGGCCGCGGCGCTCGCGCCGGTTCTGGAAAGCCTCTATGGCGCGGATCGCAAGGCCTATCACCTGACCGCCGACTACACCTGGGGCTGGACGCAGCAGGAATCGATCCAGGCGGCGACCGAGGCGCTTGGCTGGGAAACCGTCAACAACGTGCTGACGCCCCTCGCCCAGACCGACTTCAGCTCCTACATCGCACCGGTCCTGAACTCGGGCGCCGACGTGCTGGTCCTGAACCACTACGGCGGAAACATGGTCAACTCGCTGACCAACGCCGTGCAGTTCGGCCTGCGCTCGAAAGAGGTCAACGGCAAGAACTTCGAGATCGTCGTGCCGCTTTATTCCGAGCTGATGGCGCGCGGCGCGGGCGAGAACATCAAGGGCATCCCCGGCTCCCAGAACTGGGACTGGAAGCTCGAGAACGAAAAGGGCGACCGCTACACCGGCACCAACGCCTTCGTGAAATCCTTCGGCGAGAAATACGGCTTCCCGCCGAGCCAGGCGGCGCACACCTGCTACGCGCAGACGCTGCTTTACGCGGATGCCGTGGAACGCGCCGGGTCCTTCGACCCCTGCGCCGTGGCCGAAGCGCTGGAAGATTTCGAATTCGACGGCCTGGGCAACGGTCCGACCCTCTACCGTGCTGCCGACCACCAGTGCTTCAAGGACGTCGTGGTCGTGCGCGGCAAGGAGAACCCGGAGAACGAATTCGACCTCGTGGAGATCGTGGAAGTCACGCCGCGTGAACAGGTCGAATATGCGCCGGATCACCCGATGTTCGCCGGCGGCAACCTGGGTGCCTGCAACTCGGGCGCCTGAGCCACAGGAGGGGCGCGCCGCGTGTGCGCGCGCCCCGCTTCTCCGCCCGGTGTCATGACGCGCGGGCTTGGCGGTGAGGTGCGCGCGCGACGCGCGCCTTGCCCATGTGCATTCACGGGAAAAGGTCCATGGACGCCATCATCCTTCAGATCCTGAACGGGCTGGACAAGGGCAGCGCCTATGCGCTCATCGCCCTCGGCCTGACGCTGATCTTCGGCACGCTGGGTGTCGTCAACTTCGCGCACGGGGCGCTGTTCATGATCGGCGCTTTCGTCGCCGTGTCGGTCCAGAAGCTCCTGTCACTCAGCTACGAAACGGTGGACCCGTCCCGGACCGACTTCCTCGGCAATCCGGCCAAGGTGCAAACGCCCTATGCCGAGGACTGGTTTGGCCCGGAGATGGGCGCCGCCATCGTCGACTGGTCGGTGCCGCTAGCCATCCTCTTCGCGATCCCGATCATGGCGCTGATCGGCTACGTGATGGAACGCGGGCTGATCAAGCATTTCTACAAGCGCCCCCACGCGGATCAGATCCTCGTCACCTTCGGCCTCGCCATCGTGCTGCAGGAGCTGATCAAGCACTACTACGGCGCCAACCCCATCCAGACCCCGGCCCCCGACGCGCTGACCGGGTCGTTCGATTTCGGCGTGCTGATCGGGTTCGATCCGAACGTCATCATCTACCCCTACTGGCGGATGGTCTATTTCTGCTTCGCACTGCTGGTGATCGGCATTGTCTTCGCCTTCCTCCAGTACACCACCTTCGGCATGGTCGTCCGCGCCGGCATGGCCGACCGCGAGACGGTCGGCATCCTGGGGATCAACATCGACAAGCGGTTCACCATCACCTTCGCGATGGCCGCCGTGGTCGCCGGGCTGGCGGGCGTAATGTACGCGCCGATCAACTCGCCGAATTATCACATGGGGATGGACTTCCTCGTCCTCTCCTTCGTGGTGGTCGTGGTCGGCGGCATGGGTTCCCTGCCCGGCGCCGTGGCGGCCGGGTTCCTGCTGGGGATCCTCGAAAGCTTCGCCTCGATGAACGAGATCAAGTCGATCCTTCCCGGCATCGACCAGATCATCATCTACCTCGTCGCCATCATCATTCTGCTTGCCCGTCCTCGGGGCCTTCTGGGCCGCAAGGGCGTGATGGAGGAGTAACCCATGCTGGGTCTCGAGAGAAAAGACTTCTACCTGCTTCTAGTCGTCTTCGCACTGGTCGTGCTTGCGCCGTTCCTGCTGAACCCGTTCCCCCGGGACAGTTCGCTGGCACAGTTCAACGCGGGCTATCCGGACCTGATGCAGCGGTTCGTGATCTTCGGCATCTTCGCGATCGGCTTCAACCTGCTGTTCGGCCTGACCGGCTACCTCAGCTTCGGCCACGCGGCCTTCCTGGGCGTCGGCTCCTACTCCGCCGTCTGGATGTTCAAGCTGCTCAGCATGAACGTAGTGCCCGCGATCATCGCCTCGATGCTGGCCTCGGCGGTCTTCGCGCTGCTGATCGGATACATCTCGCTCCGGCGGACGGGGATCTACTTCTCGATCCTGACGCTGGCCTTCGCGCAGATGTCGTTCAACCTCGCGTATTCCGTGCTGTCGCCGATCACCAACGGCGAAACCGGGCTGCAGATCACGCTGGACGACCCCCGCATCCTGGGCGTCACCGCGACCGAAAGCGGCGGCATTCCCGTCACCAACCTCTTCGGAGCCGAGATGCGCTCGACCGAGGTGCTGAACCTCGGCGCGTGGTCCTTCCAGTTCAACATCGGCTACTACGTCTGCGCAGCGATCATGCTGGTGGCCTTCTACATCTCGATCCGCATCTTCCGCTCGCCCTTCGGGCTGATGCTGCGGGCGATCAAGGCGAACAAGACGCGGCTGAACTACACCGGGCTGAACATCCGCCCCTATGCGCTGGCCGTCTTCGTCATGTCGGGGATGTACGCCGGGCTGGCCGGGGGGCTGATGGCCTCGATGGACCCGCTGGCGGGCGCCGAGCGGATGCAGTGGACCGCGAGCGGAGAGGTGGTGCTGATGACCATCCTCGGCGGCGCGGGCACGCTGATCGGACCGGTGCTGGGCGCGGGCGTGATCAAATACTCCGAAAACATCTTCTCCAAGATAAACACGTCAGTTCTGGAAGGCTGGTTCGCCTTCCTGCCGGAAAACCTTCAACACGCGTCGGTCTACGTCGCGGAGCATTTCGTCGGCCCCGGCTGGCACCTGACGCTGGGCCTGATGTTCATGCTGGTGGTGACCTTCCTGCCCGGCGGCCTTGTCGAGGGCGGTCAGCGGATCGCCCGGCTGTTCCGCCGCAAGCCGCAAAGGGACGTGGCGCGCGAATCCACCCAGTCCAACCCCGCCGAATGAGGAGCGCGATCCATGGGCATCCTTGAAGTCAAGAACGTGGGCAAGCGCTTCGGCGGGCTGAAGGCGCTGTCGGACGTGAACCTGAGCGTGGCCGAGAACTCGGTCCACGCGATCATCGGGCCGAACGGCGCGGGCAAGTCGACGCTGCTGAACTGTCTCGTCGGGAAGCTGATCCCGGACACCGGGTCGGTGATGTTCGACGGGCAGTCGGTGCTGGGCCGCACGCCCTACCAGATCAACCAGATGGGGATTTCCCGGGTGTTCCAGACGCCCGAGATTTTCGGCGACCTGACCGTCATGGAGAACATGATGATCCCCTGCTTCGCCAAGCGGGACGGCGCGTTCGAGCTGAACCCCCTGCGGTCGATCCTGTCGCAGACCGACATCGTGGAGCACGCCGAACGCGTGCTGGATGACATGAACCTGCTCGACAAGCGGGACATGCACGCCGCCTCGATGTCGCGCGGCGACAAGCGGCGGCTGGAGATCGCCATGTGCCTCGCGCAGGAGCCGCGGCTGCTGCTGCTGGACGAACCGACCGCCGGGATGGCGCGGGCCGACACCAACAACACCATCGAGCTGCTGAAGGAGATCCGCGACAAGCGGAACATCACCATCGTCATCATCGAACACGACATGCACGTGGTCTTCAGTCTGGCAGAACGGATCACCGTGCTGGCGCAGGGCACGCCCCTGGTCGAGGACGTGCCGGCGAAGATCAAGGGGCACCCGAAGGTGCGCGAAGCCTATCTCGGCGAAAGCCAGCCTGCGTAAGGGAGAGCCAGGATGAACGTCAAACCCGACTTCTCGAAGGGCAAGAACTATGCCGAAACGGCGCCCGCCTTTCTCTCCGTCTGGAACATGGAGGCCTATTACGGCGAAAGCTACATCGTCCAGAACGTGAGCTTCAACGTCCACGAGGGCGAGATCCTCGCGCTTCTGGGCCGCAACGGGGCTGGCAAGACCTCGACCCTGCGGGCCATTGCCCGGCTGGATGCACCGCAGGTGACGCATGGGGAGATCTGGCTGGACCACCAGCCGCTCCACACGATGCGCAGCCACGAGGCGGCGCAGGCGGGCATCGGGCTGGTGCCCGAGGACCGGCGGATCATCCCCGGCCTCACGGTGGAGGAGAACATCGACCTCGCCCAGATCGCCCCGCCGATCGGTTGGTCCAAGGAGCGCCTGTTCGAGCTCTTCCCCCGCCTCGGCGAACGCCGCCGGCAGGAGGGGGTGACGCTGTCGGGCGGCGAACAGCAGATGCTGTCGATCGCCCGGGCGCTCAGCCGCGACATCAAGGTGCTGCTGCTCGACGAACCCTACGAGGGGCTGGCGCCGGTCATCGTGGACGAGATCGAAAAGACGCTCAGGATCATCAAGGAGCAGGGCATCACGACGATCCTCGTCGAGCAGAACGCGGTCCGCGCGCTGGAACTGGCCGACCGTTCGGTGATCCTGGACACCGGGTCCATCGTCTTCGACGGGTCGGCCCAGGAGGTGCTGGGCAACAAGGAACTGCGCGAGGAATACCTCGCCATCTGATCCCGTCTCGCCTGCCGCGCGGCTTGAACCCCGGCGGGCGATAGTCCTATCTACTCCCCAACGGGACGTCACCAACGCGAAAGGGAGGCGCGTCATGAACGAAGCCAGCAACCCGAAAATCTATCCGCCGTCCAACGACTTCGTGTCGAAAGCTCACGTCGACGCCGAGCGGTACGAGACGATGTACAAACACTCGGTCGAGGATCCCGACGGCTTCTGGGGCGCCGAGGCGAAGAAACGGCTGGACTGGATCGAACCCTTCACCAAGGTGCGGAACGCCAGCTTCGAACTCGGCAACGTGGACATCAAGTGGTTCGAGGACGGCGTGCTGAACGTCGCATACAACTGCATCGACCGGCACCTCGCCGACCGGGGCGATCAGACGGCGATCATCTTCGAACCGGACGAGCCGGGCGACCCCGCGCAGCACATCACCTACAGCGAACTGCACGAAAAGGTCTGCCGCTTCGCCAACGTGCTGCTGGCGCAGGGCGTGATGCGGGGCGACCGGGTGGTGATCTACCTGCCGATGATCCCCGAAGCCGCCTATGCAATGCTCGCCTGCGCGCGGATCGGGGCGATCCACTCGGTCGTCTTCGCGGGCTTCTCGCCCGACGCGCTGGCCAACCGGATCAACGATTGCGACGCCAAGGTCGTCATCACCGCCGACACCGCCCCCCGCGGCGGCCGCCGCACCGCGCTGAAGTCGAACACCGACGCGGCGCTGCTGCACTGCTCGGACAAGGTCCGCTGCCTCGTGGTGAAGCACACCGGCGACCAGACCACCTGGATCGACGGTCGCGACGTCGACGTGAAGGCGATGATGGACGAGGTCGCGCCCGATTGCCCGGTGCGCCCGATGGGGGCGGAGGACCCGCTGTTTATTCTCTACACCTCGGGCTCCACCGGAAAGCCCAAGGGCGTGGTGCATTCCTCGGGCGGCTACCTGCTCTATGCCGCGATGACGCAGCGGCTGACTTTCGACTACCATGACGGCGACGTCTTCTGGTGCGGCGCGGACGTGGGCTGGGTGACGGGACACACCTACATCCTCTACGGCCCGCTCGCGAACGGCGCGACCACGCTGATGTTCGAGGGCGTGCCGACCTACCCGGACGCCTCGCGCTTCTGGCAGGTGATCGAGAAGCACAAGGTGAACCAGTTCTACACCGCCCCGACCGCGATCCGCGCCCTGATGGGACAGGGCACGAAATTCGTCGAGGGGTCGGACCTGTCGTCGCTCAAGGTGCTGGGCACCGTGGGCGAACCGATCAACCCCGAAGCGTGGAACTGGTACAACGACAACGTCGGCAAGGGCAAACTGCCCATCGTCGACACCTGGTGGCAGACGGAAACGGGCGGACACATGATCACCCCCCTGCCCGGTGCCATCGCGACCAAACCCGGTTCCGCCACCAAGCCGTTCTTCGGCGTGCAGCCTGTGGTGCTGGACGCCCAGACCGGCAAGGAGATCGCCGAGACGGAAGCCGAGGGCGTGCTGGCCATCAAGGCGAGCTGGCCGGGACAGATGCGCACCGTCTGGGGCGATCACGAACGGTTCGAGAAGACCTATTTCTCGGACTACAAGGGCTACTACTTCGCCGGCGACGGCTGCCGCCGCGACGCGGACGGCTATTACTGGATCACCGGACGGGTCGATGACGTCATCAACGTCTCGGGCCACCGGATGGGCACGGCCGAGGTCGAAAGCGCCCTCGTCGCACATGCCAAGGTCGCCGAGGCGGCCGTGGTGGGCTATCCGCACGAGGTGAAGGGACAGGGCATCTACGCCTATGTCACCCTGATGAACGACGTTGAGCCGTCGGACGAGCTGCGCAAGGAGCTGGAAGGCTGGGTCCGGACCGAGATCGGGCCGATCGCCAAGCCCGACCTGATCCAGTGGGCCCCGGGCCTGCCCAAGACCCGCTCCGGCAAGATCATGCGCCGCATCCTGCGCAAGATCGCGGAAAACGACTACGGCGCGCTCGGCGACACCTCCACGCTGGCGGACCCGTCCGTGGTGGACGATCTGATCGAGAACCGGATGAACAAGTAGGACAGCCGGATCGCGACATTGAAGGGCGGGTCCTCGGGCCCGCTTTTCTTTATCCGGCAGGACCTGCCACCCGGGCTGTGTCGCGTCGGCTGCATTTCGCCGCACCTGCACGACTCGGGCGGAACCGCTCTGCCGGTCGCCCGTTCTCCTTTCAGCACCGCATCAGCGACATTTCGCAACCGCGACAAAGGAGAACCCCATGAGCCCGCTCAAGAAGACCCTTGTTTCCAGTGCCGCCGTCCTCGCCCTTATGGCGGGTCCGACGTTCGCGCAGGACACGTCCGTCACCACCGACACCAGCGTCGATTCCACCCTCGGCGACGGTGAGATCAACACCACTGCGACCGTTGAAAGCGACGAGACCCTCAAGCGCCCCGCCGACGACAGCCTTGCCGAAGCCGGTGACGCAATCGAAGACACCGGTGAAGCCGCGCTCGAGACGGCGGAATCCGCAGGAGAGGCCGCGCTGGACACCGCGCAGGCGGCCGGTGAGGAGATCGTGGACGGCGCAGACGCCGCAGGCGAGGCCGTCAGTGACACGCTGACCGCCACCGGCGAAGGCATTCAGGACGGTGCCGAGGCGCTGGATCCGGATGCAACCGCCACCGCCGACGCCGAGGCGCAGGTGGAGGCGGAAACCGGCCCCACCACCGCCGGCACGCTGATTGGCACGAGCGTCGCCTCCTCCGCCGGTGAGGACATCGGCGAGATCGACGACGTCGTCCGGATCAATGGCGAGGTCATGGCCGTGGTCGGCGTGGGCGGCTTTCTGGGCCTCGGCGAGCATTCCGTCGCGCTCCCCCTGACGGAACTCGACTGGCAGGGCGAGACGGTCACCGCCTTCGGCTACACCGAGGAACAGCTGAAAACCATGGACGAATTCGACGCCGAACTCGCCACGCGCGTTGAGGCCGAGGAAGAGGTGACGCTGGGCCGCATGTGATCCCCGCCATCGCGACCGGTGGACCAAGGGGCGCCCGCCACGGGCGCCCCTTTCCGTTTGACCGGCCCTCCGCTTCCGCATAGGTCGCTTTTCACAGGCCCTTCCATCGCATATAAGCCCCGGGGTAAGGGCCACAGCGAAGGGCCCGGGCTTCTGATCGAGGACAGCATGACGAACAAGTCGCACGACGCCGATGTCGCTTTCATCCAGGCTCTGGCCGGTCTCCTGAAGGATAACGACCTCAGCGAGATCGAAGTGAAACGGGAATACGGCGAGGACGACTCCCTGAATGTCCGGGTCAGCCGCCATGTGGCCGCCCCTGCACCCGTCGCCGCCCCGGCCCCTGCTCCGGTGGCCATCCCGGCGCCCTCTGCCCCCTCGTCCGCACCCGCGCCCGCCGCCAGCGACACCAGCGATCCGGCCAGCCATCCCGGCGCCGTGACCTCGCCCATGGTCGGCACCGTCTACCTGCAGCCGGAACCCGGGGCCGAGCCCTTCGTCAAGGTCGGCACGCAGGTGTCCGAGGGCGACACGCTGCTCATCATCGAAGCGATGAAGACCATGAACCACATCCCCGCCCCGCGCTCCGGCACGGTCAAGCGGATCATGGTCGAAGACCAGTCGGCGGTCGAATTCGGCGCGCCTCTGGTCATTATCGAATAAGGCCCGCGCCATGTTCGACAAGATTCTCATCGCCAACCGGGGCGAGATCGCCCTCCGCGTCATCCGCGCGGCGCGCGAGATGGGCATCCGCTCCGTCGCGGTGCATTCCACCGCCGACGCCGACGCGATGCATGTCCGCATGGCCGACGAAAGCGTCTGCATCGGCCCGCCCGCCTCGGCCCAGAGCTACCTGCACATCCCCTCGATCATCGCCGCCGCCGAAGTGACCGGCGCGCAGGCGATCCACCCGGGCTACGGCTTCCTGTCGGAGAACGCGGGCTTCGTGCAGATCGTCGAAGACCACGGCCTGACCTTCATTGGCCCCCGGGCGGAACACATCCGCATCATGGGCGACAAGATCACCGCCAAGGACACGATGAAGAATCTTGGTGTGCCCTGCGTGCCCGGTTCCGACGGCGGCGTGCCGACGCTGGAGGATGCCAAGCGCATCGGCGCCGAGATCGGCTATCCGGTCATCATCAAGGCCACCGCGGGCGGCGGCGGGCGTGGCATGAAGGTCGCGAAGACCGACGCCGAGATGGAACGCGCCTTCCACTCCGCCCGGTCCGAGGCCAAGGCCGCCTTCGGCAACGACGAAGTCTATATCGAGAAATACCTGACCACCCCCCGCCACGTGGAAATCCAGGTCTTCGGCGACGGCAAGGGCGGCGCGGTGCATCTGGGTGAACGGGATTGCTCGCTCCAGCGCCGCCACCAGAAGGTCTTCGAAGAGGCGCCCGGCCCGGCCATCACGCCCGAACTGCGTGCCCAGATCGGCAAGACCTGTGCCGATGCGGTCGCCGCGATCAAGTATGCCGGCGCCGGCACGATCGAGTTCCTCTACGAGAACGGCGAGTTCTACTTCATCGAGATGAACACCCGCCTGCAGGTCGAACACCCGGTGACGGAGGCCATCTTCGGCGTCGACCTCGTGCGCGAACAGATCCGCGTGGCCGAGGGCTATCCGCTGTCCTTCACGCAGGACGACCTGACGATCAACGGCCACGCGATCGAGGTTCGGATCAACGCCGAACGCCTGCCCGATTTCGCGCCGCGCCCCGGCCGGATCACGCATTACCACGCGCCTGGCGGGCTGGGGGTGCGGATGGACAGCGCGCTCTACGACGGCTATTCGATCCCGCCCTATTACGACAGCCTGATCGGAAAGCTGATCGTGCACGGCCGCGACCGGCCCGAGGCGCTGGCGCGCCTGCACCGGGCGCTTGGCGAACTGATCGTCGACGGGGTGGAGAACACCGTCCCGCTCTTCGACGCGCTGCTGCAGGAACCGGATATTCAGACCGGGAACTACAACATCCACTGGCTGGAAGCCTGGCTGGAGAAGAACCTCCAAGCCTGACGGCGGGATCAGGTGCGGGGGCCGACCGCCCCCGCCTCCCTTGCGCCCCAGGCACCGTGCCCACACTCCCGCCGCCGCGGGAAATCCTCGCCCCGCGGGGAAGAGGGTTTGTGTCAGGGCGCCGCAGCGCACAGCCCTCGCCATTCGCCCCGCCCCGTGGCACTCTCCGCCTGATGAAGGACACCGAGGGACTGACGCCGGAGCTTCTGCTCCACGCCTACAGCGTGGGCATCTTTCCCATGGCCGAAAGCCGCGACGACCCGGAGGTCTTCTGGGTCGATCCACGCCGACGCGGGATCATTCCGCTGGACGGATTCCGCATCTCGCGCTCGCTCGCCCGGGCGATCCGGCGGATGGATTACGCGATCACCGTCAACCGCGACTTCGCCGGCGTGGTGGACGGCTGCGCCGAACGGCCCGAGACGTGGATCAACAGCGAGATCGCCCGCCTCTACCAGGACCTGCATGACATGGGCCACGCGCATTCGCTTGAGGTGAACGACCTGCAGGGCAACCTGATCGGCGGGGTCTACGGGGTCGCCTTCGGGGCGGCTTTCTTCGGTGAAAGCATGTTCTCGCGCCGCCGGGATGCCTCGAAGATCGCGCTGGCGTGGCTGGTGCAGCGGCTGAACGCGGCGGGCTTCACCCTGTTCGACACGCAGTTCCTGACCCCGCACCTCGCCACCCTCGGCGCCATCGAGATTTCACGCGGGGCCTATCACGCCCGCCTGCGCGAGGCGATCGCGCGCGCGGCCGATTTCACTGCGCCGCCGGTGCCGCGCGACCCTCAGGCCGTCCTGCAGCGCAGCACCCAGATGTCGTAACGGAAATGGTCCAGCGCGTTCAGCGCAGGCGACGAGGCGACCATCCAGCCGGAAAATACCGGTTCCGGCGATTTGCCCGGCTCGGTGATGACGAGGAAAGCATAAGCGTCGCCCTCCGGATCGTCCTCCGGATAACGGCATTCGCGCAGTTCCACCACCAGCTTGCCGATCCGGACCGAGGCGCCGGCGTTCATGTTGAATTCGGACACGTCGCCGTTGATCTTGTCGAGTGCCTTGAGCCGCGCGCCTGCGCCGCGCGCGACGTACTTCTCCTCGGCCGTCGCGCCTTCGACGTCGTCCTGCAGGTTCACCTGCGCGGCCAGCGGTCCCGCCGCCAGCGCCAGACACAGGGCGAGCGTGCGGATCATTCGGAGCCCCCGGAGACATATTTCAGCAGAAGCGAGATCAGGCTGACGGCGCCCTGCGTGTCCAGCACCTCGTCCCCCGGGGCGAGGAAGAAGGCCGAACCGCCCGGCGAGATTTCAAGAAAATTGCCGCCAAGCAGCCCTTCGGAGCTGACCAGCACCGCGCTGTCGTCGGGAATCTCCAGCCCGTCCTGCACCGTGAAGGTGGTGACGGCGCGGTAGGTTTCGGGGTTGAGATCCACGTCCGTGACACTGCCGATCCGGACCCCCGCCAGCCGCACGTCGGTGCCCGCCTGGATGCCTTCGGCCGAGCGGAACGAGGCGGTCAGCGGATAGCCCGCCGTGCCGCCCGACAGCCCCGCGACCTGCGTCGCGTAGACGCCGAACCCGATGGCCAGCGCAAGGACCGCGCCGCCGACGATGACTTCGGTGGTGTTCTCGGCCATGGGGCGCCCCTATTCCGGGCTCCAC